>Ga0207951_100979_pt1 | contig 11673 bp, 15 predicted proteins | sample Subbio12Aug_8Bad_FD_184830 | JGI IMG/M metagenome (GOLD analysis project Ga0207951, IMG submission 184830) | Serpentinite rock and fluid subsurface biosphere microbial communities from McLaughlin Reserve, California, USA - CR12Aug_8Bad (SPAdes) | ecosystem: Environmental > Terrestrial > Deep... | reverse complement strand
CCCGCGATAGATCGATGATCCGGCCTGCCCTAAACGGCCCGCGGTCGTTGATCCGCACCACCACGCTCAGGCCGTTGGCTAGATGGGTTACCCGCACCTGAGTGCCAAAGGGGAGCGTGCGGTGTGCGGCGGTAAGCTGCGCGGGGTCGAAGATCTCGCCATTGGCGGTGCGGCGACCCGCAAAACCCGGGCCATACCAGGAGGCTACCCCCTCAGCCGGAAGCCCTAGGGCTCGAGCTGAGACGCCTTGCGCCGCTTGTATCCGGGGCGCGGGGGGCAAGGCTGGCAGGCATGAGGCCAGCAATAGCACTAGGATGATCCACAACCTCTGCACTGCGCCTATGCTACCCGATCCGCCGGGGGAAGACCACAAGTGGTGGCAAAATAATACCCCTAGTCGACAACGACAAGGGGCGTGGAGCTTCGCGAGTGTGGCCCATTACCCATCCCGCTTCAGCGCTACTGAGGATACCGTCCCAAGCCAGCAAAGATTAGCTCCAGGTCCGGCGCACTAACTCCTGCTGGCACAGCACAAACGCTTCATAATCCTCGATCTTGGCCGTGCCCTCGCAGATCTCGCTCTCGCACTCGGAGATGATGTCGCGTAGCTCTTGGTTGGAGAGGCTAGGGAGCTTATCGATCAACTGCACGTTTTGCATCATAAACAGACCTCGCTTCATCCTTACGGCCTACCTCGGTCCCTAGGGTAGCAGGAGAACTCTTACAAAATTCTCACAAGGTCGGCTGCACCTCACCTGCCCTGAGAGCTGACAGGGCGAGGAGGAGGCGAGAAGAGATGGCCGAATCAAGCGCAGCGTTGCTCGAGCCCTTCGTCGTTCAGACGGCCCAGCAGGTAGGTCTTTGCCCGCTCGTGGCCAGGCGTGCCGATCATACGGCCAGCAAGAGCGAGGTTCGCAACCATAGCGCGAAGCGTGCTGACGTCAGGCATCACGAGGGCTTTCCTCCACGCGCCAGACATGCAAAAGCTTGCTCGAGCCACCCTCCCGGGCGCGTCTCGCGAGCCGGCAGCTGGTAGTAAGGTCTTCACCGGCAGCTCGTACTCCCAGGCTATCGCTTTGACGAGTGGGCCGTACCGGTTATCCTGCCGGGCAACGAGCACGATGTCATCTGCACGAATCCCCTGATGCAGCAGCTCCGTGACGTGCGTCAGCACGAAGCGCACCTCGGCCTCCAGGTCCGAGTGCGCGCTAGCCGTTACCTCTATAGGGAGAGGTAAGCCTCCAAGTGCATAACAGCGGCTCAGCGCTTCGCCTGGCGTCGTCGGCTCACGCTCCTCTTGCTGCACCGTCCAGCCCCGCTTGGCCAGGTAGGCCGCACCCTCCTCATTGCCGGTGAAAAGCCTGCTTGCCTGAAAGGGCAACACCAGCAGGCTGCCTTCGTCCGCGATAGCGTCGAGAAAGTCGAGATCGCTCCAGCCGAGGCGCGGATAGCCGCGAACCTACACCACCAACCGCGCCGGACTCATCGCTGCGGCGCGGGCGGTGACCTCGGCCGGATCGTTGCCATGCAAGCTCGAGCGAGAAAGTTCCTGTGCAGCCGAACCCGTCTCAAGCGCGCGTTTTTGACCTCCTTCCAGTCGACGGGGTGGGTCGTCGGGGCTCGAGCTAGACGTCCTGTCGCTCTGCCAGCAGCGCCTCGACCTCGTTAAGTAGCATGGGTAGACTCCGCTCGACGACTTGCCAGACGAGGGCGTGGTCGATAACGTCGTAACCGTGGATCAGGGCATTGCGAAAGGCGATGATGCGGGCGACTTGGCTGATGCGGCTCGCGGTGGCTGGATCGTGATGATCGAGTCGGCGTACCGCCTCGCCGATGATCTCGAAGTTGCGCTCCACGGTTTGACGAAGCATGCGGTTCTGGGCGTAGTCGTCTTCGGTTTTGCCTTCCGTTATCTCCAGGATGTAAGACGCCGCGTCACGGATGTCTTCGAGCAGTTTGGCGGCTCTAGGCAGCATAGAGAAGTTTCCGGTCTCGGTCGATGGCGCGAAGCAAGTAGGGGTTCCGCAGGCTACCGGCCATGACCAGATCGACCTCTTTGCCCAAAAGCTCTTGGAGGTGTTCTTTGAACTCGAAGTAATGCGCTAGCCAGGGGCCGAAGTCGGTGTCGGGAGCGAACTCTACCAAGAGATCCACATCGCTCGAAACGGCAAAGTCCTCGCCGCGCGCCGCCGAGCCGAAGACTTCGAGGCGCCGCACCCCATACTCCCGACAGAGTCGGGCGAGTGCGTCCTTATGGGCTTCGAGCAACGCTATCATGGTCTTCGAGCAAAGGTTTCGCGGCGCTGACCGCTATCCTTTATCGTAGCCGGATTCGCTATCGACCGTGCAGGTTCCAGCATCTTCTTTTGTCGAATTGTCACCAGCAGCAGCTCGAGGCAGCCCTTCAGGTAGAGATATAGACTGTTCCCAAGCGGTTTTTATGGCCGTCCAAGCTCGAGCAATCCCTCGGCCAACCCTTCGATCCGTTCGCGGTACGTCAACTTCGCTCGCCAGCCCCTAGGGATCGCTCCTTCTCCGTAATAGGCGCCCGCTAGCTGTCCATATACCGCACCGGTCGTGTCGGCGTCGTTGCCGAGGTTGACGGCCTTCAGCGCTCCCTCCTCGAAAGAGCCGCTGTGGTAAAAGGCCCATAGGGCAGCCTCGAGCGACTTCACCACATAGCCTGAGCCCTGGATGGCAGGGGGCTCGAGCCGCTTGAAGGAGCCCCTGGCAATCTCAGCGATTTCCGGTACGAGCGGATGGTCGTCCCCATATCCTGCGACTGGACTGTAGCGCGCCTCGAGCAGCGTCTCTTTGTCCTTATCATGTAGGGCCCCGACGATCAGCGCCCCCAGGTAGCGGCAGGCGTCGATGCAGGGCCTGGCGCCGTGGGTGGTGCGGGAACTTTCGCCGGCAAACTCGATGGCCTTGGCCGGGTCATGGGCAAAGGCCATCGGGACAGGGGCCAATCTCATGATCGAGCCGTTACCTGCGCTGTAAGGGTCGCTCGGCCCACTGTAGGGGTCGCGGGTTTCCAGAAAGCGTTGCAGGGCGGCTCTGGTGGTCACACCGATGTCGAAGCACATGCCCGTGCTGCTCAAATGACCTTCCCGCCACCAACGCACGTAGCGCTCGAGCTGATCCACGAGGTCAAAACCTTGCTGCTCGATGAGGCTCTCGGCTAGGCAGAGGGCCATGCTGGTGTCATCGGTCCACTGGCCGGGCTGCAGGCCAAATGGACCGCCCCCGGCCATTGCGGTGATGGGTTTGAAGGTACCGGGTGGCTTGAACTCTAGGGTGGTGCCGAGCGCGTCCCCCGCCGCGAGGCCCAGGAGCGCCCCCCGGTACCTTTCAGGCCGACTCGGCATGAGCTTGGCCTCCCCAGCGGCGGGCGGGCGCACGCACATAGCTTTCCCAGCTCATCGTTGCGATAACACCTGGAGGAACGGAACGAACAAAGCTAATGGGAGATTCGTGCCCAAGCCTGGTGAGTATCGCCGCGGCAACCGAGGTCATCCTGGGGTTCACCATGCCTTGGATGAGCTTCTCCATCGCCGCTCACGCTTCTTCTGGCCAGTTTGGTAGTTGGTTCATCCCCTATTCTATCGTTTCCCTGTCAGGTGAGATGCACCCCGCAAGGCCAAATTGGCTAAACTGGGCCGGTGATCGACAGCCACTGCCACCTCGACTACTGCGATGATCCACTAGCTGCCGACCCTAGCCTGACGGCACTTATCAGCGTCGGGACGACGCTGGCGCGCTGCCGCGCCACGGTGGCGCTGGCCGAGCGGTTTGCTAACGTGTGGGCAGTAGTCGGCATTCACCCCAACGAGGCCGTTGAAGCCCAACAGGCCGAGGTGAGAGCCGAGATCGCCGCGCTGGCCCGTCACCCAAAAGTAGTCGGTATTGGCGAGAGCGGCTTTGACGACTACTGGGACCGGGTCGATCAGGCGACGCAGCGCCAGAGCTTGCGCTGGCAAGCCGAGTTAGCCGCTCTTCTCGATAAGCCGCTGATCTTACACGTGCGCGACAAGCAGGGCGGTGAGCAGTCGTCAACGGCGGCGGCAGCCATGTTGCGTGAGTTGGGCTGGCATAAGGGCGTCTTGCACTGTTTTAACGGCCATCCCAAGCTGCTCGAAGCAGGTCTTGCGCTAGGCTGGTCGGTGTCGTTTGCCGGCAACCTGACCTATCCCGGTGCCCGGGCGCTGCACGCGGTGGCTAAGGCTCTCCCTGCCGACCGCCTGCTGGTAGAGACCGATAGCCCGTTTATGACCCCAGTGCCGAAGCGCGGTCAGCGCAACGTTCCGGCTAACGTGCGCTATACGGCAGCGTTTTTGGCTGCGCTGCGCGGCGAAACCAGCGCACAGATTGAGGCTGTAACCGACCGCAACGCTACGCAGCTCTTTGGGCTGGCAGTTGCCAATTGACCGGACACAGCGGGCTAGCGTGCTCGAGCGGCATTGAGAAGGCACCGGGCGGTCAGCGCCAGCTCAGCCGCAGCACCCGCCACCAGTTCTCATAAGCTACCTGGCGTAGGCTGGCCTCATCGTAGCCGTGCGCGCGCAACGCCGTAAAGAGTTTCGGCAGGCCGGTCACGTCCTTAATATCGCGGGGCACGGTGGCTCCGTCAAAGTCCGAGCCAAGACCGACATGGTCGATGCCCAATCGCATGACCAAGTAGTCGAGGTGCCTGACCATCACCTCAAGCGGCGTGTCGGCGTCGTTCTTGCCGTCAGGTCGCAGAAAGCTCACCGCAAAGTTGAGGCCGACCATACCGCCTGAGTCCTTGATGGCGTCAAGCTGGCGGTCGGTTAGGTTGCGGCTGGAGGGGCAGAGTGCGTGAACGTTAGAGTGGGTTGCCACTAACGGAGCCTGGCTGAGCTTGGCTACCTCCCAAAAGCCCTGTTCATTGAGATGCGAGAGGTCGATCATGATACCTAGCTGATTACAGGCCGCAACCAACGCCTGGCCCGCCGCGGTAAGGCCGGGGCCGGTATCGGGCGAGCTGGGGAACTTAAACGGCACCCCGTGACCAAAGGGGTTAGGCCGGCTCCACACCGGCCCCAGGGAGCGCACGCCGGCCTGGTAGAAGAGCTCCAGGGCACTTAGCTCAGGGTCGATCGCTTCTGCCCCTTCAAGATGGAGTACCGCCGCCAGCACCCCCTGGTTAAGGCAACCATCCAGCTCAGCGGCGCTGCGCACAATTTTTAACGCCCCGGCGCGCTCGAGCCTATACGCTATGGCCAGCATCGCCATAGTCGCCTGCTGCGCGTAACCGAGTTCTAAGGGCTCAGGCAGCGGCAGTTCGAAGGGGGGCTCGGTGGGGAGCTTGGTCTCCTCTTTGGTAGCTGGCGGCACGAACACCGCAAAAAAGCCGCCCGCCAGGCCGCCCTCTTGCGCCCGCGGCAGGTCGATGTGGCCGTAGTCGCTGCGCGCAAAAAAGCTCCGCGCCTCGCCCTCTTTAGGGCGCCAGAGGCTGAGCAGGGTGTCGTTGTGGCCGTCGAAGATGGGTGTGGTCAAGGTAGCCTCCTAGTGGCAGTGGAGTAGACAAGTACCTAGTACCGAGTACCGAGTAGCTAAGTAGCTCGTGTCACGTTCGGTACGAGGCCCTCTTTGCTTATCACTCATAGTGCGTCCACATCCTGATGACTTTCACCGTACCATCCTCCTTAAGCACCTGATAGACCAGTCGATGCTGGATGGTGATTCGACGCGAGTAAGCTCCCGACAAATCGCCGACGAGCTTTTCGTACCGGGGCGGGGTCTGATACGGGTCGTTGCGCAGCGGTTCTAAGAGCGCCTCTACCTTGGGGCGCAGGCCAGCAGCAGCTACTTTCTTGGCATCCCGTTGCGCCTGCTTCGTGAAGACAACCCGCCAGGACAAGCGCGTTACCAGCCGGGCTCAGCGCAAGTCTGGTCGAGCGGCGTGTCGAGTCCTTGTCGGATCGACTCGCGCATCCCCGGCAGCGACAGGAGGTAGAGAGTCTCTTGCACCGCGTTCCAGTCGTCCTCGGACACCAGGACCGCGTTGTGGCGTTTGCCGGTAATGTGGATCGGCGCATGAGACACAGCTGCCTCATCGAGCAGCCGGTAGAGGTTGGCCCTGGCTTCACTGACCGATATGGTCTTCATCACAGACCTCGTTAAAATCGTACGATACTGCGTACGCTATGTCAACCTGCCTGGATGATATGATGGTTTCACTCCAGTACCTCGAGCGCCCGCGCGTCGCTAGCGTCCTCAAGGGCTTCTTTTTTGCGCGTGGCCCAGGCCGGGAAGGGGAAGTTGAACAACATCGGCTGCGGCACGTCAGGTTGCTGAACGATCATAGTGCCCGGCGCCAGAATAGTCGAGCGCCCTAAAAAGCTGCGCGGCATGAAGCGGTACTCAGGCCGCTCGGCCTCGGCCGCATCAAGGCGCCCCACCACCCGGATAGCGGCGTTGGCCACCACCCGCCGCTCGACCTGACTGGCGGTCTGCTGCGCGCCGATCAAGATAATCCCCAAGCTCCGCCCGCGCTCGGCGATGTCTAACAGCACGTCCTTAATGGGGCTGTCGCCTTCAGCCGGGGCGTACTTGTTAAGCTCGTCGAGCACCACGAAGACCTGCCCGCGGCTATGGCGCGCCTCCTGGGCCTCGAACACCTGGCGCAACAGCACGCCCACCACGAACATCTGCGCTAGCGGCGCGAGGCTATGGATATCGACCACATGCACCTGCTTGTCACTGGTTAAGGGCTCGAGCCGGGCCCGCGCCACTTCGCGCTCGCTCAAGTCGCCGCGCACCAGCCGCGCCACATGCTTGGCCGCTCCCATCAGCCGGCGGATGAAGGCCTCGCGGGTGCCGCGGTGCATATTGGCCACCCAGCTAGGGTCACCATCCTTGAAGTCATCCAGGCCGGTGCCGAGCAACTTGAAGCGCAAATACCGCAGCAGGTCGTAAAAGGTGCTGAGCCGTTCGGTATCGCCGCGCAGCTCACGGCGGCGGCCATCGCTAAAGAGCGCCTCAGCGGAGAGCGGCGCAAAGTCGTCGGCCTCTGCTTCCATGGGCGAGGGCGTAAGCCAGTGACTGAAGCGCTCGACCTCCAGGTAGGGCCCAGGCTGTCCGGTGGCTAGGTTGGCTAAGCGCTCCTCCACATGCGTCAGCAAGAAGCCCAGGTTGGTCATGGCGTCGCGGTCAGCAAAAACAAACGACAGCAGGCGCTCTGCTGCGAAGGCTTGCAGCGTCCAGAGATACGGCTTAACCCCCTCGCGCGAGGCGACCTCCGCCATTAGGGTAGGCCCTTCCCGCGCCGGGGCGCTTACACTGAGACTGCTAAAGGCGCCGACCGGCAAGCCGCACAGGGCGTAGCGGCTGGCCTGGCTGCGGCGCTTGTCCTGCCAGGCCTGCTCAGCAGCGGGAAAGTCCTTGTTGGGCCGGTCCAGAAAGAGCAGGTCTTCGCCCTTAACGTTAAAGACGATCGCCTTGGTGGTGTTAGGGTGTACCAGCGGCCGGCCGGTCCGGCGGTTGGCAGCATTAAAGATACTGTAGAGCAGAAACAGCGCGTAGCTAGTCTTAGTAGCGATGCCGGAGATACCCGAGATATTGATATGTGCCCCTTTTTGCCCGCTGATGAAATCGAAGTTGAGATAGCCCGGCTCGCCGTTGCGCAGCACCCCTGCGGGCAGGGGCGCTTCCATGTTGTCAAGATAGAGCGCCTTGGCGAGCGCCTCGCCGGAGGCCAGATAGACGGCATCGCCGGGGCCGGGCGGGATGAACTCCTCGGGCTCGACCCGCGTCACCAGCACGTGGGCGGCGTAGCTGATACCGGCCGGCAACAGCCCCTGCGCTACTAGCTCGGTGTCGCCGTCGAACTGCACCCCTTCGAGGCGGCGGCGCACCTCGTCAACCACGCCGTAGAACTGCACCACCGCGCCGGCGTCGGAGGGGTCTGGGACCTTGATGGCAACGATGTCGTCAAGTTGGACTTTGGTCCCCGCGGCCACCGCAAACCAGAACTGCAAGGGGGTAGCGTCCTGGGTGCCGAGCACCATGCCGACGGGCTGCATTAAGGGCTCCGCTCGAGTGGGATCATCCTGACCCTACCCCGAAGCCCAGGATTATCTGCTGGTAGCTATTAAAACGCACACGATTCGAGTGGGATCATCCTGACCCTACCCCGAAGCCCAGGATTATCTGCTGGTAGCTATTAAAACGCACACGATAGTATAGCAAGCGGTTCCAAATGGGATGTGGGTCGTGGGCTGTAGGTAGTAGGAAACCCCCAACACCCACAACGTACTTCCTACATTCTGAGGCTTGTGGCCAGGTTTTGCATCAGAAATCTAAGTCGTCGTTCTTGGCCTTTAGGAACTGTTCAAAGGCGTCTTCTTGCTTGCTATCCGGGGGCTTAGTGGCCTTAGCGCCGCGCACCTGATCATTCGATAGCGCCAGCTTGGGGCTAACCGGATCGGGGTTGCTGATTGCCTCGCGCTGCCTGGTGCGCGTGGTGCTAGTCAGCGCTAGCCACAAGGTAAGCAGCACCGCGATCAACAGCAAGAAAAGAAGCAGGAGAATGGCAACCAGGGGATCATGCAGCATGACACCATTATAGTTTGCCAGCATTAAGTTGCTTAAGCGCCGCAAGGTTGCAGGGTGTGCTGTTGCCGCACGGCCAGGTTTACCGCGAAGTACCCCTTGACTGATGCGGTGGCAGGGCGAGGTGCTGCCTAAACCAGTCACTGGCTAGCGCCGCTACCTGCTCCAGGGCGCCCTGCTCCTCGAACAGGTGGCCCGCGCCAGGGATCACCGTTAGCGCTTTCTCACAGCGCATGGCAGCGAGGGCGGCGCGGTTTAGCTCCAGTACCACCGGGTCGGCGGCGCCCACGATCAGCAGAGTGGGGGCGCGCACCGCCGTCAAGTCGGCGGCCAGGTCAGGCCGCCCCCCCCGGGAGACGACCGCCTTGATCTCGTCACTCTGGGCTGCCGCGTCGAGCGCTGCCGCCGCGCCGGTGCTGGCGCCAAACAGCCCGAGTGGGAGGGGCCGAATATCCGGTTGCGGCTGCAGCCAGTCCATCACCGCCAGCAGCCGCTCGGCTAGCAGAGGGATGTCGAAGCGGGCCTGGGGGTCGCCCCGGTCCTCGGCGGGGTGGAGCAAGTCGATCAGCAAGGTGGCGAGCCGCTCGCTGTTTAACCGCTCAGCCACGAAGCGGTTGCGCGGGCTATGGCGGCTACTGCCGCTGCCGTGGGCGAACAGCACCAGCCCGGTCGCACCGGGCGGCAACGCCAGGGAGCCGGACAGTCTGCCGGACTTGAGTAAGACGGTAACCTCACGCCTCATGAGACTTCCGGCTGGGCCTCACGGCCAACTCCAGCAGCCGCCGCACCTCGTGGTCGCTGATCTGCTCAAACTGCTCGTACCACAGGCCCACCGCGTGGTAGGGCTCAGGGGTAGCCAGGCAGACCACCTCGTCGGCCTCGTGGCGCAGCATCTCGGCGCTGTCACGGGCGCTGGTGGGCGCGGCCACGATCACACGCGCCGCTCCGAGCTGGCGCAGCGCCTGCACCGCTGCCCGCATGGTGGCGCCGGTAGCGATGCCGTCGTCGATCACTATGGCCACTTGCCCTGCTACCGGCAGCATGGGCCGCAAACCGCGATAGAGCCTTTCGCGGCGTGCCAGCTCGAGCGCTTCACGCGCGGCTATCGCCTCGACCGTCTCCGAGCGGATGCCCAGCGCGGCGATGACCTCCTGGTTAATGACCTGCACCCCACCCGAGGCGATGGCCCCCATGGCCAGCTCCTCGTGGCCGGGGACGCCCAGCTTACGGACGAGCAACAGCTCGAGCGGCGCACCGAGCGCACCGGCCACCTCGAAGGCCACCGGCACGCCACCCCGCGGCAGGGCCAGCACCAGCAGGTCCTCACGGCCCTGATAAGGGTAAAGCGCCTTGGCTAGCAGCTTGCCGGCTTCTCGTCGATCCTTGAAACGTTGCATATAGCCCCTTGATTATATACTCATGCCAAGGGCGTGCTGCATTCACCTTGCCGATACCGAGCTGATCGGCCAGATCCGGCGGTTGGGCGCCATGTTCTATGACCGAGCGCTAAGCGGAGTCGCCACGGACTCCTGAATGGGCTGGGGATCCGGGTTAAGCTTAGCACGCTCAGAAACCTGCCGCCGAGGAGTGGTATGCTTATTATCCGGCTTTCGGTGTGATAGTGGGCGTGAGGTTACTCCTCACCGCTCGCAGCCGACTTCTGAAGGGTGGTGATCGCCGTGCTGGACCCTGCCGTGATCGATCGTTTACGCCAGGTGATCGCGCCGTACCCGGCGCCGGTGCTGTCACTCTATCTGGATGTTAACCCCGCCAATCCCGATAACGTCCGCAAAGCCTATGTATTGCGCGCCCGCGAGGCGCTAGCAGGGCAGGGCGTGCCTAAGGACTACGCCAACGAAGTGCTGACCCGGCTTAAGCTCGAGCACGTCATCCCGCAGGGACGCACGCTGGTAGTCTTTGCCGGAGCAGACCCGAGCGCCCTGTTTGAAACCTATTACCTCCAGACCGAGGTGCCGACCTTAGAGCTGCGCGACGGCGCCGTCGCGCGCTGGGGGCAACCTTACGTGACCCCGCTGCTGGCAGCTCTGGACGAGCAGGAGCGCTACGGCGTGATCTACCTAGATCAGGAGCGCTGGCGCTACTTCGAGGTCTACTTAGGTGAGATCGAGGAGCTGCAAGATGCGTTCAGGGCTGTCAATCCCGAAGCGTGGCGCGACCTGACCGAGGGGCAGACCGGCACCCCGCCCGGCGTGCCGGCGCGGGGTGGGGCCGGTAAGGAGAAGTTCAACCGCCGCTTGGAAGCCTGGACCCAGCGCTTCTATAAGGAGGCTGCCGAGCTGCTTAAGCAGACGGTTGCGGCGCGCTCCCTCCAGCGCCTCATCCTGATCGGCCCACCCGAACGCTGGCAGGCATTCGAGGGGATGTTACCGTCGGCAACTAGAGCGCTGATCGTCGACCGCCTACCGCCGCCGCCTTACCCGGCGCTGTCGGCCAGCGAAGTGCTCACTTTGGTGACGCCCAGCCTTGAACGCGCTGAGCGCGAACATGAGCGGAGGCTCTTAGCGGAGCTGCGCGAGCGCGGCCTCCACGGCCTTGAGGCGGTGCTGGAAGCTATCCAGGCCCGGCGCCTCTACCTGTTGGCGGTCCCCTGGCGGCTGGCTATGACCGTCTACCGCTCTGAAAGCGGGGTGCTGACCAGTAACGCGGTGGCGGCTGCCCGTCTTTGCCCCGACGAGCCGCACGCGGTTGTCCCCCTAAAGGACGTCCTCCCCGAGTTGGCCGTCCAGCACGGGATAAGACTAGAGTTTGTGCGGGGTGAGGCTGAGGCGGAGCTTAATGAACTCGGAGGGATCGCCGCTCTGACGCGCTGGTAATGGTTGAGGGCATTCCGGTTATGGCCGGCCCTACCGCCTCCGGTAAGAGTGCGTTGGCGCTGGCGCTAGCCGAGCTGGTGTCGATCGAAATCATCTCCGCCGACGCTATGATGGTCTATCGGGGGATGGATATCGGCACCGCCAAGCCGAGCCGGCTCGAGCGGCAGCGGGTGCCGCATCACTTGATCGACGTAGTCACTCCGGCAGAGCCTTTTAGCGTGGCGGACTACGTCCGGCTGGCCGAAGCGGCTATCGCTGAGGT
>Ga0207951_100975_pt1 | contig 11723 bp, 11 predicted proteins | sample Subbio12Aug_8Bad_FD_184830 | JGI IMG/M metagenome (GOLD analysis project Ga0207951, IMG submission 184830) | Serpentinite rock and fluid subsurface biosphere microbial communities from McLaughlin Reserve, California, USA - CR12Aug_8Bad (SPAdes) | ecosystem: Environmental > Terrestrial > Deep... | reverse complement strand
GCCGGCCAGCAGCGGCGGCAGCGCGCGCGGATCCTGGCCGAGCAGGGCCACGACCAGCGCCGCGACCACCACGCCCGGCAGCGCGGCATGGCCCACGGCATCGGCGACCAGCGCGCGCCCGCGCAGCAGCGCGAAGGCGCCGACCGTGCCGGCCGCGAGCCCGAGCAGGGCACAGCCGGCGAGAACGACAAGGGTGTTGTAGCCCAGGGTCATGGCGAAGCCGGGGGAAAGGGAACTTCCCCCCGCACCCTGCTGCCGCCCCCCAGGCTCCAAGGAAGGCCGAGGGGGGGCCGGGTGGAGAAGTTCCCCTCCCCCCCCGACCCGCCGTCCTTGCTCATCCCCGCACCCCCGCCGGCACCGAGGCGCCCTCGAGCAGGTTCAGCCGCCCGCCATAGGCCGCCGCGATGGTCTCCGGCGTGAAGGCCTCCCGCACCGTCCCCGCCGCCACCGCCCGCCCGTTCAGCAGCAGCACATGCGCGAAGTAGTCCGGCACGGTGGAGAGGTCGTGATGCACCGCGACCACGCTGCGCCCGGCGGCCGCGATGCGCCGCAGCACCGCGACGATCGCCTGCTCGGTGGCGGCGTCCACCGCCGCGAAGGGCTCGTCCATCAGGTAGAGGTCGGCGTCCTGCGCGAGCGCGCGCGCGAGGAACACGCGCTGCTGCTGCCCGCCGGAGAGCCGCCCGATCTGCCGCTCCGCGAGATCGGCGAGGCCGACCTCGGCGAGCGCGGCGCGGGCGGCCTCGCGCTCGGCGCGCGGCACCCGGCCCCACCAGCGCATGCGCGGGTAGCGCGCCATGCACACGACATCGAGCGCGGTCGCGGGGAAGTCCCAGTCCACGGAGGCGCGCTGCGGCAGGTAGCCGACGCGGCTGCGGACCTCGTCGAGCGCGCGGCCGAAGAAGCGCGCGCTGCCCGACAGAGCGGGAATCAGCCCAAGTGCCGCCTTGATCAGCGTGGACTTGCCGGCCCCGTTCGGCCCGACGATGGCGGTCAGCCCGGGCGGCGACGACCAGGTCACGTCCCACAGCACCGGCCGCTCGGCATAGGCGACGGTGAGGGCGCGGATCTCGATCGGCGGCGGCGAGCCCGGCTGCGCCGCGTTGTCGCCGCCGGCCTCGCTCACGCCGCGAGCCTTCCGTTCAGGCCGCGCGCGGGCGCGCTGCCGCCGAGGGCGCGGGCGATGGTGGTGAAGTTGTGGTCGAGCATCCCTTCATAGGTGCCTTCGTAAGTGCCCGGCCGCCCCATCGAATCGGCGAACAGGGTGCCGCCGAGCGCGACGCGCTGGCCGCGCGCGCCCGCCCCTTCGATCAGCGCCCGCACGGCGCGGTCGGGCACCGAGGATTCGGCGAAGACCGCCGGGACGCGGCGTTCGACCAGCTTGCGGACCAGCGCCTCGATCCGCGCGAGGTTCGCTTCCGCCTCGGTCGAGAGGCCCTGGATGCTGTCGAGTTCGAGCCCGTAGCGCGCGCCGAAATAGGCGAAGGCGTCATGCGCGGTGACAAGCAGGCGCTGCGCGCGCGGGATCGTGTCCATCACCTCGAGCCCGTAGGCATCGAGCCGCGCGAGCCGCGCGCGGAAGGCGGAGAGCGAATCGGCGAAGGTCGCCTGCCGGTCGGGGACGACGCGGCCGAGCGTCTCGGCCACGCCGCCCGCGGCCTCGGCCCACAGGGTCGGGTCCAACCAGACATGCGGGTCGGCGGCGTCCGGGTAGTCCTCGTTCTTGCGCAGCCGTTCGCGGGGCAGGGTCTCGGCCACCATCAGCACGGGCCTGCCGGCCCCGCGCGCGCGTTCGAGCACGTCGCCCATCCGGCCCTCGAGGCGATGGCCCACGGCGAAGACCATGTCGGCGGCGAGGATGCGGGAGATGTCGCTGCGCGTCGGGCGGAACAGGTGCGGGTCCACGCCCTCGCCGATCAGCGTCTCGGTGCGCACGGCGCCGCCGCCGACGCCGCGGACCATGTCGCCCACCATCGCGACGGTGCACAGCGCGAGCGGCGGGCGGCGCGCCTGTGCGAGGGCGGGGGCGGGCAGCACGAGCGCGGCGGCGAGAAGCATCCGCCGGCGAACGGATGAATACGTGTTCATGTCTTCATATTTCCATTTTATTTTCAATGACTTAGTGTTATTCGTGCAGCTTGGCACGCGCGGCGCCGGCGTCAAGGGCGTACTTGCGGGGTTTTCGTCCGCGCGCGAGGCTCGGCCATTGGCGGAGGCAAGCGCATGCGCGCCCGGGTGCGATTCGGCGACGATCTCGTGGTGGAACTGGCGGAGACCTTCCGCCTGATGAGCGACCCGACGCGGCTGAAGATCATCCTCGCCTGCCTCGACGCGCCGGCCGCGGTGGGCGAGATGGCCGATCGGCTGGGCATCTCGGCCTCGCTCGTCTCGCACCATCTGCGGCTGCTGCGTGCGGCACGGCTGCTGCAGGCGGACCGGCGCGGCCGGCAGGTCTTCTACGTGGTGGGGGACGAGCACATCCGTTCTATGCTCACCGACATGGTCGACCACGTCAGCGAGGAGGAGCCGGTCGAGGGCGAGGGCTGATGCCATTGTTTCGTCAGCGGAGACTTGCCCTCCATGCGCCGGCGCTCACTTGTGCGGTGAGGGTGGGCCCGACTATGGTCCGCCCGGAGCGTCGGGCCCGCCTGAAGGCGGCGCGGCGCGCGCATGGTCCGGGCGGGTGGCCGGGCCGTGTGCGGCACCTGAAGTCTTGGGTCTGCGCGGCGGACGCGCACGGGGAACGGTGATGCGGTTGAGCGACGGGAAGCGCTTCTGGGCGGCGATTGGCGCCCTTGCCATGGTGTTCGCGGCGACGATGTCGGCACCCGCCCTGGCGCAGGGCATGGTCGGCGCGCCGACGCCCTGGGGCATGGGCCTGCAGGAATCGGGCGGGCCGATCAAGGATAAGATCCACGACCTCAACAACCTGATCTTCGTCATCATCGCCGCCATCACGGTCTTCGTGCTGGCGCTGCTGGTCTGGTGCGTCTGGCGCTACCGCGCCGAGGCCAACCCGACCCCGTCCACCACCAGCCACAACACGCTGCTGGAAGTGGTCTGGACGGTGGTGCCGGTGATCATCCTGATCGTCATCGCGATCCCGTCCTTCCGGCTGCTCTACTTCCAGGACCGCACGCCCAACGCGGACCTGACCATCAGCGTGCAGGGCCGGCAATGGTACTGGAACTACACCTACCCGGACCACGGCAATTTCAACTTCGACAGCCACCCGCTGGCCGAGGACCAGCTCCCGCCCGACCAGCGCCACCTGTTCCGCCTCGCGGTGGACAACGAACTGGTCATTCCGGTCGGCGCCAATGTCCGCGTGCTGACCACCGGCCGCGACGTCATCCATTCCTTCTTCGTGCCTTCGCTCGGCGTGCAGAAGTACACGATCCCCGGCCGCACCCTCGAGACATGGATGCGGGCCGACCGCGAGGGCGTGTTCTTCGGCCAGTGCAACCAGATCTGCGGCACGAACCACTGGCTCATGCCGATCGCTGTCCGCGCCGTGAGCCGCGAGGATTTCGACCGCTGGGTGACGGAGGCGCGGCAGCGCTTCGCCCGGGCCGACGAGCCGGCGATCGCCGCGCCCGTCGCTATCGAAACACCCCAGATCGCTGAGGCGCGCCGTTAAGGCGCAGCCGAAAGGAAGACCTATGGCGACCGCATCCGACGCGCATCACGACCATCACGACCACAAGCCCGGCTTCGTGGCCCGCTGGTTGTTCTCGACGAACCACAAGGACATCGGGACCCTCTACATCATATTCGCCGTCTTCGCGGCGCTGATCGGCGTCGGGCTGTCGGTGCTGATGCGCATGGAGTTGCAATCCCCGGGGATGCAGATCTTCGCCGACGGGCAGGTGTGGAACGCCTTCGTCACGGCCCACGGGCTGATCATGGTGTTCTTCGTGGTCATGCCGGCGCTGATCGGCGGCTTCGGCAACTGGTTCGTGCCGATCATGATCGGCGCGCCGGACATGGCCTTCCCGCGCATGAACAACATCAGCTTCTGGCTGCTGGTGCCGTCCTTCCTGATGCTGGGCGCGTCGCTGTTCGTGGGTGAAGGCCCGGGCACGGGCTGGACGCTCTATCCGCCGCTGTCGGACACCACCTACCACCCGTCCATGGCGATGGATCTTGCGCTGTTCGCGCTGCACCTCGCGGGCGCCTCGTCGATCATGGGCGCGGCGAACTTCATCACGACCATCCTGAACATGCGCGCGCCGGGCATGACCCTGCACAAGATGCCGCTGTTCGTCTGGTCGATGCTTGTCACCGCCTTCATGCTGCTGCTCGCGGTGCCGGTGCTGGCTGGCGCGATCACCATGCTCATCACCGACCGCAACTTCGGCACGGCCTTCTTCCGCCCCGAGGGCGGCGGCGACCCGGTGCTGTTCCAGCACCTGTTCTGGTTCTTCGGCCATCCCGAAGTCTACATCATGATCCTGCCGGGCTTCGGCATCATCAGCCACGTCATCAGCACCTTCAGCCGCAAGCCGGTGTTCGGCTACCTCGGCATGGCCTACGCCATGGTCGCGATCGGCTTCGTGGGCTTCATCGTGTGGGCGCACCACATGTACCAGTCCGGCATCGACGCCGACACGCGCGCCTACTTCATGGCGGCGACGTTGGTGATCGCGGTGCCGACGGGCATCAAGATCTTCTCCTGGATCGCCACCATGTGGGGCGGCTCGATCGAACTGAAGACGCCGATGCTGTTCGCCATCGGCTTCATCTTCCTGTTCACCGTGGGCGGCGTGACGGGCGTGGTGCTGGCCAGTGCGCCGATCACGCAGGTCATGCACAACACCTATTACGTGGTGGCGCATTTCCACTACGTGCTGAGCCTCGGGGCGCTGTTCGCGATCTATGCCGGCTTCTACTACTGGATCGGCAAGATGAGCGGCCGCCAGTATCCGGAGTTCTGGGGCAAGCTGCATTTCTGGGTGACCTTCGTCGGCGTGAACCTGGCCTTCTTCCCGATGCACTTCACGGGCAACCAGGGCATGCCGCGCAGGTATCCGGACTACCCCGAGGCGCTGGCGGGTTGGCACTTCGTCTCCTCGGTCGGTTCCTACATCTCGGCCGCGTCGCTGCTGCTCTTCCTGTACGTGGTGTGGCTCACCCTCCGCTCGGGCGAGAAGGCGGCGGCGAACCCGTGGGGCGAGGGCGCGACGACGCTGGAATGGCAGGTCTCCTCGCCGCCGCCCTTCCACACCTTCGATGAACTTCCGCGCATCCGGTAAGGCGCGCGACAGGACGGAGACGCCATGAGCGGTACCGCCATGGAACCGGGACAGGGGGGCGCGGCCCCCCTTCCTGCTTCCTACGACATGTCCGACGTCGGCGACTGGTTCGCGCTGCTCAAGCCGCGCGTGATGACGCTCGTCGTCTTCTCGGGCCTCGTGGGCATGCTGGTCGCACCCGGTGCGCTCGCGATGCATCCGGTGCTCTCGGGCACCGCCATACTGTGCATCGCGGTGGCGGCGGGTGCGGCGGGCGCGATCAACATGTGGTACGACCGCGACATCGACGCGGTGATGCGCCGCACCGCCCGCCGGCCGATCCCCGACGGGCGCATCCAGCCCAACGCGGCGCTTGCCTACGGCGTGATCCTCTCGGTCGCCTCGGTCACGCTGATGTGGCTCGCGACCAACCTTGTCGCCGCGGGCGTGCTGGCGTTCTCGATCGCTTTCTACGTCTTCGTCTACACCATGTGGCTCAAGCGCCGCACACCGCAGAACATCGTCATCGGGGGTGCCGCCGGCGCCTTCCCGCCGGTGATCGGCTGGGCGGCGGTGACGGGCGACATCACCCTCGTGCCCGTGCTGCTGTTCGCCATCGTCTTCGTCTGGACGCCGCCGCATTTCTGGTCGCTCTCGCTGTGGGCGCATGACGACTACGCGCGCGCCGGGGTGCCGATGCTGCCGGTGACCCATGGCGCCGTGCGGACGCGCCGGCAGATCCTGATCTACACGCTCGTCCTCGCGCCGCTGGGCCTCGCGCCCTGGCTGATCGGCTTCGCCTCGCCCGCCTATGCCGGGGTCGCGGCGGTGCTCGGCCTGATGTTCCTCCGCCACGCGGTGGCGGTGCTGCGCGATACGCAGGACGAGGCCGGCCGCTCGCTCACCGGGGATGCCCCGGCCAGGGCCAGCTTCCGCTTCTCGCTCACCTACCTCTTTGTCCTGTTCGCCGCGCTGGCGGCGGACCGCCTGGTGTTCGGCCCATGACGCCCGAGGAACGCGCGCTGTTCGAGAAGCGCCGGCGGCGGCGGAACATCGCCATCCTGATCGGCCTCTTCGGCCTTTGCGCGCTGTTCTATTTCGTCGGCGTGGCGCGTCTTCTGCGCGTCTGATGATCCCGCTTTCCTGCGGAGCCCGGGTTTGAGCCTCGTCTGGCGCGCCGCCCCAAACCGGCGCGCGGCAAACCCGTGACGCTTCGGCAGCCGGGTTTACATGCGGATCGTTCACTTGAGCGGTCCGAGCGCCCCAGGGGCGCCGCACCGAGCGGCGCGAAGCCGAGGCAGACCAAGGTTTCCGCCCGGCGCCTGAGGAACCCAAAAAGCAGGCGCCGACGGTCGAAGCATCCGGGCGCCGGTATGATGCCGCCGGCCGCGCGGTTGCGGTTTGTTGCACCGATTCGTCTTGCGCGCCGCGCGCCGAAGCCCCATTGCAAACGCCATGGACAGCGACGCTCTCCGCCGCCGCAACCGTCGCACCGCGACCTTCGCCTTCGGCCTCGTCACGGGCATGGTCGGCCTCTCCTTCGCCGCCGTGCCGTTGTATGATCTGTTCTGCCGCGTCACCGGTTTTGGCGGGACGACGCAGACCGGCCGCGCCGCGCCGGGGCCCACCGAACGCACCATCACCGTGCGCTTCGCAGCCCAGTCCGACCCTGCCCTGCCCTGGCGCTTCCAGGCCGAGCAGCCCTCCATGACGGTGCGCCTGGGCGAGGAGGCGCTCGCCTTCTACTCCGCCCAGAACCGCTCCGCGACCCCGGTCACCGGCGTCTCGGTCTACAATGTCACGCCCACGAGGGTCGGGCGCTACTTCTACAAGGTCGCCTGCTTCTGCTTCGAGGAGCAGACCCTCACGCCCGGTCAGCGGGTGGACATGCCCGTCGCCTTCTGGGTGGACCCGCGCATCGCGGACAATCCGAGCACCCGCGACATCACCACCATCACGCTGTCCTACACCTTCTTCCGCACCATCGAGGACGCGCGGCGCGCCGGTGCGCTGGCCAATGCGGGGCCGCATGTGGGACGGGCGGGGGCGGCGCGGACCAACTGACAAGCCCGTCCTCCTTCGGAATCCGGCCTTCAGCCTTGTTTGGCGCGTCGCCGCCCTGACCGCCGCGCCGCGTCCCGTCCGCGTGCCGGCAGGTCGGCTGCGCCGCTGGTTGCGCGTGCGGTCCAAGACCGCCCATACGCTGCACAGGGCTTGATCCCACAGGGGTTTTCGGGATTGATGCGCCTCGACGCGCGAAGGCGGCCCAGGCTGTCGGCGCGCGCGTTTTTCAGGTCCAGGAATTCCGATGGCCAGCACCAGCCACAGTCATGGCGACACGGCGAACGGGCACTCCGCCTCGCCCTACAAGCACCCCTACCACCTGGTGGATCCGTCCCCCTGGCCGCTGCTCCTGGCGTTCGGCGCGGGCGCGCTGGCGCTCGGCATCATCCTCTGGGTTCATATGGGCTCGCAGGTCGTGTTCTGGCTCGGCCTCGCCGCCACGCTCGGGGTCATGTTCTTCTGGTTCCGCGACGTCGTCAGGGAGAGCCAGACGCCGGGGCTGCACAGCCCCATCGTGCGACTCGGCCTGCGCTACGGCATGGTGCTGTTCATCGCCTCCGAGGTGATGTTCTTCGTCGCCTTCTTCTGGGCCTGGTTCCACTTCGCGCTGTACCCGGAGCACGTCTCCGGCGCCGCCCAGGCGATCTGGCCGCCGGCGGGGATCAAGACCTTCGATCCGTGGGATCTGCCCTTCCTCAACACCATGATCCTGCTGCTCTCGGGCTGCACGGTGACCTGGGCGCATGCCGCGCTGCTGAACAACGACCGCAAGGGGCTGATCCAGGGCCTCGCGCTCACTGTCGCGCTCGGCGTGGCGTTCACGATGCTGCAGGCGAAGGAATACGCGATCGCGCCCTTCGCCCTCGCCGACGGCATCTACCCTTCGGTGTTCTTCCTCGCCACCGGCTTCCACGGCTTCCACGTCATCGTCGGCACCATCTTCCTCGCGGTCTGCCTGTACCGCGCGATCAAGGGGCACTTCACGCCGCAGAAGCATTTCGGCCTCGAAGCCGCGGCCTGGTACTGGCACTTCGTGGACGTGGTGTGGCTGTTCCTCTTCGTCACCATCTACTGGTTCGGCGCGGGCGAGATCGCCCGCCTCTAGGTTCCGTTTCGCCGCGACCGTCGCGGCGAAACGTGTCCGGTCGTTCGTCATGGTGCGTTTTCCGGCTCGCCAGGCGCTTCCGGCCGGCTTGAAAATGCTCCGGCCTTGCCCGCGCGCAGGGGCGCGCCGGCATCGCCTGATGACCGGTCGTGCCTCGTGGCGGGGCGAAGGGCGGTCCGCGCCACGGCCATGAGCGCAGGCGGCGCCTCGGGCCGCCATCGCGCCGCCGCTCGCCCTGCAACGGCGCCGCCGGCGCGAGGAGACGCCCTGACAACCTCGTCCCCCCTCGATATCCGAATTCCGGCGCGGCGCGACGCCCCGCCAGGCCCGGCCTTCGGGACGGCCGGCGGTCAAACCCCCGGCTGCCGCCCATGACCCGCGAGATCCCGATGGGCGCTCGCTGGCGGCGCCTGGTGCTGCCCCTTCTGGTGGTGCTGCCGGTCTTCGCCGCCCTGCTCGGCCTCGGCACCTGGCAGCTGCAGCGTTTCGCCTGGAAGAGCGACCTCCTCGCCCGCATCGCCGCCGTCGAGGCAGCGCCCGCCGTGCCGCTCGCGGCCGCGCCCGAGCCCTTCGCCAAGGTCTTCGTCACCGGCCGCTTCGACCATGCGCGGGAGGCCCTGCTCGGCCTCGAGGTCCGCAGCTCCACCCTTGGCGCCCGCCTGCTGACGCCGCTGCTGCGCGAGGGCGCCGAGCCGATCCTGGTGGATCGCGGCTGGGTGCCCATGCGGCGCGACGGCCCGATCGCCCGCCCGGAAGGCGAGCAGCAGGTCATCGGCTTCATCCTCTCCGGCGAGACCGCGGGCATCTTCGCCGCGACGGACGACGTGGCGGGCCGCCACTTCTACACCTTCGACCCCGCGGCGATCGGCACGGCGCTCGGCCTGCCTCGGGTGGCGCCCTTCGGCCTGGTGGTGCTGGGGGAGGGCGCCGGCCTGCCGCAGCCGGCCCGCCTCCTGCCGCGCCCCACCAACAACCATCTGGGCTATGTCGTCACCTGGTATGGCGTCGCCGCCGCGCTCGTCGCGGTCTTCGCGGTCTGGGCGCGGCGCCGCCTGAAGGAGAACGCCTGAATGCCGAATGCCGCCCATGCCCGCCTGAGGGCCCGCTTCGCGCGCATCGCCGCGCTGAACGAGGCGGCGGGCATGCTCCACTGGGACGCCAGCGCCATGATGCCCCCGGGCGGGGCCGCCTCGCGCGGGGAACAGCTCGCCGCGCTGGCGGGCCTCGCGCACGAGCTGCTGACCGCCCCGGTGGTGGCCGACGACCTCGCCCTCGCGCGCGCCGACGGGGAATGGGCCGGGACGAATCTGCGCCTCATGGCGCGTGCCCATGCGCGCGCCGCGGCACTGCCGACCGAACTCGTGGAAGCGGCCGCGCGGGCCAATTCGGCCTGCGAGAAGACCTGGCGCGATGCCAAGGCGCGTGCCGACTTCGCCCTGGTCCGGCCGGCGCTGGCCGAGGTCGTGCGCCTCCAGCGCGAGACCGCGCAGGCGCTGGGCGCCGCGCTCGGCATGGATCCCTACGACGCGCTGATGGACGGCTACCAGCCCGGCATCGTCGCGGCCGATGTTGAACCGGTCTTCGTGGCCTACGAGACCTTCCTGCGCGACGCCCTGCCGCGCGCCGAGGCCATCCAGGCGGCGAAGCCCGCGCCCGCGCCGCTGCCCGGCCCCTTCCCGCTGGCGGCGCAGCGCGCGGTGTGCCGAAGCCTCTCCGCGCGGATCGGCCTCGACTACGAGCATGCGCGCCTCGACGAATCGCTGCATCCCTTCTGCGGCGGCACGCCCGAGGATGTGCGCCTGACCACCTTCTACGACGAGCAGGATGCGTCGAAGGCGCTGCTCGGCGTGCTGCACGAGACCGGCCACGCGCTCTATGAACGCGGGCTGCCGAAGGAGTGGGCGCGCCAGCCGGTGGGCGGTTCCGCCGGCATGGCCGCGCATGAATCGCAGTCGCTGATCGTCGAGATGCAGGCCTGCCGTTCTGACGCCTTCCTCGGCTTCCTCGGCCGCGAGCTGCACCGCGCCTTCGGCGGGCGGGCGGGGCCGTATCGGGGCGACAACCTCGCGCGCCTGTGGCGCCGCGTGGAACGCGGCTTCATCCGCGTGGATGCCGACGAGATCACCTACCCCGCCCATGTCATCCTGCGCTTCCGGCTCGAACGCGCGCTGATCGGCGGCGCGCTCGAAGTCGCCGACCTGCCGGCGGCCTGGAACCAGGCGATGCACGCCATGCTCGGCATCGTGCCGCCCGACGACGCGAAGGGCTGCCTGCAGGACATCCACTGGCACGACGGCGCCTTCGGCTATTTTCCCTCCTACACGCTGGGCGCCATGGCCGCGGCGCAGCTGATGAAGGCGGCGCGCGCCGCGGTGGCGGGCCTCGATGAGGCGCTCGGGGAAGGCGAGATGGCGCCGCTGCTCGGCTGGCTGCGCGCCAATGTCCACGGCAAGGGTTCGCTGCTCGGCTTCCAGGACCTCCTGCGCGAGGCCACCGGCAAGCCGCTCGACCCCACCGACTTCACCGAGCACCTGACCGCGCGCTACCTCCGTGGATGAGGCCGGGGCGCGCGCGCTCGAGGCGCTGCGCTTCCGCCACCGCCCGACCGGGATCGCCCTGCCCGAGCTTCCACCCGCGCCCCTCCGATGCGCCGAGCGTGGTCGCCATGGCGCTGCCCAAGGCGGGCTCGACGCTGCTGTTCGGCCTGCTGCACGACCTCGCGCCGCTGGCCGGCCTCGCCTATGTCTCGCTGCAGGATTTCTTCTTCCTGCGCGGCCTGCGCCTGACCGGGCAGCCGCACGAGGCCGGCGGCCTGTTCCGTCCGCGCGGCTATTGCTACGGCGGGTTCCGCGGGCCGCCGCCCTATGCCATCCCGATCCTCGATGCCGCGCGCGCCGTGGTGCTGGTGCGCGACCCGCCGACATGGCCGTCTCCCGCTGGTACTCCGTCACGCGGAGCCACGTCATCCCGGCCGGCGGCGACGCCCCGCACTTCATGGCCCGCGTGCGGGAGGAGGCACTGCGCCGGGGCAAGGCGCAGCACGTGCTACAGGTCGCGCGCGGCCTCGACCAGCACTACGACCGGCTCTGCGCCAGCGGCCTGCTGCACGCGCCGCGCAGCGCGGTCTTCCGCTACGAGGACGTGATCTTCCGCAAGCGCGACCGGGTGGATGCGATCTGCGCCTGGTTCGGCTGGGACAGCCGAGACCGCCATCCGCGCCTGCTTGAACAGCGGACGCATCCGCGCCTTCACGTCCCGCAGCGACGCAGCCCAAAGCTCCAGCGTCGTCTCGATCGATGCGCCCGACACCACAACCTCCG
>Ga0207951_100971_pt1 | contig 11741 bp, 10 predicted proteins | sample Subbio12Aug_8Bad_FD_184830 | JGI IMG/M metagenome (GOLD analysis project Ga0207951, IMG submission 184830) | Serpentinite rock and fluid subsurface biosphere microbial communities from McLaughlin Reserve, California, USA - CR12Aug_8Bad (SPAdes) | ecosystem: Environmental > Terrestrial > Deep... | reverse complement strand
GAGCTAGAATACGGTGCATTGGGAGGATCTATGTCCGTGGTGACACGTATCGCCCCCTCGCCGACCGGCGACCCCCATGTCGGCACGGCCTATATCGGGCTATTTAATTACGTCTTTGCCAAGCAGCAAGGCGGCAAGTTCATCTTGCGCATCGAAGACACCGATCGCGAACGCTATCAGGCCGCCTCGGAGGTGCGCATCCTAGAGATGATGCACTGGCTCGGCCTCGAACCGGATGAAAGTCCCGTTAAGGGCGGGCCCCACGGCCCCTACCGGCAGAGCGAACGTCTGGACATCTACCGGCGCCATGCCGACATGCTGCTTGACTCAGGCCACCTCTATCGTGCCTTCGAGACCCCGGCGGAGCTGGAGGCTATCCGTGAGGAGCTGCGCCGCAGGGGACATACGCCGGGCTACGATGGGCGGGCGCGGACGCTTGCCCGCGCGGTAGCGGACCACCGCGCCGCCGCCGGAGAACCGTTTGTGTTGAGGCTTAAAATTCCGCGCCAGGGCGACATTATCTTTCATGACCGGCTGCGTGGCGAGATCCGCATCCACGAGAGTGAAGTGTTTGATGCAGTGATGGTCAAGAGCGACGGCCACCCGACCTATCATTTCGCCAATGTCGTCGATGACTACTTGATGGGGGTCACCCATGTGATCCGGGCTGAGGAGTGGATCAGCAGCACGCCGCTGCACGTAGTGCTCTACGACGCTTTTGGCTGGCCACGGCCAGAGTTTATCCACCTACCGCTGCTGCGCAACCCCGATAAGAGCAAGATCAGCAAGCGCAAGCTCGACACCAGTGTCGATTCCTATCGCGAGCAGGGGATTCTGCCCGAGGCGCTCCTTAACTTCCTGGCTAACATGGGCTGGAGTATGCCCGACGGGCGGGAGTTCTTTAGCCTGTCCGACATGATTCGGCACTTCAGCTTTGAGCGGATCTCCTTAGGTGGGCCGGTCTTCGATCTCAAGAAGCTGCGCTTTTTTAATGCCAAGTATCTGCGCGACCTGCTCCCCTTAGAGCAAGTAGCTGAGCGGGCTAAGCCGTTCTTGGCGGCGGCGGGCTGCCAGTGGGACGATGAGGACTACCTGCTCGATGTTATCGACGTGCTGCGCCCGCGCGTTGAGACCCTGTCAGAGTTCGCCCAGCACGCCTACTTCTTCCGCGAGGAGTTCCCCTACGACGCCGAGGCCCGCAAGAAGCTGGCCTCGGGTCAGAAGTACCTAGAAGATCTCGAGCGCGAGCTGAGCAGGCTGGACTTTTTTGATCACGACGCCATTGAAGAGGCCCTGCGCGACTACGTCCAGTCGCAGGCGGTCAAGATGGGTGAGGTGATGATGCCCTTGCGCGCCGCGCTGTCGGGCACTCTGACTACCCCTAGCGTCACCGACCTGTGCGTAATACTAGGCAAGCACCGGGTGCTGACGCGCATCGGGCGGGCCTTAACCGAGCTGCAAAGCGCCCTGCCTGACGACAATCCGCGCCCGGAAGAAGCGAGACCCCCCTTGGTCGCTCCTGTTTCCCCCCAAAAATTGGGGGGGACTAAGGGGGGGTGCCGCTGATGTCCTGGTTTGACCGCCTCAAGGCCGGCCTCTCCAAGACCCGCCAGATGTTCGGCGGCAAGGCCTGGGAGCTTGACTGGGAAGATTTGGAGATGGCGCTAATCGCCGCTGACGTCGGCCATAAGATCGCCGCCGAGGTAGTAGCCGAGGCTAAACGGGAGCGTGAGCGCGGCACCAGCTTCCAGGAAGCGCTCGAGCAGGCCCTGCTCGATCAGCTCGAGCCAGACCGGTTGCGCCAGAAGCTGCGCCGGGTCGGTTTTACGCTCGATGTCTCGCGCAACTTAGTAGAGCCTAACGGCCAGGTGGTGATGATCATCGGCGTCAACGGCGTCGGCAAGACCACCACCATCGCCAAGCTCGGCCAGTACTACCAGCGTCACCGCAAGCGGGTGATCTTCGCCGCTGCCGACACCTTCCGCGCTGCTGCTACCGCCCAGCTTGAGGTGTGGGGCGAGCGCCTCGGTATCCCCACCATCAGCGGGCCGGACGGCGGCGACCCGGCGGCGGTAGCCTTCGACGCCGCGCAGGCCAGAAAGGCCCGCGGCCTCGACCTGCTGCTTGTCGATACCGCCGGGCGGCTCCACACCAAGCACAACCTGATGGAAGAGCTTAAGAAGGTCAGGCGCGTCATCGGCAAGGCCGATGAGGGCGAACCCAAAGAGGTCTGGCTGGTCCTGGACGCAGTGACGGGCCAAAACGGGCTCGAGCAGGCCAAGAAGTTCCACGAGGCAGTCGGCATCACCGGGGTGATCGTGACCAAGTTAGATGGCACCGCCAAGGGCGGTATCCTGTTGCCGATCGCCCGCACCCTGGGGCTGCCCATTAAGTTCATCGGGGTCGGCGAAAAGGCTGAGGACTTGCAGCCGTATGACGCCGCGGCCTATGTGCAGGCGCTGCTGGACATGCCAGCTACGGCGGCGTGAATGAGAGAACGGGCGTTAGCTCTGTGACGGCTAGAAGCAAGAGTGGCTTGTGGGGTGCAGCGTGCTGGACGGTCGCCGGATACTCCTTGGCGCCTTTGTCTTTGCGGAGCTTGCCGAGCTTTTCGATGTAGTAGTCGATTCCTTTGGTGTGCGGCACCATCCTCCTCTCAGCTCAAGCAACCAGTGCGGTAGTGATCGAATTACAGTTGGGCATCGCTATTCTTCATTCTTGAAGCCCTCCTTGGCAGCTTGGTCGTAAAGGTCAAGCAGATATGTCGCTTGGTTAGGTGTTGGTGCGGAGAGTCGTCTCATCTTCACCCCCATGTTATACAGGAAGTTGCGATCCTGATTACGAAACTTGCCGTTAGCTCTAGCCCATCTTGCTAGTGCAAAACAGTTCTTAGCTCCTATCGCTAAAGCACACCGCTGATCACTATTGAGCGCTTCATTGCCATCAGAGTGCATGTTATCTTCTCGCACGCGCTCCGCTGGCTGATGCCCCTTAGACTCGTGAGCAACCCCCAACGATGTCTCGGTAGAACCCGCTGTTGCTGTTGCTTCGGTGTCGGTATCGCCTTCAGCATCGATGCCGCCAGCTAATGACCCTTCTGACACCGCGAACGGCGGTGCTGGAAGGGGTATAACTTCCGTGGCCAGGGTGGAAACTTCTTCAGGCGATTCAGTCAACGGCCCTGTAATTGACACAGGATTGACTGATACCACTGCAACCTTGGCACGCTCGATTGCTTCGACAACGCGCTCGAGCTGTCTTTGGGGATTCATGAACCAGTCGGTACTCCAGATGCGGTGAATGCGCCAGCCACGATGCTGCTCGAGCACGAACTGGCGCAACCTGTCGCGGTCACGAGCAGAACGCGCACTGTGGTAACTCGCACCGTCACATTCGATGCCTAACAGGTAACTTCCAGGCTGATCGGGGTTAACGATCGCGAGGTCAATGAAGTAACCTGCCACACCGACCTGTGAATGGACTTCGTGGCCGAGCTTGGTAAGCTCTTGATAGACAGCCTTCTCAAAGGGTGAACCGAATCCACCACGTTGGTGCGGTAATGAAACGAGCTTGCCCGTCTCTGCATAGTGGAGGAACCGCTTGAGCACCTCAACACCTTGTGAACCCGTTAACCGAATATCGCGCGAAGCGAGATTGGAAAATATCTCGCACCGCTTTCTAGCACGGGTCATAAGGACGTTCAAGCGCCGCTCGCCACCTGCCTGATTCACCGGGCCGAAGTTCATGCCGATGTTACCGTCCCGGTCGCGACCGTAGCCAACACTGATGAAGATGACATCGCGCTCGTCGCCCTGAATGGTCTCAAGGTTCTTGACAAAAAAGGGGGCGCGCTGGTTCTCACTGAAGAACCGCTCGAGCGTAGGATCCTCCCGACGCAGGCGTTCAAGCTCATCTTCAATGGCCGTCATCTGTTGCACATTGAACGCCGCTACGCCAAGGCTCTCGTTCGAATAACGGCGGAAATGCTCCATCACAGCCCTAGCGACGATGCGAGCCTCGTCAGGATTCTTACCACCCCCTCTTTGATAGACCGTCTCAGGGTGATGGTGAAACATCAGGCCCAATCCGTCTTTGCGTGCACTAGGGAACACAAAGAGGCCAGGGGGAGTGTAAAACTCTTCGTTTGAAACGGCAATTAGCGACTCATGTTGGCTGCGATAGTGCCAGCGCAGCGTTTTCTGAGGCGCCCCTTTGACCTCAAAGTTATCAAGGATGCTATCAAGCAGCATAGTGCCTGCGGCATCATCGCCATCCCCATCTTGTTGTGCAGCATTGTCGAAAAAAGTCGTGGGCGGCAACTGCTTGCTGTCGCCCACCACAATGACTTGCTTGCTTCTGCAGATCGCGCCTAACGCCTCTTCTGGTCTTAACTGGCTAGCTTCGTCAAAGATGACGATATCGAACTCAACTCGGCCAGGTGGGAGGAACATAGCGACCGATAACGGGCTCATCATGAACACAGGTTTGATCCGCTGAATGACTCTGCCAGACTCCTCCATCAGCTTACGTATCGGCATCCTCGGTCGCCTCAACTTGATCTGCCCTTGCAGGGTGACGAAAGCGCTACCGGAAGGGGAGGTTGGCAGGGCAGTGTGGTGTTTACCTTGCAGCTCGAGCCGTTTCTGCTCGTATCCAAGTTGGTCTAACCTGCGGAAGTCGTCAACCAGTTCTTCATGCGTACTACCATCAAAGGAAGCTAGGGCTGGGCGCTCGTTGAAAGCATCCCCCAGCAATTTGTCATACCAATCATGCTCAAAGGCCGTGACGAGGTATTCGCTAGCGGCGTCCCAGCTTATGGCCGTCTTCAGGACGTTGGCTAGACCCGCTTCAATCAGCGCCTCCGCGAGGTGATTAAATTGCACCATCGCGGACAGCTTGTCCGCATGAGCATGCCACTCTTCAAGCGCCGCTAGCTGTACATCAAAGCTTTCAGTTGCTAGTGAGGCATTGGGAAACCGCGTCGCTTCGTCAAGTTCCAGCGACGCAACGGCTGTCCTGAGAGCGTTGGCTTGCGCTTTAAGCGCGGCAAGGAGTTGATCAGGCTCTTCCTGTGCGAGCCGATAGGTGCGGTTGCGCATAAGAGTCTCGAGAAAATCAGGGGGTAGCTCTCCCTGAGCTAACTTCTGATGAGCATCAATCATCCAGGACGTGGCCACTTCTAGGGCTTCAAGATCGCGCCACTGGCGTTGCCAGTTATCCCCCCAGGCTAAAGTTGCGACGTTCGCATGCTCACGTAAGAATTTCTGTGCCCGTTGCATCCGCATAATTGCCTCTAGCAGCGCCAAGCGTTCGTCAAGGCTCTTGGGCGGCCTATCCTGACAGAGGTCGGCAACGGCACGGGAAGCGCGGCGGTAGCGGCCTGATAAAAAGCGCCCAAAGCGACGCCCGTACTGGGCTAGATCACGCCTAGTGCCCTCGACATCGGCTTGCCAAGCGGCTGAAAGCAGGATGTGCTCGTATCGTTCCATAATCCGATCGCCGAACATTTTGGCCTTTACGATCTTTTTAAGATCGTCAGTATGCTCGAGCCAAACGGAGTCAAAAACCCCAAAGTGTTTGAAATCGGTGACGCCCGCAAGAGCTTTTGCAGCATTAGCAACGAGCCTCGCTTCATGCTGCGAGGTCGGCACGGCCACACCAATGCGTGTCGCCAATTCGGTGGCCAACGCCACTACGTCCCGTGTGGCCTTTAGCGCAGCCTCGCATGCCGAACGGATCTGAGCTACAGTATTCAGCAACACCACACGCTTTTTTGCCCCCCACAGCGGATGCTTACCTGGCACTCCATGACGGTGACACCAGCTTTGAAGCTGACTTACATATGCGTGCTTCCGCTGCCAAGTAGGCTGATCCCAATCAAGCATCCCTTCAATCCCGAAGCGTGTAAGCTCGGCTAGGGCAATGGTTGTGCGTCCTTTAAGCTGCAACAGCTTACCGTAAAGTTGGTGCGGGGTGAAACTGCTCGACCGAACCGGCGTGTTCACAGCCTCCGCATAGGCGTTTAGGTGCTTGCGTCTGTCCTTTACCAGTTGCAGTCGCGCATCCACTTGTGCCCGGCCCACCGACTCACTCCGAAGGGCAAGCGTATCGCCTAACTCTTTGAGAAACGCCTTCTTATTCGTCTTGTAGCTATGAAGCTCTAAACAAGTGGCGCCAAGTCCTACCTGTTCAAGATTGCGTTTCACGACTTCCAGGGCTGCCATCTTCTCAGAAACAAACAGCGCCTTCTTGTTACGGGCCAGCGCCAGTGCGATGAGATTCGTGATAGTCTGCGACTTGCCGGTGCCCGGAGGCCCCTGAATTACAAGTTGCTGGGCGTTCTCTGCCTCAAGAAGCGCCTGAAGCTGAGAGCTATCCGCCTCTACAACGAGCGGTAAGTCTTCAGGCGCGACGATGGTATCCATGAACACATTATCGTCGTACTGAACAGTAGAATCGCCAAAACCATCGCTGCCAAGCATGCCGCGAATGACAAGGTGGTCGCTTGGTGCACGCCCTTGAGACCAGGTGCTCTTGTCAAGGTCGTGATACATGACGAGCTTGCTAAATGAAAATGTGTCGAGAACCAGTGCCGAGCGGTCTATCGACCAGCGTGGCTGCCCGCGCACCAGCTCCTCAATCCGATCAAAATATGCTTCAGGCTCTTCCGATTCTTGCGGTATCGGGAAATCCGCAATTGGCAGTTCTTGCCTAAGCTTCTCCTGTAGCGACTGGTTTGCTTGAATCTCACCGTCGTCGAGCTTGATACTGAATTTAAAACGCACGTTGGTTCGGCTGAGCGAGACTGGAACGAGCAAGAGAGGCGCCTGCCGCCCAATGTCACTATCAGGTGACTCGAACCAGTTCAGCATCCCAAACGCAAGGTAGAGCGGGCTGAACCCTTGTTCCTGCAAAAACAAGCGTGTCGCTCGATAACTGCCGAGCAGCCGCTTATCGAGGATGCTCGGCTTGTAGGGGGTCTTTAGGACCGTCGGCTCGAGCGCCTCTTCATCCTCGAGATATGCCACCGTAGGCACGACAAATTCGTCAGCATCCTCGTCGCTTGCTAGCTCAGCGGAATCCTTGTCATCCTCACGTCTTGTCGCATGAAATGTCAGCCTTTTCCCGTCTTTCACCAAAAGCTTGAAGGCGCCCGAAAGATCGGCGTCGATCGCCACCACGCCTTGAGCCTTACGCAATCGGAAGTTCAACGCACGATTGCGCAACGTTAGATCCAGAAGCTTCTCGCGTCCCTTTTCTAGCGCTGAGTGAACAGAGGCTGTGACCTCAGCAGATAGGGGATACGGATTTGCCTGTTCTTGTATCACGATGTTCAGTATGCCGTTAGCAGGTGATGAGCAAAGAATGTCGGCAGCAAAGTGGATCTGGACGAGAAGCCAAACTTCTCGCAGGTGACAGGCCGCAGTCGGCAAAGCGCGGACCGCCACCCATCTGGCAGCGGTAAATCGGTGTATGTCCCAAGCCTCATGTAGTCACAGGCAAGCCCTGTTCTCCCTGCAGAGTCCTTGCAGACAAATTACCTGATAACCCTAACATTGGGATGGGTATTTTGTCACTAGAGCGAATCATGGAGTCTGTCGATCAGGACTATGAGGGTGAAAAGGCTGATTGCTTAACCGCTCCTCCCCTTGATCGTACTGACGATAAGTTTATAACGCGCTATATGGCGCTGGCCAGGCCCTCGTGTTTCGCACGTTCCGAAAGGAGGGCTGCCATTTCATGCGCGCCAGGCTGGCCTGCTTGTCCCAGGCGTCGATGGAAGTCACCAGCAGGCGACGGGCGTCCGCCTTGCTTAAGATGACGGCCTGAGGCATGCCGTAGGATACCCGATACGACCTTTCCCCAAATCGTTACCAGAGCTGGCGCGGGAGACCGATTGCTACAGTTTTGCTTTCCTGATGTCAAACTGACTGCTTGGCGGTAGATGGACCGCCTGCTCTCTAAGCTCGCTAGCCGGATTGGGCAAGGTCACGCTTCTCTCATGGAGGTAGCAGGCCGCTTCATGGCCACTCTCGCCCACATCGTCACAGAGCACCTCGTAGTCGATTCCTATCGAACCGCCCACCTTGACGACGATCACGGCAACAGCTCCAGATAGTCAAGACCCTTGGGGCGGAACATGGCAAAATGGCGCCGGTCGAGGGTAAGGATGCGCCGAATCTGGTAACGTTCGGCCACCGCCAGGAGGGAAGCATCAACAAACCCCACATAGACGTCTCGATATTTGGCAACGATCTGCCGAGCCCTGACGATATCAGTACGTTCGACCTGCAGGTAGTCGTAGGCTCCCTCGGCAACATCCTCGAGAAACGTGCGTGCTGTGGCAACGCCTAGATACTTCACCGCCATATAATCGACTTCAGGAAGAACAGTGCTGGGAACAACAAGCCCCTCCCTTCCCATCAGCTCTCGAGCGGCCGGATGCAAGGCATGATCGGCATCGAGAAGAACGAGCAGCCCACTAGTATCCGCAAGGATGGTCAACGGCTCTCCGCCTCGGTACGCCACTCGGCCGCAACGCGAACTTGCTCCTCCTCAAAGATCTGTGCAAGCAGCTCCTCGTCATGCTCTGCCAGATCCGGTCTGCCACTACGGCCCATCCCAACCGAACGCGGCAGGCGACGCAGTTTGGCCTCGCGTGCAAAGTAGTGCTCGAGCGCTTCACGAATCAGTTCGGCTTTGGAACGCTCTTTCTGCCTAGCCATCCGGTCGAGCTCCAGATCCGTCCGTTCATCGAGATAGACCGTGGTCCGCTTCATACCATATATGCTAGCACCTTCAGCCCTCGATTAACTCCTAACCGCCGGTCTCGAGCCCTACGGCAGTTCCAGCGGTCTTCAGTACCTCCCTGACCGGCCTGTCCACGCCACCGGCAACCTTGACCTCATCAGCCAAGAGATAGCGCATAAAGGCGGCAACCGCTTGCTTTAAGCCCTTCCAAAGCGCCCCATCCGGTTCTACCCCCTCTTCCCACCACCACCCTTTGATCTGCCAGGTGGACCCTTCCAGGCGCGAATCGACACGCGCCACAAAGCGCTCGCCGTACATCACCGGGAGGGCGTAATAACCCCACTTACGGTCCTGTTCAGGCTTATAGACCTCCCAGACGTAATCGAAGTCGAAAAGATGCAGCGCGGCTTTGCGGTCCCAGAGGAGCTGATCCAAGGGGGCCAGGAAGCGCACCTGTGGCCTAAGTGGGGGCACGTCCAAGAGCGCTAACAGCTCCGGCGCAGTATGGTAACGCCTCCCCTCGATCTCGACCGGGAGCAAGCACCCTTCGTCAACTAGTTCGCCCAAGAGCGCTTGGCGCTCCGCTGCGCTTACCCCCAGGCTCCACAGCTCCTGGTTGGCGCCAGGACGCAGCAGGCCGACCGCCTGATGTCTTAGCAGGATCAGCCACCTGGTACTTTCACGCTCGCTTAGCGGCTCAGCTAAGTAGAACTCTGGCGGGATGACCCGCTCGGCCAAGTCATAGACGTGGTGCCCGTTTACCCGATGGTGAGTGACCACCTTGCCGGTGTGCCACAGGGCACGCAGCACGTGTTTGGTAAGCCTGGGCCCGTACCAGGAACCTTGCCATTCCGGTTTGTGGATCTGGTGGTTAAAGGCGGTGCTGGGCAAGGGTCCGCGTTCACGAAGCTCGTCTAGGATTGTCTCAACCGCTTCGGGATACCGCTCAAACAGCTCGGACCAGTGCCGGAGATGCCACTGATGATAGATGCGCCGTTGGGGCCAATCTTTCATGCGCACCAGGCTGGCCTGCTTGTCCCAGGCATCGTAGGCCAGACGGTCTTGATAGGCGATTTTTTCCCAGTCACCCACGCGATAGCCCGGCACCCGCGCTTGCAGCACCAGGTCGTGATTACAGCCGACCGGCTTCAAAGGATCGAATTGGACGCCTCCCAGGCGGTCGAATACGCCAGGTACATCGGTGGGGGTGAAGTGGTGGCTAACCAGCAGGCGGCGGGCGTCCGCCTTGCTTAAGATGACGGCCTGAGGCATGTCGTAGGATACCGCGCGATGCGGCCTAGTCCCAAATCGCTAATAGATCGGGTAGCGCGGGACGCCGCTGGCTACAGCTTTGCTTTGCTGATGTCAAACTGACTGCTTGGCGGTTGTGGATGCCACCACGGCAGCCCCGTGCGCAGGGGAGTATGCTAGAGACAGCCTGGCCCGGGCCCTGTGCCCGTTTAGAAGGATGTGCTGAAAATGACCCACGAGATGCTGGAGTTCGTCGAGGCCCTCAACAGCCAGGGGGCTCGATCCCTGATCATCGGGGGTTATGCCCTGGCTTTTCTGGGGGTGCCCCGCTATACCAAGGACCTGGATCTGTGGGTAGATACCCGCGAGGCGGCCCAGATTCTCAGGGCCATTCAGGAGTTTTTTGGCGGGGATGACCTGGGGCTCACACTTGAGGATCTCAGCACCCCAGGGGTGGTGCAGCTGGGTTATGAGCCCAACCGGATCGATCTGGTCTTGCTACCAGACGGCGATTTCGAGGGGGCTTATGGCCGCAGCCAGGCCCACCAGGTCGAGGGTGTGGTGGTACGGGTGGTCTCCCGCGAGGATTTTATTCGTCTCAAGCAGGCCTTCGGCCGCAGTCTCGATCTCCGCGATATCGAGGGTTTGCCATGAAGCCGCGCATCGCCCCCATTGCCCGCAAGTACCGCTTTGAGGAGTTGCCGCCCGAGCTCGAGCACCAGCGCTGGCAGGCCCTGCCCCTGGAAGAGCGCTTGCGCGCCGTGGTGGAGATGGCGCATTTCTGGGCCCGGCAACAGGGTCAGGCTGTCACCTCCGCGAAGATTGCACCGGTAGCCCACAAACGGCCCCTGCGGTAAAGAACCCCCGAACCTGGGTGTGGATGCGCCACCCTCTTTACCTGGGGCAGCAGATATGGGCCGCAGAGTTGGGGGACAACAGATACTCGAGGGCGACCAGCCCCAACCACAAGCAACATCGGACACTAGCCCGAAGTTCCAGCCGGTGATGCGGCCCAAGCGCCTGTTCTGCCGAGGATCTGGGCATTTTTTCTTCACCTCAGGGGTTTTACCAGACAGGGTCAGGGTTTCAGCTACTTCGTCAACTGGACCTTCGGTCTAAACTCACTAGCCGGATTGGGCAAAGTCGCGCTCTTATCCTCATAGAGGTAGCAGGCCGCTTGATGGCCACCCTCGCCCACGGTATATAAGGGCGGCTGGGCTTTGAGGCAGCCATCCATCCGGTGCGAGCAGCGCGGGTAGAAGCGGCAGCCGCTCGCGGTGTGAGCGCGCAACTCCTCCTCGCTGGGCAGCTCGATGCGCGACCCCCATGGCTGCTGGGGATCGGGCACGGGGATGGAGTTTATCAGCAGTTGCACATAAGGGTGATGGGGGTTTTCAATTACCTGCTGGGTGTCGCCTTTTTCCGCAGTCGCCCCCTGATAGAGAATATAGATCTCGTCGCTGATCTGATACGCCGTGCTGAGGTCGTGGGTGATGTAGAGGAAGGAGATGCCCTGCTCGTTGCGCAGTTTTAGCATGATGTGCAGGATCATCGCCCTTAAGGAAGCGTCGATCATCGAGACCGGCTCATCGGCGACGATCAGGCTGGGCTTTAACAGGTACGCTCTGGCCACCATCATGCGCTGGCGCTGGCCGCCGGATAGCTGGTGGGGGAACTTTTCTAACACCTCCTCCCCCCGCAGGCCGACGACCTTAAGAGCCTCCTCGATTAAATCGCGC
>Ga0207951_100970_pt1 | contig 11757 bp, 12 predicted proteins | sample Subbio12Aug_8Bad_FD_184830 | JGI IMG/M metagenome (GOLD analysis project Ga0207951, IMG submission 184830) | Serpentinite rock and fluid subsurface biosphere microbial communities from McLaughlin Reserve, California, USA - CR12Aug_8Bad (SPAdes) | ecosystem: Environmental > Terrestrial > Deep... | reverse complement strand
CCCCTATCTTTCCCGCCGCTTCGTCTGAAACCCCACCGGGGGGTGTCCCGGTCAACCAGTAAACCACAACCAGCTTAAAGGAGACCGCCATGGCTTCGCCCTCGGATCGCAGTTTTGCGATCATCGCTGAAACGACCCCGGGGACGCTGCCCGGCACAGGCGTATTGCTTCCCTTCGACCCGATCCCGGGCACCCGCCCGAGCTTCCGGGCGGACGAGCTGACCTCGCCCGCGCTGTCCCGGCTCAGGGCCTCGCGTGGTTCGCGCCGGAGCAACTTCCGGGTGGAAGGCGGCCTGCGCGGCCACTTCGCCCGCGGCGCTGCGATGGAGCTGCTGCTGGAATCCGCGCTGTCCGGCCTGTGGACAACCAATGTCCTGCGGGCCGCCGCGACCGACAGATCGGTCGCCATCGAGGAGAGCCTGCCGGAAGGCGGCGTGATGCTCTACCAGCGGTTTCTCGGCTGCATGGTGGCAGGGTTCAACCTCGAATGCGCCTACGACGGCAATGCCGAGGCCAGCTTCGACGTGCTGGGCATGAGCCGGCAGACAGCAACGGCGGCAACTGCGCTTACCTACGGGACTTCGCCGACGACGCTGCCGCTGGCCGGTGCAGATGTATCTGCCGTGTCGATTGCCGGGCTTGCCGGATCGACCGCGCCCGACTTCGTCAACCTGACGCTTGGTGTGACCCACAATCGCGAGCCGCAGGGCGGGTTCGGATCAGCAGCCGCGCGCGCGATCGGCACCTCGGGAGCACGGGCCGTTACCCTTGGCCTGCGCTTTTACCGCGAGGATTTTTCGCCCGAGACCGTGATCGGCGACACGCCTCTGGACGTGCAGTTCACCATCGGGGCCGGGGCCAACGGCTTTACCTTCCGCCTGCCCCGGGCGTTCGGGTCGATCCCGACGGACAGCGACGATGCGTCGAAGGCGCTGGTTGACGTGACGTTTACGGCATCCTTCGATCCGACGCTGGGAACCGACTTCCAGATCACCCGCCTGCCCTGATGGCCACAGGGCCCCATACGAGAAAGATCAACATGTTCAAGCCTTTGCCGATTAACCGTTCTTCGGAGCGGACAATGGACCTGTATTTCGGGGAGGAGCCGATCGCCAGCTTCACCGGCCGTTATGCCGATGTGACATCGCCCAGCGTGAAGCTGGCGCTGGCGCGCCGCAACCGCGGCCTTTCGGCGAAAGACCAGCAGCGGGTCCGATCCCCCAAGAGCGAGGAGGATATCGAGTTCGCGCACGCGCTTTCGGTGGACTTCTTCCTTGACCAGGAGGTGCTGACCGGCTGGGAAATCGAGGGCACAGACGGCAAGCCCGTGCCGTTCGGGCGTGCCATGTTGCGCGAATTCTTCCTGTCGGCGGATTATCGATGGGCGTTCGGGGAAGTGGATCGCTTCTTCACTGACGAGGCCAATTTTGTTGAAAAGACCCGGGCCGACACCCTGGGGGAGTGATCGCCCGGATCGACTGGGAGATCGAGGTGGGTGACGCGCTTCCTTACCTCAGGCACCGGGTCGAGAAGGGCCTGCCGACGCCGGAGCTGGAGCGCGAGCCCGACATGTGCCCCGAGGCCGAATGGCTTTATGAAGCCTGGGCAATCCTGTCGACGGATCGGCCGATCGGCATGGCGACGGGGCCGATACCCTTTTCTTCGGTCGACCGGCTGGCGCGGCGCTACGGACTTGGCTTCGACGAGTTCGAGGGGCTGCTGATGTCTGTGCGGCGGATCGATTCCCACGTCCGCTCGAAAACTCCGGCACCCCAGACGGCGCCCGGCGAACCACCAGGGAGACGGACACGATGAGCGAACAGCGCATCAAGATCGTCGTTGATCCGTCGGGTGCCGAAAGCGGCGCGCGGCGGGTCAATGCGTCGCTGGGCAGCATGGGGAGCGCTGCTTCCGGCGTCGGCAGGACGTTCGCGTCACTTGGCGCGGCAGGCGCGGGCATCTTCGCCGCGCTCATCCCCCATGTGATCAGCGTCAATCGCGAGTTCGGCAGGCTGAAGGCGATGCTGCACACCGTCACCGGCTCGGCCGACGGGGCCGCAAAGGCGTTCAGCAGCCTGGAGCGCTTTGCCGCATCGACCCCGTTCACGCTTGATCAGTCGGTCAACGCCTTCATCCGGCTGAAGTCGCTGGGCCTTGACCCTTCCGAGCGATCGCTGCGGAGCTACGGCAACACGGCTGCCGCCACGGGCAGGAGCATGATGCAGTTCGTCGAGGCGGTGGCCGATGCAACCACGGGAGAATTCCAGCGGCTGAGGGATTTCGGCATCCGTGCATCGAAAGAGGGAGATCGCATCCGCTTCACCTTCCAGGGCGTGACGACCGAAGTGGCAAACACTTCGAAGGACATCGAGGGGTATCTGCGCGGCATCGGGGAAACCACCTTCGGCGACGCCATGTCGAACCAGATGAAGACCCTCGACGGGTCGATCTCGAACCTGGAGGACAGCTTCGCCGGGCTGATGCGGGCAATCGGCGAGGTCGGGGCCACCGACGGCATCCAGTGGTTCACGACGAAGGCCAGCAACGCCATGCAGGTGCTGCAACTGCAGATTCTGGGCACTGCGCGGATCTGGCGTGAAAGCGGGCTTTCGGGCGCTCTCGGCACGTCGTTCAGCAACCGGCAGCTTTCCGCCACCGCCACCGGCCGGCGCGACGTTCTGGAACAGGATGTGAACAGGCTCTTTCTGGAGGCCCAGGCGCTGGATCGGCGCGGCGGCAGCCGGAGCCTCAATCCCTTGGTGGCGGCAGGGGCCAATGCGGCGCAGGAGCGGCTGCGGCGGGCCGAGGCGGCGCTGGCGCGCTTCAACCGCGAGAATCTGGACTCGATGCTGCGGGAGAGCCCCGGTTCCAAGCTGCTGCCGGGGTTCGACCCCTTTGCCCGCCCGCCGCCACCGCCGCCGGGCGCAGACGGGCCGACCGCCGAGGAACTTTCCGCGCGGGCATCTGCGGCAAAAGCGCGGGCAACTGCGGAACGAAGCATCGCCGAAGCGGTCGAGCGCACGCTGGCGGCGGCGGAAAAGGAAGCGGAATTCGCGCGGCTGATTGCCGAAGGCCGCGAGATCGAAGTCGAAATGTATCGCATCACCGCCGGACTGGCGCGCGATCTGACGGACGCCGAACAGGAGCGGCTGCGCACGGCGATCGAATTGCGCGCGGTCTACGAGGGCATCGCCGACACGATGTCGAACATGGAGAAGCTGTGGCGCGAGATGCGGCCCACAGCCGTCAACCCGGACCCGCTGCGGCGGAGTGTCGATGCAATCGGCGAGCCCGAAGATGTCGGCCCTGCCGCCGAGGCGCTCGGGCAGATCATCGGCGGCAGGGCCGGCAGCGCAATCACCAAGGCGGCGGGCGTCATCCAGGGGTTGTCCTCGGGTGATTTCACCGGCGTCGGCGGCAAGCTCGGCGGCACCCTGACGCTGCTGTCGCAGAAGAGCGGAAGGCAGGGGGCAGGCGCCCTGACCGAGGGCATCCGCGAAGCGTTCCGCCAGCCGGTGAAGAGTTTCAAGGAGACCGGCGACATCCTCAGCGGCGCGTTCAAATCGGGCGGCGGGTTTGAAAAGCTTCTGGGCAAGGCAGGCGGTGGGGCCGCGACCGGCACAGCGGTTGCCGGGATCGGAAACGCCCTCGGCATCAAGATGAGCTCGACCGGCGCGCAGATCGGCGGCGCCATCGGCAGCTTCATTCCCATTCCGGGCGGGGAGATCATCGGATCGATTGTCGGCGGGTTGCTGGGCGGTATCGGCCCGACGCCGCGGGCATATTCCAACCTCAATGTCGGGCCGGACGGCAATATCGTTGTCAGCAGCGGCGGGGCGCGCGGTTCCGGGGCGGCCGGGAACAGGGCGGCTTCCGCACAGGCGGCGGATTCTGTGTCCGAGGCGCTGATGTCGATCATCGGCGCGGTCGGTGGTGATCTGCGGGCCGGCTCGACAATCGGCGCCATCGGCCCCGTCGGCGACCGCTTCGCCTTCGCCACCACCGGCGCCGTGCGCGGATCGAACAAGCAGGCAATCTCCTTCTCCACCGCCGAGGAAGCCGCCGAAGGCCTGATCCGCAGCGTGTTCTCGCGCGGGCTAGTCGAGGGGATCGACAGCTTCACGCAGCGCGTGCTCTCAAGTTCCAGAAGCCTGGAATCGGCTGTCGATCTGGCCGCGCGCTACGAGACGGCGCTCGATCTCATCGAGGACCGCGCCGACCCGCTGGGCGCGGCGGCGCGCGATGCAACCGGCCAGATCGACGACCTGATCAGGGAGATGCAGTCGTTCGGCGCGACGGCGCTCGAAATCGGCAAGATCGAGGGCCTGCGCACGCAGGCGCTGAAGGACGCGCTCGATCAGCAGCTCGCGAGCCTTCGCAGCTTCCAGAGCGCGCTTTCGGGCGAAGGGTCGGGCGAGACCAGCCTGACCCGGCTTTCGACCGCCCTTGCCGACTATGACAGGCAACGCGCCATGATCGGGCAGGCGGGGTTCGACCAGGGCGCGTTCACACAGGCCGGTCAGCAGGTCTTCGGCCTGGCGCGCGACGTGTTCGGGACATCGACGGACCAGTTCCAGGAGATAAGGCAGAGACTGATCGCCGACACTTCGAATGCGATCACCGCCACGGAGTCGTCGTTCAACGCCGCCGCCGCCGCCAGCGCGCCCGTTGTTAACGCCATCCAGGACCAGACACAGGTGGCGCTGCAGGGCTATCAGGCGCAGCTGCAGGGCAATCTGCTCCTGCAGCAGATACTGGCCGCCATTCCCGGCGCTGGGGTCGGGGCGGCGAACGATGCATGGGGCTGGAACGGCACCCTTGGCGCAACGGTGCTCTAGGCCATGGCGCTCGACCCTGAACGCGCGTCGTTTCTGCTGGTGGAATATCGGCGGAGCAGGGCCGTGTCCGCTGCGGTCCGGGCGGACTATCCGAACGCCCGCGATATCGTGCTGGACACCAATATCGCCACGGTCGCCGGCGCGGACAGCCTGTCGGCCCAGCTGCTGGACTTGCTCGATGCGCCCGCGCGCGTGTTCGAGGTGATGGTGCAGTCCGTCGATGCGGCCGACCTGTCGCAGTTTGATGGGACGCCGCCGGTCTTTGCGCTGGCAGCACCACGGTTCGCGATCACGGCTGCAACCCAACTGCTGCCGGCCGCTGTCGAGATCGACCACGCCGGCGGAACAAGCCGCCTGACATTGAGGGGCTGAGTGATGTTGAACAGGCCCTTCTTCCTGCATGACCGCGCACCCCGCGCTGTGGCCATTCCGGCCGCATCGGCGGCGATCGCGCCCACGCTGGCGGCGTTCGTGCTGAACAACGAGCCCGGGCTGGTGTGGCGCACGGCAAGCCTGACGGCCTTCATCGTGCTTGACATGGCCGTCGCCATTCCGGCGCAGGCGTTCGCGCTTCTGTGGACGAACCTGCGCCCGACCGACACGGTGCGCTGGCGCGGGGCGGAGACCGAAGCTGCGCTCACATCTGCGCCGATCTGGGACAGCGGGGTTCAGCCCGCCTTTGCCGGATCGCTTTTGAACGATGTTCCGGCTAAACATGTGTTTACGGCCGCCACTGAAGTTGCAGCCAGGTTCTGGCGGGTTGATATTTCCGCGCCCCTGCACCCGGATGGCTATGTCCAGGTCGGCCGCCTGCTGCTCGGGCGGGGGCTGATGCTGGCCGACGACATGGACAGCGCGGCGGGGCAGACCTTCTACGACGATTCCCTGATCGACGAAGGCCCGGGCTATGTGGATGTCGAGGTATATGCGCCACTTCCCGGCTGGCGGTGCAGCTTTTCGTGGGTGCCGAACGCGGCCTACCGGCAATGGCTGGCGCTGGTTCGCGAGATCGGCCAGGCGGTGCCTGTGCTGTTCGTGCCGGTCCCGGCCGAGCCCGAGCGGCTGCAGGACACCGCGGTGTTCGGGCGACTGCAGCGCACCGAGTTCCGGCATCCGATCTATGACGGCTGGACCGTGGATATCGACATCAAGAGCCTGCATCCATGACGCGCGCAGTGCTGATGGAGGCGACGCCGCGCGATCCGGGTGTCGGGCTGGTGACGGTGCGGGCATCGACCGCGCTGAAGAACGAAAGCGCCGTATTGGATACAGGCGGCGGCCTCTGGCTGCCTGCGATCACCCGCGAACCGCGCTATACGATCGACATCTTCGGCTCGGAACTGACGGGCCAGCTGCGGGTGGATTATGGCGTTCTCGGCCTGCGCTTCGCGCCCGCGCTCGGCAACGACATCTGGTCCCGCTATATCTGGGACGGCGCACCGCTGAAGCTGTGGCGCGGCGTGGCCGGCGCGCCGCTGGCCAGCTACACCCCGATTTTTGACGGGCGGGCCGGGCCGATCGAGCGGGGCAGCGCCAACAGCGGGACGCTGCAATTGCGGGGCCCAGAAGCCGATCTCGACAAGCCCCTGCTGCGTGCGACCTACGCCGGCACCGGCGGGGCTGAAGGCAATGTCGCGATGAGGGGTGTGCTGAAACCTTGGTGCAGCGGCCCGGCGGAGGGTGTTCCGGGCATTCTTGTCGATAAGACGCACTGGGTCTGGCAGCTGCACGGTTATGGCGCGATCGATGCTGTCACGGCGGCTTATGAGGGCGGCATCGCCAAGGGCGCAGCTGCGGCCGATGTCGCCAGCTTTGCTGCCCTGATCGGGCTCGCGCTTGGCGTCGGGCAGTGGGCCACCTGCCGCGCGGCGGGCCTTGTCCGCTTCGGCGGGGAGCCCCGGATGCGCGTGTCGTTCGATGTGCGCGGGGCGATGGACGGCGCGGCCTTCCCGGCACGAGCAGGGGCGATCGCTGCGCATCTGATCCGAACCGCCGGGGTTTTGCCGGCCAGGGTCTCGACCGCCAGCGCAGCGGCCCTCGATGCGGCATTTCCGTTCGACTGGAACGCCTTCGTCACCGCGCAGGTAACGGTCGGGGAGATGGTGAGGAAGGCCATGGCGGACCTCGCGGGTTACGCCTTCCCGGACGGCGGGGGCGTCTGGCGGTTCGGCAGATGGCGGTTCGGCAAGTCGCCGACCCTGCTGTCCCATGCGCGCGATCAATTGCCGCTGGTGCAGACCATCCGGCAGGATGCGGCGGCCTCGCCAGCGGGCGAAGTGACTGTTGCAGCCCGGCGATGCTGGGGCGTTCATGCCGAGACGGACATCAGCCCGGCGCTGATCGAGGCACTGGCGGCTGCCCGGGCGGACATCGACGGTGTTTTGCTCAACCTCGGCCGGATCGGCGCGGATGACTGGCTGCACCCTGGTGAAAAGCTGCTGATTGTAAAAGAGAAGCTGGCGATAGACCATCGCGTGACGCAACTGCGGGCCCGGATGGTCGCGCTGTCGCTGCCGGTAGCGGCGCTCGATGCCGACATGGCCGCGCTGAACGCTTACTTGTCCGGGCTCTCGCCGGCATGGAATTCGACGGTGGCTGCGACCGCCATTGTCCGCGCCAACTGGAACGGCGCGTGGGGCAATGCCTATGATGAGATCGAAAAGGGCGAGATCGCGGTATCGCAGGAGGATGCGAGGCGCGCGACCTGGTCTGGCGTTGACGGCGCGGGCAGGCCTTCGGACAACGCCACCCGGAATGTGCCGCGCGGAACCTATGCCAGCGCCACCGCCTATGTTCGGGGCGATCTGGTGGTGGAGGCGGGATCGACCTATCAACTGATCGTCGACAGCGCGACCGGCTTTGCCCCGCCCGATGCCGCGCGATGGATTCTGGTGGCAGCGGCCGGCACCGGCCCGACAGGAGCAGCCGGGGCGGATGGCTTTTCGGTTATCGTGTCGAACGAGGCCCATGTCGTTGCAACAAACACCGACGGATCGGGCGGCAGCTACACGTCCGCCGGCGGCCAGATGCAGGTATTCCGGGGCACCACGCTTCAGTCGCCGGTGTTCTCCATACCGGCAAGGACGCCGAACACCGCGTGGATCACAATCAGCGCGGCCGGGGTTTATACCGTGACCGATCCGGGCGTCGATCTGGCGACAGCGACCCTGCGCGCGAATGTCGGCGGCATCGATTTCGACCGAACCTACACCCTCGCCAAATCGAAGCAGGGCATCAACGGCCCTGCGGTTCAACTGACCGCCGACCGGCAGGGGTTTGTTTTCACCGACAATGTGGCCGACCCGGCTTCGCAGACGATCACGCTGACGGCTGCGATTGCCGGGGTTGCGGGCACGCCGGTGTTTTCTTCCAGCCCCGCTGTTGCACTTGCCGGAACCGGCGCATCCCGGACGCTGGCGATTGCCGACTTCGGGGCGCACCGTCAGGTCACTGTCACGGTCACTGTGGGCGGCCTGAGCGACAGGATCACGCTGGTGCGCGTGGACAGATCGACCGCCGCAGCAGGTGCCACCGTTGGCGCGCCAGGCGGAACGATGGTCGGTGGAATACCGGTCGAGATCGCCCAGGCCATGACCCCTGCCGGGATGCTGGAGACTTTTGCGCCGCATCCCGACCTGGCATCGGTGGAAAGGGCATGGACGCTGGGCGAGGCGGGTTCGACCCTCCTGTCGCTGGCAGAGGTCAACATGTCGGGCGGGGCTGGCCTCCGCTTCACAGGCATCAAGAACTTCATCGGCAGGCATCGCGTGGCTTATGCCGCAGAAGACCTGTATCGCATCAGTGCCCGCATCCACATCAGTCAGACCGCAGCAGGCCTGACGCACATGCTGGGCGTTGCCGGTTACGCCACATCCGGGGCCCTGATCGCGCCCCTCGACAGCGGAACATACAGCTACGCCGGGGGGATATACGCCAACCTTCCGGTCGGGTTCCACGAGATCGAGGGCTATTTTCGCGGGCGCGCGGCGGTGGGGGCGGGCAATATTGTTGGTGGGATTGCGCCTGATCCATCTGCACCGTCCCCTCTGGCTGCAGGGACGGTGTCTGTAGCTCCCGTGTTCCTCGCCAACTATAATGCGGCAGGCGGGCAGGTGTGGCTTGATCACATTGGCATCGAGAAGGTGGAAGACCTGTCGGCGCTGCCTTCGCGCCCATGGCTGGTTGGTGATTTCCAGCGTCGTGGCCAGATCGTCATCCACCTCGGGCGGTCGTGGATCGCGCGGATCGACAACACAGGTGTCACCCCACCATCCACCGGCACCGGGACTGCGACCTGGGGCCTGCTGGCGGACAGGGGGACGGATGGAGCGGCTGGTTCTACCGGGGCGACTGGGGCACCAGGCATCACACAGGGGCCGGTCTCCCCGATGCAGGTGCCTGTGACTGCGGATGGAATTTTGAAGCCGGGGAGCCTGCCGCAGACACGGCAGATGGTGCTTCTGCAGGCGGCCAGCAATGTCACGACATCGGCCACCTGGTCGATTGCGGTCGCGCCCGCCGGGCTCACGCTCTCGGTCAGCACCGCAGGTCTCGTTACAGTGACGGGGCTCACGGTGGAGTCAGCTACGGCCACCGTGCGCGGGGTTCTCTCCGGGGCCAACTATGACTTCCCCCTGCCGGTCGCCAGGGTGCGCGATGCGCCGTCTGCGATCTCGGTGTCCGGCACCCTCGGCTTCCCCGGCTCCACGTCGCTTACCGTGCTCGGCACCACCCCGGACATGGCGCTGCCCGGCGGCCGACCCGCGACGGTGAGCATGTCGATGCTGTTCGAGGCCACGAACCCGATTTCCGTTGATGTTCTTATTGAATTTTCCAGCAACAGCGGCGGCACATGGACACAGATGGGCTTGACGGCGACGGCATCCGCGATGCCCGGAGAGCCGGGGGCGCTGTCCGTCGGCAGGACGCTGGCGTCGCACGCCGACCCACGACTGGTGCGGTTCCGGGCGCGAGGATCATGCACCAGCCCGCCGGACCTGGTCGGCACCAACATCTCTGCGCTGATCGCGAGCAGCCAATGAGGAATGGCCATTTTGGCCACAAGAAGGAGAGTGACATGAGGAATATTGCTGTTTTTGTGCTGGGAGCATTTGCCGCGATTATGCTGGCGGCCTGCGAGAGCAAAGAGCCCGCACCCCCGCCTGCCGATGTGATCGAGCAGCCGGACACCATCGACGAATGCCCACGGGCTGACGGCCAGCCGTGCCTGTGAGCCAGCGACGACCACACCCATGAAACAGGAGGCCGATTTGCAGCAGCGCACATGGCACGACTACATGCCCGTTTTGGCGATACTGCTGTCGGTCGCGGGGTTGCTATGGGCGGCGGCACAGGCGGCGGGGCAGCTCGACGACCACACCCGGCGTATCGTCCTGCTGGAGACCGGCGCGATGGCCATGCGCGACATGGACAGGGTGAATGCCGAGCGGCTGGCGCGGATCGAGGAAAATATTGAATATTTGGTCGCGGAGCAAAGGCGGTGAGCGAGGTCATCGGGCCGGTCGTGCTGTGGGTAACAGGCCTTGCAATCGCGCTTTTGTCGCGGCGCTGGGCCCGCATCCGCCGCATCGCTGCTGATTGCATGCAGCGCAGGCCGCATCCGTGACCGCCCCGAATGATCTTGTGCGCGAGTTGCAGCGCACGCTGGGGGTGCCGGTGGACGGGATCTACGGCGCGAACACACATGCGCGCGTGATGGGCAGGATTGCAGCGGTGCCCGATGGCTGGCAACGGCGGCTGCAACGCGCACTTCGGGTGCCGGATGATGGCGTGATCGGCACGGCGACGCTGGCCGCGCTGTTCCGGCACATGGGGGCAGGCGAGGCGGCATCGGGGCTCGGCATCGCTGGCGGCAGGTGGATGCCCGCACATGGCCTCATGGCGAATATCAACCGCCTTGCCGAATGGTTCGGGGAAATGGCGCACGAAAGCGCCGGGTTCACGCGGCTGGTTGAGAACCTCAATTACACCTCGGCTGCCCGCATCCGCGCGGTCTGGCCAAGCCGCTTTCCCACGCTCGCCAGCGCCGCGCCGTTCGTGCGGCAGCCTGAGCGACTGGCCAATTTCGTCTATGCCAACCGGATGGGCAACGGCCCGCCCGCGAGCGGCGATGGCTGGCGGTTCCGGGGGCGCGGCATCATCCACCTGACGGGCCGGGAGAATTACTACCGCTTCGGCTTCGAGGCAGACCCGGACGCGGCAGCCATGCCCGACAATGCCGTTCGCGCGGCCTGTGCCTATTGGACAGAGCGCGCGCTGAACACGCTGGCGGACGCCGGGCAGTCGGATGCGATTTCGGCGCGGATCAATGGCAAGCATCCGGCCAACGGGCTGGAGGACAGGCGCGCGCGCAAAGCCGTGGTGCGCGCACTTGTGACATGAGGCACGGCGACCTGTGACATGAAGGAAATTAATGATGCTGACGATTGTGAAATGGGCGGTGGCCCGCCTGAAGGAGCCGAGCACCTGGGCCGGGTTTGCCGGGCTGGCAGCGGCGGCCGGTATCTCGGGTGAGGTCTATCACTCGGTCGCGGCGGTCGGTGTGGCGCTGGCGGCGCTGGCGGCGGTGCTGCTGGCGGAAAAATCCGGCCCGACATGAGAGGAGGCCGTCATGTTTGAAATCTACAAGGGCCGCCGCCTGTTCGGGCAGGTCTGGCGCTGGCGATACCGGGCGGTCAACGGCAGGATTATGGCGCATTCCGGCGAGCCGTATAGCTCAAGGGCGGCCTGCATCGAAAGCCTGCACCGCTTCCGGACTCTGGCTATGACGGCACCAGAAGTGGTCTTTGAATGATCTCCGGTCACTTTTTCAGGCGGTGGGGCTGGGCCGTCGGGCTGGGGCTGGGTGCGATCCTGGCCGGGCTGCTGATCTGGTGGATCTACAGCGGCGGCGTTGAGC
>Ga0207951_100968_pt1 | contig 11768 bp, 7 predicted proteins | sample Subbio12Aug_8Bad_FD_184830 | JGI IMG/M metagenome (GOLD analysis project Ga0207951, IMG submission 184830) | Serpentinite rock and fluid subsurface biosphere microbial communities from McLaughlin Reserve, California, USA - CR12Aug_8Bad (SPAdes) | ecosystem: Environmental > Terrestrial > Deep... | reverse complement strand
CCAAGCTGCAAGCCTACGCCGCGACGCAAAACGCGCCGGTGGTGGCCATTTGCGCCAAGATCGAGGCCGAACTGGCCGAGATGGAGCCCGCCGACCGCCTCGTCTTTCTGCAAGAAATGGGGCAAGACGAACCGGGCCTGAACCGGCTCATCCGCGCCGGCTTCAAGCTGCTGGGCCTGCAAACCTACTTCACCGCCGGCCCCAAAGAGGTGCGCGCCTGGACCGTGCGCATCGGCGCCACGGCACCGCAGGCAGCGGGCGTGATCCACGGCGACTTCGAGCGCGGCTTCATCCGCGCCCAAACCATCGCCTTCGACGACTATCTGGCCTGCAACGGCGAACAAGGCGCCAAAGACGCCGGCAAAATGCGCGCCGAAGGCAAAGACTACCTCGTGCGCGACGGCGATGTGATGAATTTTTTGTTCAACGTGTAGCCACCGCAACGGTCATAGAGGTTGAAGACCAAGGCGGAGGAATGATGGCCGCAATCCGGAGCAGCACATGAGCCAACCTTGGCCTTATCCCGGCGCACGCTGGTGGAAGTTCGATTTCCATACCCACACCCCGGCCTCCAAAGACACGGGCGCCTGGCAGGCTGCCATCGGTACGCCCGTTGAGCTGACGCCGCAGACTTGGCTGCTCAAGTACATGGCCGCCGAGATCGACTGCGTGGCGGTCAGCGACCACAACACGGGCGCGTGGATCGACCAGCTCAAAGCGGCCTATGCGCAGATGAAACGCGAGGCCGACTCAGGCGCACCGCCTGTCGGTTTCCGTGAACTGCACCTGTTTCCCGGTGTGGAAATCTCGGTGCAGGGCGGCCTTCACCTGCTGGCGATCTTCGACCCGTCCGCCACCAGTCAGACCATCAGTGACCTGCTGGCAAGAGTGGACTACCAAGGCACTCGCGGCGACAGCGATGGCGTCACCCGCATCGGTGCCGCCCAGGTGGTGGAGCGCATTCGGGCGGAGGGTGGCCTTGCTATTGCGGCACACGTCGATGGCGACAAGGGCTTGCTGCAGGTCGAGCCCGGTACGCGCAAATGCCTGATGGATACCACTACGGTCAAGCAGGTCTTGCAGGAGCCCGGCATCTTGGCGCTGGAGTGGACCGCCGCCACCAGCCCAGTGCCCATGGTGCTGGATGAACTGAAACTGCACTTTGCCAGCGTGGTGGGCAGCGATTGCCACAGCTTCCAAGGAGTGGCTGTGCCGGGTTCGCGCTACACTTGGATCAAGATGGCCAAGCCCAGCTTGGAAGGCTTGCGGCTTGCGTTGCTGGATGGTCAGGAAGTCTCCGTTCGGCGCAGCGATGAAAGCAGTGCTTTTGCGCCGTTCAATACGCCCGAGCATTTCATCGAGTCGATTGAAATCCGCGACGCGCGCCATATGGGGCGTGGCAGGCAACCTGCGCGCCTGCAGCTCAATCCCTACTTCAATGCCCTGATCGGTGGCCGTGGCACCGGCAAGTCAACCGTCGTGCATGCCCTGCGCTTGGCCTATCGGCGCGAAAACGAATTGGTGAACGATTCCGAGGCTGAGCAAACATTTTTTCGTTTCATCCAACCGACCAAGGGCGAGAAAGGAGGGCTGCGCGATGAGACGGCTATCCAAGCCCAAATCCATCGCGATGGCACATCCTATCGCCTGATCTGGCGCAAAGACGCCCAAGGCCATGTGGTGGAGGAATGGGATGCCACCTCGGGCAGTTTCAAGCCCTCGGCCAGCCAGACCGTCACGGCACAACGCTTTCCGCTGCGCCTGTTCAGCCAAGGGCAGATCGCGGCGCTGGCCGGCGACAGCCAGCAGGCGTTGCTAAAGGTGATCGACGATGCCGCGGGCACGCAAGCGCAGCAAGCCGCATTCGAGGAGGCCAAGCGTGCCTTCTTGGCCGCACGGGCGCAGCTGCGCGAGCTGGACGGCAAGCTGCAAGGGCGCGAGCCGTTGACCCTTGCCCTGCAAGACATTGGGCGCAAGCTGGCTCGCTTCGAGGGCGCCGACCATGCGGCGGTGCTGAAAAACTACCAACGCACCAGCCGGCAAAGCCGCGAGCTGGAACGCCAGTTCGAAGCTTGCGCCGAACAGGCAACCCGCTTGAAAGCGCTGGCTGCCGACCTGCTGGCAGAAGACTTGCCACCAGGGCTGTTCGATGCCGGCGAAGATGACCCGGCATTGAGTCTGGTGCAGGCGCTGCACGCAGCCATCGCCCAAGCGCGGCAGGAAGTCGAGAGCGCGGCCGCCGCGCTGCAGGAACGCGGACAAGTCCTGCGCCACGAATGGGAAACCTCGCCTTGGTTTGCCCGCATCGGCTCCGCCAAGGCGGCTTACGACCAGCTCAAGGCCGACTTGCAGCAACAGGGGGTCAGCGACCCCAGCGAGTACGGCCGCCTCGTGCAAGAAAAACAGCGTCTGGAAACCGAGTGGAAGAAGCTCGAATCCTTGCACAAGCAGCAGACCGAGGTGTGTGCAAAGGCCAACGCGCTGCTGGAGCAGGTGCAATCCGCCCGCCGTGCCATCAGTGCCCAGCGCAGCGCGTTTCTGCGGTCCGCACTGCGAGGCAATCCCTTTGTGCGCATCGAACTCATCCCTTACAGCCGGGATGCGCAGGGCATCGAGCGTTCGTTGCGCGGGCTGCTTGGGGCCGCCGACGGCAGGTACATGGCCGATCTGTATCAGGAGCAAGAGGGGGTGCCCCCCAAGGGGCTGGTGGCCGACCTGCTGGGCGCGGTTGACCAAGTCGAGCAGCAGCCGAGCGCATGGGACGCGGCGGCCTTCGAGCCGGCGTTGCTGGCACAAAAGCAGCGCCTGTCGCGCGCCTGTCGTGGCCAAGCGGAGTTTGGCGGCTGGTTCAGCAATTTCTTGAAAGCGGAAGCCGACAAGCGCCCAGAGTTCATCGATCACATCCTGTGCTGGTTCCCCGAAGACGGCTTGCAGGTGGAATACAGCCGCAAAGGCGATGGCCGGGACTTTCAGTCCATCGGTCAGGCTTCCGCCGGGCAGCGCGCTGCCGCCATGCTGGCCTTCCTGCTGGCGCACGGCGACGAGCCGCTGGTGCTCGACCAGCCCGAGGACGATCTGGACAACCACCTGATCTACGGGCTGGTGGTGCAGCAGATTCGCAGCAACAAACTGCGCCGCCAGCTCATCATCGTGACCCACAACCCCAACATCGTGGTCAATGGCGACGCAGAACTGATTCACGTGCTGGACTTCAACCACCAGTGCCATGTGAAGCAAAGCGGCTCCTTGCAGGACCAGGCCATGCGCCGCGAAGTCTGCCAGGTGATGGAGGGCGGTGCCGAAGCGTTTGAGCGGCGTTACCAGCGCCTAGGTAGAGAGGTTTGACATGTTCGACCACAGCGCCGACCTGCTCGACAAGATTCGCCTAGGCGAGGACTCCTATCTGGAGTTGAAGGAAGTGCGCTTCGCCGGCCCAAAGGTATCGGCACCCCATAAAGACTCCTTGGCCGATGAACTGGCCGCCTTTGCCAACAGCCGTGGCGGTGTGTGCGTGCTGGGCGTGGACGACACCCGCGAAGTGCTCGGTATTGCGCTAGAGCGTCTGGACTTGGTAGAGGATTTCGTACGGCAGATTTGCCTAGACAGCATCGCCCCGCCGCTGGCGCCGGTGATCGAGCGTCTGAGCCTGCCCAGCACTGCGGGCGAGCAGTTGCCGGTATTGAAGATCGAGGTCACGCGCAGCCTGTTCGTACACAAAAGCCCCGGTGGCTATTTGCACCGCGTGGGCAGCGCCAAACGCGAGATGGCGCCGGATTATCTGGCGCGCTTGTTCCAGCAACGCAGCCAAGCCCGCATCATCCGCTTCGACGAGCAGCCGGTGCCCGGCGCTGGGCTCGACGACCTTGCCGACCACCTGTGGCAACGCTTTGCCAGCCCCCGCGTGCCCGACACGCGCGCGGTGCTGCTGGACAAACTTGCCATGGCACGCCCCGATGCCGACGGCGCACTGCGCCCGACCATAGCCGGCGTGCTGATGGCGAGCACCGACCCGCGCCGCTGGCTGCCGAATGCCTTCATTCAGGCCGTGTCGTACCGCGGCACCCAAGTGCGGCCGCAGGGCGACACGGCCTATCAACTCGATGCCCAAGACATCACCGGGCCGCTCGACGCACAAGTGTTGGCGGCTTGCCACTTTGTGCGCAAAAACATGCAGGTCTATGCCACCAAGGCCGAAGGCCGGCGCGATTTGCCGCAATACGATCTGACGGCCGTTTTCGAGGCGCTGGTCAATGCCGTGGCACACCGGGATTACTCGATCCACGGGGCCAAAATCCGCTTGCGCATGTTTGCAGATCGGCTGGAGCTGCATACGCCCGGCGGCATCCCCAACACCATGACGGTGGATAGCCTGCCCTACCGCCAAGCCGCGCGCAACGAAGCGCTCACCAGCTTGCTGGCCAAATGCCAAGTGCCCGAAGCCGACAAAGCGCTCACTGGCCGCAGCGCCATGATGGACAAGCGGGGCGAGGGTGTGCAGATCATTCTGGATCAGAGCGAACGGCTATCCGGCAAGCGCCCGCTGTACCGGTTGGTGGATGATTCCGAGTTGCTGCTGGTCATCCCGGCCGCTGCACCGCCCGAGGCGGATGACGGCGGCGGCGCGTGGCCGATGCGCAGCCACAGCGCGTACAGCGCGGGCACGTAGAGCAAGGTGATGGCGGTGCCCACCGCCACGCCGCCGATCAGCACGTAGGCCAGCGGGCCCCAGAAGCTGTCGAAGGTCAGGGGCACGAAGGCCAGCGCGGCAGCGAGCGCGGTCAGGATCACCGGGCGCGCGCGCTGCACCGCGGCTTCCACCACCGCCGCCTCGGCCTCGAGTCCGTCGTGGAAGTTGTCCTGCACCTGCTGCGTCAGGATCATGGTGTTGCGCATCAAAATGCCCGCCAGCCCGATCAGCCCCAGCAGCGCCACGAAGCCAAAGGGCTGCGCAAACAGCAGCAGCGCCAGCACCGCCCCCACCAGCCCCAGCGGGGCCGTGGCCACGACCACGAAGGTGCCGGAAAAAGAGCGCATCTGCAGCATGATGAAGATCAGCATCAGCGCCACCATGAGCGGGAACAGTTGCTGGATCGACTGGTTGGCCAGCCCGGCGCGCTCCACCGAACCGCCGATGTCGATGCGGTAGCCCGGCGGCAATTCGGCGCGCAGCGCGGCCATTTGCTGCCACAACTCTTCGGTGACGGTCGGCGGTTGCGCCCCGCGCACGTCGGCCTGCACCGCCAGGAAGGGCTCGCGGTTGAGCCGGCGCAGCAGCGGTTCCTCGTGGCGCAGCTCGAAGCGGCCGATCTGCGCCAGCGGCACCAAGCGGCCGTCGAGGCTGCGGATTTCGATCTGCTCGGGCAGCAAGGGGCCGCCGTCGCGGGCGCCGCGGGCCTGCACCTGCACCGTGCGCGTGCCCAGACGCAGTTCGCTCACCACCACGCCATCGAGCTGGAACTGGAGCTGTTGCTTGAGCTCGCGCGGTGTCAGGCCGAGCAGGCGCAGGCGCTGCGCGTCGAGTTCGAGCTGCAGCACCAAGGCGCGCTCATCCCAGTCGAGCTGGGTGTTGAGGGTGTGCGGGTGCGCCTGCATGATGCCCTGCACCTGCTGTGCGATGGCGCGCAGTTGCTGCGGCTGCGGCCCGACGATGCGAAAGCTCACCGGCCACGGCACCGGGGGGCCAAACAGCAGCCGCGTCACGCGCAGCCGCGCCTCGGGAAACTCGCCGGCCTCGATGCGCGCCTGCAAATCGGCCATGATGCGCTCGCGCGCCGCCGCGTCGGCCCCGATGGCCAGCAGCTTGGCAAAGGCCGGGTTGGGCTGCTCGGGGTTGGCGGAGATGAAAAACCGCGGCGCACCGGCCCCCACGTAGGCCGAGAGCGAACGCACGTCGGGGTGGTTGACCAGCAGCGCTTCGAGGCGGCGCACGGTGGCGTCGGTCTGGGCGATCGGGCTGCCTTGGGGCAGTTGCACGCTGATCAGCACCTCGGGCCGGTCGGAGCCGGGAAAAAACTGCTTTTGCACCAGGTTCGCCATGGCCCAGGCGCTGAGCAACAGCAGCAAAAGCGTGACCGCGACCATGCTCTTGCGCCAGCTCACACAGGCCGTGATGAGCGCACGCAGGCGCTGGTAACCGCGGCTCTGGTAGATCGCCGCGCTGCCGCCGTGGCCGCCACCCGGGCCGCCATGGGGCTGGGCTTGCGCCAACAGCTTGATGCCCAAGTAGGGCGTGAACACCACCGCCACCAGCCACGAAGCCAGCAGCGCGTAGGCCAGCACCCAAAAGATGTTGCCGGCGTACTCGCCCACGCCCGACTGGGCAAAGCCGATCGGCACGAAACCGGCCACCGTCACCAGGGTGCCAAACAGCATCGGGGCGGCGGTGGCGTTCCAGGCGTGGGTGGCGGCGCGCACGCGATCCCAGCCCTGCTCCATTTTGACGATCATCATCTCGATGGCGATGATGGCGTCATCGACCAACAGCCCCAGCGCAATGATCAGGGCCCCGAGCGTGATGCGGTCTAGGTTGATGCCGGTGAACTTCATCAGCATAAAGGTCAGGCCCAGCGTCAGCGGGATCGCAATCCCCACCACCAGCCCGGCGCGCCAGCCGATCGCCAGCATGCTCACCACCATCACCACCGCCATGGCGGCCAGAAATTTTTTCTGGAACAGATCGACCGCCTGCGTGATGGCGTCGGTCTGGTTGGTGAGCACGCGCAGCTCCATGCCCAGCGGCAGCTCGGCCTGCTGCAGGCGCACAAAGTCGGCCAGGCGGGCGCCAAAAGCCAGCCCGTTTTCGCCTTTTTGCATCACCACGCCCAGCAGCACCGCATCCTGCCCGTGGGCGCGCACCAGGTAGCTGGGCGGCTCCTCGTGGCCCAAGCGCACCTGCGCCACGTCCTGCAATTGCAGCAGCCGCCCGCCCACGCGCAGCGGCACGCGTTCGAGCTGTTGCGCATCGGTCAGTTCGGCGGGCAGGCGCAGCAGCACGCGCGCGCCCTGCAGCTCCAGCGCGCCCGCCGGCAGCAACTGCAGCTGGGCGTCGATGGCCTCGAACACCGCCTGCGGCGCCAAGCCGAGTTGGTGCAGGCGCGCGAGGTCGAAATCGATGAACACGCGCTGCGGCCGCTCGCCCAGCAGCAGCGCCTTTTGCAGGCCGGGCAAGGCTTGCAGGCGGTCGCGCAAGGTGTCGGCGCTGCGTGCGAGTTCAGGCAGGGGCAGCCCGGGGGCGCTGAGCGCGATCAGGGCGAAATACACGTCGCCGAAATCGTCGTTGACCAGCGGGCCGACGACCCCACGCGGCAGCCGGGGCGCTTCGTCGCTCATGCGCTGGCGCACCTCGTCGAACAGCTCGGGCACCAGCGCACTCGGGGTGTAGTCGTGGAACTCGACCTGCAAATCGACCCGCCCGGGCCGGATGGTGCTCTCGATCCGGTACAGGTTCTGCACTTCCTGGATGCGTTTTTCGAGCCGGTCGGCCACTTGGGAGCGCATCTCTTCGGCCGTGGCACCGGGCCAGAGCGCCGAGACCATCATGGTGCGCACCGTGAACGAGGGGTCCTCGGCGCGCCCGAGCGAGAGGAAGGCGTAGAGGCCGCCCAGCACCGCGATCAGGATGAAAAACAGCGTGACGGCGCGCTCGCGCACCGCCAACGCCGACAGGTTGGGAAAGCTCACCGTGGCAACTCCCGCACCGCCAGCCCCGGGCTGAGGCGGTGCGTGCCCAGCGCCACCACCGCCTCACCGGCCGCCAGCGGGCTGCTGACGTGGGCGTGGGTGGCGTCGATGCGGTGCACGCGCACCGGCACCGGCTGCGCCCGGCCCTCGGCCACGCGCCACAGCTGCGCACCGCCGCCGCGTTCGTCCAGCGCCCCCAGCGGCACGCGCTGCAGCGCCGCCTCGGCGCTGGCCGCGTGGCCTTCGGGCTGCAGCGCCACGCGCACCACCGCCCCCAAGGGCCAAACCACCGGGTCGAGCGCGCCCACGATGCGGTAGCGCGCGCGCCAAGTGCGGCTGAGCGGGTCGGCCGCGCCGGCCACTTCACGCAACTGCAGCGGCTGGCGCGCGCCGTCGGGCAACACGGCGTAGCCCGTGCGCGGCGCGTTCAGGCCTTGGGGCAAAAACAGCTCGATCTCGCGCTCACCCGCGTGCGCCAGCGTGCCCACGCTCTGGCCAGCAGCCAGCACCTGGCCGGGTTCGGCGCTGAGGTCGAGCAGCACCCCGGCCGCCGGGGCGCGCAACTGCGTGTGCTGGCGCAGGTTGCGCGCCACCGCCGTCTGGCTGCGCGCCGCCTGCACGCGGGCAGCGGCCTCGCGCAGCGCCAGCTCGAAGCGCTCCAGGGTTTGCGCGCTCACAAAGCCTTGCGCCACCAGCTGGCGCTGGCGCTCCAGCTCGCGCTCGGCGTGGCGCTGCGCCGCTTCGGCGCTGGCCAGTTGCGCCGCCGCGCTGGCTTCGTTGGCCAGCAGGTCGTGCGCGTCCAGCGTCAGCAGGGTCTGGCCGGCGCTCACGTATTGGCCGGCCTGCACCGGGCGCGTCAGCACCCGGCCCCCCACCTGCAAGGCCAGCGGCGTTTCGTGGCGCGCCCGCAGCGTGCCCGAAAACTGGCGCTCGCCCGGGGCCGAGGCCTCGATCGGCACCGTTTTCACCCACGGCGGCGCGGCTTCGGCAGTGGGCGCAGCGGGGCCTTGGCAGGCCGTCAAAAAAACGAGGGTCGTCAAGCTGAGCAACGCGGCCCGTAGCGTGTAGGCAGTCATGGCATCCCGATTGTTGGTGTGACCCCGCTGCGCCGACGGGGTCGAGAGCGGCCCATTCTAGTGGCTTTCCTGTACCCCCGGGTGCATCTAAAGCGCTGCCCTAGGCGCACCCTCATACAACCCAATCGGCCATCTGCTGCCCCAGCCGCACCGGCTGGTCGGCCGTCCAGCTTGGGTTCCAGCGCAGCAAGCCGGGCGGGAACAGCAGCACCACGGTCGAGCCAAGCAAAAAGCGGCCCATCTCGGCGCCGCGCTCGAGCTTGATCGCGCGCTCCTCGTAGCGCCAGTCTTGCAGCAGGCCCGGGCGCGGCGGGTTGACCACGCCGTGCCAAGCGGTGGCCATGCTGCCGACGATGGTGGCCCCCACCAGCACCAGCGCAAAGTCAAAGCGCCGCCCGGCGTGTGTGCCCTCGAACACGCAGACCACGCGCTCGTTGCGCGCAAACAAGCCCGGCACGGCGCGCGCCGTGGCCGGGTTGACTGAAAACAGCGCCCCGGGCACATGGATCATGCGTTTCAGGCGCCCGGCGCAGGGCATGTGGATGCGGTGGTAGTCGCGCGGGCTTAAGTACAGGGTGGCGAAGTCGCCGTGCTCGAAGCCGGCCGCCAGCTGCGCGTCGCCGCCCAGCAGCGCGATGCTGCGGTAGTGCTGGCCCTTGGCCTGAAAAATGCGGTCGCCCTCGATGCGGCCCAGCTGACTCACGGCACCATCGACCGGGCACAACAGCCCCGACTCGGCCAGCGGCCGCACCCCGGGCTTGAGGGCGCGGGTGAAAAAATCGTTGAAGGTGGCGTAGGCGCCAAAGTCGGGCTGCAGCGCCTCGCTCATGTCCACGCGGTAGCGCGCGGCAAAGCGGCGCATGGCCCACTGCGTGGCGGCACCGAGTGGGCGACGCGCCAAAGCGCCAGCGAGTTCGGTCAGGGCCTGTTTGGGCAACACATACTGGGTCCAAATAGACCAACGCTCATCAGCCACGGCAGCTCCGGATGCAAATGGCGGATTCTAGTGCCGCGCCTGATTGTGCCTAGCGCCTGTGCCCAGCTCCGCACTTCCGCCCAGCCGCGCCACAGGGCGCCCTCACCGGCGCTTGCATGGGCCCCGCCGGGTGCGAAGCCCGGCAATCTTTTGCATCCAAATGGGCGAAAATGCCGCCATGCCCTCCGCCCTGTTCACTGTCGATGGTCTCTGCAAGCGCTACGGCGGCGCGGCGGTGGTCGATGAACTGTCGTTTGCGATTGAGCCCGGCGAGTGCTTGGGGCTGATCGGCCCCAACGGCGCCGGCAAAACCACCACCTTGCGCATCAGCCTCGGCCTGACCCACGCCGACAGCGGCCGCGTCGAGGCCTTTGGCCTGACCATGCCCGAACACGCCCAAGCCATCAAGGCGCAGATGGGCGTGGTGAGCCAGTTCGACACGCTGGACCCAGACTTCAGCTGCGCCGAAAACCTGCGCGTCTTTGGGCGCTACTTCGGCTTGGACCGGGCCACGCTGGCGGCGCGCATCCCGGCGCTGCTCGAGTTCGCTGCGCTATCGCACAAGGCCGACGCCAAGCCGGGCGAGCTCTCGGGCGGCATGAAGCGGCGCCTGTCGCTGGCGCGCGCGCTCATCAACGACCCGCGCCTGCTGCTGCTAGACGAGCCCACCACCGGGCTCGATCCGCAGGCGCGGCACCTGATGTGGGAGCGGCTGCAGCAGTTGCTCAAGCAAGGCAAGAGCATCCTGCTCACCACCCACTTCATGGACGAGGCCGAGCGCCTGTGCCAGCGCCTGGTGGTCATCGACCAGGGGCGCAGAATAGCCGAAGGGCGCCCACGCGAGCTGATCGCGCAGCACCTAGAGCCCGATGTGGTCGAGGTCTATGCCCAGCAAAACCACGAGGTGCAGGCGCTGGCGCAGTCGGCGCTGGCGCGGCTGGCGCAGCGGGTGGAGGTGAGCGGCGAGACGGTGTTTTTCTACACCCTCGACGCGCGCCCGCTGCTGGCGGCCCTGAACGACTGGCCGCAGCTGCACACCTTGCACCGCCCCGCCAACCTCGAAGACCTGTTCCTCAAGCTCACCGGGCGCCAGATCCGGCAAGAAGGATGAGCGACTGGCGCATCATCGCCCACATCGAGGACGGAGCACTGCGCATCCTTGTGGTGCGCATCGGCGACCGCAAAGCGGTTTACCGCCACTGATGCAACTGCGTTGCTTGCGCCTTACCGGCGCACGCACCAACCAGCTTGTGCAGCCCGGCAACCGACCACCTAAGGCGGCGCCCAACCTTGATCGGCTGCGAGAAAATCGGATTCAGACCCTCAGGGCAGTCGGTTAAGCTCAAAATGCATGGCCCAAGTCTGTGTATAAAGCGGGGGTATGCCAAAGCCACACCCGACCAGCCCCATTCAGGCGCCCAAGCTCTACCGCGAACTGGCGCCCTGGTACCCGCTCTTGACGCCGGTGGCCGACTACCTCGAAGAAGCCACCTTTTACCGGCGTTTGTTCGAGGCCCACTGCCAGCGCCGCCCTCAAACCCTGCTCGATTTGGGCAGCGGCGGTGGCCACAATGCCGCCCACTTGAAGGCGGCGCTGGCCTGCACGCTCGTCGATCTGGAGCCGGCCATGCTCGCTTTGAGCCGCCGCCTAAACCCGGAGTGCACGCACATTCAGGGCGATATGCGCACGCTGCGGCTCGGGCGCGCTTTTGATTGCGTGCTGGTGCACGACGCCATCAGCTACATGAGCACGCGCGCCGATCTGGCCAACGCCATCGCCACGGCTTATGCCCACACCGCCCCCGGTGGGGTGGCGCTGTTCCTGCCAGATTTTGTGCTCGAGACCTTCACGCCCGGCACCGAAAGCGGCGGCAGCGACGGCAACGGACGCGGCTTGCGCTACCTCGAGTGGCGCTGGATGCCCGACGCGCACGCCGAGCGCTACGTCGCCGACATGGCCTACCTGCTGCGAGACGAAAACGGCATCACCCAAGCCGTGCACGACCGGCACTGGATGGGGCTGTTCCCCAGAGCCG
>Ga0207951_100967_pt1 | contig 11786 bp, 11 predicted proteins | sample Subbio12Aug_8Bad_FD_184830 | JGI IMG/M metagenome (GOLD analysis project Ga0207951, IMG submission 184830) | Serpentinite rock and fluid subsurface biosphere microbial communities from McLaughlin Reserve, California, USA - CR12Aug_8Bad (SPAdes) | ecosystem: Environmental > Terrestrial > Deep... | reverse complement strand
CGGATCGCCTCGATCTTTTCGATCGACATCGCCCGGATCTTTTCCTGCAACAGAGCGATCCGATTGGGCGCGAAAAGCGGGTTGATGATGCCGCGCAACACGCCATGCTCCGGCGGATCGGCCTGGTTCGGGATGAAGAACGGTGGATCCGGATTCTGAACCTCGGGAACGAACATACGCTCAGTGGAAAAAATGGTCGTATTGCGATCGACCTCGGTGATCCCGGCGGCGCCGGTTATGATCCAGTGGCCGCCATTATTGCGGGTCCAGAAAATCTCCGGAACGCCGTCCTCAAGCAATTTATGCGCCGCCAGAAACGGATCCTGATTCTGATAATCGTAGATATCATAGTCATGGACGCGATCTGCGGGGACATGATCCGGCACGATCTCGTTATAATATATATCTGTCAACGGTCTGCTCCTCGTCGTAGCACCGCAGGCCCACGCGGGGCCTGCGGGCACATCATTTTCCGCTCGCAGGAAATCGCTTCGCTACCCACTGCGCTGTCTGCACATTCGCTTTCTCGCGATCTTCCAGCGGGAGCCCGTAATGATCGGCGCCGACGAAAAGGATCTCCTTATCCTTTGCAGGCGCGGCGTCGAGCTGGGCCTGGTTATCGGCGGGGAAACAGCCATTGTCGCCCGTATAGGCGACGATCAGGAGCGGCTCGTGCAATGACTTGATCGTCTCCGGGATTGCCGCATTCGATGAGATCGACCAACTGCTCAACCACGCTCGTGGCGTGATGTACCGGGCAAAGCCGCCCGGCGCATAGTTGGTCATGTCCGGCCGGGAACCGACGATCGAGCCGACGGTGCGCGTCGATTTCCACGCGTTCAGGCGCAGATCGCAATAAGCCGCATTGGCCTCGGTACGGTAAATGACCAGATATTCGCCCAGCACCGCGCGGCGGGTGATGTAGATGCGTTCCTCGATTGGCAGGGCCGCGAAGCCCGGCTCCTTCATCTTGGCTTTGTAGCGGTTCTGCTCAGCGATAATGTCGTGGGCCTTCGCATCGAGCCGTTTCATGCGGTCGCGTTGGCCGGCCCGGAAACGCTCCAGAAATTCGTCGGAATATTCGCTGCGTTCGGGCGGTTCGCGAAACCCGTTGGCCGGGTCGTACATGTCGAGAGAGGGATCCACGGAAAGCGGGTTGCTCTCGTCGACCACTGATGGGTCGAGGCAATCCTGCATGAAAACGCCTTCGCCCGGATGGACGCCGATCAGGATTACGCCATCCGCCTTGGGCATATCGACCTCGGCGAAGCGGGTAGGGGCGCCGGCCGGCGTTTGCTTCAGCCGATCATCCGGTTCCTTGCTGGCTTCACTCTGATAGAAGCAGGCCAGCGAGCCGCCGCCGCTGTTGCCGTACAGGATGATCTTCTCGAAGCCGAGCTTCCTGAGATGAGCATATCCGGCAGCGAGATCGAGCAGCAGTTCCTCATGGACGCAATCGACATCGTTGTTGAGGCCACGGCACTGATGCGAATAGCAGGCCATGCCCGCCTTCAGCATTTCCGGCATCATATAGTGCTGGCTCATGTCGGCGCGCGGATGCGATACGCACACGACGGTCTTCTCGCCGCCCCGCGTGTAAAGCACACCGCGGGACGAACCACCATCGATCGCCTTGAATGAGAAGGTTTCGACCTTTGTGTCCGCAGGGATCGAGGGAAAGTCGATCAGACCTACGCCAGGCGCGGCTGCCCAGTTGCGAAACTCCGTGCCAGCGGTGGGCTTGCTGTTGGACATCCGATCCTCTCTCAAAGATTGTGTTGGGCCGCACTGACATGTAGCGTGCCAGGGAAAGATATTGCCAGCTTGCTTGTGTCCGTCAAGCAATCTTGGTATTGCGGCTGAATAAACTTGCTTGTAACAAGCTATAGTTGCCTATCTCGCTATATTTCGGCAGGGAAAGGCATCGCTTTCATGGAAAAGAACCCGCAAACGAGAGCTTTTCCATAGCGCGATTTTCAATGGCGAATGCCAGACGGGAGAGTGAGATGAAGTCTTGGATCCACGTGAGTCGCGGTCAGGTGCTCCGGCAGGCACATGTGGGGCTCGATGAGCTTGAAGGGCTCAAGGAAGACGAATTGGGCCGCAAGGGCTTTGTCGGCCGGGTTGCTGAATTCTATCGCCGCAACGAGCCCACCGCCTGGACCCGGATCGAGGGGCCGATGCAGCCCTGGGATCTCGATGGCTATCAGCTCGAACCGGAAGATTACAAGTCTGCGGGCGGCAATCCGTTACGCGTTTTCTACAATGACGATGTCGCGGTCTGGGTGAGCCGCCGCCGCGAAGCCATGAGCTACGCGGCGCGCAACGCTGATGGCGATGAGGTCCATTTCTGCCATGAGGGCACGGGCAGCTTCGTTACTGAATTTGGCGACATTCCCTACGAACCGGGCGATTATATCGTAATTCCCAAGGGGACGACTTACCGCGTAGTCCCTGACGGCACAGCCAATTATTTCTTCATCATCGAATCGGTGGGTGAGATCGGCTTTGCGGACATCGGTCCGCTTGGTCGCCACGCGCCGTTCGATCCCTCGATCATTTTCGTGCCTTCACTGCCGCCAGCGGATTCGATTCCGGAACCCTCGTCCCAGACGGAGTGGGAGGTGCGGATCAAGCAGAGCGGTGAATATAGCTCGGTTTTCTATCCCTTCGATCCGATCGACGTCGTCGGTTGGAAGGGCGACCTTTTCGCATTCAAGATCAACATCCGCGATTACCGCCCGATCACCAGCGATCGCATGCATTTGATGCCGAGCGCACATGGCATCTTTTCGGCGAAGGGCTTCCTGATCTGCAACTTCCTGCCTCGGCCGGCCGAGGGTGAACGCGAAGTTGAGCGCGTGCCGCCCTTCCACCGCAATATCGATTATGATGAAGTCATGTTCGCGCACGGTGGTCGTGTGCTCAATTCTGAGCTGGCGCCGGCGAGCATCACTTTGTTGCCGCAAGGCCTGCATCATGGCCTGCCTGATGCGTTCAACAAGCTCTCCAAGGAGCTGTGGCAGCGCCATGATTATTACGATCAGAAGCTGATCGCGGTGGATGCCGAGCGGCCACTCAAGGTGGCGCCCGAGGTCCGCCATGCGGCGCGGCTGATGGACCAGATCCGCGGGGCGAAGATCGCCGACTGAAACCGGATCGCGGTATCACATAGGGCCCCGGTGAAAGCCGGGGCCTTTTGTTTGCGTTCATGCGCTGGAGGCGCCGTCTACCTTCAGGCTGGCGCCGGTTACGTAGGAGGCTGCGGGGCTTGCTACGAATGCCACCATCGCCGCCACTTCCTCGGGGCGTCCGTATCGGTTGAGCGCTATCGTGGCGCGCACCGCATCGGCGAATTCGGCATTTTCCGGGTTCATATCCGTGTCGATCGCACCCGATTGGACATTGTTGACCGTAATCCCGCGCGGTCCGAAATCGCGGGCGGCGCACCGTGTCATCGTGTCGATTGCTCCTTTGGTGGACGAGTAGATGGTGGCACCGGGGAAGGGCATGACGTCACTGCTAATGCTGCCGATATTGATGATCCGGCCGCCTGCCTTGAGATGCTTGGCGGCCTCCTGCATCGCGACCCAGGTACCGCGTACATTGACCGCGAAAATCCGGTCGAATTCCTCGACCGGCAGCTCGTCGATCGCGCCTAGGATCGCCACGCCGGCATTGTTGACGAGAATGTCGAGCCCACCGAATGCCGCCACTGTCTTGGTCACGGCGTCACGCACGTCCTGCACCACGCCGCTGTCCGCCCGGATTGCGAGCGCCTGACCACCAGCGGTCTGGATTGCCTTCGCATTTTCCTCGGCGATGGAGCGGCTGCTGTCGCTCACATAGGTGAACGCGACGGCGGCACCATCTTCGGCCAGCTTGCGCGTGATCGCAGCGCCGATCCCGCGTGCGCCACCAGTGACGAGCGCCACCTTGCCTTTCAAAGCCGTCATCATTCTCTCCTCGGTTTTGTGGCACGATCCGGGCGCAGTGCGCGAACGTGCGGCGTTTCAACTATTGGTAATTGAACGGGCTAAGTTCGCAACAGATTTGTTTGCTAGTCGCTAGCAAGTGGCATAGACTGATCATGCGAAGCCGTGACGCGCGGTGGTCTGCAGCAGACAGACATGAGGAGACCCTGAATGAGTGTAGAGCAGCATAACAAGGATCTGGTGACCGAATTCCTGAAGCGTTTCGGCCGCAACGACGTGCCCGGCGTGCTCGATATGATGGACGAGGAATGCACCTGGTGGATCGGAGGCAAGGTGGAGCTGTTTCCGCTCGCCGGGGTCAAGTCGAAGGATGAGATGCGCGGTATTCTGGGGGCAATTGTCGAACCGATGCCAAATGGTCTTGAAATGCGGCTGCGGGCGACGACGGCCGAAGGCGAGCGTGTCGCCGCGGAAGTCGAGTCATATGGAGAGGCCGCGAACGGACGGATTTACAATAACGACTATCACTTCCTCTTTCGGGTCCGCGACGGCAAGATGATCGAGATCAAGGAGTATCTCGACACCATGCACACGAAGGCAGTTTTCATCGACTGATCGGGGCGCGGCCGCGTTGCACGGCTGCGGCATGAAGCTCCAGAAGTCAGATAGCGGTCCCGCCGCCGTCGACGGGCATTTCGATGCCGGTGACGAACGATGCCTGATCCGAAAGAAGCCAGACGATCGCTGCGGCCAGCTCGTCGGCATCGGCAACGCGCTTGATAAGCTGCTGCGACACGACATCTGCCTCGGGAACAGTGCCCTTGGCCATGAAGGCGCGGTGCATGGGCGTGTCAGTCGTTCCAGGCAGCAGCGCGTTCACCCGGATGCCGTCATTGCCGAATTCCGCCGCCGCGCTTCGCACAAGGCCGCCGATGCCAGCCTTGGACGCGGCATATTCGCTGACGGTTGGAAAGGCCTTCCAGGCCGCCGTAGAGGAAATGACGACGATCGAGCCGCGCCGCCCGCCTGCGATCATCGCGGCGGCCTGATATTTCAGACACAGGAAGGCGCCCGTCAGGTTGATCCCGATGACATTGTTCCACTGCGCGAGACTCAGCTCGCTGATCATCAGCGAATGGCTGGACCGGCCGGCGCAATTGGCTGCGGCATCGAGCCCGCCGAACGCCTCCACGGCCTTTGCCACCATGTCCTTCACCTGAGCCTCATCGCTAACATCGACCGCCAAACCGATCGCGCGTCCGCCTCCTGCCGTGATTTCATCGGCGGTCTGCTTCGCTGAATCGCCGTTGAGATCAGCGACTGTGACATGGGCGCGATACCTGCCCAGCATTAGTGCGGTCTGCCGGCCCATACCGCTGCCGCCGCCAGTGACTATGATCGACTTTCCCGCCAGGTCTTCCATTTAAAACTCCATTTATTCCAATGATGTGGTTGGTTTTAGCTTGATGCGGCGGCATCACTGTCAAAAAGGGAATAGGATGGATCGGCAGGCTTCCTGCCGCCTTCCATCACATAGCCGACAAAGGCTGAGACCTTATCCGAAGGCTCCGCAAAATTCCGGCTCCAGTCGATGACGAGATGACGCCGGGCTATCCTCCATTCGTCATCATGCTTTTCAAGGTTATCGAGATAACGTCCGCCGACGACAAAATTGGATCCGCCCTCTTCAGTGTCGAGGCTATAATAGACTAGCACATAGGTTTCGCTTTTCGCGAAATCACCTTCGACATCTATCAGCATATTTCCCAGAAAATGGGTGCTGTGCTTCAATTGCTGGAGCAAGGGCACGGCATGGTCGATCAACCCGGCCGCCGTGCCGTTGTACATGCCGCCATGATTGTCGGTCGCGCCGGGCCAATAGGCATCGGACATGAGTACCCGATCGATCCGGTCCGAGCCGCGGGAATACGAGGTCAGGCAATACCGGATCGCCTCACGGTCGGCGTAAGTCGCGGCGAAGTCAGCTACCTTCTTGCCCATGGTCGTCCTTCCAGAATTGCCCTGCGCTGACGGAGAATTAGTTTTCGAAAACGAGAGGCAGGTTTTCAAAACAAATGTTTATCCCGCTGCGGTATTTTATCTGCGCATCGGGCTTTACCGAGAAATTGGGTATGCGGCGTAGCCAATGCTCAGCGAATATTCGCATTTCGGTTCTTGCCAGTTGCGCGCCGATGCAGAAGTGGATTCCCGTTCCGAACGTATGATGCGCGACGCGCTTGCGGTTGAAATCGACCTTAAGTGGGTCGGGATAGAGCGCATCGTCGAGGTTATGCATTGCCACGACCCACTGAACGTGATCGCCCTCGCGCATCGGAACGCCATGGAACTCGGCATCCTCTGTGAGTATCCTGCCGAGCGTGCCGGGCGCGAAACGCCGGAATATTTCGTCCACGGCCAATGGGATCAGGCTCGGATTATCGATCAACATCCGGCGATCGGCGGGGAAGTCTGCAAGATGACGCGCGAAATATGCGATCGTCGCGGCAGTGCTGTCGAGCCCTCCCAATACGAGACTGGCCGCAAGTATAACAAAATCCTCGAAATCGACGGCTTTTCCGTCGATCGTGCTGCTGACGAGCTGGCTCAGTGCGTCGGAGCCGGGCGCCGCAATGCGCTTGCGCAGGACCGGGCGAAGATAGTCGAACAACTCGTTCATCGGACCCAGTCGGTCCTCGCCCTCTTTGGGTTTCACGACGCGATTGGCGATATCCAGCAGATATTCCCGATCGGAAAGCGGCAGATCGAGAAGTTCCAGAAACGCGATGATCGGCATCTGCGTCGAGAAATCGGCCATGAACTCGCATTCGCCGCGCTCGACGAGATTTTCGATGATCGTCGCGGTCAGATCGTGCAATTTTCGTTCGATCTCCGCCACGCGGCGGGGCGAAAGCAACGGAGCGACAAGCGACCGGTAGCCGGCATGATCCGGGGGATCGGCCAGGATCGGCAGAAACAGCGGGATATCGCTGTTCATGCTGTCGGGTACGGCGTTGCGACTGCTGGAGAACAGCGCGGGCTTTCGGGTCACCTCGGTGATTGTCTCCGAATTGCGCACGATCCAGTGACCGCCATTGTGCCGGGTCCAGAAGACGGGTTCGATTTGGCGATCATAGAGGTTCCGGCAGGCGACGAATGGATCCTCGTCTCCAAAATCATAGACGTTGAAATCATGGACCAGATGCGGGGGAACGTGGCTTGGCAACGTTGCCTGATAATATGGATCGGACATAGATTACTCCGGCCGACTGACAGGGAGGAAGCGTCTCCCGGACCGAGATCAGCAACAGTTAGAGCTGGTAGACCCGTCGCGCCGTATCACCCAGAATGTTGCGCGCATCGGCTTCGGACGTGCGATCCACGATATCCTGCATGACGGTCCAGCCGACACCGAACGAGCCTTCCGTGTGGGGATAATCGGCACCCCACATCACCCTGTCGCGCCCGATATAGTCGATCATCTCAAGACCAAGCCGATCGAGCTGGAACGTCGCGAAGCAGTTGTTGCGCCAGTAATGCGTGGGATTATGGGCGGGCCGCTCCTCGGCTATGTCACCATAGCTGCCATAATAAAGCTCCGCATCCTGAAGAAAGCTGGCCACCCAGTTGATGCCGGCTTCGGTGAAGACGATCTGCAGGCCCGGATGCCGATCCAGGACGCCGCCGAAAATGATCTGCGCGAGCGGTTTTCGGAACGGCGAGGTCGTCGTCATGAAATAGGTCGCGTGCATCCCCCGTTCGCCGAACGCGGCATCTTCCCCGATGTGGAAATTGACTGGCAGCGCCGCTTCCGCCGCGACGGCCCAGAAGCGCTCCATGCGTTGCGATGCCAGGCTCACCTCCTGGCCGTCGACATCCTTCATCAATGTGGGGATCATGAAGGTTTTCAGACCGAGATCCATAATTTGCTGCATCGCTGCCTCGGCGCGGGCGGGATCCCACCAGTTGCTGAACACGCCGACGCCATAGAAGCGGCCTGGATTCTCACGCATCAGGCGCGCAACATATTCGTTGTAGATCCGGTACATCAGCTCGCGTGCTTCCAGATCCTGGAGACGCAGCAGGCCGAACAGGCTTTGCGGGAAAACGATCTCGCTCGACACGCCCTCCGCATCCATATGGGCTTTACGGACGGCCATGTCGAAACCGTCGCGCACGTTGATGCGCTCCATCATGTCGTCCAGCCGGCCCGAGGGCTTGAACGCCTCGACGCCGCCTGGAAAACCCATATGCCAGTAGCGATCGAACCAGACGCGCGGTGCGCGGTCTTTCATCGCGTTGGGAAAATTATCGTAAAATATGTCCTCGGTAATCTCGAAATGATTATCGGCTGAAACCACCTTCATGCCCGACGGCAGGTGGACGTCCCGTGGCGATTGCGGCGAGCGGTCGCTCGCCAGCCCGAGATTGATCGCAAAAGAGGCCGATTGATCAGCTGTTTCGAGCATCTGTCCTCTCCCACGGTTCTGTCCCGCCTTCAGGGCGACCGCCGAATCCGGTTATCGGGAATATGTGCCGCAAATGTCCGCCATAACCTTGCTTGCGTCAAGCTAATGTGGGCATGGGTGGTTCAGAAGATTTGCCACTGGCGATCAACCGTCGTGGCGCGGACAGACGTAAGATCCACAAATTTGGGGCCGTCTTCCACCACCTGTTCAGAGGCATATGCATCCGATTTGCAAAATGCCTCGGCGTCGGCCTTATGCTTGAAGCAAATTTCTGAAAAAGCGTCGAAATATGGGCCGATATTCAAATCGCGAACCACGCGATTCTGCACATATCTGGCAAGAGCTGGACTATTTTTGACAAGCGGGCCGTGAATATATTTCAGATGCATGACATATTCCTCATGCGTCGTCCCGACCTTGCGCCTTGCCAGCGCAAACTGACGAATACCTGGCGCAGTGATGCATTCATCTCCATCAATGACGACCATATTCTCGACGAGGTAAAACACGCTGGCGTTTATATCGAGAACTCCGTTCAGGGCATTGCTCAAGCCGGCCTGGACGGTAGACATGATGTCGCGGATATCATCAAGCTCCTGCGGTGCCACCCAGAGTTCTTCGATGGCAGCAAAAGCGCTTTCCTGGCCGAAGAACTGCGTTTCCCCTTCCTCTGACAGTGATCGGACCCAACGATTTATTGCCTTCGGGGGAGCCCATTTGCTGGGGACTTCCAGCCAGCGGCTTTCAAAATCGGACCGCGCCACGGAAGATGTCAAGAACCAGAACAATTTCATCGAGTTACCCTCACTCTCGCATCAAGCGCGCAAATTCACAGAATGATTGTCCGGCGCCAGCTACCGCTGCGGCGCACTCCACGCCGCCGGCTTGCCGTCAGGAATCGAGATGGTCTTTCAAAAAGAGCCCCGCCTCTGTCAGCGATTCCCTGCCTTCATCCAGAAGGCCCGAATAAAGCTGCCAGACATGCGGCAGCTTGGCCCATAGCCGGAGCTTGGTTGGCACGTTCGCGATCCCCAGCGCGCGCAACAGCCGGATGGAATCATCCAGCAGCACTTCGCTGCTGCCCACATGGATCAGGGTGGGCGGTAATCCGGTCAAATCGCCGAACAGCGGCGATGCATAGGGTGTCTTGGGGTCAGTGTTGCCCAGATAGGCCGACGCCATCATTCGGGTGATATTTTCGGTGACCAACACATCTTCGTGCATCTTGTCCCTCATGCTGGCGCCGGTGCAGCCGAGATCAGTCAGCGGCGAAAATAGCGCCGCGGCGGCCGGGAGCGGGAGACCCTCGTCCCTTGCCCGTAGCAGGGTCGCAAGCGCCAGCCCGCCCCCGGCAGAGTCGCCTGCGAATACGATCGAAGAGGGAGGCGCGCCGCCATCGAGAAGCCAGCGATAGGCCTGTGTCGCATCATCACTGGCGGCGGGGTAGGGATGCTCTGGGGCAAGCCGGTAATCGACCGCCAGCGTTCTGACGCCAGCAGCCTGACCAAGCAGGGCGACCAGCCCGCGATGTGTTTGCAGCGAGCCGATCATGTAGCCGCCGCCATGGAAATAGAGGATGGTCTTGCTGTTGTCGCTCCCGGTCGCACATCCGATCTCGGCGGGAACGTTGCCGATCATGATGCTTTCATGACGGACGCTGTCATCGACAGGCGTTAACTGGCCGGTGGGTTCGTAGACGATACGCAATTCCTGAGGGGGGAGGGAGTCCAGATCGGGACTGGCCCTGAGCATTTCCTCTACCGCGAGACGCTGACTCTCCGACACGATCCTCTACTCCTTCTCCCGTCGGCCGGCTTTGGTTCCTGCCAGCTGCTCCTCGCATAAATTGCACACTTGCTTGCGTCTAGCTAGATCAAGATGATTCACGCCGATGGTTGGTGATAGCTGAACAGGTGCGACGATGCAGGATGCCTATTATAATCCAGTGGTTCCCGGCCACGTGCCGCCCCATCTGGTGCATGACTTTCACATTTTCGAGTTCGGGGGCGGTGATCCCTATCTCGCCTACCGCGCGCTGATGGATGCGGGGCTTCCCGACATCTTCTGGAGCAGGAACAATGGCGGGCACTGGGTCATTCTGGGCGGTCAGCAAGTCGCCGACATCATGCGCGACAATGACCATTTTTCAGCAAGTCGACCTGTCGTTCCCGACAGCGCCAACCTAGAAGCGACGCGCTTTCTCCCCGTGATGACCGACCCGCCGGAACACACCGTTTATCGCGGCCTGATTGCGCCCTTGCTCACACCCAAATTCGTCAATGCTCTGCAGGATCAGATTCGCGATCTCACCGAAGCGCTGATCGACGATATACTGTCGCAGGACGAATTCGACTTCATGGCTGATTTCGCCGCCAAAATGCCGATCATCGTCTTTATGCGATTCCTTGGCCTGCCCGAAAAGGATCGGGCGAAGCTGCTCGATCTCGCCAATCGCGTCGTGGAGCCATTGGAAGATGAGCATCGGGACAATCCGCTGGCTGAAGTGCTCGATTATATCAGCCCGATCATTGCGGAACGCCGCGCCAGGCCGGGCGGCGATCTGATCAGCCTGCTTCTTCAGCGCCAGGAGAATGGAGAAAGACTATCCGACACGGATATGCTGTGGCTCACGACTTCGGTGCTGTTGGCAGGTCTCGAGACGGTCAGCGCATCGATCGGCTTCAGCGCACGCTACCTTGCCGAACATCCCGAGTCGCGGCGCCGGCTGATCGCGGAGCCGCACCTGATCCCGAACGCGGTGGAAGAAATATTGCGGCGATATCCTCCGTCGACGCCGGGCCGCATCGTCACCAGAGATGTCGTCGTGGACGGTGTCCAGCTCAAGGCCGGGGAGCATGTCATCTGGTCGCTGGGCATGTTCAACTTTGACGAACGGATCTTTTCAAATGCGATGACCGTCGACCTTGATCGCCCACGGTCGCAGCATGCGACCTTCGGGATCGGCATTCATTTTTGTGTCGGCGCATTCCTTGCCCGAACGGAGTTGCGCATTTTCCTGGAGCATTGGCTCAAGCGCGTTCCCGAGTTCCATATTCCGGAGGGATCGATCATCGATTGGAGGATAGGCCTGACCACTTCGATCAAGACGTTGCCTCTGCGCATAGGTGCGAGCTCGGACTAGCTCTTTCCTGTTCAATCGAACCGTACATTGAGCCTTCAGGGTCACATGTCAAAAAATACATATGTGATGCTTGCGGCAAGCAAGTTATAATGATAATGCAGGCGATAGAAAAAAATGTCGTCGAGCAAGCCGACAACGAAGGCGCTCAAAAACATTGGGAGGAGCTATGATGAGGTCAACTCTACGTCACGTGTCACTGGCGGCCATTGTGGTGGCCTGCATGTCCAGCCCGTCAATCTCCTT
>Ga0207951_100963_pt1 | contig 11823 bp, 9 predicted proteins | sample Subbio12Aug_8Bad_FD_184830 | JGI IMG/M metagenome (GOLD analysis project Ga0207951, IMG submission 184830) | Serpentinite rock and fluid subsurface biosphere microbial communities from McLaughlin Reserve, California, USA - CR12Aug_8Bad (SPAdes) | ecosystem: Environmental > Terrestrial > Deep... | reverse complement strand
CGTATCGCCGTCGGCGACGACCGGCTCGCCAAGAAGCGTCGCCTTCATCGAAGGATAGAGTTCCGCCTGAACACCGATGATGTCGCAGCTGGGCGCCACGGCGGAGGCTATCATGGCGCAACCCGCGATCAGGCCGCCGCCACCGATGGGAACCAGCAGCGTGTCGAGCTCGGGCGCGTCCTCGAACATCTCGAGGGCAACGGTTCCCTGGCCGGCCATCACCATCTTGTCATCGAAGGGGTGCACGAACACCAGGCCGCGCCGTTCGGCGATCAGCCGTGCGTGGGCCGTTGCTTCCTCAAGCTTCTCGCCGTGCAGGATCACTTCGGCGTCGTGGCCTTCGGTCTGCTGCACCTTGATGAGCGGGGTGAAGCGCGGCATCACGATGGTTGCGGGAATGCCCAGCCTTTTCGCGTGATAGGAAAGGCCCTGCGCATGGTTGCCGGCCGACATTGCAATCACGCCGCGCTTGCGCTCGTCTTCGTTCAGCGAAAGCAGCCGGTTCAGCGCCCCGCGCTCCTTGTAGGCGGCCGTGAACTGGAGATTTTCAAATTTCAGGAAAATCCGCGCGCCCGTCAGTTCCGAAAGGGTCTTCGATTCCAGCGTCGGCGTCCGCACCACCTGCCCGGAAATGGCCCTTGCGGCTGCAATCACATCGTCCGCCGTGATCGCCAGAGGTCCATCGACCGCGGTTTCGGAAGTGGAGGACAGGGTGGCCATGAGAGATTCCGCTGCAAGGAGGGGTGACAGGAAAACGGCCCGCCGGGCGATTTCGCCAGCGACCGCCTAGAACATTGCCGCGCCGGCTGCAAACCGGGACGGTTGCGCCGGCGATGCGCAGGCGGCATGGCGGGCGCATGGCAATCATCGCATTTGCAGGGCTGGGCGTGATGGGCTGGCCGATGGCCCGCCACCTGGCTTCGGCCGGGCATCAGCTTCGCCTGTTCAACCGGACTGCCGAAAAGTCCGGGCGCTTCGCCGCCGCCCATGGCGGGATCCCCTGCGCCACCGCCGCCGAAGCCGCTGCCGGCGCCGATGCGCTGATCAGCTGTGTCGGCAATGACGAGGATGTCCGGCAGGTCACTATCGGCGTCGATGGCGGGTTCCAGTCGCTCAGGGACGGCGCGCTGTTCGTCGATCATTCCACCGTCTCGGCCGAACTGGCGCGCGGTCTCGCCCGCTCCAACCCGCGAATCGCCTGTGTGGATGCCCCGGTTTCGGGCGGTCAGGCCGGAGCGGAATCGGGCTGGCTCGCCATCATGTGCGGTGGAACAGAAGCCGCGGTATCGGCCGCCGAACCCCTGCTTCGGGCCTATGGCCGCCGCATCGTGCGCATCGGCGAAGCAGGCCATGGCCAGCTGGCAAAAATGGCCAACCAGATCGCGATTGCAGGTGTCGTCCAGGGCCTTGCGGAATCGCTGCATTTCGCAGCCAGGGCCGGGCTCGATGCCGATGCCCTCCTTGAAGCGATCGGGCAGGGCGCCGCCCAAAGCTGGCAGATGGACAATCGCGCCCGCACCATGGTGGAGGGCAGGTTCGATTTCGGCTTCGCCGTCGATCTGATGCGCAAGGATCTGGGGCTGGTGCTGGCAGAAGCCCGCGCCAATGGCGCCAGCCTGCCGGTCGCAGCGCTGGTCGACCAGTTTTACGCCGATGTCCAGAAGCTGGGCGGAGGGCGCAGCGATACTTCCTCGCTGATCCGCAGGCTCGGATGATCCGCCTTCTGCTTGCTGTTGTCGCACTGGCCATCGGCATGCCGGCACATGCCGGGAAAACCCTGATCGTCAACGCCAACGGCTACACACTCGACAGTATCGGTTCGCTGACCCGCTTTCAGATGCTGCTTGTGGGAGACGATGGAAAACTGCTCGCCACCCTTCCGCATGGCGCCCGGGAACCCAAACTCGCACCCGGAGACTACAGGCTCGATGCGCGCGGCCGAACGCTCCTTCCCGGCCTGATCGACGCGCATGGCCATATCATGGAACTGGGCATCGGGCTCCGCCGGCTCGATCTGGCTTCTGCTGCGAGCCTTGCGGATGCACAGGCGCGGATAGCGGCCCATGGCAGGGCCAATGCTGCGCCCGCCTGGGTGCTTGGTCGTGGCTGGAGCCATGCCCGCTGGGGGCTTGACGCCTTCCCGAAAGCGGCGGATCTCGACGTGATCATGCCAAGCCGCCCGGTCTGGCTCGAAAGCCAGGACGGCCATGCCGGCTGGGCCAACAGCGTCGCCATCAGGGCCGCGGGAATCACCCGCGCCACCAGGGATCCGCCCGGAGGCCGTATCGTGCGCGATCCGGCCGGAAACCCGACCGGCATATTCGTCGATGCGGCAATGGCGCTCATGAACAGGGTCGTTCCTCCGGTGTCGGCCGGGGAAATGGAAAAGAGCTTCGAAGCCGCGCTCGGGTATCTGGCGATGCTTGGCGTCACGGGCGTTCATGACATGGGCGTAAGCCCCGATGCCTGGGCACTTTACCGCGCCTTTGCAGACAAGGAGCGCCTTACGGTCCGCATTACCGCCTATGCGGCCGGAATGGCGGCCATGGAAGCCATATCGCCGCTTCGCCCCACGCCCTGGCTCTATCAGGATCGCCTCAGGCTGCAGGGCATCAAATTCTGTGCCGATGGCGCGTCCGGCAGCCGCAGTGCCTGGCTGCTGAAATCCTGTTCCGGCGAGCCGGTTGCACGCGGTTTGCAGATCCCCGGCGACGCGCGCATGAAAAATCTGTTCAGCCGGGCCAATTTCCTTGGCTATCAGGTGGCGGCCCATGCCGTGGGCGATGCCGCAAACCGGCAGGCGCTCGACAGCTTTGCCGAAATCCGTCCCACCTATGGCGACGGCTTCCGCAACCGGATCGAACATGCGCAGATCGTCGATGCTGCCGATATCCCGCGCTTTGCCGAACTCGGGATCATCGCTTCCGTCCAGCCCGCCCACGCTGCATCCGGCAAGCTGATGGCAAGGAACCAGCCAGGCGCACAACAAAGGCTGGAGGGCGCCGGCGCCTGGTCGGCGTTGCGCGGCGCCGGCGCCCGTCTTGCGCTGGGTTCGGACTTTCCGGCCAATTCCGCCAACCCCTTCCATGGCATGCACGCAGCCGTCACCCGGCAGGACAGCAACGGGCAGCCCCCCGGCGGATCACGTCCTGATCAGGCGATGACCCTGCACCAGGCCTTTGCCGGCTTCACCCTCGATGCAGCCCATGCGGGCCTGATGGAAAACCGGGTCGGCACGCTGGAAACCGGCCGCTGGGCGGATTTCGTCCTGCTCGACCGTGATCCCTTCGGCATCTCGCCGCTGGAACTGCAGCAGGTCGTCGTCGAGGAAACCTGGCTTGCCGGGCGGCGGGTCTTTGTCAGGCAGCCTGAAACAGGGATGCCGCCCCGTCCTTCGCCACCGTAAGGCGCGACAGGCCCGGCGGCAGGCCGGCCAGTGCGCCGGCAACGGCGTCTGCCACCACTTCGGGCGTTTTCAGCTGGTTCGGATCTTCTCCGGGGAAGGCGCGCGCCCGCATTGTCGTGCGGGTTCCGCCCGGATCGACAACCAGCACATTCACCCCCAGCGCGCGCATTTCCCCGGCATAAACGCCCATCATGTTCTCCAGCGCCGCCTTCGAGGCCGAATAGGGGCCCCAATAGGGCTCGGCCCGGCCAGCAACCGAAGATGTGAGGGCAACCACGGTTCCCCGGCCCCGGCGCAGCATGGTGTCGAACGCGCGGATCAGCCGCCACTGCGCTGTGACGTTCAGCGCCATTACGGTGTCGAATTCCTTTGGCGAAGCATGCGCCAGCGGTGTCAGCGTTCCCAGCGTCGCCGCATTCAGAACCAGCAGATCCAGCTTCTCCCAACGGGAGCCGATCGCAGCCGCCAGCTTGTCGATGTCCTCGCCCTTCAGCAGATCGAGCGGCGCGATGGTCGCGGTGCCGCCCACGGCATGGACTGCATCCTCGGTTTCGACCAGCCCGGCTTCGTTTCGCGCCGTCAGCACCACATGGCAGCCATCGGCGGCCAGGCGCCTGGCGATGGCAGCCCCGATCCCCCTGCTCGCACCCGTCACCAGCGCAACTCTGCCTTGGGCCATCACACATGCTCCTCGTTCAAAAGGCCCAGCTGCGGTGCGGCCTCAAGACTTTCATGGTCGGTCAGCCGGGTGGGATAATCGCCGGTGAAGCAGGCATCGCAATATTGCGGTGAATCGTCGTTGCGGTCCGCCACGCCAAGCGCGCGGTACAGGCCGCCGATGGAGATGAAGGCCAGGCTGTCGCAGCCGATATATGCGCGCATCGCGTCGATGCTCATCTGCGCTGCCAGCAGCTTGGATCGTTCCGGTGTGTCGACGCCGTAAAAGCAGCTGTTTCTGGTCGGCGGGCTGGCGATCCTGAGATGCACCTCGGCAGCGCCTGCTTCGCGCAGCATTTGCACTATTTTCACCGACGTCGTTCCGCGCACGACCGAATCGTCGATCAGGACCAGCCGTCTGCCCCGGATCATCGCGCGGTTGGCGTTGTGTTTCAGCTTGACGCCAAGGTGGCGGATCTGATCGCCCGGCTGGATGAAGGTCCGTCCCACATAGTGCGAGCGGATGATCCCCAGTTCGAACGGAATTCCCGCCGCCTGGGCATAGCCGATTGCAGCCGGAGTTCCCGAATCGGGAACCGGCACCACCATGTCGGCGTCCACGGGCGACTCGGCCGCCAGTTCTGCGCCGATCGATTTGCGCACCTGATAGACCGACCGGCCATCCGAAAAGCTGTCGGGCCGCGAGAAATAGACCTGCTCGAAGATGCACGGCCGCGGCCGCCTGCGCTCGAAGGGCTGCAGCGATTTCAGGCCATTGCCGTTGATGACGACCAGTTCGCCGGGCTCGATCTCGCGCTCGAAGCTGGCGCCGACGATATCCAGCGCAACCGTTTCCGAGGCCAGTATCCATGCGTCTCCCAGTCTGCCCAGAACCAGCGGCCGGATGCCCAGCGGATCGCGGCAGGCGATCATCCCCTCGGTTGTCAGGCAGATCAGCGAATAGGCGCCCTCCACCTGCCTCAGCGCATCGATGAACCGGTCCAGGAGGGTGCGGAAGGCGGATGTCGCCACAAGATGGATGATCACTTCCGTATCGGACGTGGACTGGAATATCGAACCACGCCGGATCAGTTCGGCTTTCAGTGTCATTGCATTGGAAAGATTGCCGTTGTGCGCCACTGCAAAGCCGCCGAGCGACAGATCGGCGAACAGCGGCTGCACGTTGCGCAGCGCCGTTTCACCGGTGGTGGAATAGCGGTTGTGGCCGATGGCCGCCTGGCCGGCCAGCCGATCAATGATGTCGGGCCGGTCGAAGTTGCCGGCCACATGCCCCATCGCCCGGTGGACGTGGAATTCCGCGCCGTCGAAGCTGACGATCCCGGCGGCTTCCTGCCCCCGGTGCTGCAGGGCATGCAGGCCAAGCGCCACCATCGCAGCCGATTGCGGGATCCCCCACACTCCGAAGACGCCACATTCCTCGCCGAGCTTGTCATCGTCGAAAGGATGGGTGGTCAGCGGTCTGGTGCCGCCACCGGATGTGCCGCTACCGGATTCCGTCGCCATGATTCTGTCTGCCCGTCCACGCTGCATCGAGGCAGGCCCGCACGGAGCCGCTCGCCTGCGCGGCCTTTAGGGGCTCCTGCGCAATTTGTCGCTAGGCAATCTGTCTTTTGAATGTAACGCTCGGCGGCATGGCAGACAAATTTCAACCCAGGTTTGATGCCGCCGGCCTGCTGACGGCCGTCGTCACCCACGCCGAAACCGGCGCCCTCTTGATGGTCGCTCACATGAATGCCGACGCCATCGCCAGAACGACAGAGACAGGGAAGGCACACTTCTGGTCCCGCTCGCGCGGGGCCTTGTGGATGAAGGGCGAAAGCTCGGGCCACCTGCTGTTCGTGCAGGAAATCCTTGTCGATTGCGACCAGGATTGCCTGTGGCTGAAAGCCATGCCCGCCGGCCCCGCCTGCCACACCGGAGCAGCCAGCTGTTTTTTCCGCAAACTGGACAATGGCGTGCTGGAACCCCTTGCATGACCGTGCTGCTGGCGGGCGCGACAGGGCTTGTCGGCGGAAGACTGCTGGCCGGCCTGCTGGAAAGCGGGCAGCCGGTGATCTCGGTCGGGCGCAGGCCGTCGGGGTCGGTGCATCCGCAGCTGACCGACCTGTGCGTCGATTTCGCCGCCCTCCCGCCACTGCCGCGGGCCGACATCGCCATCTGCGCGCTCGGCACCACCATGGCCGCCGCCCGAAGCCGCGATGCGTTTCGTGCGGTCGATCATGATGCCGTCCTGTCCTTCCTGCAGGGCGCGCGCAGGGCAGGGGTGCAGCATGCAATCCTCATCACGGCAGTCGGCTCGGATCCGTCGGCGGCAGCCTTTTATTCCCGCGTGAAAGGCGAGGTGGAGCGCGCTGCCCATGCCATTGGCTTCGAACGCCTCGACGTCATCCGGCCGGGCCTGATCCTGGGCGCACGGGCAGATCGTCGGCCAATCGAAGCGCTGATGCAAAGGGTGGCTCCGCTGCTGAATCCGCTGCTCGTTGGCGGCCTTTCGGATTTCGGGGCCATTCCCGCTGCAACGATTGCCGCGGCCATCGTCTGCTTGTGCAGCGCGACGGCAAAGGGCCGGTATATCCATGGCAATCGCGCCATGCGCCGACTGGCTTTGCCAGACGGATGAACAGATGGGTGGACAGAGCTGACGTCACAATAAGTGACTAAACATTTCGGCCGCCATGCCGTATGCCAGCCGCATGACGGGCAGGCGTATCCAGCCCGTTGTTTTCCAGGGTTGGAAAAGAGCGCTGCCCGTCGCCGTGGAGGAGGGCCCACGGCGACGGGCAGACTGCCGGCAAAGATGCCGGCCCCCGATTGACGTGAACGTAAAGGTCATCGTATGGCTTCGCTCATCGGACGGAGGTTCTCGATGGCGTCAGTCGCAGTTTCTATCCCGGCATCGGCCGAAAGCTTCACGATCAGCGATCTCGCGCGGGAATTCGATGTAACGCCGCGCACCATCCGCTTTTATGAAGGCGAAGGTCTCATTCATCCCACAAGGCGCGGTTCGCAGCGCCTGTTCTCCCGCGGGGACAGGGCGCGCCTTGCCTGGATCCTGCGCGGTCGTGCCGTCGGCTTCAGTCTCGCAGACATCCGCGAACTGCTCGACATGTATGCCCCCGGTCAGTCCCGCGTCGCGCAGCTGAAAGCTACCCTCCGGAAAAGCCGCGAACGGATCGCCGCGCTCGAAGCCCAGCGCGACGCGCTGGACGCCACCATCGCCGAACTCACCGATTTCTGTCGCGCCATCGAAGACAGGATCTGAATCGAAACTCCGGTCGCCAGCCGACCACCAGCAACGGAGCTGTTTTTATGCCCGCCATCTATCGCGCCCCCGTTAAGGACACGCAATTCGTCCTGAAGCATGTCGTCGGCCTTGATCGCTACCAGAAGCTGCCCGGTTTTGCCGAAGCCACGCCCGACATGGTGCAGGCTATACTGGAGGAAGGCGCCAGGTTCGTGGAAGGCGTCCTGCAGCCGCTGAACCAGGTCGGCGACAGGGAAGGCTGCACCCGTCATCCCGATGGCAGCGTCACCACGCCGACAGGGTATAAGGAAGCCTACAGGGCCTATGTGGAAGGCGGCTGGGGCACCCTGATGAGCCCGAAGGAATATGGCGGACAGGGACTGCCGCGCGTGCTGGGCTCCGCCTTCGGGGAATTTCAGTGCTCGGCCAACATGGCCTTTTCCATGTATCCGGGCCTCACCCTGGGCGCGGTCAGCGCCATCCATGTCGCCGGCTCGGACGCGCAGAAGGCAACCTACCTGCCGAAAATGGTCGCCGGCCACTGGACGGGCACGATGAACCTGACCGAACCCCATTGCGGCACCGACCTCGGCCTCATCAAGACCCGCGCCGAACCGCAACCGGACGGCAGCTGGAAGGTCAGCGGCACCAAGATCTTCATTTCATCAGGAGAGCATGACCTCGCCGAGAACATCATCCACCTCGTGCTCGCAAGAACGCCCGGCGCGCCCGACGGCGTGAAGGGAATCTCGCTCTTCATCGTGCCCAAGTTCCTCGTGAACCCGGACGGCTCGCCCGGCAAACGCAACAGCCTGTCGTGCGGTTCGATCGAGAACAAGATGGGAATCCACGGTAATTCCACCTGCGTCATGAACTATGACGGCGCGACAGGATATCTCGTCGGCGGGGACATGAAGGGCCTGAAGAGCATGTTCGTCATGATGAACGTGGCGCGCCTTGGCGTCGGCGCACAGGGCCTCGCCCAGTCCGAAGTGGCCTACCAGAACGCTGTCGCCTACGCGAAGGAACGCCTGCAGGGCCGGGCGCTCACCGGCCCCAGGAACCCGGATGCAATGGCCGACAGCATCCTCGTTCACCCCGATATCCGCCGCATGCTGCTCGATGCGCGCGCCTTCAACGAAGGCGCGCGCGCACTGTGCCTCTGGGCAGCGCTGCAGGCCGATCTGGTGCACAAGGCCGAAACCCCCGAAGAACGCGAGGCGGCCGACGATATCCTCTCGCTTCTGACCCCTGTCATCAAGGCCTATCTCACGGACGAAGGCTATGCCCATGCCACCAACGCCCAGCAGGTGTTCGGCGGCCACGGCTATATCGTCGAATGGGGAATGGAACAGTTCGTGCGCGATGCCCGGATCGCCATGCTCTACGAAGGCTCCAATGGCATCCAGGCGCTTGATCTCGTCGGTCGCAAGCTCGCCCGGAACGGCGGCCGCGCGTTGCGCGTCTTCTTGCAGATGGTCGACGAAACCATCGCGGATGCCCGCAAGGATGCGCGCACAAAGCCGCGCGCCGAAGCCCTTGCCGACGCCAGGGCCAGGCTGGAGGACGCGACGATGTGGCTGATGCAGAACGGCATGGCGAACCCCGACAATGCCGCCGCAGGCGCCAGCGCCTATCTGCGCCTGATGGCGCTTGTCACCTTCGGCGCCCTGTGGCTGATGATGGAAAAGGCCAGCCACGAAGTGCTGGCCGCCGATGCTGAGGACAGGGCCTTTTACGAAGCCAAGCTGATCACGGCGCAGCATTTCTTTGAACGCCAGTTGCCGGATGTTCAGGGCCTCGCGGCCCGCGTCAAGGCCGGGGCCCAGACCCTGATGGCCATGCCGGACACAAGTTTCTGACTTTTTTCTGACTTTTGCGCCAGCTTGTCCCGCGCCCGGGCAGGCCTATCGAACACGCAGGCACCCTTGGGAGAGTGACAATGGCCGAAGCCTTCATCTACGACGCAGTCCGCACTCCGCGCGGCAAGGGCCGCAAGGACGGCAAGCTCCACGAAATCACGCCGATCCAGCTGGCGACGCAAGTGCTGCAGGCGATTCGGGATCGCACGCAGATCGATACCGCAGATGTCGACGATGTCGTTCTGGGCTGCGTCGCGCCTGTCGGCGAGCAGGGCTCCGACATTGCGCGGGTCGCGGTGCTGAACGCCGACTATGCCGAAACGACTGCCGGCGTGCAGATCAACCGCTTCTGCGCATCGGGCCTCGAGGCCGTGAACATGGCGGCCGCCAAGGTCATTTCGGGGGAGGCTGAGTTCGCCATAGGCGGCGGCGTCGAAAGCATGTCGCGCATCCCGATGGGCTCGGATGGCGGCGCATGGCCGATGGATCCAGCCGTCGCCTTCAAAACCTATTTCGTGCCCCAGGGAGTCGGCGCGGACCTCATCGCCACCAAATATGGATTCAGCCGCGATGATGTCGACGCTTATGCAGTAGAATCTCAGCGTCGTGCTGCAATTGCATGGAAAGAAAAGCGTTTCTTTAATTCAATTATTCCCGTGAAGGATGTGATCGGTGAAACGGTTCTGGCGCATGACGAATATATGCGCCCGCAGACGGACATGCAGTCGCTCGCCAGCCTCGCGCCGGCCTTTCAGGCCATCGGCGAACAGATGCCCGGTTTCGACGCCATCGCGCTGATGCGCTACCCTGAAATCGAACGGATCAACCATGTCCACCATGCGGGCAACTCGTCCGGCATTGTCGATGGCGCATCCGCTGTCCTCGTCGGCAACCGCGAGATCGGCGCGAAATACGGCCTCAAGCCCCGCGCCCGCATCAGGGGCATGGCGAGCATCGGTTCGGAACCCGCGATCATGCTGACAGGCCCCGCGCTCGTTACCGAAAAGCTGTTGAAGCGACTCGGGATGACGGTTGCCGACATCGACATCTTCGAGCTGAACGAGGCCTTCGCCTCGGTCGTGCTCCGCATGATGCAGGCGCTTGATATCCCGCACGACAAGATGAACGTGAACGGTGGCGCCATCGCCATGGGCCACCCGCTCGGCGCAACCGGCGGCATGATCCTGGGCACCGTGCTCGACGAACTCGAGCGCACCGGCAAGCAGACAGCGCTTGTCACGCTCTGCGTCGGCGCGGGCATGGGCACTGCAACCGTCATCGAACGCATCTGAGGCCGAGCGGGGCGGCAGCGCGCCCCCGTCCTCGTCGCCACCACTTTCGGGAGACTTCACATGACCAGCACAACCATCCGTCAGGACCTTGGGGCCGACGGCATCCTCATGCTCACCATTGATTGCCCCGGCCTGTCGATGAACGTCATAAACGCCGGCTTCATGGCCGATCTCGCAGCCGCCATCGAGCGCATCAGGACAGACGACGCCGTGAAGGCCGCCGTCCTCACCTCGGGAAAATCTTCAGGATTTGTTGCCGGAGCCGATCTCAATGGCATGAATTTCCAGCAGGAAGATGCCGTTTCCGGATCCGCCGGAAAGTCCAGAATGGCAAGGCTCTTCGACGGCGTCTTCAGCCTGCAGAACCTGTTCCGCAGCCTCGAGACCGCAGGCAAGCCCGTGGCGGCCGCCATCAACGGTCTCGCGCTCGGCGGCGGGCTGGAAATTGCGCTCGCCTGTCATTACCGTGTCGTGGCGGATGATCCGAAACTGGCGCTCGGCCTTCCCGAAGTGCTTGTCGGCCTGCTTCCCGGCGCCGGCGGCACCCAGCGGCTTCCGCGCATCATGGGTGTCCAGCCCGCGCTGATGTATCTGCTGCAGGGCAAGAACATGAGCCCGCAAGAAGCGCTCGGTTTTGGCGTAGTCCAGGAAGTGGCGCCGCTGGCCGAGATCGTCGATCGGGCCAGAGCCTGGCTGCAGGCAAACCCCGGCAAATTCACCCAGCCGTGGGACGAAAAGACCTTCAAATTCCCCGGCGGCGCCGGCGCCATGAACCCCGGTTTCGCCCAGACATTCGTCGCTGGAAACGCCATGGCCCACAAGCAGAGCATGGGGAACATGAATCAGATCAGGGCGATTCTCAGTTGCGTCTATGAAGGAGCGCAGCTTCCGTTCGATACGGCGCTGCGTCTGGAATCCAAATATTTCGCCAAAACCGTTGCCGATCCGCAGTCCTCCAACATGATCCGCTCCCTGTTCCTGTCCAAGCAGGCCGCCGAAAAGGGTGCCCGGCGGCCGAAGAATGTTCCGCCCATGCAGACGCAGAAGGTCGGCATGCTGGGCGCAGGGCTGATGGGCGCGGGAATTGCCATGGTTTCAGCCCAGGCCGGCATCGAAGTCGTCCTGCTTGATCGCGACCAGGCCGCTGCCGACAAGGGCAGGCAATATACTGCCGACAGGCTCGCCAGGCGGCGCACATCGCCGGAAAAGACCGCGGAAATACTCGGAAGGATCCATGCAACAACGAAGTATGAAGATCTGAGGGGCTGCGATCTCATCATCGAAGCCGTCTTTGAAACCCGCGAGATCAAGGCCGACGTGACCAGGGCAACCGAAGCGGTT
>Ga0207951_100961_pt1 | contig 11851 bp, 10 predicted proteins | sample Subbio12Aug_8Bad_FD_184830 | JGI IMG/M metagenome (GOLD analysis project Ga0207951, IMG submission 184830) | Serpentinite rock and fluid subsurface biosphere microbial communities from McLaughlin Reserve, California, USA - CR12Aug_8Bad (SPAdes) | ecosystem: Environmental > Terrestrial > Deep... | reverse complement strand
AAAAGTCTTCCCGCCGTAATCCAGGCAGAGCCGGTCTTTTGTGTGAGAAGAACATCCTTGACATTGTAGTCCCCATGCTTTGCCGCATAGGAAATCAAGGCATAACGGATAGAATTTAGAACAGCAATCTGTTTTATCTGATCCCGAAATGACCCAACGGAGTTGGGAAAGTATCTTTCAAAAAGCTCCTGGGTGGTTGTGAAATAGCCCGGGTCGTCAGGATTCCCTCCAAGAAACCTGTAATTTACCTGCTTGAGCCAGCCCGAAAAGATACTGTCCCAGTGGGAGTTGATCTGCTCAGGCGCATTGGCGCAGGTAACGGGAGTTGACTCATCAAAGTTTACGTTAAAATGTATGTTCGGATCCCTGAACACATTCCCTATGTTTGGAATATCATAAAGAATAGTGGGCGACTGGTGAAGGTATCTGAGGCCAATCGCTTCCTGCGAGTCCGTTCCCCGGATGAAGGCGAAGTTTGGAAATACACACCTCTCAAAATACTCTCCAAGAACCGTGCTTATTGAGACATTGTTCGTCCCTCCATATTCCACGGGAGCCGCAGGAGGCTCTATATCGAGAATTTCGTTGAGATACTTTGCTCCGATAGCAACGCCGGTTTTCCTGAAACGGACCGCATCGACAGGAACGAGAACATCTTCAATCTGGGCCCCAACGGCATCCCCTATCCTTGATGAAATATGAGCGACAACAGCGTTTACCAGGGGAACATTAGTAACCACCTGGGTTTGAGATGGATCAGCCCGATCAATGATCGCTATATGAGCTTTCGGAAGCATCAGGAGGTATACCGCTATGCCTGCAAAGATCGCCACCTTCACCAACGCAAGGAAGCTCTCCGCTCCGAAAATCCGGCCCACCTGCGTTTGTCCGTGCCCACGGCCAAGAAAGCCCATCACAGGAGCAAGGACGCCTATAAGCAGGCCGATAATAAGCATAACCTTGACAAGAGAGGCTATATGCCCCCCGTCAATGAGCATCTTCATTCCGTTAAAGATGGACGCGAGGAAGTCGCCTGATGAGTAGGTGTAGATTTCGTAGGTGCTAGTGGCGAAGGCCAGGGTGGGAAGCCCCACAAAAAAGGCTAAGATGGAAAAAATATGAAGCGCTTTTTTAACACTCCTCATTGCTTTCTCCTGCTGCGATAATTTTCTATAACCATCAGGTTAAGGCGATACCACTTTTTGAGCGCATCCCTGAATTCCTTCAGGGACTTCTCTTCACCCGACCTCCACATTGTATTTAACACTTCCTCAATCCTTCTGATCTCTATTATTGTCCGAGGAAACTTTCGTTCTCCATGTCGGAACGCACCACCGGCGTAGCGAACGGAGATTTCGCTCAAAGCCCTCAAGAAGAGAACGCTGAAAGGGTCTTTATCCGAAAAGGACTTTTCCAGAACCTCCAGGTCTTTTCCCTCCTTAAAATATTTTCAAGAAGGCTCCTTGAACCTTCCAGGTCAAGATTGAGGACAACCCCATTCTTCAAATCACTAACCACGAGAAAGGTCCGAAAAAACTCCCTCATCCACTCCCCGGAGTCCTCCCTCGAAATTCTTTCAGAGTTCACCTCGATCCTCCAGGGGATCCCCCCTTTGCGTAACGTTTCAACAAGCTCATCGTAAATCCTCTTCATCTCCCAATTGACTCGGTAGTCGTTCAGGATCGCACCGTGAAGAACTGAACTTCCTTCAAGATAGAAAGCCGCTTTCGCAATACAGGTTCGGTGATTCCCATCCTCACCGATATAGAGGTCGCCACCGTCAATGCTTCGAAAATACATTGATGGCTCCTTCTTTCTGGTCTCGTAGTAATAAACCGGGTTATCTTTGTAAAGGTCGAGATTGATATTCATTCTCTTCCCCTTTTCAAGAAACTCGATCCAGCTTAATCCGGCATAATCGGGGTGCTCCGTTCCAACTATCCTGAAGATATTGATTGAGGCGTTCCCATGCCAGTAGTGTTCCAGGAGAAAGGGCTGAAGCTTAGAAAAGGAAATCCCGTCCCACTTTTTAATCTCCCTGCTCAGGAGATCAGGGTTAAGAGACTTTATTCTCTCCCTGAGATCGCCATTGCAGACCGTATTCATTATCTTGTTGCCTTTACAGCCCTTACCACAGGGGGGGAAGCCTTCTGAGCCACCTGGTTTAAAAAGAAGGCGGTTAGTTCAAACGTCTTGACCTGGGCCTCAAAGAATTTAAGCTCTCTTGTAAGTTCGTTGTGAATATCCGTCTTCACAGAATCAATCCGAGAAAGGAGCTTGTCCCTCTCCACAACCGACTGCTTACCCACGTTGCTCTCAATCGCATGGACATATCTTTTTACAGTCGCATAAGCCATAGAAAGAGCCGCTATGTCAGAGGTCATCTCAATGGCGGAGTTAAGGAGCCCCGGGGTTGTTCTTGTGGTTTCAACCAAGCTCATTATGGGAATGACAGAGGCTTCTATAAAGGCCGTCTCCTCATCCGAAAGGGCGACCCGGTTGAGTATCTTTTGAGCAATCTGCGTGACCATCTGATTTACTTTCTGTTTGAAACCAGGATAGATGGAATGATCAACATATTCGACCTCGGGTTTTGTCTCATCGGAGACCGTCTTGTTTCTTATCAACTTCACACTCTGATTGCCGTAGAGAAAGTCTCTGAGCGTGATCGTGCTTCCCGTGTATTGAGTCGTGGGTTCCCCTTTGTCGCTCATCTGGGTGACGAAGGTTCCAACGAGAGATTGGACGATCTCCTTTTCTTCGTTTGTAAGGCTGACTCTTCTCAGGGCATCCCACACCGCATTTCCATAGACCTTTGCCCTGGGAACTGTATTCTGCGAAAACGCTTCGTTCTTTAGCTCCTTGAGCTTTCTCAGCGTTTTGTCTCCTTCGGCGCACTCCCTCTGGGCGGTGTCTGGATCCTCACCCTCCTCGATCATCCTCTGCTCGCAGGCGGAGAGTGAAGCCTCAGCAACGGAGCCTGCGGTCCAGTTGACAATAGACTTCGCCGCCTGACAGGTATCCGTAAACATATCCTGCCAGCTCTGAATACGGTTAAGAAGGCTCTTTAACTGCTCAAGGCATGTGGGGCAGACCGCCTCAAGGCCAATCTGAAAGGCATAGCCCAGGGCGTTTTGACCTATGGTGCGGAGCATATTTACAAACTGGTCTTTGTTGATAAAGCTTATCCCGCCAAAAAAGAGGTCAACACCTCCACAGCCTGCCTTTATCCTGGGGGGGTTGATAGAGAAAAGCTGGACAGGTTCATAACCGGCCCGGAGATTGAGAGAGCCGCCTGCGATGAAGCCCCTTGTCTGGGCCATATAAGCGCCGGGGTCGTTAGACGTCGCCTTAAAACCCCACTTGCGGAACATTTCCTCTATTTCATTATTGAGAGAGGCATTTGAGACGCCCGCGGGAAGCGCAAGATTAAGGACGAGAAAGGCCACTATGATTATTCGTATCGATTTCGGCAGCATACCAGATTAACCTCCTTTTGAGTTCATCCATGGTTAAAAGTTCGTCAGAAATCCTCCCAAACCTGTCCGGAGGAAACGCGAGGAAGATGGAAGGAACCCTTTCCACTCCAAGCCTTGAAGCGATTCCGTTGTCCATCATGGTTTCCGGAAACTCCGGGAGAACTCCGCCGTCAAGGGTAACGGATTTGACTACAAAGTATGGATATTCGGCCATAAACCTCCTTAGATGAGCCGCTTGTCTTTCGCAGCTTGGACAGGAGGCGCTGTAAAAGAAGAAAAGACCCGCTTCTCTCGAAAGCCCCATGAGAATCTCTTTCTCCTTCTTTTTTACCATCCCGAAGTAGAGGTCTTTGTCGGAGTCCGAAACAGGAGCAGGCCCTCCAAGCTCCGGGTGCATCATCAGGGTCTTCTGCCAGGCAATGGAGAAGTTCTCGGAGAGCTTCATCATCAGATTATTGTGTTCCATGTAGGCCCTTACGTTATTTATGGTCGGGTTTTCCATCGCACGGGAGAGAAGCTCTTCCCCCCTCTTTTTCATCATCTCCGTAAAGGGAGGTTCGGGCTTCTCAGGTCGAAAAGGCTCGACCACGGGGGGTATCTCCACCTCTACCTTAGGCTTTTTCTCTTCCTTTTCGACTTCCCTCTTCTCTTCCTCCTTTGGAGGGTCTTTGTAGAAAAACCAACCTTCATCCCTCCTTTCCCACCAATTCGGTTTGGAGTAAGCAGGAAGGGCGAATGAAACCACGAGAAGGAGGCTGATTAACGAAAGCCCTATTTTATGGCGCTCTATTATCGCCAAGGCCCTTGATTCTAACTTCGACTTCATGGGTTATGTCCTTTGCCTCCGAGATAACCGAATCTCTGACCAAAACGAGTCTTCCCCTTGACTCCTCCTCGATGACATGGTTTAAGCGGTCCGTGAAAGAAGATATCTCCCTCTCCATCTCTTGTTTCAACTTTGGATCGGCTCCCCTGTCGCGGTATTTCTTAATAAATTCCTCCTTTTTCGCATCGACTATCTTTGACACATCAAGGACAACAACCTCCTTCTGGTTCGTCCTGGAAAAATGCCAACCGCTTGCCACCCCAGAGAGTATGGAGACGGCTACAGAAAAGACCAGGATCGAAAAAATATTGGTTCCCCTGTTACGTTGGGTCCCTTCCATTTGGGGGCCGGGTAAACTTTCCTTCTTGATCTCTTCTATTTCGGATCCTGGTGTGTTTTCCCTTTCAATCCCTTCCATCTTTTCCTCCCATTATCAGAGTAATACTTCCTTCCCGTCACTGGATATATCTCTGTTTCACCTTATTTGCGATCTCCTCCATCTCTTCAGGGGAAACCTCTGTCTTATGCTTGATATACTGCATATACTCGGTCAGGTCTATCCGGGAGAAGTCAAGCGAACCAAGCTCTTCCGGGGTAAACCCACGGCAGTTCGGACGCTTTCCATCACCCCAGGGTATGCCTATCTGTGGCCTTCCTTGCTGATGGACGAGCCTTGCGAGGATACTATTAAAACAGCAGTAAACCCTAGAATTCTTTGTGCACATCCCCAGAAGTCTCTTGGAACATCTTTCTCCTACGCGATGGCACAGACGGAGATTCACCTTCTGGGAAGTAATAATGTCCTCCTTGTCGCACCCAAAATACCAGTCCCAAAGAAACTTCACGATGGAATACACCACTAAGGCAATCGTAATAATCGTAGCTAAGGTCGCAAGGGTGGAGACGAGCGCGGTGTTCGACATGGTTGCCACAGTAACTCCACCCTGCTCCGATAGGGTGATCCCTAACTGAAGGGCTGCCTCGCCAGATATGGTTTGTGTATAAAGTGTCGTAGTTGTCGTTCCAAGAAATTCGGAAACAGTAGTTCCCAAAAGACTGCTCAAAGAACCCGTCTGCCCACCGCTAAGAACATACGAAAAGGCGTTTGCATAACCAGTCCAGGTAGTCGCATACCCGCCTGTCGCGTAACCGTAGAGTTTTATTACCGAGCGGGCGGCGCTTACATAGTCGGCAATGCTTACCCCTCCAGTCGCCGAATTACAGCAGCCCTGTGTTCTTACGCATTCCTGCTTCTCACCAGGGAAGATGGACATTCCCTCAGAATCCACACGGTACTGGTTTAAAACCTCTATTGCAGCGGCTGCGGAAGCAAAGTCGGTATTGGCATCATAGGAGGCGTCAACGCACTCTGTTCCCATGCACCTGATCTGACCCAGGCAGTTATAGGCCACCGTATAACCCAATATTCCACCCTGGCCGCAACGGTAGGTGTACTCCACCTGAGTGCAACCCTGATCCAGGCACCTATGACTGTAATAAACACAACCCTGCTCTTCCAGAACCTTGCAGTTTTCCGTATCATCACCACAGGCAAACTTTATCTTGCTCCACCAGTCGTTAAGCGCCTCTTTTACTTCCGGCCCTCCAAGGATTGTCTGCCAGGTGATCGGGAAACCCTGATGCGTGGTTGTAAAGACGTGACGGTAAGGTGTTTGGGTGGCTAAGGCTTCATTTATCTCAATTCCCTGAGAGCTTTCGGGAGGAGAACAGATTCGATAGTTGCTGTTTACAGTTACCGTCTCACACTGCTCCCGGCAGAATTGATTCCGGCAGCTTGAGACACAGGACCGGCAGGTCTGATAATCACCTTCGCAATTACTATAACAACTGTCCCTGTTTCCTTCGCAGTTTGTCTGACATGAATTGTATACGTTCGCGCAGTTATCCCTGCACGACTGATTCGCTCCGCACCCACTGAGACAGGAATTATAGTCGCTCGTGCAGAGGTTGCCGCACAGATTGTGGTTATCATCACAATTTCCTCTGCAAACGTTTCGGGCATCTTCACAGGTAGGGGATCCAGGGGAGTCAATACAGTCTGCGCTGCACTGATCATACAGGTGGTCGCATACATCCTGACAGTTTTGGGTTTGATAGCCTTCTATTGAACTTTCAAAGGCCTGACACTGATTAGCGACAGTTTGGCCGGTTGCCTCGCCATCCCTGATAAGATAGACGCAATTAAAACCGCTACTGTCACACTTCTGGTAATCCTGGATAGCGCACTCTCTGAGCCACTTTTCCAGGTTATTTCCACAGGTGGAATCCCATGAAACGATCACCCTCTCTATAACCGAGGACTCCCTTACAGAGTAGTAGTCGGAAAGAGAACCATGCGCAACCCTGCTTCCGGACTTTCCCGTAACCGTTACATTGCCCACGCCTTTCCCAAGAAGCTGAGCGCCTGCGGGAAGCTCTGACTCATTATTCACTACAAAAAAATCATTGGGACATGCAGCGCCAAAGCAATAGTCGCAAGAGGGGCCCGTTCCACAACCGTTACAAAGCACAGACTTAACATACTTGTAATGTCCTGCATAACAACTAAGCTGTTGTTTAAATACCCTGTAGCCAACCACATAATCCCTGCACACCGCATAAACCTGTCCGGGTTTATGCTCGATCACCACCTGGTCACAAGGCCCCTGGACATCTTCGGTGATGATTGAAACAACAGAACGAATCACGCAATCGTAATTGCTGATCGTTCCAGCTCCGACAGTTTCCGTACAGGTTTCTTCACGGGTTTCTCCATACCTGGGAATAACCACCTTCTCACAGTCGGGGTAGGTATTCGTTACTAAATCACGTGACGAACTCCACATGAGGCATCTTCCGTCCTCCCCCCTCTGAAGGCAACCGCTTCCAAATGTGGAGTCCTGAGAAAGATCGAACTTCCGCCTCTGCTCATAAGAACTCTCTACAAACTCACCGGCCCCCCCACTGCCCGCTCCCGACATGCCGCCGGGATTGGTATAATACTGGGTATAGCTTCCCTGTTGCCCCTGTGCGTCGCCCGATCTCGGAGTGATCTGATTGACGGAACCAAGACCCAATTGCTGAAGGGTCCGGTCGATATTCTGAGGGTTGAAATCCAGAACATCCTGCCGTCCGAGACTCTTTCCCGTCTCAAGAGCGCTCTCAAAACCCTGGGCAAAGGAAGTCGAATAAAGGGCGAGGCGAATGTCGAAGGATCGACTGAAAAAGCGTAAAAAGGATCGATTAAACTCGACTGAAAAGGAGAAGGTCGATGTGAAGACCAGGAAGAAGATCAGGACAGGGGAGATTAACCTGATTAATCTAACGAAAGGAGCTTTAAGCAGCAATTTCTCTTCCTCCACATGAGATAGGTTTGATGCTCTCCGGTTGCGGGGATATTGCGGTGTTCGCCCCAGGTAAAGGTTGATTCGCCAAGACCATGACAGCCTTTTGTCTCAGGAATCGGAAAAATGGTTGAAAACTTATACTGGCTCTTCTTGAGAAAAGGCCTTACCTGCCCCCCACACTTAGCGGAGGCGCTGCTCGTGTCATACTCAATCGCAGGCGGAATCGGAAGCCTTGCCATGCGCGCAAGAAGCCTTGAAGCGAGCAAGCTCGTCGTCCTTACCGGAGAATCATTCACACCCGTATTGCCCGTATAGGGATAGAGGGAACCCCAACAACCCGCGCACCAGAACATTGCATTAAGAGGAAACCCGACAGTGGTGGCCAGGCAGTCAACAGCGCAGAGGGCCTGGGCAATCTCGTCTCCAAAGACTGTCGCCTCCGGGTGAATGTAGAGCGTAAGCTCGTCATCGTTCCAGAGGGGATCGACCTCGGTAAAGTAGGCAAGGTCTATGTCGCTCATCCAGTCAGTGCAGAATTCCGCTCCTACAAGAAGGTCCATAATCCACATGAGGGGGAAAATGTAGTAGTGGACGTTGAAAAACGCTTTTCCCTCTTCACGGTTCTCCCTGCCCCTTCCCTTAGTGCCATAAGCTCCGTAAGGATTTACCGAATCTCCCATGTCCAGCCCGAAGAGGAAGGGAAAGCATCCGGGCTTCTGGACAGCCTCAAGAACCCTCGCAGGCTCCCAAAAGGAGACATAGATTCCATAATTAAGCTCTCCGTCAACCTCACAACTGCATATATAATCACTGGGGTTGTAGTCATCGGCGTTTCCGGTGATGCCGGATAAATTGTCCGGCATACTGCCTGAATCTATGATTTTCTTCCCTCCTATCCTCACGGGGAAGAGACATTTCCAACAGATGTCGCTTATAAGATTTGGAAACTCATTTCTACACTTCTTTTCCGGCTCCTCGGGATCCTCCGCCCAAACTCCTGGGCTCAATGCCAAGACCAGAAGCAGACCGAAGGGAATCGCTTTCTTAAAGAGCCTTTTCAGTAACCCTGACATATTCTCCATCTCCTTCTATTACAACCGGAACCCTCTCAATTTTGAACCTCTCGATGATCGCATCGTTTGCAAAATAGAAAGGCTTTTTATAAGTCCTCGTAAGTTTTTCAAGGTCGCCGCTTATGAGGATGATTCTTCTATAGTCCCCCTTGACGGCAAACTCCGCCTGCGGACGGGAATTTCCATCAATGATGACGTAACGACCAAGTTTCACAAACCTTGAGGGGTCAAAAACCCTCCCTTTTGGAAAGAGGATATTCCCCTGATGGTCCAGGATGTTATCCGATAAGATAAGTTTGGGGTTGACGTAGTAGACCCTCTCCTCCTTCACATGCTCAAATCTCTCGTCATACTTCGTGAGGACCAACATCCTCTTTTGGATCTCAGGGATTCTTTCTCTTAATCTCTTTTCAATCTCATTTTGTTTGGAGGCCAAAACCTTTAAAATGTTTTCTTCCATGATGGGATAGGTTTTCCCATAGACCCCGTAGTCTTTAAATCCCTCTATGAATCGAGAGAGCGCATAATTGAGGCCCACAATATCCCCCCTTATTAACGCTATATCGTCATCCCTTGCCTGAGCGATCACCGGGACTCTTACCACATCGAACCTCTCAAATAGCTCAGGGTCAACCTCAACGGGAATGTCACCCCCTATCTTCTGAATATATTTATAAAACTGGCTGACGGTAGCCTTAAGGTCGTTTTTTACAAAGCCCCTGAGAACAAGAGCTACGCTTTCCTCACACTCCCTGTTGATTCTTATCGCTTCTCTCATCGTTCTAAGAATTGTCTCCTCCGGCATGGAGAAGGAGAAGAAGTAATAGAGGGTGGCGCTACCAGGTCCGCACCGCTTTTCCGCCTTACTTTCACCCTGATTTAAACTCTTTAACGCCTCCTCCTTTGTCCTTGAAATAATTCCTTGATACTCCTCCTTTTTTAGGGGCTTCTGAAAGTCTTTGACCGCCTTCTCAATCTTTCTTATCAATTCAGGAGAGAGATCCTTCGGCGTTCTGATCTCCGCCCCGCCTGAGGCGGGGTAAGCAGGGAAAGGCAGAGATAGAAGGACGGAGAGAATGATGAAGAGAGAAACGCTACAAAATAACGCTCCCTTAAAAGATCGGATAAGCCTTGCCGATGATGTCGGATTCATTCACTAACCCCCAGTAACGAGAATCATAAGACCTCAAAGCAGGAGATGAAATAAAATAACTTCCCCCTGGAATCCTTCCCTCTCCTATTATTGGAAGGTCCCTTCCCTTTGTATCCTTCTCAAATACTTCAAAAACCTTTGAACCGTTAATGGGATCGCGACTGTGGAGAAAGACAAAACCCTGGAGCGTTAACTCCCTGCCGATCTCATCAATATAGAGATTAAAGAGGCCCGGCGACTTTCTCCGGTCCTCCTCTGTAATTCTTTCCACCTCGATCCGGTCTCCCTCGATCCCGGAGATGACCTTAACCCAGGTCGCCCTTTTGTCAATTCGAGGGTTTTTAAAGGCCACGTATTCACCCTTTTCCGGAATCCCCCCTTTTTTAATCAGCCAGAATTTATAAGGGAAACACTCCTGGCCCTTGATCGTAAAGGCAACCGAGATTCGGGATGAAAGGAGGTGAAAAGCGAGGAAGAAGATGAGCGTCAGGACAAGAGAAAAAAGGATATACTTCTTGCGTCCGTAAAGCATCGAAATAATCTCTTTTCCATTCATCTTTCACCCCTTAGAACGTCGAGGGGGTTATCTTTCCGCATTATCCTTTCAAATTCCCTCTGCGCCCTGGTCTTTTTGACAAGATAGAGTTCAGTCTTTTCTCCTGGTTTAAGCTCATGTCGTTCCAGGGAGATGGCAAGGATCCCTTTTTCATAAAATTCCTTTTCAATAAACCTCACCGGCTCTTTCGATACATTTGTGATTTCGTAAACCTCTCCCTGGAGGGTTGCTCCGGCGTAGACCTGCCTGAGAACCACCTTTGCCTCTTTCCACCCGATTCTCTCTTCACCCACCACCTTTACCGAAAAACCCCTGGGAGGACGCTCCTCATACATCGCCTTGATAAGCTCCTTTAAACCCGCTATGTAGCTATGGGATGCCTCCCAGTTTAAAGCCTCTGAAATCTCCTCCCTCGGCAACCTCACAATGATCGTTTGAGCGGGAATCTCTTTGGGAACAAGGATCATTGGGTAGACGCCTGACGAAACAATAAAAAAGACTTCCTGAGGGGATGGAGGTTCGTTTTCTATAAACTTGATGAAGATATTTCCTTCATCAAGTTTAATATCAAGAAGCTTGCTGCCCGTATAGACCCGCGCTCCCGAGAACGGAAACTTGACAAGATTCAGATTCCGCATGGAAATATCAACAAAGATGGATTGACCTTCGGTGAGCGTCACGGTATTTAAGCCGTAAACCTGTGGACTGAAGATAAAGATAATAAAAGAGACAAAAAGCCAAAAAAATCCCCTGTTCTTCATTTTAATTCCCCTCCCTCGATTTCGATTTCTGCTCCCTTTGTTCCCTCGGCTCCTTCTGCTCCTTCTGCTTCTTTCTTTCCGGATAGTCGATGAAAAACTCTTCGATCATCAGCTTGAAATCCTTCATCTGAAACTTTACGTTAAATACCATCTTCTCCTGGGAGATCCGGGTCGTTCCAATGTTTCTGATCGTGTTTCCCTCAACAAGGACCCTGTTTTCCCCATCAATCACGTTGATCGCCGAAGGGAAGAATGCCTGCGTGATATTGTGCTTCACGATGTAGGAGGCCTGAGACGCAAGCTCTGTCCTGACATCGCCATAAACGTCGGAAGGAATGTAGTTTGAGAGGAATTTTACGCTGTAGGCCGCATTGGATGGGGAGAGGTTTCCACCCAGGATGGCAAAGAAAACTCCCATCTGCTCAAGATACTCCGGCGACACCCTGTTGCTCTCCACCCAAAACTGCTTATTGATTTCAGGAGGAACCACGATAATCCTTTCCTTTTTCTTGAAAAGGGAGGCGTTTAAAATGAGACCCAACGCCAGCAAAAGGCATAATGATCTCAGAAAGAAATTCTCCGCAAGAGCGGTCTTCCAGTCCCTGATCCATTTTTCAAAACGCATCTCTCACTCCACAAATTCCCGGTTGCAGCTC
>Ga0207951_100960_pt1 | contig 11855 bp, 13 predicted proteins | sample Subbio12Aug_8Bad_FD_184830 | JGI IMG/M metagenome (GOLD analysis project Ga0207951, IMG submission 184830) | Serpentinite rock and fluid subsurface biosphere microbial communities from McLaughlin Reserve, California, USA - CR12Aug_8Bad (SPAdes) | ecosystem: Environmental > Terrestrial > Deep... | reverse complement strand
ACAGTCAGCGAGCCTCTTGCATTGTACAGGGAGTCTACGACTTCGATGTCAAGGGAGAAATCCAAGTGGCGGCAACCACAAGGATGAGAGTACCGATGCGAAGTATAGGGGAGGAATGACCCGTAGTAGCGATGAAGCTTCTGTAATGTAAGTGGAGCAAAGGAATTATGCTATCTAGTTTGGAAGAAACTCAACGACTGTGGTCTCCCGTTCTTCCTTTGGTGTTCCTCTCGCTTCACAAAACCTACTTCCTCTTCTATCCTGTCACGGATTGGCTGCAAGATAAGTGTAGAACAATTTAGAAAAATAAAAAGCTCAATATTTTAACAATTTCTTCATATAATCAACAAAAGCGGTGTCGGAAAAGGTCGACAGGTGGAGATGGGGTCGCGCCCATGCCGGGCGCACCAAAAAAAGAGCCGGCTCACTATGTGAGTCGGCTCCCCTAACTGCTAGAGCTGCGGTTCAATCAGGCCGAAGTTCCCGTCTTTGCGCTTGTAGACTACGTTCACCAGTTCGGTATCGGAGTTGTTGAACACAAAGAAGTCATGACCGAGGAGATTCATTTGCAGGACAGCCTCTTCAATGTTCATGGGCTTCATTGGGAAGCGCTTGGTGCGTACAATCTGCGGTTCATCGTCTTCGCCGGGCGCATCCACCGCGATGGTATGTTGTGGAACTGTGGAGCGCAAACGGCGGGCAATCTTAGTGCGATAGCGATCGACTTGCTTCTCTAGCTTGTCGGTTACTAGGTCGATGGAGGCATACATGTCAGGGCTGAGTTCTTCTCCCCTTAGGAGGAGGCCATTAACAATTATCGTTACCTCGACGCGATGCTGATCTCTTTCCACGCTCAAGGTAACTTGCCCGTCTCCTGCACCGTCGAAGTAGCGGTCAAGCCTCTTCAACTTCTTAAAGACATAGTCTCGCAGAGCATCGGTCACATCGACATTCTTTCCCCTCACGCTAATCTGCATCCGCTCATCCCCTTTCGTACCTGTGTAATTAATCTATTCGCCAAATCATCAGAAAAATCCTGCTTACATAGAAAAGAGCGGCCGAATTCGGCTCGCCCCATCCCCTAACGTCTGGCTACATTTGTTGCTTGAGGACCACGTGGCCCGTCTACTACTTCGAATTCAACATCCTGACCATCGTCGAGAGACTTGAATCCCTCACCGATAATACCGGAAAAGTGAACAAACACATCCTGACCGTCCTCAGTAGTGATGAATCCAAAGCCTTTCTGCTGATTAAACCATTTTACCTTACCTTGTTGCTTCAAAAAAAGACCCTCCTAAAAATGCATTACTGACCGGCGGAATCGGCTAGAGACACAGCCACAACTAAAGCGTCCACATGTTTGACCTTGGAGGTTACGAGCAAGCTAGCTGCTGCACTTAACGTACTGCCAGTCGTGAGTATGTCATCGACGAGAAGTACTCTCAGGCCCTCTACTCTAGCAGTCAGAGCCAAGGCATGGGCAAGGTTTTCTTGCCGCGCCATTCTTCCCAACAGATGCTGGGGGCGAGTGTCCTGCACTCGCTTAAGAACCTGTCGGAATGGCGTACGTTGTCGAGCCGCTATCTCCCTCGCTAATAGTTCCGCTTGGTTATATCCTCTCTGAATAAACCTTCGCCTATGCATGGGGATGGCGGTAACTAGGTCGTATCTCTCGGTGAGAATAGCTAGGTCGCATACTGCCTGGGCAAAGCTCCTGGCAAAGGCAGGCCTGTCCCAGTATTTAAGAGCATGCAACTTCTTGCGCACTTCCCCACGATAAGGAGCCAGTGCAAAAACGCGATTAACGAATTCGATTTTAGGCTGCATGGTGCTGCGGCCAGCTCGAAAGCTAGACGCACAGGCAGTGCACAGCGGGCTTAGCGCTACAGGGGCGCCACATAAAAAGCACTTGGCAGGGTCAGGAAACAAGAATCGCAGGGCGGCCTCTAGTAGCATTACTGTAGCCAGCCTTGTTGCATCAAATCTGTTAACCCGGTATAGCGTTCTTCCGTGCGGTTATTACCCACCGCTATTGCCACAGCCTTCTTGCTACCCACCACGACCACAAATTCGCGAGCGCGGGTAATAGCGGTGTAGAGGAGATTACGCTGCAACATCAGGTAATGCTGTGTGGAAAAGGGTAGGACAACCGCCTTGTATTCACTGCCCTGACTCTTATGCACAGAGACCGCGTAGGCGAGGCTCAAATCATCTAGCTCAGTGAGCTCGTAGTCGACTTGACGATGGCCTTGTAGATCGGCATATAGAACCCTAACCAAACCATCTTCCTGATCAATCGCAGATATCCGGCCGATATCTCCGTTGAAAACCAACTTGGTGTAGTTATTCCTAATTTGCATCACTTTATCGCCAAGGCGCAAAGACCGGGTGCTAAGCCTGACCTCTGGCTTACTCCCTGCCGCAGGATTAAGCCGCTGCTGCAGTACTAAATTTAAGTTGTCGACACCCGTTAGTGTTTTGCGCATAGGTGAAAGGACTTGGATATCGGCGATGGGATGATACCTAAATAGTTTGGGTAAGTCATTGACTACTAAGTTTGCAACGCTGTCGAGAATGCCTTCGGCCGTTTCTAACTGAATAAACTGAAAATCTCTGCCGCGTGTCGCCAAATATGGGAATTCTCCTCTGTTAATACGATGCGCATTGTACACAATTAAGCTTTGCTGCGCTTGCCGAAAGATGGTCTGCAAACGTACCGCCGGCACAAGACCAGAGGAAATGATGTCGCGCAATACATTGCCCGCCCCAACTGGGGGCAACTGATCAATATCACCCACGAGCACTATATGACAACCTAGAGGAACTGCCTTTAGCAGGCTGTTCATCAAACTCAAGTCGATCATCGAGGCCTCGTCTAATACCAGCATATCACACTTTAAGGGTGATTCCTCATTACGGGCAAAAGTTGCGGCTCCACCAGCGACTGTGAACTCCAGTAAACGATGCAATGTCTTGGCTTCTTGGCCGGTAGACTCGCTGAGCCGTTTGGCTGCTCTTCCAGTAGGCGCAGCCAAGTAGACGGTCATGCTCCGTTCTTGGCATACATGCAACAGAGCTCGCACTAAGGTTGTCTTACCGGTACCAGGCCCACCTGTTATTACCGCGATTCCATGGTGTAAGGCTACAGCTACAGCCTGTTTTTGTTCCTCCGCCAACTTAAGGCCGCCTACTGCTTCAAATGCAACAAAGTCTATACTGTCTGCTGCAATCTCGAGCTGCACGCGCGACAATTCACGCAATTTTGAAGCCACTGCCCGTTCAGCAAAATATATCTCAGCTCGGTAGATCCTACACTCCTCGCCAACAGTTACTCTAACTAAGCTACGCCCGTTCACTAATGCATCTACTACTCGAGGCACCAATTGCTTTGAAACTTGCAGAGATTCCTCCGCCTTTTCTTCAAGGGTTAGCAAGGGAAGGTAACAATGCCCCTGGTCTTCAGCCTCCCTTAGTAAGTAACGGATGCCTGCTGCAACCCGACGAGGGTCATTTACTTCTATCCCTAGTTCTCTGGCCAGCTTATCCGCAGTTTTAAAGCCTATACCATGTACGTTATCTGCGACTTGATAGGGATTACGCCTAATCTGTTCTTCACACTCTGCGCCGTAAGTCCGATATATGCGCGTCGCGTAGCCTGGCGAAATGCCATGACCTTGCAAGAAAACCATTACTCCGCGCACTTGTTTCTGCTCTGCCTGAGATGCACAAATAAGCTTAGCCTTCGCGTCTCCGATACCGGGCACTTCAGGAAGGCGTTCTGGAGCTTCATCTAGTATCCGCAAGGTATCAGCCCCGAAATGAGCTACTATCTTACGGGCTGTTCCAGGCCCTATCCCCTTTATTAACCCAGAACCAAGGTATTTCTCGATTCCTATAACGTCGTTCGGAACTTTTTCCTCATAGGATTTGGCCGCAAATTGACGGCCATACTGAGCGTGCTGAGTATACTCTCCACTGAGCTCTAATACTTGGCCCGGCATAATGCTAGTAAAGCTCCCCACCACAGTTACAAGCTGCTGGTCTCGTGTACGAAACCGCAGCACAGTGTAGGGACTGTCGGCCTTGCGAAAAACCAGCCTCTCTACTGTTCCTCTTAGTATATCCAACGACAACACCTCGATACTCTATTTGACAACGAAGTTAGTTTTCCCTTCCCGTGATATGAAAAGGCACCGAAGGTTAGCTCGGTACCTTTTCGCTGGTTATGTTAGTATTCTCTCTGCGGGTACTCTCACCTATGTTAATTACGTCATACTCTGGATGACTGCCGATATACAGGTTCATGGGAACCTGTCCGCTTAGCCTCAGGGCAATGCTTCTTGCCTCTTCCTCATTAGCCTGCAGGTATACGCTAAGGTCATAAATACTATAGCGCTCCACTTCTCGTGCCAGCTGCCGCAGAGTGGGCTCTACTAAGTCTGTGGCATCCCCAAAGTCTAAACATATTACCTGCGATTCTTCGGGGTGAAGGCTCAGTTTATATAGACTCCATAACAAAGCTAGTACATACAAAACCACTAAGACGGCCCACATAAGACGTTCCACCTCCTTGCAACATTTTATGCACGGAGGGAGGCCTTGGTTAATCTAAGTATTGTTTTAAAGCTTCTACTTTATCTAAACGTTCCCAAGGCAAATCTAGGTCTGGGCGACCAAAATGCCCGTAAGCCGCAACCTGTTTATACATTGGAGCGCGCAATCCCAAGTCCCTCAGAATTGCGGCAGGCCTAAGGTCAAAATGCTTAGTGACAATCTCAGCCAGACGCTCATGGGGTAGTTGGCCCGTACCAAAAGCATCAACCATGATGGACACTGGGCGGGCTACACCAATAGCATATGCCAGCTGAATTTCACACCGCTCGGCCAGACCAGCAGCCACAATATTCTTGGCCACGTGGCGAGCAGCATAGGCAGCAGAGCGGTCAACCTTGGTGGAGTCCTTGCCCGAAAAGGCGCCGCCGCCATGGCGGGCAGCGCCGCCGTAAGTATCTACGATTATTTTCCGCCCTGTGAGTCCGGTATCGCCCTGGGGGCCTCCCACTACGAACCTACCTGTAGGATTAATTAGTATCTTGGTATGCTCGTCCATTAAGTGGGCTGGAATGCAATGGTTGATGACTTTGGCTATGACGTCGTCACGAATCGTACTTAGACTCACTTCAGACTTATGTTGCGCAGACAGAACAACCGTATCTACCCTAACCGGCGTAAAGCCTTCATACTCTACTGTCACTTGAGTTTTCCCATCTGGCCTAAGGTAGGGTATAATGCGCTTTTTGCGCACCTCCGCTAGACGGCGCGCCAATGCGTGGGACAAGCTTATGGGAAGGGGCATGTAATCGGCTGTTTCAGTGCAAGCAAAACCAAACATCATACCTTGATCACCCGCGCCAATGCGTGAGGCCTCGTCCTGCTCATTCCCTTCACGCTGTTCTAGCGCAGTGTTAACCCCTTGGGCGATGTCAGGCGATTGCTCATTGATAGATGTGATTACTGCACAGGTTTCGGCATCAAATCCGTACTTGGCGCGAGTATAGCCAATGTCCCTAATGGTTTGACGCACTACTTTTGGTATATCTACATAGCACGTGGTAGTTATCTCACCCATGACTAGAACAAGCCCTGTGGTTACAGCCGTCTCACAGGCAACACGAGCCAGAGGATCCTGAGTGAGAATTGCGTCAAGTATGGCATCTGATACCTGATCCGCTATTTTATCCGGATGCCCTTCCGTGACAGATTCAGATGTAAAGAAATACCTTTGATTTATCACAGTATTTTACCTCCCCAACAAAAAATCACCTCCTCCAAAAGAAGAGGAAGCGACTAAGATAAAGCCACGCCTCTCATCTTCCAGAGATTTCTCTGCAGGAATTAGCACCATAGCGTTAACACGCCGGTTGCCGGGCTTCATAGGGCCTGTCCCTCAGCCACTCTTGATGAGTCAATACTATAGTAGATTATCCCCTACCTAGAGTCAATACTCGCAGAAATTCCATCCACAAATAAGCGTACTATTGCAGCCATCAGATTACTTACCCGTTTTATCAATATAGAAATGCATCAAGATAATGCTCATGTAAACGCGCACAATATAGAAAAAAACAACAACCATTAAACCCCCTAGGGGTAGTCTCTCTACCAGTGGCTGAGTGGAGGTAGTTAGTAGCCAAGTCAGTAATAATACCGCTGTGACCACAAAAAAATTACGTTGCACAAACTTCACACTGCAAGCAAAAGCCTGCCTGAGGCCTAATTCACGGATAGCCACCACGCGTGCCCACATACTAAAAATTAGGCTAATTAAGGATAGTAGCAGCGCCCCCACAATTGAAAGAGGCCTGGAGCGCAACAAGAGTTCAGACATTACTTCGGGTGAAGGGATGCTATCCACTCCATACTCAAGCAGTATTTTGGTTATACCTTGAGCGAATACAAGCATGCTGAGAACAAAAATGAGCGCATAGCACCCCCACACAACAAGGCTTCCTACTAAGATCCGCACCCCAATGGTCCTGACACCAAGGAAGAAATGCGCGGTATCTACTTGCTCGCCTTTCGCAGCTCGCGCCTGCATAAAAATAGCACCGGCGTTGGCCACTGCTAGCACAGGGATACATAGCCCCAAAAGTAATAAGAGGCGTCCGGAAGCCGCGCTCAGGAGCTCCGGGCTCAAGCTGACAATGTCGGGGGATGTCAATAACTCGGGCACAACTGGCAACAGAACAAGTACTACAGCCAACATTATGAATACCGCTGCTGCAGTATTAAACAGAGCAGGGAACCACAGAACCACTAGGTTATTACGAAGGGTGCCATGGGCTTTGCCCAGAGCGATTTTAATTTGGTCTACCATTACTCTCACCTCTATGCCCCTTATTGTAGCATGATGCTGGAAAGTTTAGCAAAAGAAAAAGCCGCTTGCGCGGCTAAGCTAATCCTTTTAGAAAACGGAGTGGCAAAACTGCTACTGCTATAGAACCAGGGCCTCCGTGTACCACTAATGAAGCCGCTAGATCAGTCAAGACTTCATAGCCCACGTTCAGAGTTTGGCGTAAGGCTTCCTGTAATTGCAGCCCCAGTTCCACGTCCTCGGCGTGCATGACTGCTACGGCTAACGGCTCATGCCCGTATCTCTCAACCAAGAGGTTGACCATTTCTTTAACTGCACCTTGCATGCTACGAGCCCTCGAGATAACTTCTACTATGCCTTCATTAAAGTGCATCACCGGCTTCACGGATAAGAGCGAGGCGATGACTGCTTTGGCAAAATTTACTCGACCGCTCTTTTCCAAATACTTAAGGGTGGGGACAGACAAAAACATGGCACTCTCCCCCTTGGCCTCTTCTACTAGTGCTTCTATCTCGCCTAGCGACAACCCGCGTTTGGACGCCAGTGCCGCGGCTATAGCTAACCACCCACCCCCAAAAGAGGCACTAGCACTGTCTAGTACCCTGACAGTAGCTAGCTTAGACATATCAGCAGCAATTTGAGCCGTCTGGCAAGTGCCACTGGCTTTGGCAGTTACATGGATAGAAATTATATCACCTTGGAGCTGGTCGTATACAGCAAGAAATTCCCCGGGCGCAGGTTGTGATGTTGATGTTTTTTTGGCACTGGCAATCAATTGAACTAATTCACTCCTGCTTACATCCATCCCCTCCCGATAAGTCCGATTATCAATGGCCACACATACTGGAATAACGGTAATCCCTAGTTCGTGCAGTAGGGCCTCCGGAATATTTAGAGCGCTATCTACAACAATCTTCACTAACATAAAACCCCTCCTTGCATACAAGATATCCTGACGAAGCCTCTGCCTCAAAGTGTTGCCTATACTAAAAGGGCTGTCCTCAAAAAATTTGTTACAGGTGTGGGGGCACGGTGACGTGCCCCCACACTACTGCCATTTTGAGACAGCCCTTATTCTAACCTAATTAAAAAAGCTCTTCCCACATCTTGAGATAACTGTCCTTGGTATAGGGAGCGGAGAAGTTCTCCTTGGCCTTAAGAGCGTTAGTAGCGCCATCAAAAAGCAGGTCGACTGCAGTCATGGCCATCGCCTTAGCCGGCACTATATAGGCCAACTCCTGATCAGTTATCATAAAATCTTGCGCGTGCCCCCGTCCGGTAGCCCCCCCCACATATGGATGAACAGTTGGCATGATATGACTTACGTCACCAATGTCACTGGAACCAGAACCGTGACCGCTATCGCCTACATACTGAGCGCCGAGGAGCTCCACTGCATTTTCCCGGAAGAGACCACTCATAATGTCCTCATTAATTCGTGGCAAATAGCCTGGCAACTGAATTATCTCCACGTCAGCACCCATAGCCATCGCTCCCGCCTGCAAGGCGCGGTCCACTTTTTTGCTGGCCTCCATAATCGGCTCAATTTTTGCACCCCGTACATATGTCTCCATGCGGACATCGGCTGGAATAATGTTAACTAAATCACCGCCCTTGGTTATAATGGGGTGCACCCGAATGTGGTCTTCGTCGCGGAAAGTCTCGCGCTGCGCATGTATGCCCATCATTCCCAACATCGCTGCATTGAGGGCATTAACCCCTGCATGAGGGGCTCCACCCGCGTGAGCTTCTTTACCTTTATACTTGATCAATTTGCCCACAAACCCATTGCTGCTGCCACCCACGGCAATTTTCTGCTCTTGACCGGTACTGGTATGAAACATCATACATAAATCTATTCCGTCGAGTTCACCTAAGGCCAAAAACTCCTGCTTACCACCGAGAAAAGAGATCTTGCCTTCTTCACGCAATTTCTGACGATACTCTATTTCTACATACTCTTCAGCAGGCACGCCCATCAGTACAATGTCTCCGTCTAAATGCTCTATTGCCCCCGAATGTATTAGTCCCATGGCCGCGCCGAGCATTCCTGCTACCTGGGCGTTATGACCACATGAATGGGCTGCCCCCGTATTCTTATCGGCATGGGGATGCTCGGGGCAAACCACTGCATCTAGCTCGCCCATGATACTCAAGCGTACTTTGCTGCTCTTACCCTTTACCTCTGCTACCACACCTGTAACCGCTATTTCCTCGCGGGGGGAGAGACCGAGTTCCCTAAACTTGTCTGCCACTAAGCGCGCTGCTAGCACTTCCTTGTACCCAAGCTCTGGGTTCTTAAATAAGTAGTCCCCAATGGCTATTATCTCGCCCCTGCGCAGGTCTATTGCCGCACATACTTTTGCCTTTAGTTCGTTTATGTCCATCGCTTCCGCCTCCTTCTTTTGCTCGATGTTTAATTTCAGGCTCACTTTTTAAGCTCCCAGCACTCACGACAGCGGGCCTCATAGGCCTCAATGCCACCCACCTTAATCTGAGGGTCATCTATCGATGCCGGGCAGCCATCCACAAGCCGCTGGCTCACATATGCTTTCTTGCCACATTTAATGCATATAGCTCGAATCTTATCAATCTCGTCTGCGGTAGCTAAGAGGTAAGGGATTGCTCCAAACGGGCGGCCTGCGAAATCCATGTCTAGGCCCGCCACAATTACTTTCCTGCCTTGTGCCAATAGCTCAGATACAACTGCAATCGTAGCGTCAGGGGCGAAAAATTGTATTTCGTCTATAGCTACTATGTCAGTATCGGGCAATACTTCTTTTAAGATTTCCTCTACATGCGCCACGGCGTGCGCTTCGTGGTTGCGACTATCATGCGCCACTATTTTTGTGGCATGATATCTTCCATCTAGTGCCGGCTTAAAGAGTTGCACTTGCCTGCGGGCATACTTCGCTCTGGTAATCCGCCGAATAAGCTCACTAGATTTTCCGCTGTACATGCCCCCACAAATAACTTCTAAATATCCTGCCATCGATCTTCCTCCACAATTACGGCCTGCTATGGTGCATTGCAGGCCTGTATTCCATCGGTGTTTTCTACTCTTGACTAGTTACACTGGCCTGTAGCGCGTGCCTTAGGCGTGCGACGATCAAAGCTAGGGCAGCATTATTTAAACCGCCTTCGGGTATTATGACATCGGCATACCGTTTGCTAGGCTCCACAAACTGCTCGTGCATTGGTTTTACAGTCCCAAGGTATTGCTCCACAACTGATTCCATGGACCTCCCGCGCTCAGCCATATCTCTCGTTAGCCGCCGCAAAATACGGATATCTGCATCTGTATCTACAAAAACCTTAAGATCGTAACTCCGGCGCAATTCCGGGCTATGTAAAGTCATTATCCCCTCAACCACGATCAATTCCCGAGGTTCAAGCAGCTGCTGAGCAGACTGGCGAGTGTGAGTCGCAAAGTCATACAGGGGCCCCCAAACCGATTCGCCATGACGCAACAAATAAAGATGGGTAATCAAAAGGTCATCCTCAAACGCGTGGGGATGATCGTAATTAGTCTTCGCCCGCTCTGCTAGCCTTAGGTGCGCCTGATCGCGGTAATAATGGTCATGACGTATTAGTAAGGCCTGGCCCTCAAAACTCGTGACCATCCGTTCTGCCAGAGTCGATTTACCAGAACCTGTTCCGCCGGCGACTCCAACTATATAGGGCACTCCTGTCACCTCCTAATCTCTATTTTTCGCTATTGAAAACATAAAACCCTGCTGGTATTTTGCTATACTGGATTAGTAAATGAACAGGGGTAAGGGTGGAGATTATGCAGGACTTATTTAAACAACTTAGCCGACCACATGTCATATTACCCGGCATCGCAACCGCATTTGTTATTGCCTTGGGTTCGAGACAGCTAGCGTCACTACCGGGGCTGAAGATACTCGGCCCTATGATTATTGCCATCCTAATTGGCGTATTGCTGAGGGTCATCATTGGACTGCCTGCGCCACTAAAGCCAGGCACTGTTTTTTCTTCGCGCTGGCTCTTACGTGGTGCCATCGTGCTGATGGGAGCCAGACTACACTTTGGTAAGGTGATGCAACTTGGCCCCTACGTGCTGCTCCTAGATGCAGTGGTAGTTTTTGCGGCACTCGCCCTCTTTGCAGGTCTTGGTAGAATCTTTAAGCTACCCCCCCGTCTAACAACACTGATCGCGGCAGGCACCGGTATTTGCGGTGCAGCGGCTGTTGCCGCTACAGCCCCAGTAGTTGAGGCTACCGAAGAAGAGACTGCTCTTGCCATTGCGGTCATTGCTTCGTTAGGTACGCTAGGGACTATCATCTATTCTTATATCTACAACGCTATGTCTCTATCCCCCTATTTTTATGGCACTTGGGTTGGAAGTACGCTACATGAAGTTGCACATGTAGTGGCTGCCGCAGCAGTAGCCGGGGGAGAAGCTTCTGATTTAGCGGTCTTAGTTAAGTTAGGTCGCGTAGCAATGCTAGCCCCTGCGGTACTTTTCATTGGCCTGCGGCAGAGCCGCAAGGGTAGGAACAACGCCAAGGTAGCCTTCCCCCTCTTCGTTGTGGGTTTCTTGATCATCAGTATCTTAACCACGCAAGGGATAATTCCGCCAGCACAAGTTCCAGGATTAACTTCGCTTAGCGCCTTTGTACTTACTATTGCTATGGCAGCGATTGGTATGGGGGTAGATGTTAAGGCTTTTGCGCGAGTTGGTTTTAAACCTTTTGCTGTCGGCTTAATTGGATCAGTTTTCATCTCTCTAGTGAGCATTATGATTATTCGCGTCTTGTAGTTGATGAATTCGAGGAGGAAACCGAGGCGCTTCGCCCTCGTCTATAGCCTAGCGCGACCACGCTAAAAGGGGCTGTCGCATTAACAGCCCAAAATAAAAACACAAAAGACGGCGACTGGTGACAGAAGCCGTCTTTTGATGTAAAATATGTTTGTGAAAACAAATATCTTACACCAGAAGTATACATCATCC
>Ga0207951_100959_pt1 | contig 11879 bp, 8 predicted proteins | sample Subbio12Aug_8Bad_FD_184830 | JGI IMG/M metagenome (GOLD analysis project Ga0207951, IMG submission 184830) | Serpentinite rock and fluid subsurface biosphere microbial communities from McLaughlin Reserve, California, USA - CR12Aug_8Bad (SPAdes) | ecosystem: Environmental > Terrestrial > Deep... | reverse complement strand
TGGGGATGAGGGCGATGCCGCCGGGGCCCAGTTGGGCCGCCAAGCGGGCGCGGCGCGCGGCATAGACGCCAGCGTGGGCCATGGGGGTGACGGCTGGGGGGGTGGGCGCTGCCGTGGCAGCCGGGTCGGCGGCGGGGTCGGCGGCGGGGCCGGTGGTGGAGTCGGTGGCTTGGGGGTGGGTGGCGTTCATGTGCGGGGTTGTGCTTCGAGGGCGGCTAGGCGCTCCGGGGTGCCAACGTCGGCCCAGGGGTCGAGGTACAGCTCGGCGCTCACTAGGCCATTGTCCATGGCCCGGCGCAACAGCGGTGCGAGGGCGGCGTGTATGCCCTGCGGGTTGCCGGCTGCGATCTCGAGCCAGGGCGGGGCAAAGAGCGCGCGCCGGTACAGCGCCAGCCCGCTGAAGGTGTGGCGCGCCCCGGGGTGCGTGGGCGGCAGGTTGAGCGCCAGCGGGTGGCTGCAAGGGTCGGGGCTGGGCCCGAGGCCGAAGTCGCCGCCCGGGTGCTGCGGCGGGTTGGGCACCAGCCACAGGTGCGCCAGTCGGCCGCTGGCGGCAAAGCGCTGCAAGGCCGCGGGGTCGAAGGCAAAGCGGGGCGCGTAGGCGTCGGCGGCCACGGCCCAGAAGCAGTCGGCCAGCGCGGGCAGCGCGCGCGCGATGCCGCCAGCGGTTTCGAGCGCGCCGCCAAAGTCGCGCTCTTCGTGCGAGTAGCTCAGGGCCAAGCCCACGCCCAGATCAGGCGCTTGGGGTTTGCTGGCGCCTTGGCCCGTTGCGGGCAGCGCCGCTGAGAGCACGGCGGGTGCGGGGCCGCGCCAGCACTGGCCCAAGCGCTGCGGCAACTGCTCGCCCAGCCAGGCGGTGTTGATGACGGCGTGGCGCACGCCGGCACGCGCCAGCGCGTCCAGGTGCCAAGCGATCAGTGGCTGGCCGTGCAGGGCCAGCAGCGGCTTGGGGGTGCGGTCGGTGAGCGGCCGCATGCGCTCGCCGCGGCCAGCGGCCAGCAGCAGCGCGCTGGCCGGCGCGGGCACCACGGGGTCGGGCGGCGGCATCGTCAGGGCGCCGGTTGGAAAAACTCAAAGCGGTTGCGGCCCGCCTCTTTGGCGTGGTACATGGCTTGGTCGGCCTCTTGCAGCATCTGCTCGACGCTGGCGTTGTCGGCGCGCAGCCGCGTGACCCCCATGCTGGCCCCCACCTGCAGACGCAGGCCGTTGATCTGCATCGGCTCTTGCACCGTTTGCAGCACGCGCTCCAGTGGCAGCGGCCCGTGGTTCTCGCGAAACAGCAGCACGAACTCGTCGCCACCCAAACGGGCCACCGTTTCGTCGGCACGCACCACCTGGCGCAGCCGCAGCGCCACCTCGGCCAGCAGCTTGTCGCCCACCGCATGGCCGTGCGCGTCGTTGACCGGCTTGAAGCCATCCAGGTCGAGCATGGCCAGCGCCAAACTGCTGCCGTTGCGCTGGCTGTAGGCGATGGCCTGCTGCAGCCGGTCGCGCAGCAGGCGCCGATTCGGCAAGCCGGTGAGCATGTCGTGGTTGGCCAGGTGGTCGAGTTGCTGTTCGTGCGCCTTCAGGCCCGAAATGTCGGTAAAAACCGCCAGATAGTGCGTGATTTCGCCCGCCGAGTTGCGGATGCACGAGGCCGCCAGCCACTGGGCATACAACTCGCCCGAGCGGCGCCGGTTCCAGACCTCGCCTTGCCAGCGCCCCTGTTGCGCCAGCGTGTCGAGCATGCGGGCAAAAAATTGCGGGTCGTGCTGGCCGGAGCCGAGCAATTTGGGCGAACGGCCCAGCACCTCGGCGGGCGGGTAGCCCGTGATGTCGGTGAACGCGGGGTTGACCTTGACCAAGCGGCGGCGCGCATCGGTGACGAAAATGCCGCTTTCACTGGCTTCGAACACCTTGTCGGCAAGGCGCAGCCATTCTTGATCGGTGTGGGTGCGCGTGACGTCGTGGGCGTAGCCGTGCCACAGCACGCCGCCGTCGGGTTGGCGGTGCGGCTGCGCGGTGACTTCGATCCAGCGCAAGCCCCGTTCCGGGTGCGGCAGCCTGAAGGTGGTGTGCAGGGTGTCGAGCTGGCGCTCGGATTCGGCCATGGTGCGCAGCAGCTGCACCCGGTCGCGCGTGCGCAGGCGCGCCATCAGATGGGCGACGTCGGCTTGCAGCTGCTCGCGTGCCATGCCACAAACGGCTTCGGCGCGCTGGCTCAGGTAGTGGCAGTGGGGACGGCCGTCGGCGTCGTGGCGGTAGGTGAACAGCACCCCGGGAACGTTGGCCGCCAAGTCGCTCAGTTGGTGCGCCAGGGTTTCGCGCTCGGCTTGGGCGCGCTCGCGCTGGGCGACTTCTTGCTGCATCTGCGCAGTGGCGGCCTGCAGTTGCTGGTGATCGTGCGCCAGTTGGGCGCGGGCCTGTTCGAGCTCGGTGGTGCGCGCCAGCAGTGCGCGGTGCGGCGCCCGGACGGTTTCTGCAAACAGGGCCTGGTAGAGAAAGCCGTAAGCCAGCAGCTTGAAGGCGTAGCCGCTGATCAAGTAAGGGTCGGTCGAGCCGGTGCCGTGCAAGAACAGGGCGCTGTTGGCCAGCAGCGCCAGCGTGGCGCCCAGAAAGCCGCTGGCATTGAACTGGCGGGGTTGGCGCAGCAAGCTCAGCAGGCGCAAGGCACCCAGCACCAGCAGGACGAGCAGCAGCCCAAGCACCCAGCGCTGGTGCATCGCTGGGCCGATGGCATCGGCGCCTAGATCTAAAAACGCAGGCCAGCGCAACCCGGCGTCAAAGAGCAGCACCAAGCCCAACATCGCCACCGAGCTCGCCAAAGCCAGCATCGCGGCGTGCCAGCGCACTTTGCGCGAGAGCGGGCGCTCGGACCAAGGTTGCCAAGCTGCATAAATTATGGCCAGCGCAGCCAATAGGCGCGAGGCCAGCGAAAAATCCAAGGCATAGGGGTTGGCGGGGTCGTAACCGGGCACGGTGGCGGTGAACAACAAGTGCAACCCGTCGAGCAGCGCCACACCCAAAAAGGCGCTGGCCAGCAGATGGGCGCCGCGCGGTGCGCTACCCGCCGGTGCCGACCAGACAATGGCAAAGATCAAGGCGGCCAAGCACACCGCGACCATGTCGAGGGTCAGTCTGAGTTTTAGATCAAATTCGGGCCAATAGCCGGGCTGCGGCAGCGGCAGCCAAAACAAGGCAAGGCATGCAGCACCCAGCAGCACCAGCGCACGCAAGGCGGCGCGCGCTTCGGAATGGTGAGAGGGGTGGATGGCGGGCATCAGGGCGGACCGGCTCTTAGGGGCACGGCTGCAGCGCGTTGGGCGGCCAGATGGCTTTGGCCTCGAGCTGGCGGCGCTCGGCGGGGCTGATGGGGTTGAGTACCAGCGTGTGCATGATCGACTCGGGCCGCTCTTGCAGCACGCGGGCGTCGGTGACGCCGCGCGCGCGCAGTTGTGCCAAGGCGCGCTCGGCGCCCTCGCGGGCGCTGAAGGTGCCCAGCGCCAGTCCGGGCGCCAGCGGTGCGGCCAGGCTGCGGTGCTCGATCTGGGCCAGCGTCAAGGCGGCGCGGCGCTGCTGCAAGGCGCGCTCGCTGGCCAAGGGACCGACATAAACCAACCAGCGCGGCGCGATGCGCACCTCGCTCAGGCTCCAGCGGCCCTGCAGGTCGGCGCGCTCGCCCAAGGCGGCGCGAACCAGCGCCGCCTGCCCGCTGCTCAAGCGGTTGGCTTGCCAGCAAGCGTTGCCCGCAGCCGCAGCCGCAGCCGCGATGGCCGGAGCGGGAGCGGGAGCGGGAGCGGGAGCAGGAGCAGGAGCAGGAGCAGGAGCAGGTGCGGCTTCTGTACCGGGCAGTATGAATGTCTCGGTGGGCTCGGTGGTGCCTCGCGCATTGGCAGCGGGATCGGGCGCAGGCGCAGAGGCGGTCAGTGCGGCGGCGGGCGCAGGGGCATTGAGCACGCGCAGCGCCTGCGGCGCCACCTGCTGCGCCAGCCGCTCGGGTTCGCGCGCTTGGTGCGGGGCCAGCCCGAGCGGCGCCAGATGGCCCTGGCCATAGGCCCAGAGCAACAGGTTGCCCAGCAGCAACAGCAGCGCCAGCGCTCTCAGCACGGGCGCACGCTCACTTCGTGTTGCCAGACCGCACTGCGCCCGCTGGCCGTGGCCAGCCACAGCGCCCCGTCGGCGCGCACCCCGTCGGCCACGCCTTCGCGGCCATCGGAGAGCCGCACTGGGCGCCCCATCAAGGCATCGCGGGCGGCGTAGCGTGGCACCAAGTGGGCAAAGCCTTGGGCTTCAAAATCCAGCGCCTGGCGCAGCAGCGGCGCCGCCACGCGGCGCAGCCAGTGGCCCACGCCCTTGGGGGCATCCGGCACCAAGTCGAGTAAGCCGGCTGCAGGCAGGGCCGGCATGCCGGGGCCAAGCATCCCATCGGGTGGCAACACCGGGGCCTGCAAATTCAGGCCCACGCCGATCACCGCGTAGCGCTGCGCGCCCAAGGACACGGTCTCGACCAGCACGCCGCCGAGCTTGCGGCCTTGCCAGCACAGGTCGTTGGGCCACTTGATCTGCACCTGCGGGTGCAGCGCCTCGGCCAAGGCCACACCCACCGCCAGCGACAGGCCCGACCACTCGGCCGGATGCAGCGGCAAGCCAAGCGAGAAGGTGAGCGCGGCGCCGGGTTGGCTGTGCCATTGGCGCCCTTGGCGGCCCCGGCCCGCGCTCTGTTCGGCCGCCACCAGCAGCAGCGGGTGCAGCGCGCCGTCGCGGGCGCGGCGCATGAGCTCGGAGTTGGTGGAGTCGATGCGCGGCAGCACCTCGACCGCAAAACCCGGGCACAGCGGCACCACGTCTTGCCACACCGATTCGGCGGCGGCGTGCAAATCGGCCAGAAGGCGGGCGTCGGTCATGGGTGCAAGGGCGCAGGCAGGTCGAAAAGGGCGGGCTGAGCGAGATGAACGGGAAGGTGAGCGAGATTTGGGCGCTTCATGGAAAAGGGCCAAAATTTTGCTAAGGTTAACTCATGCATGGGCGCGCGTGCGCGCATGAGAACGGATTGTAGAGATGATGACCACGAGCAACAGCCACAAAACCCTGGTAATCGCCGAAAAACCCTCGGTCGCACAAGACTTGGTGCGCGCCTTGACGCCGCTGGCGGGCAAGTTTGACAAGCACGACGAGCACTACGAGAACGAGCGCTACCTCGTGACCTCGGCGGTGGGGCATTTGGTGGAGATCGCCGCCCCCGAGACCCACGAGGTCAAGCGCGGCAAGTGGAGTTTTGCCCACCTGCCGGTGATTCCGCCGCAGTTCGACTTGCGGCCGATCGAAAAAACCAAGTCGCGCCTCAACGCCGTGGTCAAGCTGGCCAAGCGCAAAGACGTGACGGCGCTGATCAACGCCTGCGACGCCGGGCGCGAGGGCGAGCTGATCTTCAGGCTGATCGAGCAATACGCCGGCGGCGCCAAGGGGCTGGGCAAGCCGGTGCAGCGGCTGTGGCTGCAGTCGATGACGCCGCAGGCCATCCGCGACGGCTTTGGCGCCTTGCGCAGCGACGCGCAGATGCGCCCGCTGGCCGACGCCGCGCGCAGCCGCTCCGAGGCCGACTGGCTGGTGGGCATCAACGGCACCCGCGCCCTGACCGCCTTCAACAGCCGCGACGGCGGCTTCTTCCTGACCACCGTGGGCCGGGTGCAGACGCCGACGCTGGCGGTGGTGGTCGAGCGCGAAGAAAAAATCCGCGCCTTCAAGAGCCGCGACTACTGGGAGCTGCACGCCAGCTTTGATGCCCAAGCCGGCAGCTACCCTGGCAAGTGGTTTGACCCGGGCTTCAAAAAACCCGCTGGCGACGCCGCCGACCCCGAACTCAAGGCCGACCGGCTCTGGAACGCCGCCGCCGCCGAGGCCATCGCCGCCGCCGTGCGCGGCCAGCCGGCGCAGGTGAGCGAAGAATCCAAGCCCAGCACCCAGGCCTGCGGGCTGCTCTACGACCTCACCAGCTTGCAGCGCGAGGCCAACGGGCGCTTTGGCTTCAGCGCCAAAACCACCCTGTCGCTGGCGCAGAGCCTGTACGAAAAGCACAAGGCCCTGACCTACCCGCGCACCGACAGCCGCGCCCTGCCCGAAGACTACCTGAGCACGGTGCAGCAAACCGTGACCATGCTCGCCGCCAGCCAGCTGGCGCACTTGGCGCCGCACGCCCGCACCGCGCTCGACCAGGGCTACATCCGGCCCAGCAAGCGCGTGTTCGACAACAGCAAGGTCAGCGACCACTTTGCCATCATCCCCACCCTGCAGGCGCCCAGCGGCCTGAGCGAGGCCGAGCAAAAGCTCTACGACCTGGTGGCGCGGCGCTTTTTGGCGGTGTTCTTTCCGCCGGCCGAGTTTCAGCTCACGACCCGCATCAGCACCGTGCACCTGGCAGCGGCCAGCCACGCCTTCAAGACCGAGGGCAAGGTGCTGCTCAAGCCGGGCTGGATGGCGGTCTATGGCAAAGAGGCCGCCGACGAGGCCGATGGCGCCCAAGCCGGCGACAAGGGCCAGCGCCTGGTGCCGGTGCAACCGGGCGAAACCGTGCAGACCACCGAGGCCGCGGTCAAGGCGCTGCAAACCCGCCCCCCAGCGCGCTACAACGAAGCCACCCTGCTCGGGGCCATGGAAGGCGCAGGCAAGCTGCTCGACGACGAGGAACTGCGCAGCGCCATGGCCGACAAGGGGCTGGGCACGCCGGCCACGCGCGCCGCCATCATCGAAGGCCTGCTGAGCGAAAACTACCTGCTGCGCGAGGGCCGCGAGATCATTCCCACCGCCAAGGCGTTCCAGCTCATGACGCTGCTGCGCGGCCTGCAGGTGCAAGAGCTGTGCAAGCCCGAGCTCACCGGCCAATGGGAGCACAAGCTGGCGCTGATGGAGCGCGGGCAGCTGAGCCGCGCCGACTTTATGCGCCAGATCGCCGAACTGACCGAGCGCATGGTGCGCCAGGCCAAAGAGTACGACCGCGACAGCGTGCCCGGCGACTACGCCACCCTGAGCAACCCCTGCCCCAACTGCGGCGGCGTGGTGCGCGAAAACTACCGCCGCTACGCCTGCACCGGGCCCGGCGCGGCCGAGGGCGCGACCGAAGCCACTGCCGAGTCCGGCCAAGGCTGCGGTTTTTCTTTTGGCAAGTCGCCCGCCGGGCGCACCTTCGAGCTGGCCGAGGCCGAAGCCCTGTTGCGCGACCGGCGCATCGGGCCGCTGCAGGGCTTTCGCTCCAAGGCCGGCTGGCCCTTTGTGGCCGAGCTGGCGCTGGCCTTCGATGCCGAGGGGCAAAACTGGAAGCTGGAATTCGACTTTGGCGACGACCAAAAGGCCGAAGGCGGCGGCGAGCTGGCCGACTTCAGCGCCGCCGAGCCGCTCGGGCCATGCCCCAAGTGCGCCAGCCCGGTCTATGCCCACGGCAGCCAGTACGTGTGCAGCCGCGCCGTGCCCAGCGCGCAGCAGGCCGAGCCGAGCTGCGACTTCAAGAGCGGGGCCGTGATCTTGCAGCAGGTGATCGAGCCGGCGCAGATGGCCAAGCTGCTGCACAGCGGCAAGACCGATTTGTTGCAGCGCTTCGTCTCGAACAAAACCCGGCGCGCCTTCAAAGCCTATCTGGTGTGGGATGCGGCCGCGGGCAAGGTGGGCTTCGAGTTCGAGCCCCGCCCTGCCGGCAAAACAGCGGCGCGCAAGCCAGCGGCGGCCAAGCCCACTCCAGCAGCCAGGGCCGAACCGGGGACGGCGGCCGCGCCTGCCAAGGCGGCTGCGGCGGCCAAAGGCACCCGTGCGGTCAAGCCCGCCGCTGCGCGCAAAACAACCGTGCGCAAGTCGGCGGTGCGCAACAGCACAGGCTCAGCAAACTGAAAAAAGCGGTCGGGTTTTAGGCCGCCTTTCATCGAAGCTCAATATACTCGGTGCGGTTGTTGCACCGCAGCGTGCAACGCCTGAAACAGCATGGGCCGCTGGAGGCCACGCAGCGGCCACAAACTGGAGTTTACGCTTTGGATCTCGCTACCCTCATCGGACTCATCGGCGCGATGGCCATCGTTATGGCCGCCATCATTTTGGGCGCCGACCCCGGCGGCTTTCTCGATCCGGCTTCGGTGCTGATTGTGATCGGTGGCAGCGTGTTCGTGGTGCTGTCCAAGTTTAGCTTGCAGCAGTTTCTGGGCGCCTTCAAGGTCGCCGTCAAAGCCTTTAAATTCAAGCTGCCGGCCACCGACGCCCTGATCGAGGAGATCATGGAAGTCTCGCGCGTGGCGCGCAAAGACGGCTTTCTGGCGCTCGATGGCCACGACACCGAGGTCACGTTTTTCAAAATGGGCATCCAGATGATGGTCGATGGCCACGCGCCCGAGGTCGTGCGCTCCAAGCTGGAAAAAGAGCGCCTGCTGACGCTGGACCGGCACCGCTGGGGTGCCAAGGTGTTCTCGGCCATGGGCGACGTGGCCCCGGCCATGGGCATGATCGGTACCCTGATCGGCCTCGTGCAGATGCTGGCCAACATGGAAGACCCGGCCTCGATCGGCCCGGCGATGGCGGTGGCTTTGCTGACCACGCTCTACGGCGCCATTTTGGCGACCATGATTTTTCTGCCACTGGCCGACAAGCTCAATCTGCGCATGACCGAAGAGGCGCGCATGAACGCGATGCTGATCGACGCCGTCACCGCCATTCAAAGCGGCAGCAACCCGCGCGTGGTCGAGCAGCTCGTGAGCAGCTACCTGCCGCCCAAGCAGCGCAAGACCGAGGACTGAGCCGTGGCCATGGAGGAACCCGAAGAGGAAAAGCGCTCCATGCCGCCATGGGTCATGACCTTTGCCGACCTGATGTCGCTGCTGATGTGCTTCTTTGTGCTGTTGCTCTCCTTTGCTGAGATCGACGCCACCAAATTCAAGCAGATCGCGCAATCGCTGGAACGGGCCTTTGGCGTGCAGCGCGAGGTGCCGGCGATGGAAATTCCCATGGGCACCAGCCCGGTGTTCGACCATTTCTCGCCGGGCCGCCCCGAGCCGACGCTGCTCGACCAGGTGCGCCAGCAAACCCAGCAAGACGACCCGCGCCTCAAAACCCACACCGCGCAGGTGCTGGCGCAGCTCGAGCAAGCCACGCAGCAACAGGTCGCGCGCACGGCGCAGCAGGTGGCGCAAGCGTTGGCGCCAGAAATCCAGGCCGGCAAGCTGCAGTTGTTGCAGCAAGACAACCGGCTCATCATCCGCATCGAGGAGCGCGGCTCTTTTGGTTCTGGCTCGTCGGAGCTGTCGCGCGAGTTTCAGGGTATTTTGGGCGATATCGGCGATGCGCTGGCGCAGGTGCCGGGCCGGATTTCGATCGAGGGCCACACCGACAACATCCCGATGCGCTCGGCGCGCTATGCCTCGAACTGGGATCTGTCGGCGGCGCGCGCGGCTTCGGTGGCCAACGCCTTGCTGGCCAAGGGCGCGGTGAGCACGGAGCGCCTGCGCATCAGTGGGCTGGCCGACACGCGGCCGGTGCAAGACAACCTCACGCCCGAAAACCGGGCCCAGAACCGGCGCGTGGAGATCGTGGTCGATTTGGAGCAACCCATCGCCCAGTACCAAGCCAAGGTGCTGAGTTTGTTGGAGCAGGGGCGCGCCGAGGAGGCGTTCCAAGTCGGCTGGCAGTAGCGCGGCAACGGGCTTAGCTCAAGCAGACGCGGGCACGGCGGGGGTGTGATGCGTGGCGCACGGGCCGCTGGTTGTTGGCCGGTTTAGCCCCCTTGCGATTGGGCAAACACGGTCTGGCTCTTTTGCACCCGCATCAGGCGCGTGAGCTCGTCGCCAAAGTGGCGCACCAGCAGCTTGAAACCGGCGTATTGCACCGGGTCGAGGTCGCCGCCCGCAGGGCCGCAGTCGGCCCACAGCACCCCGACCGAGCGCTGGTTCACGTGCACTGCGCCCCACAGCGCGCCGCTGTCGAGCAGCTCGGGGCGCAGCTTGTCGGGCAGCAGGGCGCGCAGCCCGGCCACGCGGCCGCGTTCGGCCATGTAAAAACCGTTGGGCTGGGAAAAAACCTTGGCGATCAGGTTGTGCCCATCGAGCGCCAAGCTGTAGCGGCGCGGCTCGATTTCGGGGCCAAAACCGCGCGCCAGAAAACACACCAGTTTGTCGCCCTGCGCCATCTTCAAAAACAGCGCGTAGCGCTCCAGCCCCAAGCCGTCGGCCAGGCAGAGCTTGAAGGCGCGAAAGAAGGTGCTCAGGTCGGCGTGGCGGCCGCTGCGACAGTCTTGCACGAACAGGTCGATCAGGGTGCGGGCGTGGCTGCCGGGCTCGATCGAGTTTGGACGCACGGGCGCGGGCTTGGGGCGTGGCGTGGGCTTGTGCGCGGGCGCTGGCGCGGCGGCGTGCACGCAGCGCAGGCGGGGCTTGGGTGGCCACAGCAGCCGCGCGGCCGGGGCGGCGCAAAAAGCCCACAGATGCGGCTCCTGGCTGGCTTGCACGGCGGCGCGACGGGTCGCGTCCAGCACTTGGTCGAACTTGAGGCGGCGGTGCGCCGAGAGCGCTTGGAGCACCAAAGTGCTGCGCTGGCTGTACCAGTCGTGCATGAGCTCGTGCGCCAGCATTTGCAGCAGCGAAGGCAGGGTGCTGGGCCGGTGCAGCCAGCGCCCGATTTCGGGCGGGATTTCGGGCGGGTTGGTGCCCATCCAAGCCAGCCGGGCGGCGCGGCCGAGCAGCGCCGGTTCGAGCGCGTGCAACAAGGTGGCACTGTCGGCCTGAAACAGACCCAGATCCACCGCCACGGCGGCGCTGAGCTGCGTCAGCGTGCAGCCCAGCAGCTCCTGCTCGACCCGTGATGGGCGTTCGTTGTCCTGCAGCCGCTGCGCCAGCGTGTCGGCCAAGGCGGGCGCCGCCACCGCCAACAACCACTCGGCCACGTTTTGCGCCTGCACCGCGCCCATGCGCGCCAAGCCGGTGTTGCCCGGCTCAATCTGGGCAAACTGCAGCGCCAGATGCCCGGCCAGACGGCTGGTTTGCAGCGCTTCGGCCAAGCGCAGATGGCCGGGCAGATCCGGCTGCAGGCGCTGCTGGCCCAGGGTGTCGATCAGCTTGAATAGGCGCGTGAGGCCGAGCACGCCCACGGCGTGAGCCAAGTCGCTGACGCGCTGGCCTTTGGGCATCACGCTTTGCGCATGGCGCATCACCGCCAAGCCCAGCGGCAGGTCGCGGTTCAGGGCCTCGAGCAGGCGCGGGCCGGGCAAGTCTGGGTCTTGCAGCGCTTTGAGCACCTCGGGCGGGCTGACCAAGGGCAGTCGCACCGCCGCCAAGCGCTTGCGCCAAGCGGACAATCCCAGCGGGACTGCAGGGGCGGGTGGGGTGGGGGATGGGCTGCTCATCTTGGGGCGGCATTGGGCTGCCTGCTACTGTAAGCCATTGTGCGCCCGGTTTATGATGCGTCGCGACCTACAACCTGTTTTTTGGAGACGCGCATGAGCCTCAAGCCGTATTTTTCGCCCGGCGCCTGTTCTTTCGTGGTGCGCCGCACCTAGACCAGCGCTTTGCGGCGGCTGAGGTGTTGCCGCTCAGCCGGCGCGGGTGATCGAGCGCGAGCGCCTGACGCTCAATCTGTATCGGCCTTAGAGAATCTCAGTCGTAACGGCGTGCGTCCTCGATCACCTTGCCGTCGTTGGGCAGGGTACCGGGGGGCAGCAGCTCGACTTGGCCGCGCAGCTTGGTGACGTCGCGCAGGCTGTGCGCCAGCGCCTCGGCCAAGTCTGCAGACGCGGCAGCAAAGCCCGGCCGCAGCTCGGCGCGCAGCAGCATCTGGTCGTCGGCCATCTGGCCGCTGACCACCAAGCGCCCCTTGTGCAGCTCGGGGTGGCGGCGCAGCACCGCGGCCACTTGCCCCGGGTGCACGAACATGCCCTTGAT
>Ga0207951_100958_pt1 | contig 11882 bp, 12 predicted proteins | sample Subbio12Aug_8Bad_FD_184830 | JGI IMG/M metagenome (GOLD analysis project Ga0207951, IMG submission 184830) | Serpentinite rock and fluid subsurface biosphere microbial communities from McLaughlin Reserve, California, USA - CR12Aug_8Bad (SPAdes) | ecosystem: Environmental > Terrestrial > Deep... | reverse complement strand
CACGACAGTGTCGTGCCCCTACACAAAGGCAAGCGGTTCTCAGTTTCCAGATCGCTTACGCCTCCTCGACCTGTGCACAGGTTCTGGTTGCATCGGTCTAACCCTGGCTGCAGAACTACCGCAGGCTAGGGTGGTGGCGACGGATATTTCGCTGCAGGCGTTAGGGGTAGCTAAACAGAATGCACATAAAGTAGGTGTGGCCAACCGGGTGGAGTTTAAGCAAGGGGACTTGTGCTCTGCTCTACAAGGTGACATTTTTGATGTTATAGTCTCTAATCCGCCGTATATCGAAACGGCTGCTATACCTACACTAAGTAGGGATGTCCAGAATGAACCTATTGGAGCCTTAGACGGCGGGGCAGATGGGTTAGAGTTTTATAGGCGTATTGCAGATGGGCTCGGGCAACACCTGGCCCCTGGGGGTCTCGTGGCGGTAGAAATCGGCCACGGACAGGGCCAAGATGTAATGCAGTTATTCGCCCAGGCTGGGCTTATCGACATAACCCTAATCCTCGACCTAGCAGGCAAAGAACGCGTCGTGATGGGGAAAATGCCGAAGGCAGAAGGAGCTTGTACTTTCCCCGTATCAGTGTAAATCAGCTTTAAATCAGGTCTCGTTCAGTGGTACCGTTTCCCTCCCTCGTCCTCCCGGATGCCCGCTAATTTTCCCCTACATTTTCCCCCCAATATACGTTGACATATTAGACCGGTGGGCGTACAATTAACCCGAGGAAAATACTCGGCTTTTTTATAATCTTAATACTGAGTAATTTAGTCGGATATAAGGGGGTATTTTATGAGACTTTCAACAAAAGGCCAATACGCGGTCCGAGCTATGGTTGTGGTAGCATTACACGACAGCACGGGTCCGGTGCCGTTACGCTATATAGCTGAGATCGAGGACATCTCAGAACAGTACTTAGAACAGATTTTTATGGATTTGCGCAAAGATGATTTGGTTACCGGTCTGAGAGGTGCGCGGGGGGGCTACGTTCTGAATAGGCCTGCTGAGGAGATCACTTCTGGTGACATTGTCCGTGCTGTAGAGGGTCCGATTGTACTAGTCGATTGCGACCATGATGGCGCCTGTCAAAGGGCCCATGTGTGCGCTACTAGGGCGCTGTGGGCGAGGGTATCCGAGAGTATGAGTCAAGTGTTAGATGGAACTACCTTGGCTGATTTAGCTAATTGGGCTCGAGAGAAGAGCCGCTAAAGGAGGTTGATTTTAATGCGTAGGATTTATTTAGATCACGCAGCTACTACCCCGGTTAACCCCGAAGTAATTGCTGCCATGCTGCCATACTTTCATAATAACTTTGGCAACCCCTCTAGTGTTCATGGTTTTGGTCGCGAAGCCCGCAAGGCTGTAGATGAGGCCCGCGAAAAAGTAGCCAAGGCCATAGGGGCTGACGTGCGGGAGATAGTGTTTACCTCTGGGGGTACAGAAGCTGATAATCTTGCTATTCAAGGAATAGTGCTGGCTAAGCAAGACAAAGGTAAGCACATCGTTACCAGTGCCATTGAGCATCATGCTGTCATTGATACCTGTGGGTTTTTAGGGACCCAGGGGTTTGAAGTTACTTATCTACCGGTGGATGAGTACGGCCTAGTTACACCAGCGGACGTTCTAGCTGCCATCCGTCCGGACACCATTCTTATAACTATAATGCATGCGAACAACGAGATGGGCACGGTTCAGCCTATTGCGGAGATTGGTAAGATCGCTAGAGCCCATGGTATTACTTTTCATACCGATGCAGTACAGTCCATCGGGAGTATCCCAGTTGATGTCAATGAGCTTAACGTCGATTTGCTATCACTCTCGGCTCATAAATTTTATGGTCCTAAGGGTATCGGCGTCCTGTATATACGCAAGGGCACTAAAATTAAACCCGTAACTCACGGGGGCGGCCAGGAGAGAAAGTATAGGCCGGGTACCGAAAACCATGCTAGCATCGTCGGTCTGGGTAAGGCCATTGAGCTAGCCACGACCAACTTGGTAGAGAAGCAAAGCAAAATCCGGATGCTGCGCCATAGACTGATAGCCGGACTGCTTGCTATACCTGAGGTTAAGCTAAACGGGCATCCGGAGCAGCGCTTGTCCGGCAATGTTAACGTCAGCATTCGCTATGTAGAAGGGGAGTCTCTGATTCTTAGCCTGGACATGAAGGGTGTAGCCGTCTCTAGCGGATCGGCCTGCACATCGGGATCGCTCGATCCCTCTCATGTACTGTTAGCAATGGGGCTCAGTCATGAGGAAGCCCATGGCAGCCTGAGGTTAACTCTAGGACATGACAATACAGAAGAAGAAGTTGATTACGTGTTGAGCGTATTGCCGGAGATAATAGAGCGGCTGAGAAAAATGTCACCGCTGTACAGCCAGAGGTACAGTATCCCCGTCAGGACATAACAGCGGAGAGCGGAAAGTGCTAAAAGGAGGACTTAATAATGAGTGTATATAACGAGAAGGTTTTGGAGCATTTTCAGAACCCCCGCAACGTAGGCACGATGGAAAATGCCGACGGGGTGGGCGAAGTAGGTAACATTAACTGCGGTGATATTATGCGCATCTATATTAAGGTAGATGGTGACGAGCGCATTACGGATATTAAGTTCCAGACCTTTGGGTGTGGAGCGGCAGTCGCTACTAGTAGCATGGTTACGGAGTTAGCCATAGGTAAGACGGTTGATGAGGCTTTAATCATGAACAACAAAGATGTAGCTGAGTCCTTGGGTGGGCTTCCGCCTATCAAAATGCACTGTAGCAACTTAGCTGCAGATGCTCTCCACGCTGCAGTAAAGAATTATCGGGAGAAAAGGGCATTACATCAACGGTAGTACACTAGCTTCCCTAATGTTCTTCAATCCTAACAACTGCATGGTAAGCCTCTCGGCGCCGATGGCGAAACCGCCATGTGGTGGCATGCCGTATCTAAACACCTGTAGGTAGAATTCATATTTCTCTGGGGTCAGGCCTCGCTCGCGCATACTCTCGAGCAACAAATTTAGCTGGTGCTGTCTGAGCCCGCCTGTGGTAATCTCTTGGCCCCGGAATATTAGGTCAAATGACTCCGTTAGGCCTGCGTTTTTAACCCCAGGCAAGGCATAAAAGGGGCGAATATGCCGGGGGTAGCTATGCAAGAAGGCCGCCGGCACGCCATGCTCCCGCTCTGCCCACTGACAGATAAGCCGCTCTCCCTCAGGGTCGATGTTGCCGTCCTCGCTGACTTTACCATGCTCCCTATGTATTATTCCTAGGGCTTCACCTAGGGGGAGACGCGGAATTGTAGGTAGCTCTGGCGCTATTGTTATTGTACTAAAGCGCTCATGGAGATCTTGGAGAAGTGAACGCAGAAAGCTTTCTTCTAGGTCCATGAGGACGTTAACATCCTCTACAAAGCCCATTTCGATGTCTAGGCTAATAAATTCGTTAAGGTGGCGCGAGGTATGATGCGCTTCGGCGCGAAAGACAGGGCCCATTTCAAAGACTCTCTCAAACCCCGCGCCTACTAACATTTGCTTAAAGAATTGCGGGCTTTGTGCCAGATAGGCGGTCTCTCCAAAATAGTCAATTTTAAAGAGCTCGGCTCCACCTTCTGTGCCCGTGGCTACCATTTTGGGAGTGGATACCCGCGTGAAGCCTTGTTGAGAGAAAAACTCTGCAAAGTGAGCTAATAAGCGGTGTTGAACCCTAAAAACATCTTGGTAGAGGGGGTGGCGGAGGGCTAGGGGGCGAAATTTATCCATAATATCGAGCCCTACTCCTAGCTCAGCTTGATTGATAGGGAAGGGGAGCGGTTCTGCTTGGCTGAGAACTGTTAACTGGTTTGCAGCCAGTTCATGGGGGAACACGCGGGACCGCGAGGTCTGCACTACGCCTGTAATCTCGACTACGCTTTCTACTGTCGGGAGTTGAGTGGTCAGGCTTCCGCTTAATACTACTTGTGTCTCGCCGCCTCTGTCCGCGACAATGAGAAAAACCAGCCCGGCACTAACTTCGCGGATTCGTCGCACCCAACCTTGCAGCGTGACTGCCTGCCCTAAGCTACCTAAGAGTTCGTTTGACAGTGTTCTTTTAATCATGGCGCACCTCCAAAATAAAGTAATCCCCTCTCGTCTAGGGACGAGAGGGGATTACCCGTGGTGCCACCCTAATTGGCGTGTACACGCCCGCTTGAATCTATAACGGGATATCCCGCCCTGATTTTACAGGGGGCTCAGCAGGTGTCTCCACTCTTTTTCTGCGCATCGGCTTTCACCTAACCCGATTCTCTAAAGCGCAGCCAAAGAAGCTCTCCTGCGTCAGTGCTTTGATATATTTTAATGTGCGAAGGGCAACGGTGTCAAGGGCGAGTCATACGCCCTCTGCCCCCTCCATATAATGTGCAGAATGGGGGGCTTTCTGTGTCTTCGAAAGTGTGGTCGGTAGTACTCTGCTTGGTAGTGCTAGATGCCGTTATCGCCTTACCGCCTGCGCTGATGCTGTTGCTCGGGGTTGCTAAGCTTGACCTACAGGCAGAGGGCGTCGTGGTGGTGCCGAGCCTGCAGGGTGGCGCTTTTTCCTTGGCCTCAGTCTTGATATTGGCCGCATTAATGCTGACGGGGGCAGATCTCTTGCGCTGGGTCGGAGGTAAGAGCGCTAGGCGCGCCAAGCCTACGGCCACCCGCTGCACATATGGTGTTCTTGTAGGGATAGGACTGTTTATGATGTTATTATTAGCTTCCCGTGGTGTTGTCACATCTACTCATATTCTGTTGTGGGGGTTCACGGGCTCTGTCAATGCTCTGAACAAAATGCTCTATATCCTATCGCTAGTAATTATTGCTCCCTTCGCAGAGGAGAGTTTATTTCGCGGGGCCATTGAGGAGATATTAGGCACAACCTTTAACCCTATCGCAGCGGTTTTTTTGTCGGCACTGACTTTCTCCATAGCTCACGGAGCCCGGTCAATGCTGCTGTTCTACTTTGTCGCAGGGAGCCTGTTTTCCATGCTTTCGTATAAGTCTCGGCCGCTTCTCCCGGCTATGTTGGCCCATGCTACGTTTAATGGGTTAACGCTGGTATATGTCTTGATTAAATAGAAAAGCCTGGCGCGGCGCCAGGCTTTTCTAAACAAAAATCAAAAACTAGGAACTAGCAGCTACGAGCTGGAAACTGGGAACTAACAACTGGAAACTGCCATGTGCTATATGCTATGTGCAACTCCGTCCCTAATCATGCAAGGCCTCGACTGCTAGCAATGACTCTCCGACTCTATGTATATCTCCTGCGCCCATGGTAATCAGCAGATCGCCCGGCCGCAATTTGTCACTGAGGTAAGCCGCGGCATCTTCCAGTCGGCCGATATGTCTAGTATTGGGGTGTTTATCCTTCATCCTGTTCACTAGGTCGATGGAACTGACACCATAAGTGTCTTTCTCGCGCGCGGCATAGATATCCGTAATAATAACTTCGTCTGCATCGGTAAACGCTTGAGCAAAATCGCCTAGCAACGCCTTGGTTCGCGTATACGTGTGAGGCTGAAACGCGACTACTAAGCGGCGCTGGGTTATTTCTTGAGCCGCAGCTAGTGTGGCCCTAATCTCGGTGGGATGGTGGGCATAATCGTCGACTATAGTAGCGCCGTTGTAGGATCCTTTGTACTCAAAACGCCGATGTGTGCCTACAAAGGACTCTAACGTCTTGCACATAGTGGCAAAAGGAATGCCAATGGTTGTGCCGACAGCTAAGCTCGATAAGGAATTGCTAATATTATGTCTGCCGTTGAGGTTGAGGTGAGCACGCCCTAGCAACTCATCCTCGTGATACACGTCAAAGAGGCTGCCGCCTTCCGGTCGCATCTCAATGTTAGTAGCCCACCAGTCAGCTCCTTGGGTAAGTCCATATGTAATCACGTGGCAATCTAAATCGGGGAGTATTTCTCTGACGTTAGCATCGTCATTGCAGGCAATGAGAAAGCCTTTTGCTGGTATAAGTTTGGCAAAGCGCCTAAATGCTGCAATTACGTGCTCTAAATCACCAAAGTAGTCGAGGTGATCTGCGTCGATGTTTAGGACTACGCCAATATAAGGCCGCAACGCTAGGAAGGTCTCGACATACTCACAGGCCTCAGCAACAAAGTATTCGCTTCCGCCAACCTTAACATTGCCGCCTAGGGCGTCAAGCTCGCCTCCCACTAGGACGGTGGGGTCTAAGCCAGCATTTTCAATTATCACACCGATTAAAGCGGTAGTTGTGGTTTTGCCGTGTGAGCCGCTGATAGCAATGCCATACTTGGCCTCGCCCATAAGCGACCCTAAAAACTCGGCGCGACTTAGTACTTCAATGCCGATCTCTCGAGCCTTGCTCAACTCGGGGTTATCTGGTTTTACGGCTGCAGTATACACGATCAGGTTAGCGCCTTTAACGTTATCTTCAGCATGCCCGAGATAAAACGTGGCCCCTTCCTTGACTAATTTCTTGGTCAAGGACGATTGTTTAAGGTCACTCCCTGATACCTTCCAGCCGCGCTTGAGCATGACAGCGGCAAGCGCGCTCATGGAGATACCATCTATACCAATAAAGTGGATATGACGCGGCCTATGTAATTCGTTTTGTTTCATAATGGGTAAAACCTCCCAAGTTTCTACGCTTTATGTTACCCTCGCTAGAACATAGAATATACTATGCTAAAGAGAGCTAGGTTGCCAAGAGCAATCTGGCGGTGCTATGAGGTCCTAGACTAGATTTCTGTAAAATGCACACAAATCCTTTAATACATATGAGCAAAGTTTGCTTGGGTTGGACAGGCCGAAATAGTGGTGAAAGGACTACCTGCTGAATAGACTGAATTGGCAGGGGGTGATATTTCTGGCCTTGAGACGGAAGATGCTGTTTATGGGGACTACATGGGGGTTACTATCGGGTGGTTACCAGACAATTTTTCCCGGTGATTCCATGCCCTTGGGTTGGCCGCCCCTAATTGGTCGGCAGGTGTTCTACTCTCTCGGTATTCCTGCAGTCTCCCCTGTATATTTCTACACACTCGGGGTAGCGATATGGGGCTTGATGTTTTACGCAGTGGGGTTGTTGTTAGATATACTGTGGCTGGCTAAACTAGGAGGGGGCAAGAACAGTCAGCGACCAAGGATGCTAGGGAGGAGGTAAGGCTATGTGGAAAACATTCCTCACAACTTTTTGGTTGGTATTTTTGGCGGAGCTAGGGGATAAGACGCAGCTTGCTACGATGCTCCTAGTTGCTCAGCACAAATCCCCTTGGGTAGTTTTTGCCGGAGCTGCTATAGCCTTAGTTTTTTCTTCGTTACTCGGAGTATTATTCGGCTCTACCATCGCGCGCTTTGTCCCACAAAATTATATCCAAAGCGGCGCAGGTGTAACGTTTATCATTATTGGGGCATTGCTTTTGTTTGGGAAGTTCTAATTGAAACAAAAAACACAAATCAAAGATCAAAGGGTCCCATTGGATTTTTAATCTTTGATTTTTGATTAGAGCTCTTACCTTCAGTTGCTTGACTTCCCTTCGTCAACACGCTAATATATTGCCCAAAGCATTGATTAGGACAGTGGCTTGTCTCGGATAGGAGCTGCATCACCAAGGGAATCCTCGTCTCTTAGCTGAGAGGGGGGATTCTTTTTGTTTTTGGATATGACTAATTCACTCTCATCCCATTCCCACAAATAAGGAGGTTCTCCCTAATGGAAAAGTTTAAACTGCAGGTCGCCGAACGACTCGCTCCCCTTATGCAAAAGACACCACAGGAGGTTCGTGCTCTTATGGAAGCGCCCCCGAACCCGGCCTGGGGGGATATTGCCATTCCTTGCTTTTTTTTGGCTAAGGTTTTGCGCAAGGCTCCGCCGGCAATTGCTGATGAGCTTGCGGCTAAGGCCGAGTTACCTGGGTTAGCCAGCAAGGTTGAGGCTATGGGCGGGTACTTAAATGTAACTCTCGATAGCACTCTTGTTGCTAAAGATATCCTCAGCGGTATTTTGGAAACAGGTGCATCTTATGCCTACACAAACGCGGGAGCGGACAAGGGGATAGTGATCGACTTTTCTTCCCCCAACATCGCTAAGCCTTTTGGAATTGGGCATTTGCGCACTACTGTTATAGGCAACAGCTTGTCCCGCATTTTTAAGGAGTTAGGTTACAACGTAGTGAGGGTTAATCACTTGGGCGATTGGGGCACGCAGTTTGGTAAGCTCATCGTGGCCTACCAACTATTTGCTAACGGCGACCCCTTAATCTATGACCCTATTGGCACATTGTATCGAATATATGTAGAGTACCATAAAGAGGCAGAGGCAAGGCCTGAGCTTGAGGACGAGGCCAGAGCTTGGTTTAAGCGGTTAGAAGATGGCGACGCCGAAGCTAAGCGTTACTGGAACCTCTTTGTTGAGGTGAGCCTTAAGGACTACAAGCGCGTTTATGATCTACTGGACATTGAGTTTGATGCCTATATGGGCGAGAGCTTTTACGAGCCTCTGCTAAATCCCACTGTACAAGAGATAGAAGACAAGGGCCTAACTCAAGTATCTGACGGTGCAGTAATCGTTGATCTAGAGCCATACGGCATGCCGCCTTGTCTACTGCGCAAGACTGACGGCTCTACTCTCTATGCTACCCGCGACTTAGCAGCCGCGCTTTATCGTGAGCGCACCTACAGGCCTGAGCAAATGCTATATGTAGTAGGGCAGGAGCAGACGCTTCATTTCAAGCAGGTCAAGCAGGTTCTCGAGCTGATGCAAGAGCCAGCTGGAGAAAAGCTTGTCCATGTTTCGTTTGGATTGTTTAGGTTCCCTGAAGGGCGGATGTCGACTCGCCGCGGCAAGACAATCTTCTTGGAGGATGTGCTGAATAAGAGCATTGAGATGGCGGCAGAGATTATTAATCAGAAGAATCCGGAGTTAGACGATAGGGAGCAAGTGGCGCGCCAAGTAGGCGTAGGCGCCATAGTATTTGGGGACCTCAAAAACGGGCGTATTAAGGATGTCGCATTTGACTGGGAAGAGATTCTCAATTTTGATGGTGAGACTGGGCCTTATGTTCAGTACACCCATGCACGGGCGTGCTCGGTACTACGCAAGGCAGGCGGGTCTGTGGCCAACCTCTCTAACGAGAGTGTGCTGACCGACGAATTTGCCCTACCCCTGATTAAGCTTTTGGGTGAATTCCCGCAGGTAATTGAGCGGGCTGCTTTACAATACGAGCCATCCGTTCTTTCTCGCTACGTTCTGGATGTAGCACAGGGCTTTAACCGTTTCTACCACAATTGCCGCATCATCGGGCAAGAGGTGAGTGTTATGCAGGCGCGCCTAGCCTTAGTAAAAGGCACCCAGCAAATCCTTGAACGCAGCATGTACCTGCTAGGGATAGCAGCGCCGGAGAAGATGTAGACGCGAGGGCGCATAGCACAGGGGAGACCGGCGCATGGGCGCTCTCCGCTCTCAGCTATCCGCTCTTTTTGGCACCGACTCGCAGCAATGTCATCGTACTAAAAAGCGGAAGGCGGAAAGCGCTTAGCGTTCACAGTTCATGTTTGTAATCACGCCGAACTACACATGCTACCGAAAAAGGAGGTAGTGTCTGTAATGGAGAAAAAGAAGAGTAAGAAACAGAAGCCTATTCCTCAAATGTTTAAATGGGGCAGCACAACTCCCGAATGGTCAGACAGCGTTGATGCTTTGTTATGTCTTGAAGGAGAGGAAGAGAGCTGTCGGGCTGTGGAAAGGACTGATTCGCGTGAAGAGGAGACGCCAAGAGGATGCGGCGTGACAACCTAGTTCAGGAATGGAGTGCTGGAGGAATTATATTCTACGGTGAGCGGGTGCTTGTGCTAAGCAACCACCGCGGGGATACTGTTTTTCCCAAAGGGCATTTGGAAGTTGGGGAAACTCCGGAACAAGCGGCCCTCCGTGAGGTCGAGGAGGAGGCTGGCATTAGACCAGAGATAGTTTCTCCGTTGGGAACTACCGAATATGAGTTTTACTTGCCGGTAGATCGCACGCGTCGGCATAAAACGGTTCACTGGTATTTAATGAAGGCTAGGGACGCAGTAGTGAAGTGCGACGGGTACGAGATTAGATCAGGTAGGTATATTTCTGTAACAGAAGCGCTGCGGTTATTGACCTACGACCTCGATCGTGAGAAACTTAATATGGCGCAAGAAGTATGGTTGCGCAACCGTAATATAAATTGAGCCGGGCAAATTGCCTGGCTCTCAGGTTTTTTTAAAATTAGATAAAGCCGGGGGAGACAAAAATGAAAGTTACTCTGGAGCAAGCACGATCACAGCCAAAAAGTTTGGCGCAGTATTTCCGACTGACTATGGCGGTGTTAGGGGTGTTAGCGGGCTCCGGCCTCGCCCTTACCACGCCGCCAGTAGGATTAACGCCTAAAGCTATGCAGGCCCTAGGTTTATTGGTGTGGGCCATTTTTTACTGGGTTGGTCATGTATGGGATGATTATGTCGTGGCACTGGCTATGGCGGTGGGCTGGATTATGCTCGGACTAGTGCCATTTGAAACTGCATTCGCTACTTTTCATAGTAAGACGTGGTGGTTGATGCTAGGGGCGTTAGGTTTAGGAGCTGGTGTAGCTAGGTCTGGTTTGCTGCGGCGCAGTACCCTGCTGATGCTTAAGCTTTTGCCCCCGACTTATGTCGGTCAGACCCTCGCTTTGTTTGCTACGGGAGCAATTTTCTGCCCAGCTATACCGAGCGTTATTGCCAAAGTCTCAATAGCGGGCAAGTTTATCCCTGAACTGGGTAAGGGCATGGGCTTTGAGGAACGCAGCCGGGAGAGTGCGGGGTTATTTTTGGCCATGTATCTTGGTTTTGTGTTGGCGGCACCAATGTATCTCACTGCTACTAGCACTAACATGACCCTAGTTGAGCTCCTGCCAAAAGCTGAGGTGGCCCGGATGACCTGGGGTTATTGGTTACTAGCAGCCGCTCCTACGACCTTATTGGCGGCAGTGCTAGGGTATGTGGCCTTGCTAGTGATGTTTAAACCTAAGAAGGCTGTGGTTGCTGATCGCGGTAGCGTGGAGCGGGAGTTGGCAGCCTTAGGTCCTGTAACTCAGCCCGAGAAGATCACCCTCTGGGTTTTGGTAACCGCAGTCGTGTTATGGATTACCGAGAGTGTGCACGGGCAGGTGCCCGCCACAGTGGCCTTGCTGGGCCTAACTGTGTTACTCATGACGGGAGTGGTCGATAAGAAGACCTTTCATAACGACGTGGGCTGGTCGTCATTAGTTTTTATAGCGGTTATTTTAAACCTCGGTACGGTTTTCCCGGCCTTAGGTATCGATAAATATTTGGGTACGCAGGTGCTGCCGGTGCTAGGGCCGTTGGCGCAGAACATCTGGGTGTTTGTGCCCTTGCTGTTGCTATTGACCTTCGCTTTACGCTTTGTGATAGTCTCCATGAATGCACTATTAGCAATTTTGCTGTTGGTGTTGTTGCCGGTAGCCCAATCCGTGGGCATGACCGGTTGGGCCTTGGGTATGATTATTCACTTTGCCTCGCATTGCCTGTGGATTTTACCGTATCAAAATGTTGTTTATGCCATAGGAGTGGAAGCGGCCGAGGGCAAAGGTATAAGCTCTGGTGACAGTGCACGGTATTCTTTGGTGTTTTCTGCCTTGACTTTTGTAGCAGTCCTGGCCAGCATCCCGTATTGGCGGATGTTAGGGTTGCTGTAAGGGCACAGCATGTATTACCCGCAAGCATAGCAGAGCTATGCGATAGTGCCGTGCCCCTACACATGGGGCTCTAACTTCGTGTAGGGGCACAGCATGCTGTGCCCTTTTAGGTGGCCACGAGGGCACGGCAGTGCCGTGCCCCTACCGGGGTTTAGCGTGGGCGTGGGGACGGGGGTACGA
>Ga0207951_100957_pt1 | contig 11889 bp, 9 predicted proteins | sample Subbio12Aug_8Bad_FD_184830 | JGI IMG/M metagenome (GOLD analysis project Ga0207951, IMG submission 184830) | Serpentinite rock and fluid subsurface biosphere microbial communities from McLaughlin Reserve, California, USA - CR12Aug_8Bad (SPAdes) | ecosystem: Environmental > Terrestrial > Deep... | reverse complement strand
TTGTCGCTCGAACAGGTCGGCCACCAGCGCCCACTCGGCATCGGTCAGGTCGGTGTTCATGCCGCTGGGGCCATCGTCTCGCCGGTGCACCCCCTTGTAGCCGACGCGAAGCGGAGCACCCCCCTGGACCGCCGCCCGCTCGCTGGGCCTGCGTTGCGGCTTGAGCCTGCTGATGCCCGCCTGCTGCAGCGCCTTGCGAACCGTCGCCGAGCAGACCTCAACGCCGGCGCGTCGCTGAAGTTCACGGGTCACCTCGTCCAAGGACGAGCGCGGCTGCTCTCGCGTGATGGATCGCAGAACTCGGATGTGCTGCGCGTTCAGCGCCGGCCTGCGGCCCGGCCTACCTCGAGTCGTGCTGCCCTTTGCGATCCGTTGCCTCGCTTGAACTCGACGAGACGAAGCATGGGGCGCCACAATTATTTTGGCTACACCCTCTGAGACCCAGGCGAGCGGCGCCGCGGCCCAGGCTTCAGCGCCCGGCCTGCTCGCGCAGCGCCTTCAGGCGCTGCCAGAAGCGCGGCTCCTGCGTGGTCGCGAAGTTCACGCGCATCAGCGTGGTCTTGCGCGGGCGGGCGTGAAACAGCGTGCCCGGTGCGGTCAGCCAGCCTTCGTCGAGCAAGGCCTGGGCCAGTGCCTCGGTGTCGCAGCCGACGTCGACCCAGCCGAACAACCCCGCCGGCGGCGCGACGAAGCGGCAGCCGGCAGCCTGCGCGTGCCGCACCGCACGGCCGCGCGCGGCGTCGAGCAGGGCGGTCACCCGCTCGGCATGGCGGCGCATCAGGCCCTGCTCGAGGCACAGCGCGACCGCGTCCTCCAGCGCACCCGGCGTCGACAGCGTGGTCAGCAGCTTGGTGTCGACGAAGCGCTCGGCCCATGCCGCCGGCGCGGCCAGGAAGCCCACGCGCCACTGCGGCGTCAGCACCTTGGAGAAGCCCGAGACCAGCACCGTGCGCCGCAGGCCGTCGAGCTGGGCCAGCCGCGTGGCATGCGGCGGTGCGAGCCAGGCGTAGGTATCGTCCTCGACGATCGTGAGATCGTGCTCGTCGGCCAGCCGCAGCAACTGGTGCGCCTGCGCCGGGGTCAGGCTCGCGCCGGTCGGGTTGTGCAGCACGCTCACCGTCACGTACAGACGCGGCCGGTGCTCGCGCAGCAGCGCCGCCATCACCGCGAGGTCAGGGCCGCCGTCGGGGCCCAGCCCACGCGGCACGGGCAGCAGCCGCATGCCCAGGCGAGTGAGCCGCGCGTACTCGACGGCCCAGCCCGGTTCGTCGACCAGCACCGCGTCGCCCGGCTGCAACAGCGTGCGGCTGACGATGTCGAGGGCCTGCGTCGCGCCGACCGTGGTCACCACCTGCTGGGTCGAGGCGGCGACGCCGAGGTCGGCCAGGCGCCGCACCAGCGCGCGGCGCAGGCGCAGGCTGCCGGCCGGGTCGCCATAGCGCAGCCAGGCCTCGGGCTGCTGGCAAACGCGGCGCAGCGTGCGCTGCAGCAGCGGCGCGTCGAGCCAGACCTCGGGCAGAGTGCCCATGCCCGGCGCCGGCGGCCCGCCCTGGGCCTGGAACATGCTGCGGATCAACGCGGTGGCGTCGACCGGCAGCGGCAGCGGCGGCGGTGCGCTGGCGCGTACCGCCGCCGGCGCACGCGCCAGCGTGGCCGGCTCACGCACGAAGTAGCCGCGCTGAGGCCGCGCCTGCACGAGGCCGCGTGCTTGCAGCAAGTCGTAGGCGGCGACGACGGTCGAGGGACTCACGCCATGCCGGCGCGCGCAGTCGCGCACCGAGGGCAGGCGCGCGCCGGGGCCGAGCAGGCGCTGCTCGATGCGCTCGGCAAATCGGGCGGCAAGTTGCTCGGCGAGGCCGGCCACCCGCGGCAGCGCCGCCGACGGGAACTGAGCTTGTACTGTAGACATGAGCAGTACAGTGTGCTGACTGTGCCTTCAAGTGTATGGCCAATGTACGCGAGCCGGACCTAGACTGCAGCGGCCATGTCGATGCTGCCCGCCCTCGCACCCGCCGCGCGGCGCAGCCCCGCCTGCGCGGCAGGGGGCACGGCGCCATGAGCGACGACGCCACCATCCGCCGCGGGTTTGCGTACGGCGCGCTCGGTGTCGCGATGTTCGCGCTGACGCTGCCGATGACCCGCCTGGCCGTCGGCGACCGGGCCGACCCCCAGCTCGACCCGGCCTTCGTCACCGCCGGCCGCGCCGCGGTGGCCGGCCTGCTGAGCGCGGCGTGGCTGGCATGGTGGCGTGTGCGCCCGCCGGCGCGCAGGCACTGGGGCGCACTCGCCCTCAGCGCGCTGGGCACCGTGCTCGGCTTTCCGCTGTTCCTGGCGCTGGCGCTGCGCGAGGTCGACGCGATGCACGCCGCCGTCGTCACCGGCGTGCTGCCGCTGGCCACCGCGCTGGTCGGCGCGCTGGTGCTGCGCCAGCGGCCCTCGGCAGGCTTCTGGGCCTGCGCGGTGGCCGGCTGCGCGCTGGTCCTGGCCTACGCCGCCTGGCAGGGCAGCGGCCGGCTCGGCGCGGGTGATGCCTGGCTGCTGTTGGCGGTGCTCTCGGCCGCCGGGGGCTACGTTGCCGGCGCGCGTGTCTCGGGCGCCCTGCCGGCCTCGCAGGTGATCTGCTGGGTGCTCGTCGGCTCGCTGCCCTTCACGCTGCCGCTGGCGCTGGCCCTGCTGCCGGGCGCAGCCGCCGCACCGCTGCGCGCGGCGGCCTGGCTCGGCTTCGCCTACGTCTCGGTGTTCTCGATGTGGCTCGGCTTCTTCGCCTGGTACCGCGGGCTGGCGCTCGGCGGCGTCGTGCGCGTGAGCCAGGTGCAACTGGTTCAGCCCTTCCTTGCGGTGCTGGCCGCCGCCGCGATACTCGGCGAACCGCTCGACGGCCCGACCGTGCTGTTCTTGCTGGCGGTGATCGCCGTCGTGGTGTTGGGCGGGCGCATGCCGGTGCATGCGCCCGCCCCTTGACGGAGACGCGATGACCTGGACCCTGGCCCGCCGCGCCGAGCGGCTCAACCCCTCGACGATCCGCGAGATCCTGAAGATCACCGAACGCCCGGGCATCATCAGCCTGGCCGGCGGCCTGCCCTCGGCCGACACCTTCCCGGTGGCGGCGATGCGCGAGGCCACCGAACGCGTGCTGCGCGACACCCCGCACGAGGCGCTGCAGTACGCCGCCAGCGAAGGCTATGCGCCGCTGCGCGAATGGGTGGCCGCCGAGGTGTCGGCGATGGGCATCGACGCCGGGCCCGACCAGGTGCTGATCACCACCGGCTCGCAGCAGGGGCTCGACCTGGTCGGCAAGCTGCTGATCGACCCCGGCAGCCGCGTCGCGGTCGAATCGCCGACCTACCTCGGCGCGCTGCAGGCCTTTGCGCCCTACGAACCGGCGTTGGTGGCGATCGACGGCGACGACGAGGGTCCCCTGCCCGAGGCGCTGGCGGCGGCCGAGGGCGCGCGGTTCCTGTACCTGCTGCCGAACTACCAGAACCCGACCGGCCGCTGCCTGAGCGCCGGGCGCCGGCGCGCGATCGCGGCCCGCGCTGCGCAGTTGGGCCTGCCCGTGGTCGAGGACAACCCCTACGGCGACCTGTGGTTCGACACCCCGCCCCCGCCGCCGGTGTCGGCCGCCATGGGCGGGCTGGCGGTGTACCTCGGCTCCTTCTCGAAGGTGCTGGCGCCGGGCCTGCGCCTGGGCTACGTGGTGGCGCCGCGCGCGACATACCCCAAGCTGCTGCAGGCCAAGCAGGCCGCCGACCTGCACACGCCGGGCTTCAACCAGCGCGTGGTGCATGAGGTGATCAAGGACGGCTTCCTGCGCACGCATGTGCCGACGATCCGTGCCCGCTACCTGGCCCGGCGCGATGCAATGCGCACCGCGCTGGAGCAACACCTGAGCGGCCTCGCCGAATGGCGCACACCGCAGGGCGGCATGTTCTTCTGGCTCGGGCTGCAGCCGGGCATCGACGCTGCGGCCCTGCTGCCGGCCGCCGTGGAGGCCGGCGTCGCCTTCGTGCCGGGCGCCACCTTCTTTCCGCAGGGCGGGCACGACAATACGCTGCGCCTGAGCTTCGTCACCGTGCCGCCGGCCTGCATCGAGCAAGGCGTCGCCGCGCTGGCGCGGGTGATCCGGGGAGCCACACGATGAGCCACCAGCGGCCGTACATGCAGATCGACGTCTTCACCGACAGCGCCGGCTACGGCAACGGCCTGGCGGTGGTGCTTGACGGCGCAGGCCTGAGCGCCGAGCAGATGCAGCGCTTCACCGACTGGACGAAACTGTCCGAGGCCTGCTTCCTGCTGCCGCCGACCCAGCCCGGCGCCGACTACCGCGTGCGCATCTTCTGCCCTGGCCGCGAGCTGCCGTTTGCCGGCCACCCCACGCTCGGCAGTTGCCACGCCTGGCTCGAGGCCGGCGGCAAGCCGCAGGCTGCCCATGTGGTGCAGGAGTGCGGCGTCGGCCTGGTGCGCATCCGGCGCGACGGCCCACGGCTGGCCTTTGCCGCGCCGCCGCTGCGCCAGGGCGGGCCGCTGCCCGAGCAACGCATCGAGCAGCTCGTGCGGGCCTTGCGGCTGCGGCGCAGCGATGTCCGCGCCGGCGCCTGGTGCGACAACGGCCCCGGCTGGCAGGCACTGCTGCTCGACAGCGCCGAGCAGGTGCTCGCACTGCAACCCGACCGCGCCGCGCTCGAGGGGCTCGAAGTCGGCGTGATCGGTCCGCATGCCGCCGGCAGCGCGCTGGCCTTCGAGGTGCGGGCCTTCTTCCCCGGCGCCAACGGCTGCATCGAAGACCCGGTCACCGGCAGCCTCAACGCCGCCCTGGCGCAATGGCTGATCGGCGCCGGGCTGGCCCCCGAGCGGTACATCGCCCGCCAGGGCACGGCGCTCGGCCGCGACGGGCGGGTCTTCGTCGAACGCCAGGGCGCCGACATCTGGATCGGCGGCGAGAGCGTGTCGTGCATCCGCGGTAACGTTGTGCTGTGAGTGCCGATATCGACCACCTCGTGATCGCCGCGGCCACGCTCGAGCAGGGCGTGGCCTGGTGCGAGGCTGCCCTGGGTTTCAGGCCCACCGCGGGTGGCCGACATCCATTGATGGGCACGCACAACCGCGTGTTCACGATCGCGTCACCCGGCTTCCCCGGCGCGTACTTCGAGATCGTGGCCATCGACCCCGCCGCACCGCCGCCTGGCCGCCAGCGCTGGTTCGGGCTCGACGAACCGGCGCTGCAGACGAGCCTCGCGCAGCAGCCACGGCTCGTGCACGTGGTGGCGCGCACCAAGCAGCTCGACATGCTGCGCTGGGGCCTCGTCAAGCTCGGCCTCGACCCCGGCCTGCCGCTGGCCGCGAGACGCGAGACGCCGCAGGGCCGGCTGCAATGGCAGATCCTGGTGCGCGACGACGGCGCGCTGCTGCACGGCGGCGCGCTGCCGACGCTGATCCAGTGGCAAGGGTCGCACCCCACCGAGACGCTGCCGACCAGCGGCGTCGAACTGCGTGCGCTGCACCTCGTGGGCGTGCCGGCCGCGGCACGGCAACTGCTCGGCTTGCGCAATGTCAGCTTCGGCGATGCCGGCCCCGCGCTGCGCGCGGTCCTGACCGCGCCCAGGGGCGAGGTCGTTCTGGAGAGTGCATGACCGAAGAACTGTTCCGCGAAGACGCCGCGCTGCTCGAGTGCAGCGCCACGGTGCTGGCCGTCGACGACGAAGGCGTGGTGCTCGACCGCACGGTTTTCTACCCGCTCGGTGGCGGGCAGGCAGGTGACGCCGGCCTGCTGGTGGCCGAGGGCGGCGCCACGCTCGTGATCGCCGACACGCGCAAGCACAAGGGCCTGGGCCTGGCCGCGGCGATCGCGCATGTGCCGGCGGCCGGTGCCGACCTCGCCGCCTTCGTGCCCGGCACGCGCGTGAGCGCGCGCATCGACGCCACACGCCGCCAGGCGCACCGGCGCTTCCACACCGCTACGCACCTGCTGTGCGTGCTGGTGCCGCACCCGGTCGACGGCTGCAGCATCACCGCGGGCTACGCGCGGCTCGACTTCCACATGGCCGAGCCGCTCGCCAAGGACGCCCTCAGCGCCGGCATCGCGCGGTTGGTGGCCGCCGCCCACCCGGTGCGCCAGCGCTGGATCGACGAAGCCGAGCTCGACGCCAACCCCAGCCTGGTGCGCAGCATGAGCGTGCAACCCCCGCGTGGGCTCGGGCGCGTGCGCGTCGTCGAGATCGAGGGTGTCGACCTGCAGCCCTGCGGTGGCACGCATGTGGCCAACACCGCCGAGATCGGCGACGTGGTGGTCACGAAGATCGAGAAGAAGTCGGCGATGACGCGGCGCGTCGTGCTCGGCTTCGCGTCGGTGCCACCCGCCTGAGCCCGCCGAAGCGTCGGGGCAGCCGCACTCGCCCAGCTGCAGCGCTGCTGCGGCCGGCCCTCATCAGAACGCCCGCAGTACACCCTCAGCGCCCGCGGCCGCGCCGCAGCCCGGGCTGCGCCGGGCGCGTGCCGGTCTCGCGCGGTGGCATGCCGGTGTGCTGCGTCAGCAGCGTGCCGCGGCGCGGCGCGGCAACGGCTGCCGGCGCCGGCGTCGAGTGCTTGCGCCGTGGGCTGACGTAGCCGCCGCCGGCGGCCGGCTGGTACGCCGGGATCAACTGGTGCTTGCCGCTGCCGATCAGGTCGGCGCGGCCCAGCGCACGCAGCGCCTCGCGCAGCAGCGGCCAGTTGGCCGGGTCGTGCCAGCGCAGGAAGGCCTTGTGCAGCCGCCGCCGGCGCTCGCCGCGCACGACGTCGACGCGCTCGGCGCGCGCGTCGCGGTGGATGCCCTTGAGCGGGTTCAGGCCGCTGTGGTACATCGCCGTCGCGCTGGCCATCGGGCTGGGGTAGAAGGTCTGCACCTGGTCGGCGCGAAAGCCGTTGCGCTTGAGCCAGAGCGCGAGGTTCATCATGTCCTCGTCGCTGGTGCCGGGGTGCGCGGCGATGAAGTACGGCACCAGAAACTGTTCCTTGCCCGCCAGCTTCGAGTAGTGGTCGAACATCGCCTTGAAGCGGTCGTAGCTGCCGATGCCGGGCTTCATCATCCTGGCCAGCGGCCCGGGCTCGGTGTGCTCGGGGGCGATCTTGAGGTAGCCGCCGACATGGTGCGTGACGAGCTCCTGCACGTACTCGGGCGAGGTCACCGCGAGGTCGTAGCGCAGGCCCGAGCCGATCAGCACCTTCTTGACGCCGGGGATGGCGCGCGCCTTGCGGTAGAGCCGCACCAGCGGGCCGTGGTCGGTGTCGAGGTTGCTGCAGATGCCGGGCCAGACGCAGCTCGGCTTTCGACAGGCGGCCTCGATCGCGCGGCTCTTGCAGGCCAGCCGGTACATGTTGGCGGTCGGCCCGCCAAGGTCGCTGACGACGCCGGTGAAGCCGGCCACGCGGTCGCGCATGGTCTCGATCTCGCGCAGGATGCTCGCCTCGCTGCGGCTCTGGATGATGCGGCCTTCGTGCTCGGTGATCGAGCAGAAGCTGCAGCCGCCGAAGCAGCCGCGCATGATGTTGACGCTGAAGCGGATCATCTCCCAGGCCGGGATCTTGGTCGGCCCGTCGTGGCGGCCCTGGGCGTCGGCGTAGCGCGGGTGCGGCGCGCGCGCATACGGCAGGTCGAACACGGCGTCCATCTCGGCGGTGCTGAGCGGGATCGGCGGCGGGTTGATCCAGACGTCGCGCTCGCCGTGGCGCTGCACCAGCGCACGGGCGTTGCCGGGGTTGGTCTCGAGGTGCAGCACGCGGCTGGCATGGGCGTAGAGCACCGCGTCGGCGCGGACCTGCTCGTAGGCCGGCAGCCGGATCACGGTGCGCTCGCGCGGGGTCGCGACGGCGCGCGCGCCGGTCGGTGCGGCCTGGGTCAGCGGCCGGCGCACGATCGCGATCGGCTGCGCGCCGTCAGCGCTGCGCGCCGGCGCCTCGCCGGTCGCGCAGGCGCCGCCGCGCTCGGCTGCCGCCTCGTCGGTGGTCAGGTACGGGTTGACCAGCGCCTGGACCTTGCCCGGCGCGTCGACCGCGGTCGAGTCGACCTCGAACCAGCCGGCCAGCGCCGGGTCGTCGGGACGGCGCAGGAAGGCCGTGCCGCGCACGTCGGTGAGGTGCGCGAGCGGCTCGCGCCGCGCCAGGCGGTGGGCGATCTCGACGATCGCGCGCTCGGCGTTGCCGTAGAGCAGCCAGTCGGCCTTGGCGTCGGCCAGGATCGAGCGGCGCACCTTGTCCTGCCAGTAGTCGTAGTGCGCGATGCGGCGCAGGCTGGCCTCGATGCCGCCGAGCACGATCGGCACCCCCGCATACGCTTCGCGGCAGCGCTGCGCGTAGACGATGCTCGCGCGGTCGGGCCGCCGGCCGCCGACGTTGCCCGGGGTGTAGGCGTCGTCGCTGCGCAGCTTGCGCTCGGCCGTGTAGCGGTTGATCATCGAGTCCATGTTGCCGGCCGTCACGCCGTAGAACAGCAGCGGCCGGCCCAGCGCCCTGAACGGCTCGGCCGACTGCCAGTCGGGCTGGGCGATGATGCCGACGCGAAAGCCCTGCGCTTCGAGGACGCGGCCGATCACGGCCATGCCGAAGCTGGGGTGGTCGACGTAGGCGTCGCCGGTGACGATGACCACGTCGCAGGCGTCCCAGCCGAGCGCGTCCATCTCGGCGCGGCTGGTCGGCAGGAACGGCGCGGTGCCCAGGCGCTTGGCCCAGTACGGTCGCCAACTGCCGAGCGCCCGCGCAGCCGGCATGCCGGCGGGTGTCGTGCGGGGGGGTGGGGACGTCGTCATGGCTGGGCCGCGCGGCGCGTGCGCGCGGGGCGGGATTGTCGCCGCGGGCGCGCCGGCGTGTCGGCGTGAGGTCGGGTCGGGTCGGCCGTGGCCGTCGCCCCCCGAAAATCGAGGGTGTCGGCGCGGGCTGCGACTGGCACACTGAGGGCCGATGCCTGCCTGCACCGCGCTCACCCCCGTCGCCGCCCCGGGCGATGCCCGCCGCCGCACCCGGCAGCGGTGGCGGCTGCGGCGGCTCTGGCGACTCTGCGCTGGCCTGCTGACGCTGGGCGCCGCCGTGGCCGCTGCGGCGCAGCCGGCACCCGCCGTGCTGCCGGCGGCCGACGAGTCGGCGCTGCTGCGCAGCTACCGCGCCGAGGCGCTGGCCTACGAGCATGGTGAGGGCGTGCCGCGCGACGGCGCGCGCGCCGCCGCGATGCACTGCAGGGCCGCGCGCCTGGGCGACGCGCGCTCGCAGTTCGCGCTCGGCTGGATCCACGCCAACGGCCGCGGTGTGCCGCGCGACGACGCGCTGGCCGCGTACTTCTTCCGTGCTGCCGCCGACCAGGGCATCACCCAGGCCGAGCACATGCTCGCCCGCCTGCCCGCGCCAGTCGCCGAGACGCCCGAGTGCATGCGCGAGCCGGTCGCGCTGGCCGTGCGCGTGGCGCCGCGCCCGCCACCGGTGGCGGCAGCGGCGGCCGTCATGCTGCCGCCGGTCATACCGCCGCAGCTCGCCGAGCTGCGCCGCCGCGCGCCGCAGCCCATCGTCGACCTCGTCGAGGCCATCGCGCCGGCCTACCAGCTCGACCCCGACCTGGTGCTGGCCATCATCCAGGCCGAGTCCAACTTCGACCCGCTCGCGCGCTCGCCGAAGAACGCCCAGGGCCTGATGCAACTCATCCCCGACACTGCAGCGCGCTTCAACGTGCGCGACGCCTTCGACCCGCTGCAGAACGTGCGCGGCGGCATGGCCTACCTGCGCTGGCTGCTGGCCTACTTCGAAGGTGACCTGATCCTCGTCACCGCCGCCTACAACGCCGGCGAAGGCGCCGTCGAGCGCTACCGCGGCATCCCGCCGTTTCGCGAGACGCGCGACTACGTGCGCCGCGTGCTCGGCACCCTGGGCGCCGTCACCCACCCCTTCGACGCCAGCGTGAGCGCGCCGTCGGAGCTGCTGCGCACGCGCCGGGCGGCGCTGCGTTGAGCCTCGAGTCCTGGTCGGGTTGAGCGTCCCCACGGCCCGGGCGTGAAGTTCAGGCCAAGGCCGTCATGCCCGCCGGTCGGGCGGGTGGCGTCGACGGGTGCTTCAGCCTTCGGCCGCTATGGCACCGGCATGTCGGGGTTGAAGGCGACCTCCCATAGGTGCCCGTCCGGGTCCTGGAAGTACCCGGCGTAGCCACCCCAGAACGTGGCCTGGGCTGCCTTGACGATCCGCGCCCCGGCCTCGAGCGCCTGGGCCATGACCTCATCGACCTCGGCTTCAGAGCGCACGTTGTGGGCCAAGCTGAAGCTCGTTGGACTTCCCGTCTGGAGCGGAAGGCCAGTGTCCGCAGCCAGACTCTTGCTGGGCCAGACGGCGAGCTTGAGGCCCTGCTGCAGTTCGAAGAAGGCAACCGCTCCGTTGTCGAACTCCGTTCCCATGATGCCGTCGGTGCGCAGCCCGAGGCCGTCCCGGTAGAACGCTACCGCGCGCTCGAGGTCTTCCACGCCGAGCGTGATGAGGCTGATGTGAGGGCGCATGGGTTGGGCGGGTGGGGGGCTGACGCCTAAGAACACTCTGCATGAATCGACTGCACCTGTGCCTGCAGCCGTGCAGACGAGTTGAGATGATGCCGCCCATGAAGCAAGCAAGCCTGGGACTGGGGACTTCGACCAAGCGCACGCGCAAGGCGGCGTTTCTGGCCGAGATGGAGCGCGTCGTGCCCTGGGCCGCGCTGGTCGGTCTGGTGGCGCCCTGCGCGCCCGAGGGCCGCCGGGGGCGCCCGCCGTTTGCGGTGGAGACGATGCTGCGCATCCACTTCATGCAGCAGTGGTTCACGCTGAGCGACCCGGCGATGGAGGACGCGCTGCACGGCACGCCGCTGCTGCGCGACTTCGCGGGGCTGGGCGGCCCGAGCGAGCGCCTGTTGGCGCACATCGGCGTGGACGCCGAGTCGGGACTGGTGCACACGGTCAAGGGCACGGCAGGCTACGTCAACGACGTGGTCGAGGCCAACGCGCTGCTGCATGGCCAGGAAGCCGAGGTCTTTGGCGATGCCGGCTACCAGGGTGCCGACAAGCGCGCCGATGCCGGCGACGACGTGCGCTGGAACGTGGCCATGATGTCAAGCTGCGCTACTGCGGGCTGAAGAAGAACACCGCGCAACGGGTCACGCTGCTTGCGTTGTCGAACCTGTGGATGGTGCGCAAGAAGCTGGCCGTACTGGATGGGCAAATCCGCCCGCAGCGGGCCTGCGGAGCCTGACAATGGGCCGAAAGACGCCCAAAGCGCCTCGCAGCGCGGCGAAACGGCGGCCGCAGACATGGATTGAGTCACCTGACGGTGCGGATGCGGTGCTTTCAAGAACCTGGCTCCTGTATGCACACCTGCGGACCATTTGTGCAGGGCTTCCCTAACGACTGAAGTAAGCCCCGCCGCGAAGGGGCGTCGGCTTGAATGAATTGTTAGACCGCCGGCTTCTAGCCACCAACCGCCGCCTCGATCACGGAGATGTCGATTTTCTTCATCGTCATCATTGCATCGAAAGCCCGCTTGGCGGCGGAGCGATCAGGGCTGGTATACGCCTTGATCAACGCGATTGGCGTAATCTGCCAGGAGAGCCCCCACTTGTCTTTGCACCAACCACAATCGCCCTCTTGTCCACCATTGCCGACGATCGCGTTCCAATAACGATCGGTCTCGGCCTGATCTTCGGTGGCAACTTGGAACGAGAACGCTTCATTTGGCTTGAACGCGGGCCCACCGTTAAGCCCCAGACAAGGAACGCCCATCACGGTGAACTCTACTGTCAACACGTCCCCTTGTTTGCCCGACGGAAAGTCGCCCGGTGCGCGATGCACCGCGCCGATGGACGAATCTGGAAAGGTCTTGGCGTAGAACCGCGCCGCCTCCTCGGCATCGCATTCG
>Ga0207951_100956_pt1 | contig 11891 bp, 9 predicted proteins | sample Subbio12Aug_8Bad_FD_184830 | JGI IMG/M metagenome (GOLD analysis project Ga0207951, IMG submission 184830) | Serpentinite rock and fluid subsurface biosphere microbial communities from McLaughlin Reserve, California, USA - CR12Aug_8Bad (SPAdes) | ecosystem: Environmental > Terrestrial > Deep... | reverse complement strand
GGAACTGGGTGCCCAGCAGCGCCGAGATCAGGGCGCCGCTCCACATGCCGTGCCCGATCACGCCGTGAAACAGGGTGTCGTTGGCGTATTCGGGGTTCAGGTGCGCCGGGTTGGTGTCGCCCGACACGGCGGCAAAGGCCTGGATGTCTTGCAGCGTCAGGGTGCGCAGCAGGCGCGCGCTCTGGCCGATGTGCAGTTCGTCGAAAGTGAGGTTCTCACTCCATTCGCTCGAAGTCGGGGGCTGGGTCATGGGTTTTTTCCTCAAAGTGAATTACGAAGGGTTGTCGCGCAAGGCCTGCAGCCGGCGCTGCAGGTGCAAGTCGGGCACGTCCACCACGGCCAATGCGCCAGCATAAACGATGCCTTGGTTGCCGTCCAAGGTCAGGGCCTGCCCGACCGTGTATTCGTGCGGCCCAAAGGCCACCGTCTGGCGCTGGGCGTCGATGCGCAGATCGGCGCAGCCGACCAGACACACCTTGCCCAGTTGGCGCGCCACCACCGCCGCGTGGGCGGTGCGCGCGCCGCGCTGGGTCAGCAGCCCCTGCACGCGCTGCAGGGCCTCGATGTCGTCGGTTTGCGCATCAGCGCGCACCAGCAGCACCGGCACACCGGCGCGGGCGCGCTCGATGGCGCGTTCGGGGTCGAGCGCGATCTCGCCGCTGGCGATGCCGCTGCAGGCGCTGCTGGCGCGCGCCAGCTCAAGGGGCTGCCCGCCATCTGCCGCGTCCGCGCCACTGCGCGGGGCGAGTTGTTGCAACACCAAGTCTTTGGGCTTGAGGTGCGCGGTGCGTTCGCGCGCCGTCTGGCGGTCGATCAGGCCGGCCTCGTGCAGGTCGAGGGCGATGCGCACGGCCGCGCGCGGGGTGCGCTTGCCGCTGCGCGTTTGCAGCAGGTGCAGGTGGCCGTCTTGCACCGTGAATTCGAAGTCTTGCATGTCGCCCAACTCGTGTTCGAGCATGCGCGCCGCGTTTTGCAGCGCCTCCCAGGCCTGCGGCAGGGTCTGTGCCAAGCTGGCGTGGCCGTGCGCGTTGCGCTGCCCGCTGACCACGTCTTCGCCTTGGGCGTTGGCCAGAAAATCGACCCACAGCGTCGGCTCGCCGCTGCTGGGGTCGCGCGTGAACCCGACCCCCGCGCCGGAGTGGCTGCCGCTGTTGCCAAACACCATGCGCTGCACGATCACGGCGGTGCCGAGCTGTTCGTCGATGCCGTGCAGTTTGCGAAAGCTTTTGGCCTTGGGCGCAAACCAGGAGCCATAGACCGCCTGCACCGCGGCGGCGAGCTGCTCGTGCGGGTCTTGCGGGAACGCCTTGCCGGCGTGGGTCTGGTACAGCGCCAGGTAGCTGCGGCACAGCGCGCGCAGGCCCTGGTAGTCGAGTTCGCGCTCGTCGCCCCCTAGTGTGGCGCGCTGCAACTCGGCTTCGAACAGCGGTGCCGGCAGGCCCGCGACCAGCTGCGCGTAGCTGGCGATCAGTCGCCGGTAGGCGTCCCAGACCATGCGCGGGTTGCCGCTGAGGCGCAGCAAGCCGGGCAGGGTGGCCTCGCACAGCCCGACGTTGAGCAAGGTCTCCATCATCCCCGGCATCGACACCGGGGCGCCGGAGCGCACCGCGACCAGCAGCGGCGCGCGCGGGTCGCCCAATTTCAAGGCGCAGGCCGCCTCGAGGGCCGGCAAACCGCTGCCCAGCAAGGGCGGCAGGCTGGCTGCCGGGTCGCGCGTGTAGTGGGTGCCCAGCACCAGCGCCGCCGGCACCGGCAAGCCCATCTGCGCCATGCGCCAGAGGTGGTAGGCCTTGGAGCCGACCGCCTCGGGGGTCGGTGGCGCGGTCTTGCCGGCGGGTTCGGGGCCGATCAGGTGCAGGTGGCGCGGCCAAGCGGACGCAGCGGCGGCGGCTTTTTTCATGCCACCACTCCGGCGGGGCCGAGCACGATGCGGCGCAACACGTAGCCGGCTTTGAGCAGGTGGTCGGTGGCCGCTTCCAGCGCCCCCGCCAGCTCGTTGCCCAAGCCAAACAGCACCGGCTGCTGCGCCAACTCTTGCACCAGCTGCACCCGCGTCTGGCGGTAGTGCTCGTCGCACTGGCGTTCGGCGCGCAGCGTGCGCCACAGGGCCTGCAAAAAAGCCTCTTCATCGACCCGGTTCGCCTGCAGGCTCAGGTGGCGCGCGATTTCGATCGCCTTGATCTGGTCCTGGATCGCCGCCAAGGTGGTTTCGGCCAAGCGCAGCAGCGCCTCGACGATGCGCGCCGGCAGCCCGCGCAAGGGCTCGGTGTGCAGCAGCGTCAGCAGGTAGGCCGCTTCCTCGAGCGTGTCGGCGGCGTCGTCCATGGCGTCGAGCAGCTCGAGCAGGGGCCGCCAGCGCTCGTGGCGGCGGGTGCGCTCGCGCGCCGTGGTCAGCAGCTGGTCGGCCTGGTGCTCCCAGGCTTTGCAGCGCTGCAGCGTGCGCTCCCAGTTTTGCGGCTCGCTGCGGCCGGCTTGCGCCAGCGCCTGGCACAGCTCGCTGGCCAAGGCGTGCTGCAGCGCCGCGTGTTCGGCCAGCAGGTCGAACTCGAAGCTGCGCTGGCGCATGGCGCGCGCCAGCAGCAGCCGCGCTTCGTCTTGCACCATGGCCAGCGGCAGTTGCTGGCGCAGCTTGATGCTGGCCTCGGTGAGCAGAGCCTGCAAAAACTGCCGCGCCGCCGCCTCGCCCAGCACCAGGTCGAGCCGTTCGCCGACGCGAAAGGCGTGGCTGTCCACCGCCTGCATGGCTTCATAGACCAGTTGCTCGCCGCCCGCCAGCAACCAAGCCATGTGCCCGACTTCGGTCTTGGCGCAATGGCTCAAAATCTCGATGGCCAGCGCCTTGCCGACGAACAGCTGCAGGCGCTTGCGGGCCCGGTTCCAGTCGATCAGAAAGACGATGCGCGAGGCCGCCGCCTCCAGCCCCTGCAACAGCGCCGCCGGCTGGCGCACTTGCAGCGTGGCGTGGCCGAGCACGTAGGGCTGACCCTGGTTGAGCCCATCGGCGCGCTGCGGCGCCAGCAGCTCCCAGCTGAAACCGAGCGACTCCAGTTGCTTGCGGAAAAAATCGAAGCGCACCGGGTGCAGGTCGGAGTAGCTCAGGCGCACCGTTTTGGTGCTGACTTCGAGCACCAGCACGTGCGCGTCGTTGGTGCCGATGTCGTTTTGAATCAGCAGCTTCTTGCCGTGGCGCGTGACCGCCGTGGCCAGCCCGGGGTGGCCAAACTTGAGCGGCGCGGTGCGCTGCAGGCCGCGCATGAAGGCCTGGATGAGCGGCCGGTCGTCGGGATCGATCTGCCAAGCGTGGGCGCCGTCGATGTTTTCGGTGGCGATCTGCGCCGACAGGGCGTTGAGGCGCTTGTGCAGGTCCATGACCAGCAGGTGCAGGCTGTCGCCCGCTTTGCGCTCGCCGTGGGTGAGGGCGATCAGGTCGCCGGGGTGCAGCGCCTCTTGCTCTTTGAGCCGTTCCAGAAACGCCAGCCACTGCTCGCGGCGCTGACACAGCGCGGGCTCGGGCGCGCCGCCGGACTCGCAGACCGGCTTGGCCATGGTCTGCAAATCGTCGCCGATGGCCTGCGTCAGGGCATCGAGCTGCGGCAGCACCAACAGCGCATCCTGCACAAAGGCGTTGGCGGCGAGTTCGCCCAGCCAGAGCAAGTCGGCCTGGCCGTGCTGGCGCAGCTCGGCGCTCCAGTCGGGCAGCGGGGCCTGCGGGTCGGCCGCGTGCGCCGCCGCCGACTGCAACACCGACAGATACAGCTTGAGGCGGTCGTTGGCCAGCAGGGCGGCGGTGATCCAAGCCGGCAAGAGCAGCGAATTTTGGCCCAACGTGGCGACGGCTTTTTGTTTGTCCATGGTGCAAATCTTGGCGGCAGCGCGCAGTTTGCCTTGGGTGTGTGTCAGGCTTGTGAAGCGCCACCGCTGCGCCGCCGCCGGCGCTGGATCAAGCCATGTGGTGCAAGCCGGCATCGACGTAGATCACGTCTCCGGTGATGCCTGAGGCCGCGCCGCCGACCAGAAACGCCACCGCGCGCCCGACTTCGGCGATGTCCACCAGCCGCCGACCGGGGGAGCGCGTCACCGCCATCTCGATCAGCTCGTCGAAGTGCGCGATGCCCGATGAGGCGCGGGTTTTGAGCGGCCCGGGCGAGACCGCATAGACGCGGACGTCTTTTTCGCCCAGCTCCTTGGCCAAGTAGCGCACCGCCGACTCCAGCGCCGCCTTCACCGGGCCCATCAGGTTGTAGTTGTTCACCACCTTGTCGGCGCCGTAGTAGCTCATGGTCACCAGCGCGCCGCCGGGGCGCAGCAGCGGTTCGGCGTGGTGCGCCATTTCGATGAACGAGTGGCACGACACCTGCATGGCTTGCAAGAAGCCGGCTTGCGTGCAATCGACGATGCGCCCGTGCAGGTCGTCGCGCGGGGCAAAGGCGATCGAGTGGATGACGAAGTCTAGGCTACCCCATTGCTCCTTGATCTGTGCAAACACCTGCTCCATCTGCCCCGGCTGGCTCACGTCCAGCGGCAGCAGCAGCGTGGCGTCGATCTGCTCGGCCAGCGGTTCGACGAATTTTTTGGCTTTTTCGTTGAAGTAGGTGAGGGCGATCTCGGCCCCAAAGGCGCGCAACTTGGCGGCGCAACCAAAGGCGATGCTGTCGGCGTTGGCCACGCCCACCACCAGGCCGCGTTTGCCTTTGAGCATGTCGCCGATGCGGGCGTTTTCGTCCCAAACCTTGGGCAGGGGGTCGCGTGAGTGGGGGTCGATGAACATGGGAGGGCTCCAGTTAAGCTAAAAAATTTCAGGCGGCTTGCTTTAGCCGTTTTGCCACAGCGCCAGGGCGTGTTCGGCCAGCATGCGCTCCTCGTCGGTGGGCAGCACCAGCACCGTGACGCGCGAGCCCGCGCGGCTGATCGGGCCACCGCGGCCGGCGCAGGCTTGGGCGTTGGCCTGCGCTTCGAACTCGATGCCCAGCCAGCCCATGTCGGCCAATATGCGCTCGCGCACAGCCACCGCGTTTTCACCGATGCCGCCGGTAAACACCAGCGCATCGAGCCCGCCCAAGCTGGCGCTCAGGGCGCCGATTTCGCGCTTGCAGCGCGCCACAAAATAATCCAGCGCCTGCGCCGCCTCGGGCTGGGCAGACTGCAACAGCTCGCGCACGTCGTTGCTCAGGCCCGACAAACCCTTGAGCCCCGACTGCTGATACAGCAGCTCAGTGAGCTGGGCGGGGCTGTAGCCTTTTTCGGTCAGCAGATAGAGCAGCACGCCGGGGTCGATCTGGCCGCAGCGCGTGCCCATGGGCAGGCCGTCGAGGGCGGTGAAGCCCATGCTCGAATCGATCGACACCCCTTGGCGCAGCGCACACATCGAAGCCCCGTTGCCCAAGTGGGCCACGATCACCCGCCCTTGGTGCAGCGCCGGCCACTGCTGCTGCAGCGCGCGGGCGATGAACTCGTAGGACAAACCGTGAAAACCGTAGCGGCGCACGCCGGCGTCGTAAAACGGGCGCGGCAGCGCAAAGGTGTCGGCCACAAAGGGGTGCTGGCGGTGAAAGGCGGTGTCGAAACACGCCACTTGCAGCGCCTGCCCAAAGGCCGCCATGGCCGAGCGGATGCCGGCCAAGTTGTGCGGCTGGTGCAGCGGCGCCAGCGGCGCCAGCGCCTCGAGCTGCGCCAGCACCGGCGCGTCGATGCGCACCGGCTGGGCATAGTGCACGCCGCCGTGCACCACGCGGTGGCTCACCAGCACCACCTTTTGCTCGGGCAGGTTTTGCTCCAGCCAGTGCAGCACGGCGGCCAGCGCCTGCTCGTGGCCGCTGCGCGTTGCATCCGCGCCGGGCAGGGTGTGCTGTTGCTTGCCGTGCGTGCTCGACTCGATGCTCAGGCGCGGCGCAGCGCCACCGATGCCCGACACCTGCCCATGCGCCAGCGGCGCCGGCAAAGCCCCCTGCAGGTTCGGACAGGGTCCGCCCTCGGGCAGGGCGGTGAGCGAAAACTTGATCGAGGACGATCCGGCGTTGAGCGTGAGCAACAGAGGCATGGCGAGCGGCGCACAAGGCGAAAAAAGATGACCCGGCCCAGTATAGGCAGGAAATTTGACAAAAGAATGTGCCGCGTGCCTACGCTTTTAACGCTGTTTTTCGGGCAGCTCGATCTTCACTTCGAGCACCTCCAAGTTGTCTTGGCGCTCGAGGTTGACGCGGATGTCACCGGGATTGACGTGCACGTACTTGCTGATGACGGCGATCAGCTCGCGCTGCAACTGCGGCAGGTAGTCGGGCTCGCTGGCGTGGCGCCCGCTGCGCTCGTGCGCCAAAATGATCTGCAGACGGTCTTTGGCAATCGACGCGGTCTGCTTTTTCTCACCTAAAAATAACGACAACCAGGACATGGCGTTCACCTCCCGAACAGGCGTTTGAGCAGGCTGGGCTTTTGCGCATCGACGAAGCGCAGCGTCCGCTCCTGGCCCAAAAAGCGCTCGATCACGTCTTTGTAGGCTTCCGAGACCTCGGTGCCCTGCATGTGCACCGCCGGCAGGCCCTGGTTCGAGGCCTGCAACACGGTTTCGCTCTCGGGGATCACGCCGATGAGCGGAATGCGCAGAATGTCTTGTATGTCTTGCAGCGACAGCATCTGCCCTTCCTGCACCCGGTTCGGGTTGTAGCGCGTGATCAGCAGGTGCTCTTTGATGGCTTCACGGCCCTCGATGGCGCGCCGCGTTTTGCTGCTGAGCATGCCCAGAATGCGGTCCGAGTCGCGCACGCTGGAGACCTCGGGGTTGGTCACCACCAGCGCCTCGTCGGCGTAGTGCATGGCCATCAGGGCGCCGGTCTCGATCCCGGCCGGCGAGTCGCAGACGATGTAATCAAAACCCATGCCAGCCAGATCATTGAGCACGCGCTCCACCCCCTCTTGCGACAGGGCGTCTTTGTCGCGCGTCTGGCTGGCCGCCAGCACGTACAGGCCTTCGCACTGTTTGTCTTTGATCAAGGCCTGGTTGAGGTTGGCCTCTTGGTGGATGACGTTGATGAAGTCATAGACCACGCGGCGCTCGCAACCCATGATCAGGTCGAGGTTGCGCAAGCCGACGTCGAAGTCGATGACCACGGTTTTGAAGCCCTTGAGGGCCAGACCGGCGGCGAAACTGGCGCTGGTGGTGGTCTTGCCCACCCCGCCTTTACCGGATGTAACGACGACTATTTTGCTCATGTTGGCATGACTTTCTGCTCAGATTTATTAAGCGATGGCTTCGATCAGCAGCCGCTCGGCATCGTGGTGGCGCTGCAGCCGCACCCGGGCGGCTTTGGAGCGCACCGCAGGCGGCAGCGGCACTTCGCTGGTGCGGTAGGTGCCGGCAATAGACAACAGCTCGGCCTCGAGGCAGGTGCTGAATATGCACGCGTTTTCGTCGCCGCGCGCACCGGCAATGGCTTTGCCGCGCAGCGGCGCATAGACGTGGATGTGGCCATCGGCCACCACCTCGGCGCCGGGGTTCACCATGGCGGTGACGATCAGATCGCGTCCGCGCGCATACACCTGCTGCCCCGAACGCAAGGGACGCTCGATCACCAGTGCGCCCACCGCGGGGCGTTCAAGGCCAGCGTCTGGGCTGTGTGGAATGGGTTCAGGCGCCGAAGTGCTGGCTGCGCTGGCTGTGAGCGCGTGCACGGCATCCAGAGCATCGTCGGCGCGCGCCAGCCCGGCCGCCGCGGCCTGCTGGCGCACGGCCACCGATCCACCCCGGTACGCCACAGGCTGCAAGTGGGCCGCGCGCAACTGCGCCAGCAGCGGCGCCAAATCGGCAAGGGGTGGTTCGCTGTCTGGCAGCGCGCTGAAGTCGAGCAACAGCGCGTCCTGGTCGAAAAAACCCGCCGCGTCGCCGTAGCGCTGCTGCCAGTCTTGCATCAGCCGCTGGGTGTCGGCACTGCGCAGCGCCAAGGCCAACAGGGGCCAGTGGGTGCTTTTGAGCTCGAAACTCATGGAGGGATCAGAGGCCGCAAGAGGGGACGGTGGGGAGGGAGGGAGGAGTTCAAGGGCAAATCTTAACAGCCCGGCCAAAGCGGAAGGCCAAAGCGCAGCCGGACGGCAGACAGGCCGCGACAGATGCGGTGCCGCATCGAAGCCGCGGGGGTGGCCGGTGTCTTTCCCTATCTCCCATATCTTGATTTAAAGCATAGTCGTAGTAGTAGGCCCACCCCGGTTTGTTGAATAACTCCATATTTTCTTGATTTTCAACTACTTGGGTTTATTTTTAGGTGTGCAGAGTTGGGTTGCATAAATCCTTGCAGCGCTGCATAAGTGGCCTTGGGCGGCGCAGCCTGTGGATAAGCCCCACCTTGTGCGCGAGCTATCCACAGCCTTGTGCAGCGATCCTACCCGGCACAGGTCGGTTAGTTGGCTTTGGTGCGCGTCGGTGCGCGCCCTTGTGCGGCGGCAGATCCTGTTTTAAACCGGGTCGGAATCGCCGGCCTCGGGCGGAACCTCGGGGTAGCCGGCGTCGTCGAGCGCGCGGGCCAGCGCACCGCGGGAGATGCTGCTGCGCACCGTCACGCGGCCGCTGCTGCGCTCGATCTGCACCTCGGCCTGCGCGTCGAGGCGGCGGATGGCTTGGCGCACCGCCTGATCGCAGTGGCCGCAGCTCATGCCCTGAACCGTGAAGTGGTGGGTGTCCATGGTAGAGTCCTTTACTGGTTAAAGTCCGTAGTATGTGAGTTTTACTGGAAGCTTGAGTGATGAACCCTGCTGCGCCGCCGTTTGAGAGCCAGTTCAAAATCGTGGGCATGACCTGCGCCTCGTGCGTGTCGCGGGTCGAGCGCGCCTTGGCCAAGCTGCCCGGGGTGCAGGAGGTGAGCGTCAACCTGGCCACCGAAACGGTGCGCGTGCGTGCGGCAGCGCCGGTGCAAGGTGCGGCCGATGGCGGCGGTGCACCGGCCCAGGGCGCCCCAGGCCAGGGCGCTGCAGAAATGGGCGTGGGTCTGGATGTGGGTGCAGAGGCCGACGAGGCCACGCTCTGGCAAGCGCGGCTGCACCGCGCGGTGCGCGACGCCGGTTATGAACCGGTGCCGCTGGCGCAGGTGGCAGATGCCGACCCGGCCTTGGACCGCCTGTGGGGTGTGCGGCGCGATTTCTGGCCGGTGCTGCTGGCCATGGCGCTCACGCTGCCGCTGGCGCTGCCCATGGTCGGCAAGCTCTGGGGTGAGTACTGGATGCTGGGGCCGCTGTGGCAGTTTTTGTTGGCCACGCCGGTGCAGTTCATCCTTGGGGCGCGGTTTTACCGCGCCGGTTGGCACGCCATCCGCGCCGGTAGCGGCAATATGGAGCTGTTGGTGGCCATTGGCACCACGGCCGCCTGGGGCATGAGCACCTGGTTGTGGTGGCGCGCCGAGCCCGGCAGTATGGTGCCGTTGTACTACGAGGTGGCGGCGGTGATCATCACCCTCGTGCTGCTGGGCAAATGGCTGGAGGCGCGCGCCAAGCGCCAGACCACCAGCGCCATTCGCGCCCTGCAGGCCTTGCGCCCTGAGGTGGCGCACCTGCTGCCCGACGGCGTGCGGCGCGAGCAGATGCAGGACGTGCCGGTGGCCGAACTGCTGCCGGGGGATCGGTTGCTGGTGCGCCCGGGCGAGCGCCTGCCTGCCGACGGCGTGATCGAGCAGGGGCAGACGCAGATCGACGAATCCATGCTCACCGGCGAGCCGCTGCCGGTGTTGCGACTGGTGGGCGACACGGTCACCGGCGGCAGCCTGAACGGCGACGGTGCCATCGAGCTGCGCGTGACGGCGGTGGGTACGCAGTCGGTGCTGCAGCGCATCATCGCGCTGGTGCAAGACGCGCAAGCGGTCAAACCGCCGGTGCAGCGCCAGGTGGACCGGGTGGCGGCGGTGTTCGTGCCGGTGGTGTTGCTGGTTGCGCTGGTTACCTTTGGGCTTTGGTGGGGCTGGCAGCAGGCACCGTTTGAGCAGGCCCTGTTGGCAGCGGTGGCGGTGCTGGTGATCGCCTGCCCGTGCGCGCTCGGGCTGGCCACCCCGACGGCGATCATGGCCGGCACCGGGATGGCGGCGCAGCACGGCATCTTGATCAAAGACCCAGAGGCGCTCGAAGCCGCGCGCCGTGTGGACACGGTAGCGTTCGACAAGACCGGTACCCTCACCCTAGGGCAGCCGGTGTTGCGGCACCTGTTGCCGGCTGCGGGTGTGGATGGGTCGGCAGCGCTGCAGGCGGCAGCGGCCTTGCAGCGCCACAGCGAGCACCCGCTGGCGCGCGCGGTGTTGCAGGCGGCGCAAGCCGAACTGCAGCAACTGCAGCAACTGCAGCAGCCCGAGCAGGGGGTGCCGCAGGCGCAGCAAGCACAAGATGTGGGCCTAGGCCTAGACAAACCTCCCCAAGGCGCTGCGGTTTTGCAAGCCAGCGCGGTGCAGGCGGTGCCGGGGCGCGGCTGCCATGGCGAGGTGCAGGGTACGGTGCTGTACTTGGGCAGTTGGGACTGGCTGCAGGGGCTCGGGGCCGATTTGCGGGGCTGGCAGGAGCAGGCCGAGGCTTGGGCCGGCCAGGGCTGCAGCGTGTCGGTGCTGGCGCAGCAGCACGGGTGGCAGCCGCTGGCCTTGCTGGCGTTTGCCGACCAACCCAAGCCCGGATCGGCCCAAGCCATCACCGAGTTGCGTGCGCTGGGTTTGCGCCTGCTGATGATATCGGGCGACAACCAGCGCGCCGCCGAAGCGATGGCGCGCCGCCTAGGGCTAGACCCGGCGGCGGGCGAGGTGCGCGCCCAGGTGCTGCCGGGCGACAAGGCGCGGCTGGTGGCCGAACTCAAAGCCCAAGGCCGGGTGGTGGCGATGGTGGGCGACGGCGTCAACGACGCCCCGGCGCTGGCGGCGGCCGATGTCGGGCTGGCGATGAGCCACGCCCAAGGCGGCTCCGATGTGGCGCTGCACGCTGCCGGCATCACCCTGATGCGCGGCGAGCCGCTGCTGGTGGCGGCGGCGCTCGACATTTCGCGCCGCACGGTAGCCAAAATCCGGCAAAACCTGTTTTGGGCCTTTATCTACAACACCATCGGCATCCCGCTGGCGGCGCTGGGCCTGCTCAGCCCGGTGCTGGCCGGGGCGGCGATGGCGCTGAGCTCGGTGAGCGTGGTGAGCAACGCCTTGCTGCTCAAGCGCTGGCGGCCGCCGGCGCGCAGCCTTTAGGTTGGGAGGCAATTTGCGCTTGCGCCGGCAAATCGGGTGCGCGCGGGTTTAGGATCGAAGCCTATGGCCGAACCCAGCGCGGGCCCTCCCACCCTTCCTCCAGCCCCCCGACCCCCCGTGCCGCCCTGGTGGCGCGGGGTGCTGCTGGCGCTGTGGCTGTCGCTGGCGGCGGCGGTGGCGCTGGGCATCACGCGCTTTGCCTACGGTTTGCTGCTGCCGCCCATGCGCGCCGACCTCGGCTGGACCTACGCCTTGGCCGGGGCCATGAACACCTTCAACGCCGTCGGCTACCTCGTGGGGGCGCTCACGGCCCCGTGGCTGCTGCGCCGCTTGGGGGCTGGGCCGCTGCTGCTGGTCGGGGCCCTGCTGGCCAGCGTGTTCATGGCCAGCAGCGGTTTTTTTAGCGCCAGCGCGCCACTGCTGGCGCAGCGGCTGGCGGCGGGCGTGTTCAGCGCCTGGGTTTTTGTCGCCGGGGGCCTGCTGGCGGCGCGCTTGGGCACGGTTTGGCCAGCGCACAGCGGTTGGTTGCTGGGCTTGTATTACGGCGGCGTGGGCTGGGGCATCGTGCTGTCGGCGCTGGCGGTGCCGCCGGTGCTGGGCTGGGCCGCCAGCGTGCCGCACGGCTGGGCTTGGGCTTGGTGGCTGCTGGCGCTGGTCTGTTTGCTCACCACGGCATCGCTGTGGGGGCTGCTGCGGGCGCTGCGCCAG
>Ga0207951_100953_pt1 | contig 11909 bp, 11 predicted proteins | sample Subbio12Aug_8Bad_FD_184830 | JGI IMG/M metagenome (GOLD analysis project Ga0207951, IMG submission 184830) | Serpentinite rock and fluid subsurface biosphere microbial communities from McLaughlin Reserve, California, USA - CR12Aug_8Bad (SPAdes) | ecosystem: Environmental > Terrestrial > Deep... | reverse complement strand
GATCATGTCGGGCGTGACCAACACCACCGCGCGCAACTGGGAACAGATCGTGGCGAGCGTCGCGCCGCAGGGCGCCATCGTACTGATCGAATCCCAGGCGCCGATCGACGCGCGGCAACTGATGCCGAAATCCGCCTCCCTGCACTGGGAGCTGATGTTCACGCGGCCGATGTTCGGCACGCCCGACATGATCGAGCAGCACCGCCTGCTCAACGCCGTCGCCGGCCTGGTGGAGCACGACCGCATCCGCCACACCATGACGCGCAATCTCGGCCCGGCGAACGCGGCGCGGCTGCGCGAGGCGCATGCGCTGGTCGAAAGCGGCACGATGATCGGCAAGGTCGTGCTCGAGGGCCTTTAGAGGCGGCTCGCTTCCGACAAGCGGATCCCCTGCCGGTTGGTAGGCACCTCGTGCCGGTGCGGTGGCGTCACGCAGGGAGGGCGTAGCCCGACCGGAGCGAGGCCGCGGCACCTTCGCCGCTGTCAGGCAGAAAATCCACTCATCCAACCGGCCGAATTTCCCGAGCCATCTCTCTGCCTGATCGCCCTGCGGCGCGACCGGCGCACGGCATGACGGCAAAGGCCTGGCGGGGAACGCTTTCGGGGCTGCGCTAGCGCCAGACCATCAGGTCGTTCTCGCCTTCCTGCACCGTCTCGCCCTTCTGGTTCCGCAGCAGGAAGGCGAGCGTGACGATGCCGCGGTCGGGCTTGCGTGTGGGCCGCTTCGACACCACCCGCACCTGCGCCGCGATGCGGTCGCCCACCAGGATCGGGCCGGCGAATTTCCAACGCCAGCCCAGCGAGACGATGGCCGCGAAGCGCGTCTCCGCCCGGTTCTTGAGCCCGTCGCACAGCGCGAGTCCGAGCAGCCCATGCGCGACGCGCCCCGGATAGCCGAGGCCGCGCGCATGGTCGTCGTCCATGTGGATCTCGTAGAAATCCCCGGTCAGCCCGGCGAAGCCGAGGATATGCCCCTCGGTCACCGTGATGCCGGGCGTCTCGAACGCCAGGCCCGGCGCGATGGCGTCGAAGCGCAGCGCGCCCATCAGAAGCGCGGCATCAGCATGCCGCCGTCGATGGGGAAGGAATGGCCGGTCGAATAGGGCATCGCGCCGGCGGCGAGCGTGGCGATGGCGCGGCCGATGTCCTCCGCCTCCCCCCAGCGCTTGATCTGCGTGAGGCCGCCTTCGATCTGCGTGCGGTAGCTGTCCCAGACGCTGCGCGTCATGTCGGTGCGGATGATTCCGGGCTGGATGTCGTAGGTGTTGATGCCGTGGTCGGCGAGGCGGAAGGCGAACAGCTTCGCGATCATCGAAACCCCCGCCTTCGAGACGCAGTATTCCGCCCGGTTCAGCGAGGCCATCACCGCATTCACCGAGGAGACGAAGCTCATCGAACGATGCCCGCGCGTCGGCGCGCCCGGCGCGATCATGCGCCTGGCCACCGCCTGCGACAGGAAGAAGGTCCCGCGCGCATTCACATCGAGCAGCCGGTCCCAGGAGTCCGGCGTCGTCTCGAGCATGTCCTGCCGGACCGCGACCTGCACGCCGGCGATGTTGGCGAGGCACTCGAGCCCGCCGAAGGCGCGCCAGGCCGCATCCACCAGCGCGGCCTGCGCCTCCACATCCGCGATGTCGGCCCTGACGAAGGCGAAGGCGCGGCCTGCCGCCTCCACGCCCGCGCGGGTTTCCGCCACGCCCTCCTCGGTGATGTCGGCGCCGACCACGTCGAAGCCTTTTTCCGCCAGCGCGACGCAGGTCGCGCGGCCGATGCCGCGGCGCGCGCCGGTGACGAGTGCTGCCGGCCTCATCGGAACAGTTCCCTCGCCATGATCATCCTCTGGATCTGGTTGGTGCCTTCGTAGATCTGCGTGATCTTGGCGTCGCGATACAGCCGCTCCACCGTCACCCCGCGGATGTAGCCCGAGCCGCCATGCACCTGCACCGCATCGGCGATGCGCGCCACCGCGGCGTCGGAGGCGAAGCACTTGGCCATGCTCGCGGCGAGCGTCGCGTTCCCGCCGGCATCGAGCACGCGCGCCGCGTGGTGAACCATCAGCCGCGCCGCCTGCGTCTCCTTGGCGAGGTCGGCGACCATCCACTGCACCGCCTGGAATTCCGCGATGGCCTTGCCGAACTGCACGCGGGACTTCGCATGGGCGATGCTCTCCTCGAGCGCGCGCTGGAGCAGCCCCACCGCCAGCGCGCCGATGCCGACGCGCCCGCGGTCGAGCACCGACATCATCAGGTGGAAGCCGCGCCCCTCGGGGCCAAGCATCGCACCGGCGGCCAGACGCACGCCCTCGAAGCGCAGGCCCCCGACCGGGGAGCCGCGCTGGCCCATCTTGCGTTCCTTGCGCTCGCGCGCCACGCCCGGCGCGTCGAGATCCACCAGGAAGACCGACATGCCGCGATGCCCCGCCGCGGGGTCGGTGCGCGCGAGCACGGCGGCGAAGTCGGCGACCGGCGCGTTGTGGATCCACATCTTCGCCCCGTCGAGCCGCCAGCCAGCGCCGTCCCGCCGCGCCACGGTCCTGAGCGCGGCGAGGTCCGAGCCCGCGCCCCCCTCGGTCAGCGCATAGGCGCAGCGGATCTCGGCGCGCAGCAGCGGCGCGAGGTAGCGCGCCTTCTGCCCCGCGCTGCCATGCCGCACCAGCAGGGTGCCCAGCAGTTCCACCAGCCCGGCCTGGTCGGCGACGCTCGCATATCCGCGCGCGAGTTCCTCCATCACCAGCGCGTAGCCGAGCGCATCGGCGCCCGCCCCGCCCTCGGCCTCGGGCACGGTGATGCCGAACAGCCCGGCGGCGGCGAGCGCGCCATAGAGCGCGCGCGGCACGGCCTCGGCCTCGTCCCAGACGTTCGCGTGGGGGGCGATCTCGGCATCGGCGAAGCGGCGCGCGGCGGCGCGCAGCGCGAGGTGCAGGGGCGAGAGGCCGGTCTGCGTGCTGTCGGTCATCCGTGCCCCTCAGCGCCCCTGAACGCCCCCCAGTACCCCCTCAAAACCAAGGCCCGCTCCACCGCGGGCGGAGCGGGCCTTTTCGCCGTTGACCGGTGCCGTTCTCCTGGACGTTGCCCCGAACTGAGCGCCGCGATCTGACAAGGCATGGACATGCCCGGTCAAGCGGGCAGGTGTGCGGCGCAGCATGCCGATCTCCTGCTCTGGAGAACGCCTTTTCCGGAGCAACTCGTCTCCGGCCCGGCGATCGCCGGGCCCGGCAGTCCCTGGCTTCTTCCTGGCCAGGACGGGCTCGCCGATCCGGGCGTGAGGCGGCGGCTGGAGGAACTCCGGGCACGGCAGCGGACGCTGCTTCCGCAGGACGGGCCGGCGACGAGCGCGCCGCCCGTCTTTCACCCGAACCTTGTCCTGGTCTATGCGAAGCGGGTGTCCGCCCTCTCCCCCCGGCCTCACAGCGACGCCTCGGGATCCAGCCTGATCACGTAGGACCGCCAGCCCGCCCGCGTCGCGACCCTTTCATAGAGCGCGATGGCCGCGCAGTCCGCTTCGGGGACGATCCAGCGCAGATGCGACCATCCGCGCTCCCGCCCGATCGCGCAGAGCGCATCGATCATGCGGCGCGCGAGGCCCTGGCCACGGCGGTCCGGCCGCACGAAGAGGTCGTCGAGCGCGCCGCAGCGCCTCGCGAAGACCGCCTCGGGCAGGTCGAAGACGATGGCGAAGGCGGTGATCCCGTCCTCCTCGTCGTTCACCAGCACCTCGGCGCGCGGATCGGCGGCGAGCAGCGCCGCGGCGTCAGCGCCGCTCGCGGGCCGGCTGCCAGCGAGGGTTGCGCGCATCTCCGCCGCGTAGGTTTCGAGCAAGGGCGCGAGGCGGTGGCGCTGCGCGGCGGGCAGCATGCGGATGGCGGTCATCGGGCGTGGTCCTGAACGCGAAAGGGGCGCCGCCCGCATCGCGGACGGCGCCCCTCGCCGGGATCGGTGCTGGTATCAGCTCGCGGGCGTGTCGGACGGCGCGGCAGCGGCAGCGGCGGCAGCGCGCTTGGCGGCGCGGGTGGCGGCGGCCTTCTTCGCGGCCTCGACTCGCGCGGCGGACTTCACCACGGCCTTCTTCGCGGCGGGCTTCTTGGCCGCGGCGGCCTTCTTGGGCGCGGCCTTCTTGGCGGCGGCCTTCTTGGGCGCGGCCTTCTTCGCGGCCGGCTTCTTCACCGCCTTCTTCGCGGCGGCCTTCTTGGCGGCCGGCTTCTTGGCGGCGGCCTTCTTGGGCGCGGCCTTCTTGGCGGCCGGCTTCTTCTTGGCCGCGGCCTTCTTCGCCGCCGGCTTCTTGGCGGCGGCCTTCTTGGCGGCCTTCTTGGCGGCGGGCTTCTTGGCCGCAGCCTTCTTCGCGGCGGGCTTGCGCGTCGCCGGTGCCTTCTTCTTGGCCGCGGCCATCGCCATGGGCTGGGCGCGCAGGCCTTCCTCGGTCTCGGCGGTCTCGATGATGTCCGTCATGGTGAGTTGTGTCTCCGTGCGTTCCGGTGAGGGGTGGACGGTGCGCCGCAGCGCGCCGCTCGCCCAGGTGACAGCAGGACAGGGCGGGCCTGCCTGTGGCGCGCGGATCCCGTGGCGCGCTCCTTCGGCGTATGGGCGATCTCCGGATCGCGGCTGCCGACCCGGCTTACGCGCGCGGCATATCCCCGTCGCGCGCTGCGTCCGACGTCTCCTGCGCCGGGCTGCAGCGTCGCGGCTGCGCGTCCTGGCGGTGCGGGATGGATGGCGATCCTGGCCGTCCTTCCCGAGAGTCCGCGGTCCATCGACCGTCCTTCCCTGCTGCGGCGACCATCCTTCCCGATGCGTCGTTGACGTCTGGTGCATGCCGGTCCGAACTTGGTCGTGCGGAGCGTCGTGCCTGAGAGCGTGTCCGACGAATCGCGCAAGATGATTCGCGCATCGGCACGCTATCTTCACGCGCATGTTCGGTGTCAACAGAATCCGCACATGCGCGCGCGCAAAAAGCGCGCGACGTTCGTCGCGATGCGTCGGGTGTGGCGTGCGTGTCGCGTTCCGCATCCGCGCGGCGCGTCGCCGCGCATCGCGCAATGCCTTCCCGCCGCGTGCGATTGCGGCGGGAAGGTGGCGTCTCAGCCTCGCACGGCGAGCGGCACGACGGCGCGTTCGGCGACGCCGGTGTAGTGCGAGAGCGGGCGGATCAGCCGGTTGTCGGCCGCCTGCTCGAGCACATGCGCCGCCCAGCCGGTGATGCGGGAGCACACGAAGATCGGCGTGAAGAGCGGGATGTCGAAGCCCATCAGGTAGTAGGCGGGCCCGGCCGGGAAATCGAGGTTCGGGTGGATGTTCTTCTTCTCGAGCATCACCCGGGCAAGCACGGCGGAGGTGTTCATCCACCGCTTGTCGCCCACCACCTCGGCCATGATCTCGGCGTACTTCTTCATGGTGGGCACGCGGCTGTCGCCGGTCTTGTAGACCCGGTGGCCGAAGCCCATGACCAGCGCCTTGTGGCCGAAGCGCTCCTGAATCCAGGCCTCGGCCGCCTCGGGGGAGGGGATCTCCTTGAGCATGTGCATCACCGCCTCGTTGGCGCCGCCATGCAGCGGGCCCTTCAGCGCGGCGATCGCCCCGGCGATGGCCCCGTGCATGTCCGCCATGGTCGAGGTGATGGTCCGGGCGGTGAAGGTCGAGGCGTTGAAGGTGTGCTCGGCATAGAGGATCATCGAGACGTCGAAGGCCCGGATGACCTCCTTCTGCGGCACCTTCCCGAAGACCATGTGGAAGAAGTTCTCGCAGAAGGGCAGCGCCGGATCGGGCGCCACCGGGTCGAGCCCCTTGGACAGCCGGTTGGATGCCGCCACCGCCGTCGGGATCTTCGCCAGCAGCCGCATCGCCTTGCGCCGTTGGGCGGCGTCCGAGATGTCGGCGGTCTCCGGATCCTCCATCCCCATGAAGGAGACGGCGGTGCGGATCATGTCCATGGGGTGCGCGTCCTTCGGGAATTCACGCAGCACGCGCAGCAGCGCCGGGCTCAGCGCCCGGTTCGCCTTCTCCTCCGCCTGGAAGGCTGCGAGCTGCGCCTTGCCCGGCAGCTCCCCGTTCCACAGCAGGTAGGCGGTCTCGTCGAAGGAGGCGTTCTCGCAGAGATCCTGCACGGCATAGCCGCGATAGGTCAGGGAGTTGGTCTCCGGCATGACCTTCGAGACCGCCGAATCGTCGGCATAGACGCCGACCAGGCCCTTCCGGACCTCAATCGCTTCGCTCATGGCTTTCCTCGCTCTTGCCTGTGGGGCGACGGACGCGCCCGGGGGCGCGCCCGCTGCCGGTCGGTTCAGAAGATGCCGGGCTTGGCGTCGAGCAGCCCGCCCGCCGGCAGCGCCACGTTCAGCGCGCCCAGATCGCCCGCCTTCAGCCGCGGCAGGTCCTGCACCGCCTCGAGGAAGCGGTTCGCCTCGCGCGCCGAGATGAGGCCCTCGGTCAGGGTGCGGAACTTGCCGATGTACTGCTCGCGGGCGAAGGGGCGCGCGCTGTTCGGATGGGCGTTCGCCACGCCCAGCTCGTCCACGATCTTCCGCCCGTCCTTGAGCAGGATCTCGACGCGGCCGCCGAAGGCAAGCTCGTCGGGGTCCTTGGAGTGGTACTTCCGCGTCCACTCCGCATCCTCGCGCGTCTCGATCTTGTGCCACAGGCGGACGGTATCGGCCCGGCCGGCACGCCTGGGGGCGTAGCTGTCCACATGGTGCCAGCGCCCGTCCTGCAGGGCTACGGCGAAGATGTACATGATCGAATGGTCGAGCGTCTCGCGGCTGGCCTTGGGGTCCATCTTCTGAGGGTCGTTCGCCCCCGTCCCGATCACGTAGTGGGTGTGGTGGGAGGTGTGGATGATGATCTTCGCGATGTCGTCGAAATCGGTGATGTGCTCGCGCATGCGGAAGGCGAGGTCGATCAGCGCCTGGGACTGGTACTCGGCCGAATGCTCCTTGGTGTAGGTCGCCACGATGGCGCGCTTGGGCTCGCCGGGCTCGGGCAGGGGCACGTGGTAGTACACCGGGCCGTACACGTCCTGGCGGTTCGACCGCCCGGCCAGCACCCAGGCGATGACGCTGTCCTCGCCCTCATAGATGGGAGAGGGCGCGCCCTCTCCGCGCATGCAGCGGTCCACCGCCTCGACCGCCAGCTTGCCGGCATGCGCCGGGGCGTAGGCCTTCCAGGAGCTGATCTCCCCCTTGCGCGACTGGCGGAAGGAGATCGAGGTGTGCAGCGCCTGCTGGATGGACTGGAACACCACCTCCTGCTTCAGCCCCAGCAGCGTGCCGATGCCCGCCGCGGCGGCGGGGCACAGATGCGCGATGTGGTCCACCTTGTGCTCGTGCAGGCAGATCGCGCGCACCAGGTCCACATGCAGCTCATACCCGGTGGCGAGGCCGCGGATCAGGTCGCGGCCCGACTTCCCCATCGCCTGCGCCACCGCGAGGATGGGCGGGATGTTGTCGCCGGGGTGCGAATAATCGGCCGCGAGGAAGGTGTCGTGCATGTCGAGTTCGCGCACCGCCGTCCCGTTCGCCCAGGCCGCCCATTCGGGGGAGACGGTGGTGGCGGACTTCACGCCGAACACCTGCGCGCCGCCGGCCTTCTTCGCGTGCCCCAGCGCCATGCCGCGCGCCGAGACGACGGGGCGGCGGTTGACCGCGGCGATGGCGACGGATGCGTTGTCGATGATCCGGTTGATGATCATCTCCTGGACGTCGCGCTCGACCGCGACCTTGTCGGTGGCCACGCCGGCCATCTTCCAGGCGAGCTGCTCCTCGCGCGGCAGCAGCGCCTTGGAGGGGTGGACCTTCACGGCATGGAGCTTCATCGGCGTTCTCCCGGTTGCATGGGTGGGTGTCGCGCTTTGTGCGCCCGGATCGCATGATCGTCCAATCCGATAGACCGTGCGGCGGGACAGGTTTTCCGCACCGCCGTGGATTTCCGCCTGGTGCGCCGCCTCTGTACCGCACCCGGCTTTCTGGACACGGACCTGCACTATGCGGCGCGCCTGAGGTTGGTGTCGAGCCAGGCGGCGCGAGCGTCGAGCGGGCTGTGGTAGCCGTTCTTCCCGATCAGCCACCCGGCGTTGTAGCGGACGGCGAAGTCGCGGATCCCGCGCCGCACGATGGCGGCACCGTCCATCATGGCGCGCATCCTGCCGTCGGCGGCATCGCGCGCGTTGTCCTGCGCCTGTTGGGGGAAGCCCGGGGCGACGCGCCACCGCTGCCGCGCCCGCACGCACGGCGGGAAGCGGCCGACCAGCCGGTGCGGCTGCGGACAGAAGCCGGCCGGCGAGGTCGGCAGGATGCTGTCGGTCATGGCGGTCCCTCCGCGACGCAGGCTGGACCCGTTTCGTCGTGATCGTCGCGGCGAAACGGATCCAGCCATCCGTTCTGTCGCATTTTCCGGATCGCCGGGCGATTCCGCTCGGCTCGAGGATGCTCCGGCCGTCTCGGCGCGGCACGGTAGGGCCGCCGACGGGCGAGGCTTCCACCGCCCCGCGCGCGATGCGAACATCCCCGCCGCGCAGGGCAGGGGATGGAATCGTGGCGGCATTCGAATCGGACTACGTGGTTGTCGGCGGCGGCTCCGCCGGCTGCGTCATGGCGGCACGGCTGTCCGAGGATCCGCTCGCGCAGGTCGCGCTGCTGGAAGCGGGGCCGTGGGATCGCAACGCCTGGATCCACATCCCGATGGGCTTCGCGCGCCTGTATGTGACCAAGAAGTTCGACTGGAACTACCAGACCGAGGCCGAGCCCGAACTGCATGGCCGGCAGGTCTACTGGCCGCGCGGGCGCGTGATCGGCGGCTCGGGCAGCGTGAACGGCTTGGTGTTCCTGCGCGGATCCCCGCGCGACTACGACCGCTGGGCGCAGTCGGGCGCGCGCGGCTGGTCCTACGACGACTGCCTGCCGGCGTTCAGGAAGCTCGAGACCTTCGCCGGCCCCGAAAGCCGATTCCGCGGCAAGGACGGCCCCGTGCAGGTGGGCGAGGTGCCGGAGCCCTCGCCTGGCTGCCGCGCCTTCATCGAGGCCTGCGTCCGCCTCGGCTTCGAGCGCAACCCGGACAACAACGCCGCCTGGTTCGAGGGCGTCGCGCCGAACCAGCTCAACGTCCATCGCGGCTGGCGCTGGAGCCCCGCCACCGCCTACCTCAAGCCCGCGCTGCACCGGCCGAACCTGACCGTACGCACCGAGCGCCTGGCGCTGCGGATCCTGATCGAGGACGGCCGCGCGGCGGGCGTGGTGGTGCGCGGCCCCGACGGCGAGGAGACATACCGCGCGCGGCGCGAGGTCATCCTCTGCGCCGGCGCGATCGAGAGCCCGAAGCTGCTGATGCTTTCGGGCATCGGCGACGGCGCGGCACTGCAGGCCATGGGCATCCCCGTCGCGCATCACGCCCCGGAGGTGGGGCGGAACCTGCAGGATCATTTCATGGTGCGCTTCGCCTATCGGACGAAGCCCTGCGGCACGCTTAACGAGATCATGGCGAACCCGCTGCGCGCGGCGGGGCTCGGCCTGTCGTGGCTCCGGCGTGGACGCAACCAGATGGCGGTGGGCGCGTCGGAGGCGAGCCTGTTCGCGCGCGTGCTGCCGGATTCGGAAGAACCCGAGGTGCAGTTCCAGTTCGTGAATTTCAGCCTCGGCGACCAGGGAACCTCGGCGAGCAGCCTCGCGAAGCATCCCGGCTTCACCTTCAATTTCTGCGTCTGCCGCCCCGACAGCCGCGGGGAACTCGCGCTGCGCGCGCCCTTGGCCGAGGTCAAGCCGGTGATCCGCGCGAACTATCTCTCCGCGACCTCCGACATCCGCATCATGCTGGAAGGTGCGAAGCTCGGACGGCGGATCGCCGCGACCGAACCCTTCGCCGGACTGATCGAGCAGGAGCAATCCCCGGGCCCCGCGACGGATGGCGAGGACGCGATGCTCGACTACATCCGCCGCGCCGGCGTCACCGTCTATCACCCCTGCGGCACCAGCCGGATGGGCAGCGACGAGCGTGCGGTGGTGGACCCCGAACTGCGCGTGCGCGGCGTGCGGGGGCTGCGCGTGGCGGATGCCTCGGTGTTCCCGCTGGTGCCGTCCTCGAACATCCACCCGGCGGTGCTGATGCTCGCCGAACGCGGTGCGGAGATGATCCGGCGCGCTGTCTAACCCGGAAAATCCATGAGGCCGGAGGGGGCGCGCAAACGGCGGAGGGTTGGCGCGTCAGCGGAGACGCGGTCGCGTCTGATTCCCGCCCGCGTTGTGGGCGGCTTTTTGGTGCGTATCGCGGGTCTGGCGGGTTGCGGTGTCTGTGTCTTGATCGGGGCATCCGCCCCGTTGCTCAGCAGGTGAGGCGGGGCAGGCGTTCGAGCGCGAGACGGAGGATGGCCTTGTCGGGACAGGCGCTCGGCAGGTGCTGCATGAGGCGGGTCTTCAGCGCGACGACGCGGGTACTCCACTGTCACCGACTTCCTGCGCACCGTCCGACCGCCGGCCGAGCCCGCCGCCTTAGAGCGCCGCTTCGAGACCCCGCCGGGCCGCCAGGCGCAGGTCGACTTCACCTTCTTCAAGTCGTCTGGCTGTTCTCCCTCGTGCTCGGCCACAGCCGCATGATGTGGGCCCGCTTCGTCGCCCAGCAGGACCTCGCCACCGTGCTGCGCTGCCATGTCGCCGCCTTCGACGCCCTCGGCGGCGTGCCGCAGCCCGGCTGCGGCAAGACCCACCTCGCCACCGCGCTCGCCGTCGAGGCCGTGCAGGCCGGCCGCAGCGTCTACTTCACCACGCTGGCCGAGCTCATCGGCTCGCTCGCCAAGGCCGAGCGTGAAGGCGCGCTGCGCGAGCGCATCCGGTTCCTCTGCAGGTCCCAGCTGCTGGTCGTCGACGAGATCGGCTACCTCCCCGTCGTCGCCGGCGGCGGGAACCTGTTCTTTCAGCTGGTCAACGCCCGCTACGAGCGCGGCGCCATGATCCTCACCTCCAATCGCGGCTTTGCCGAATGGGGCGAGGTGTTCGGCGACACCGTCGTCGCCACCGCGCTGCTCGATCGCCTGCTGCACCACGCCATCGTCGTGCGCATCGAGGGCGCCAGCTACCGCCTCCGCCGCCACGCCGACCTGCTGCCCGACACCGCCGCGACGCGACACATCCACCTGCCCGAACCACCACCACGCCGGCGAGGCAGGCCGCCAAAGGCACGCAACCCCGAGCTCACCGCCGCAACCTAGCCACCAGCCGATCTGGGGAATTTTCAGCCAGCACTTCTGAGGAATTCGGCCTCAGCATTGACATGCGCGTCCCGGCCGGTAGAACCCCGGCCCTGCAACGCCGTGAGACTTTCCACTCCTGCGGAGGGGTGGCCGAGTGGCCGAAGGCGGCGGTTTGCTAAACCGTTATAGGATGTCAAGTCCTATCGTGGGTTCGAATCCCATCCCCTCCGCCAGTTCAAAAAATCCAATGAAATCAGCGCTTTGATCGCCCTGTCGCCCGCGATTTTGACACATATTTTGACACATATTCGGGCTGCAAGGTAGCTTGGTGCATGGCCCGATTCCCGCACCTCATGCAGCGCCACCACAAGTGGTTCGTCCGCATGATCGTCCCGGCCGATGTGCAGAGCGTCCTTGGCAAGACGGTGCTCAGCGCGCCGACCGGCGAGTCCGACCAGATCCGCGCCTTCGCGGTCGCTGCGCCCATCATCGCTCGGTTCAAGGCTGAGATAGATGCCGCCCGTCGCACCGGCCGGGTATCGGACGATCTGACAGCGGATGAGGTTGCCGCACGCTATCGGGCGGAGAAGACGCTGGGCTCCGGCGAGACGACGCCCGCCGAGATCGAGGATGTCGTCCGATTCGCCCTAACCCGGAAAATTCATCAGGGCTGACGGGCATGGCGCAACCCGTTGAGCGACCATAGGATTCATCTGCAACCCCAGAACCCCGCCGTTTCCGGACAC
>Ga0207951_100950_pt1 | contig 11930 bp, 11 predicted proteins | sample Subbio12Aug_8Bad_FD_184830 | JGI IMG/M metagenome (GOLD analysis project Ga0207951, IMG submission 184830) | Serpentinite rock and fluid subsurface biosphere microbial communities from McLaughlin Reserve, California, USA - CR12Aug_8Bad (SPAdes) | ecosystem: Environmental > Terrestrial > Deep... | reverse complement strand
ACGCAGGGCAGCCTTGCTGCCAGTGCCAATTATGCGCTCATTTTCACCGGCGCTGATTTCAGGATCACGCCGGCTGCGCTCTCCATTGTCGCCGACAGCCTGTCCAAGGTTTATGGCGATCCCGATCCGGCCCTCACCTTCACGGCGTCGGGGTTCCGGTTTGCGGATACGCCGGCCTCGGTGCTGTCGGGCGCTCTGGCGCGCGCGCCGGGCGAGGATGTGGAGGGCGGGCCCTATGCCATCACCCGGGGCACTCTCGCCGCCAGCAGCAACTATGTGCTTGCTTTCCAGGGCGCCTTTCTCGGCATCACCAGACGGCCTCTGTCGATCGCGCTGGCCGGCAATGTCGCCCGCAGCTATGATGCCACCAGGTTGGCAACCCTCACCCCGCTCAACCTTGCGCTCGGCGGGCTGCTGCCGGGCGACAGCGTTGGCGCACAGGCGGCCTACGCCTTCTACGACACGCCCGATGTGGGAACAGGCAAACTTGTCTCGGCAACCGGGATCACGCTCGGCGGCCCGGCTGCCGGCAACTACTCGGTACCCGAGACGGCATCTGCCGCCATCGGCACCATCACGCCTGCGCTGCTGATTGCCCGCGCGCCGGATGTGGTCAGGCCTTTCGGCGTGCCCAATCCGCCGTTGCCGTTGAAACTGACCGGCCTGTTCGGAGCCGACACGGCATCTTCCATTGGTCTTGAGGCGGTTACGGTGGCTGTGGCGATATCGCCGCCCGGAGAGTATCCGATCGACGTCGTGGGATCGCCGCTAAACTATTCGGTGACACGCATTCCGGGCACGCTGACCGTCCGCCTGACACCTGCATTCCTGCGTGTTCCGCCCGAGCTCATCAAAATTCCGGCGTTGGGCGGAAACACGCAATTCGGTGTCGGCGTCGGCGTGACCGCACTCAACGACACGCTTCCTGCTGCACCATCCACAGCGGCAGGAGTGGTTTTCAGCGGCCCGCGCTACAGCATGGCGGTCGAGGCAGCCCCGTCGCCCCCGGGACAGCCGGTCGGCTCCTCGGCGTTCCATCGGGCCAGATCCGGTTTCTGATCCGCTCCGTGGAGGGAAGGTCGATCATGGACGCGCAGGCAAAACCCCTCGCCGGTTGCGAACAGGCGCCCCCCGGCACCGACCGCGAAGCCATGCTCTGGCTGCCGGGCGGCACCTTCCGCATGGGCTCGAATTCCCATTATCCCGAGGAAGCGCCCGCCCACGACGTCATGGTCTCGGGCTTCTGGATCGATCGAACGCCCGTCACCAACCGCCAGTTCGCCGAATTCGTCGCCGCCACCGGCCATGTCACCCTGGCTGAAATCCCGCCGCGCGCCGAAGACTATCCCGGCGCACTGCCGGAAATGCTGAGGGCCGCCTCTCTCGTCTTTACCCCGCCGCCCGGGCCAGTGCGCCTGGACGACTGGAGCCAGTGGTGGACATGGATCTTCGGCGCGTGCTGGAAGCATCCGACGGGCCCCGGCAGCAGCATCGAGGGGCTGGAAGACCACCCCGTAGTCCACATCGCCTGCCCGGATGCAGAAGCCTATGCCGCATGGGCCGGCAAGGCGCTGCCGACCGAGGCCGAGTGGGAATATGCCGGCTGGGGCGGCCGTTCGGGCCACCAATTCGCCTGGGGGGATGATCTTGTGCCCGGTGGCAGGCACATGGCCAACATCTTTCAGGGCGATTTTCCCTGGCGCAACAGTGCCGAGGACGGCTTTGAGCGGACCTCGCCGGTCGGCAGTTTTCCGCCCAACGGCTTCGGCCTGTCCGACATGATCGGAAATGTGTGGGAATGGACGCAGGACTGGTATGCGCCCGGCCATGAAGCTGTCGATCCCGCAAAACCCTGCTGCATCCCGACAGACCCGCGCGGCGGTGCCATCGCGGGCAGCCATGATCCGCACCTGCCCGAAATCCGCATCCCGCGCAGGGTGCTGAAAGGCGGCTCTTACCTGTGCACCCCGGATTACTGCCGGCGCTATCGTCCGGCTGCCCGCCACGCTCAGACCATCGACACTGCGATGAGCCACCTGGGTTTCCGCTGCATCAGAAGGCCGGCATGAATCCCTTTCAGATTCCGATGCAGAGATATTTGGTCTCGAGATATTCATCGAGACCATATTTCGAACCTTCGCGTCCGATGCCGGATTCCTTCACCCCCCCGAACGGCGCGACCTCGGTGCTGATGATCCCGGTGTTGATCCCCACCATCCCATATTCCAGCGCCTCGGCCATAAGGAACACGCGCGACAGATTCTGCCCATAGAAATAGGCAGCGAGGCCGTATGGCGTGGCGTTGGCGGCTGCTATCACCTCGGCATCGTCCTCGAAACGGAACACCGGCGCCAATGGCCCGAACGTCTCCTCGGTCGCTGCTGCCATGGCGGCCGTCATCCCCGTCATGAGTGTCGGCTCGAAGAAGGTTCCGCCCTTCCTGTTTCCCCCGGTCACCAGCGTTGCGCCCTTCGCCAGTGCGTCGGCGATATGCTCTTCGATCTTCTCGACGGCGGCCATGTCGATCATCGGTCCGATGTCGGTTCCGGCATCTGCCCCGTTGCCGATCCGCATCGCCCCGATCCGCGCGGCCAGCTTCTCCACAAAGGCGTCGTGGATGGCCGCTTGTGCATAGATGCGGTTGGCGCATACGCAGGTCTGCCCGGCGTTGCGGAACTTTGAAAGGATCGCGCCGTCGACGGCTGCATCGATGTCGGCGTCGTCGAGCACGATGAAAGGCGCGTTCCCGCCCAGCTCCAGGCTGATCTTCTGCACATTGCGCGCAGCCGCCGCATACAGATTCTTTCCCGTCCCGGTGCTGCCGGTAAAACTCAGTTTCCTGACCAGCGGATTCTGCGTGAACTCCGCTGCAAGCTCGGATGCGTTCCCCGTGATCACGCTCAAAAGGCCCGCGGGAAGCCCCGCCTCCTCGGCCAGGATCGCAAGCGCAACCGCGGTCAGCGGCGTGGAGGAGGCCGGCTTCACGATCATCGGGCAGCCCGCCGCCAGCGCCGGCCCGGCCTTCCTCGTGATCATCGCGGCGGGGAAATTCCACGGCGTGATGGCGGCCGCCACCCCGATCGGCTGCTTCAGAACCAGGATCCGCCGGTCCGTCGCATGTGGCGGGATGATGTCGCCATAGGCGCGCTTGCCTTCCTCGGCGAACCATTCGATGAAGCTTGCCGCATAGGCGATCTCGCCCTTCGATTCCGCCAGCGGCTTGCCCTGTTCGGCGGTCATGATGGCGGCGAGATCGGCCTGGTTTGCCATGATGAGGTCGAACCAGCGCCGCAGGATGATGCTGCGCGCCTTTGCCGTCTGGCCCGCCGCCGTCTGGCCCGCCCAAGCCGGCATCGCCGCTGCTGCTGCGGCAATCGCCTCGGCGGCTTCGGCCCGCCCCAGCCGCGGCACGGTCGCTATAACCTCTCCGGTCGCCGGGTTGGTCACTGCGATCCCGCAATCTGCCGCATCGATCCAGCGCCCCCCCACAAGATTGGCGCCGCGCAACAGCTCGGCCCGGTTCAGGCTCAGGGTCATGGTCATCGGGTTACCTTGGCATCGAGGGTGGATGAGGCAGCTATTGCGCCGGGTTGGATTGCGGTGCCGTTTCGGCTGCTTCTTCGGCAGATTTCGCGGCGGCTTCCCGCGCCGTCCGCCGCCGGTCGGTGAACCAGATGGCCAGCAGGCTGATTTCGTACAGCAGCACCAGCGGGATCGCGAGCAGAAGCTGCGAGATCACGTCCGGCGGGGTGAAGATGGCCGCGATCACGAAAGCCGCCACGATGAAGTATCGGCGGAACGCCTTCAGTTGATCGCGCGAAACGATGCCGGACCGGTTCAGCAGCATCACCAGCACCGGCAGCAGAAACGCCAGCCCGAAGGCGAACAGGAACTGCATGATGAAACTGAGGTAGGCGCCGATCGAAGGCAGCGCCTCCTGGGTGATGCCGCTTGCGCCCAGTTCCCCCTGGAACCCCAGCAGGAACGTCAGCGCCACGGGCACCGCGACGAAATAGGCAAAACTCGCGCCTGCCGCGAACAGGAAGGGCGTCACCAGCAGGAACGGCAGCAGCGCATTCTTTTCCTGCCGGTACAGCCCCGGAGCGACGAATCGCCACAATTGTGTCGCCACGATCGGGAAGCTCAGCATCAGCGCGCCGAAGAAGGCCACGCGGATCTGCACCAAAAACGCCTCGAACACCTGGGTGAAGATCATCCGGTCCTGCCCGGCGTCGGCCAGCGGCTGCACCAGAATGTTGAAAAGCTCGAGCGCAAAGGCAAAGCAGACGACAAAGCAGACCATTATCGCCGCGACCGACCACAAGAGCCGCCCGCGCAACTCGATCAGATGGTCGATCAGCGGAGCCTTGCTTTCGTCGATGTCGTTCTTGCTCACGGCCTTGGTTCCGTCGGTGGCGCGGGCCCGGCCGCACCGGCCCTGGGGGCCTCGCCAGTGCCGGTATCGGCTGCGCCATTGCCGGAAGGCGCGGGCGTATCGAAGGCAAGATCCGATGTCATGGGCGCGGAGTCCATGATCTTGCGATTATGCTCCTTCCACTGCTTTTCCATTTCCTCCAGCTCGGCCTGCCGCATCATCTCGTCGAAGCCTGATCGCAGATGCCGCGTCATCGCCCGCGCCTTGCCGGTCATCCGCCCGATCTGGCGCAGCGCATTCGGCAATTCCTTCGGGCCGATCACCAGCAGTGCGACCACCGCTATCAGCAGCAGCTCGGAATATCCGATGTCGAGCATGGTGCGCGCGCTCCGCCCGGCTCAGGCCGTGCTCAGCGCTGTGCCTGGTCGGGCGTGCCGGTCGGGGCCTGCGAACCCTGCGGAGCGCCGGGATTCTGCTGGGTCACCTGGGCCGGGGGCGCCTGAGTCGTGGCTCCCGGCCCGGTATCGTCCTCGGCCAGCCCCTTCTTGAAGGATTTGATGCCCTTGGCCATGTCGCCCATCATCTCGCTGATCCGGCCCTTGCCGAACAGAAGAAGCACGACGAGGGCAACGATGACCCAATGCCAGATGCTCATGCTGCCCATGAAATCCACTCCTGAAAGGCACCGCCCGCCGCGCAGCCATGCACAAGGCATGATGCAGGATCGGGCCGCCGAAACCGCCGACCCTCTATCTAGTCGCTGGAAGCCTTCGGCGCCAGTGCATCGCCACCGTTTGTCCCGGAAACCGGATCTTGCTCCGGGTCCTGGCTTTCGGGTTCCGCCGGACTGTCGGTCCCGATGCCATCGGGCGGCATATCGGGCAACGGATCCAGCAACCCGGCAGCCTTCAGCTCGGCAATGCCCGGCAGATCGCGCCTTGTCTCAAGCCCGAAATGCGCCAGGAAGGCCGGCGTCGTCGCATATTGCATCGGCCGACCGGGCGTTTCCCGCCGCCCGGCAGGGCGCACGAACCCGGCCTCCATCAGCGTGTCCAGCGTTCCCCGCGCTGTCGCTACCCCGCGGATCTCCTCTACGTCGGCCCGTGTCACCGGTTCATGATAGGCGATGATCGCCAGCGTCTCGAGCGCGGCTCGCCCCAGCTTTCTGGGCACTTCGCGCGCGCGCTCCAGCACGCCCGCGCAATCCGGCGCGGTCTGGAACAGCCAGCGCCCGCCGCGCTGCACCAGGTTGATCCCGCGCATCGCATAATCCGCCTGCAACGCATCCAGCGCCGCCCCCAGGTCGCCCTCTCCGGCGTAAGTTCTCATGTCTGCAGGGGAAAGCGGCTCGACTGCGGCAAACAACACCGCCTCCACCCGCCGCTGGTAATCGGCGGCGGAAATATCGTCGCCACCCGACATCGTCGGCCTGTCCCGATCAGTCGACATCGTCGGCCTGTTCCGATCAGTCGACATCGTCGGCCTGTCCCGATCAGTCGACATCGTCGACGGCGACCTTCTCGCCCGTCACCCTTTGCGAGAGCGCCGCTGCCATGAACGGGTTCAGCGCGCCGTCCAGCACATCGTGCGGCGAAGTGCTCGTCATGCCCGTGCGCAGATCCTTCACCAGCTGGTAGGGCTGCAGCACATAGGATCTGATCTGGTGGCCCCAGCCGATGTCGGTCTTGGTTGCGTTCACCGCGCTTGCCTCGGCCTCGCGCCGCTGCAGTTCCGCCTCGTACAGCCGCGCCCGCAGCATCTTCCAGGCCGTGGCCCGGTTCTTGTGCTGCGACCGCTCGGTCTGGCATGCAACGACGATGCCGCTGGGCAAATGGGTGATCCGCACCGCCGAATCGGTCGTGTTGATATGCTGCCCGCCAGCGCCCGAAGCACGATAGGTGTCGATCCGGCAGTCGGCTTCCTTCACCTCGATCTCGATCGAATCGTCGATCTCGGGATAAACCCACACGCTGGCAAAGCTGGTGTGCCGCCGCGCGCTCGAATCATAGGGGCTGATCCGAACCAGCCGGTGAACGCCCGATTCGGTCTTTGCCCAGCCATAGGCGCCTTCACCCTTCAGCAGGATGGTGGCGGATTTTATCCCTGCCTGCTCGCCGGCGTTGTAATCGATCAGCTCCACCCTGAAGCCGCGCCGCTCGCCCCAGCGCATGTACATGCGCTGCAGCATCTCGGCCCAGTCCTGGCTTTCCGTTCCGCCGGCGCCGCTGTTGATCTCGACAAAGGCGTTCAGCCCGTCGGCCTCGCCCGAAAGCAGGGCATCCACCTTGTCGCGCTCGGCCTTTTCGGCAAGTTCCGCCAGCGATGCAACCGCCTCGTCGGCCAGGGCCTCGTCGCCTTCCTCCTCGGCCATCTCCAGCAGCTCGACAGTTCCGTCCAGCTCGCTCTCTATCTTGCGGGTCGCGGTGATCGCCTCGTCCAGCTTGCGCCGCTCGCGCATCAGCTCCTGGGCTGCGCGCGGGTCATTCCACAGGGCGGGGTCTTCCGCCCGGTGGTTCAGCTGGTCGAGTTTCTGGAGCGCGCGATCCCAGTCAAAGAAACCTCCTCAGCAGGGCGAGCGCCTGCTGGATCTTGTCGACATGGTTCTGGGCTTCGGCACGCATGCAGCGCCGTCTAGAAGTGCCGGGCGCAGTTGTGAAGAGCCGGAAACGCCTCCATCTACCCGAACGGTCTCTGAATCGCCAGTTCCCGGCCGGCCTCCATTGCGGCACACCCGCCTTCGGCAGCAGTGGAGGGGCCTCTATGCCCGGCGGCAACATCATGGCGGTTACCCGCGCAGGGCAAGGCGGAGCATCCGGCAACCGCCCCCATGGGCGCACCCCCTGATGGCGCTCGCCGACATCCTCCAGGGCTTCGCCCCGGCCACGCTGCCGCCCGAGGCCGAAGCGCTCCGGGCCGAGATCAAGGCCTTTCTCGCCGAACATCTCGCCGGCTGCCCGCCGCACCGGCGCGCCCGCACATGGACCGCGTGGGATGCCGGTTTCAGCCGCGCGCTCGCCCGGAAGGGCTGGGTCGGTCTTACCCTGCCGCGGCAATATGGCGGCGGCGGCCGGGATGCGTTTGCCCGCTTTGTTCTGGTCGAGGAACTGCTCGCTGCGGGCGCGCCCGTCGCCGCCCACTGGATCGGCGACCGGCAGAGCGGGCCCTTGTTGCTGAAATTCGGTTCGCAGGCCCAGCGCGAGCGGTTCATCCCCGCCATCTGCCGTTCCGAGGCCTTCTTCTGCATCGGCATGAGCGAACCCGGCGCCGGCTCCGATCTCGCCAGCGTCCGCACCCGTGCGGAACGGGTTCCCGGCGGCTGGCGGCTCGACGGTTCGAAAATCTGGACAACCTACGCCCACAAGGCCGACTGGATGATCGCCCTTGTCCGCACGTCGGGCGTCAGCGGGGATCGCCAGCGCGGCCTCAGCCAGATCCTTGTCGATCTGAAAGCCCCGGGCGTCACCATCCGCCCGATCACCCTTCTTACCGGCGACAGCGATTTCAGCGAGGTCCATTTCGACAATGTGCTACTCTCCGACGAGGCGCTGGTCGGCACCGAGGGCGACGGCTGGGCCCAGGTCAACGCCGAACTGGCATTCGAACGTTCCGGCCCGGAACGCATCTATTCCTCGCTCGTCCTCCTCGATCTGTGGACGGAACATCTCCGATCCGCCGAAGGATCGGCAGACGGCGTCAGGCTCGGCCGCTTCCTCGCGCGTCTGGCCGCCTTGCGCGCCATGTCGGTTGCTCTCACCGCCCAGCTCGCAGCAGGCCGCTTCCCCGTCGTCGAAGCCGCCCTGCTCAAGGATCTCGGAACCGAGCTCGAACAGGCGATCCCGCGCGACATCGCCGATGCCGTCGCTGCAGATCCAGACAGCCCGCCAGACGCGGAACTGATGCGAACGCTTGCCTTCCTGATGCAGATTTCGGCTGTCTTCTCGCTCCGCGGCGGCACGCGCGAAATCCTGCGCGGCATGATCGCGCGCGGGCTCGGGCTGCGCTAGGAAGGGCTGGCAGATGTTCACCGAAGCCTTCCGCCGCCTGCTCGTCAGCGTCTCGCCTCCGGCCGCCGTGCGCGGCGCAGAGAAGATGGCCGCTGGTAGCGATGCCGAGGCCGGATCGGGCCCGCCGCCGCTATGGGCCAGAATCCGCGAATCCGGGTTTCTTGATGCCCTTCTCCCCGAAAAAGCGGGCGGCGCGGGCCTCCCTCTCGACGATTTCCACCCCCTTGCGTTCGCCTGCGGTGAGGCCGCGCTTCCTGCTCCCTTTGCCGAAACCGCCGTCGCCCGCTGGCTCCTCGCCAGGCGCGGGGTCGCTGCTCCGGCCGACGCGGCCATCATCCTCGCCCCGCCGTCGGCCGTCCTGCCGCTCGCAGCCCATGCCACCCACGCGCTCGTCCCGGGTTCGGGAATCGGCGATGCAAGGGCCGACGGCGTTTGGCGCTGGTCCCTCGTTCCCGTCCGCCTTGCCGGCCAGGATCCGTTCCGTTGTGGCGGCGGCAGCATCGATGTCTGCGCTCCCGCTCTTCTCGAAGTCCCCGCCGAAGGAGAGGACCTGCTCGTCATCGCAGCCTCGCTGGCGGCCGCCCGCATGGCTGGCGGCATGGCCCGCCTGCTCGACATGACGATGGACCACGCCAACACCCGCCAGCAGTTCGGCCGCCCGCTCGCCGGCTTCCAGGCAATCCAGCACCAGGTCGCCGTCATGGCCGAACGGCTGGTGTCCGCCACCGCTGCATCCCGGATCGGCCTCAGCGGCAGCCGGTTCGATCCCCTGCGCGGCGCGGTCGCCAAGTGCTGCACCTCGGAAGCCGCGCACGATGTGGCCGCCATCGCCCATGCCGTTCACGGCGCCATCGGCGCGACCGCAGACCATGATCTCCAGCTTCACATCCGCCGCCTGAAACAGCTGCAACTGGCCTTTGGCGGCGCCGACTACTGGGCCCGGCGGATAGGCCAGGCCCGGCTTGCAGCGCCCGACGGCACCGGCGCAGACTTCATCCGTACCCACCTCCAGGCAGGAATCCAGGCATGACAGACACCGCAGACGACCAGTTCGACACGCTTCCCGTGCTGGGCCGCGGCCCTTATTGGCAGGAACTGAAGATCGGCGTGGCCGGCCGCACGCTGCGTCGCACCGTCACCGAATCCGATCTCGTGAACTTCATCGGCACAACCGGCATGCTGGAGGCGATCTTCATCGACGCCGACTATCCCGGCGCTGCCATTCCCGGCCGCCTCGTCCCTGCCGCCCTCACCCAGTGCCTCATCGAAGGCCTGCTGTTCCAGTCGGTCATCCAGGGCGTCGGCCTTGCGCTGCTGGAAGTCCATCTCAAAGCCCACGCCCCCGTCCGCGTAAACGACAGCATCTGGGCAACGCTCGACATCCAGGACATCAGGCCGACGTCGAAATCCGGCCGCGCTGTCGTCACGTCGGAGGTGAAGGTCTACAACCAGCACGCGTTGCTCGTCCTGTCCTACACGGTAAAACGGATGACGGCCGGACGGCCCGATTGAGCGCCGATGTCCCGGTGACGGGAACCGGTCAGCGGGACGCGCAAGCGCGACCGCGCGCCGGCCGGATGGCCGAAGCCCCGGTGCAACCGCCGTTCCGCTATCGTCCCGTGTATACCGGTTTGCGTTTCTCGAGGAACGCCCGCATCCCCTCGGCGAAATCCTCGGTTGCAGCGCACATCAGCTGGTTGCGATTCTCGATCGCCATTGCCGCTTCCAGGCCTGGCGCATCCATCGCCATCGTCAGCCCTTCCTTCGTCATCCTGAGCCCGATGGGCGAAGCCGCCAGCATTTCCTCCACATAAGGGCCGGCCGCTGCTTCCAGCCCATCGTCGGGCACCACTTCGGATACCAGGCCCACCGCCAGAGCGCGCGGCGCATGGATGAACCGCCCGGTCAGCATCAGTTCGGCGGCCACGGATCCCCCCACCAGCCGCGGCAGGAAATAGCTCAGGCCCATGTCGCATGAACTCAGCCCCAGCCTGATGAAGGCGGCATTCATCCGCGCGCTTTCACCTGCAATCCGCACGTCGGCCGCCAGCGCAAAGGCAAGGCCCCCGCCGCACGCCGCCCCGTGCACCAGAGCGATGATCGGCTGCGGGCAGCGCCGCATCCTGATGTACACATCCGCCAGATAGCCCTGGAATCCGAACCCGCCGCCAAAGGGCATGGCTGCCCTGGCCTGTGCATGGCCCTTGATGTCGAGCCCCGCGCAAAAGGCCCGGCCGGCGCCCCGCATCACCACGATCCGCACCGACCCGTCATTGTAAAGCGCGCCGAAATAGGCGTTCAGTTCCTCCGCCATTTCCAGCGAGATCGCGTTCATCGCCTCCGGCCGGTTCAGCGTCAGCCAGTCCACCTGCCCGCGCTTTTCAACCGTTATCGTTTTCCACCCGGTCATGTCCGCTCTCCCCGAACGTTCCTCGCCAACCTCCAACAGCAGCGGGGGCGGCGCTACCACCTGCCCAATCCGTCAGCGGCCCCTTGCGGCGATTACCCGCTGGGAATCGCCGGCCCGCTGGCCTAGGCCATGATTTCCGGCGCTTCCGTTCGGCGCGGAACAGAGGTAGAACATTCATCCATGAGCATGACCCGCGTTTTCAGAAGCATGGCGAAGCACCCATGCTGACCTGCGTTTTCAGAAGCATGGCGAAGCACCCATGCTGACCTGCGTTTTCAGAAGCATGGCGAAGCACCCATGCTGACCCATATAAGCATCCGCGGCGCGCGCGAGCATAATCTGAAGTCGGTGGACATAGATCTCCCGCGTGACAGGCTCATCGTCATCACCGGTCTTTCCGGCTCCGGCAAATCCTCGCTCGCCTTCGATACCATCTACGCCGAGGGCCAGCGCCGCTATGTCGAATCCCTCTCTGCTTACGCCCGCCAGTTTCTCGAACTGATGCAGAAGCCCGATGTCGATCATATCGAAGGCCTCTCGCCGGCGATCAGCATCGAGCAGAAGACCACCAGTCGCAACCCGCGCTCCACCGTCGGGACCGTCACCGAAATCTACGATTACATGCGTCTGCTCTGGGCCCGCGTCGGTGTGCCCTACAGCCCCGCCACCGGTCTCCCCATCAACGCGCAAACCGTCAGCCAGATGGTCGATCGCACCCTCGCGCTTCCCGAAGGCGCGCGCATCATGCTCCTTGCCCCCGTCGTGCGCGGCCGCAAGGGCGAATATCGCAAGGAAATCGCCGAGTGGAAACGCTCCGGTTTCCAGCGCATCCGGATCAGCGGCGAAATCCGCGACATCGAGGACGCCCCCGCGCTCGACAGGAAACTCAAGCACGACATCGACGTCGTCGTCGACCGTCTCGTCGTGGGCCCTGGTATCGCCGGCCGACTCGCTGAATCCTTCGAAACCGCCCTCAAGCTCGCCGATGGCCTTGCGGTCGTCGAGCTGGTGGACGCCCCATCGTCGGATGCGGGCGAGGCCGCAGCCCGATCCCTCGCCTTCTCGGAAAAATTCGCCTGCCCCGTATCCGGCTTCTCCCTGCCCGATATCGAACCCCGCCTCTTTTCCTTCAACGCCCCGC
>Ga0207951_100949_pt1 | contig 11959 bp, 9 predicted proteins | sample Subbio12Aug_8Bad_FD_184830 | JGI IMG/M metagenome (GOLD analysis project Ga0207951, IMG submission 184830) | Serpentinite rock and fluid subsurface biosphere microbial communities from McLaughlin Reserve, California, USA - CR12Aug_8Bad (SPAdes) | ecosystem: Environmental > Terrestrial > Deep... | reverse complement strand
CGCGCTTCTTCGGCGCCGCCGAAGCCCTGGCCGAGCGCACCGCGTTGCGCCGCGACCCGGCCGATCAGCGCTTCGTCGAGCGCCGCCTGGCGCCGGCGCGCGCCGCGCTCGGCGCCGCCCACGGCGACTACGACGCCTGCGGACGCGCGCTCGACTACGAAGCAGCGATCGCCGCCGCGCGCGCCTTCCTGCAGGCGGACGGCTGACTACTCGAGCATCACGGTCGGATCGAGCTCGAGGGTCTCGTTGCCGCGCTGCAGCCGGATCGTGTACGCGTAGAAGCCGCGCTTCAGTGCGCGCGGCAGCGTGCAGGTGGCGACCGTGCGCGCTTCGTTGGTGGCACAGCGGATCTGGCCCACCTGGCTCGTGTCGCGCAGCGGTCGTTCGGCCAGTTGCCGGCGCAGTTCCGGGGTCAGGTCCTTCGCCAGCGGCTTGACGAAGGCATCGATGGTGACGCCGTTGCGGGTGGCGAACAGCACGCCGCTTGTGCCGAGATCCCAGGTGACCGTGTCCGCGGTCCTGCCGTCGGCGGCGGCGCGGCGCACGATCAACGGCTCCTGGGTGACGACGACGGCGCCGTCGACCACCAGCACCTGGGTCCGCGCCAGGTCGCGCAGCTCGTGGCGGGCCGAAAGCTGCGCGCAACCGGCAAGCGCCAGCGCCAGCAGCACTGCAATCAATCGAATCTTCATTGTTCCTCTCCCTGGTCGGTGTCGTCGGGCCAGCGCGGCGAGCCGCCGGGTCGCACCGTGGGCGATCGCCGCGAAGCCGGCGGCATGCTACGGCAGGGCTCGTCGGCGAGCGACGGCGGACGGCGTCGAAAATGCGCGTGCCTCGCCGCCACGAGCTAGGCGGGCGCGCGCGCCGAGCGCGCCGACGCAGGCGCCGGCCCGGGCCGACGTCTGACGAGCGCCTACTTGCAGGAGGCGGCGATCAGCTCGCGCGCGCGCGCCATCTCGGCGCTGCGCTGAGCGTCGTCGAGGATCACCTGGTTGCCCTGGGCGTCGACGCGGGCGATGCGTACCCCGTCTTCGAGCTGGCGCAGGTAGCCGCGCGCGCGCTCGCATTCCTGCTGGCGGCGGGCGGCGAGTGTGCGTTCCTCGGCCTGCTTCTTCTCGGCCTCGGCCCGTTCCTGCTGCCGCTTGCGGAATGCCTGCTCCTGCTCGGCCAGGGTGCGCGGGGCGGCGGCTGCCGGCGCCGCAGCGGGCGCGGCCGTGGTTGGGGCGGCGAGTGCGTTGCCGGCCGGCTGGCGCAGGATCTGCTCCTTGCGAACCGAAGGCGGCGGCGGCCGGTCGGAGTACACGGTGCGGCCAGCGTCGTCGCGCCATGCCCACTGGGCGGCGGCCGGCAGGGCGACGGCCAGGCACAGCAGCGCGACGCCCGCTGGTCGCAGTAGGGTGGAACGAACCGGGCCGAATCGCAGACAGAGCTTCATGCGCGAGCACCTCCGACGGCGGCCATTGTCGCCGCCCGGCCGCATCGTGCCAAGTCGTTCGGACCGCCGGCCGCTGCATACCGCCCGCCTATACTCCCGCTTTGCCTGACGAGGACAGCCATGCGCTTGACCGAAAAGGCGCTGACCTTCGATGACGTACTCCTTCTGCCGGCCCACTCGGCCGTCCTGCCGCGCGAGGCCAGCCTCGCGACCCATCTCACCCGCCAGATCCGCCTGAACCTGCCGCTGGTCTCGGCGGCGATGGACACCGTCACCGAGGCGCCGCTGGCGGTGGCTCTGGCGCAAGAGGGCGGTATCGGCATCATCCACAAGAACCTCAGCCCGCAGGCGCAGGCGGCCGAGGTGCTCAAGGTCAAGCGCCACGAGGTCGGCGTGCTGCGCGATCCGATCACGATCGCGCCGACGATGACCGTTCGCGACGCCTACGCGACCCAGCGCACGAACCGGATCTCGGGCCTGCCGGTGGTCGAGGGCAGCCGCGTCGTCGGCATCGTCACCAACCGCGACCTGCGCTTCGAGACCCGCATGGACGCGCCGGTGTCCGAGGTCATGACCCCGCGCGAACGCCTGGTGACGGTGCGCGAAGGGGCCAGTCTGGAGGAAGCCAAGGCGCTGATGCACAAGCACCGGCTGGAGCGCGTGCTGGTGGTCAACGGCGACTATGAACTGCGCGGCCTGATCACCGTGAAGGACATCACCAAGGCGGTCGAGCACCCGCTGGCGGCCAAGGACGAACTGGGCAAGCTGCGCGTCGGCGGCGCGATCTCCACCGGCGCCGACTCCGACGAGCGCGCCGAGCGCATGGTGCGCGCCGGCGTCGACGTGCTGGTGGTCGACACCGCGCACGGCCACCACCAGGGCGTGCTCGACCGCGTGCGCTGGGTCAAGCGCAACTTTCCGTCGGTGCAGGTGATCGGCGGCAACATTGCCACCGCGGCGGCGGCGCGCGCCCTTGTCGAGGCCGGTGCCGACGGCGTCAAGGTCGGCATCGGGCCGGGTTCGATCTGCACCACGCGCGTGGTCGCCGGGGTCGGCGTGCCGCAGATCACCGCCATCGCCAACGTCGCGCGCGCGCTCGCCGGCAGCGGCGTGCCGCTGGTTGCCGACGGCGGCGTCCGCTACTCGGGCGACATCGCCAAAGCGCTCGCCGCCGGGGCGGCGAGCGTGATGATGGGCAGCATTTTCGCCGGCACCGAGGAGGCGCCCGGAGAGGTGATCCTGTACCAGGGCCGCTCGTACAAGAGCTACCGCGGCATGGGCAGCCTGGGCGCGATGAGCGGCGGCTCGGCCGAGCGCTACTTCCAGGACAACGACGCCAACGTCGACAAGTTCGTGCCCGAAGGCATCGAAGGCATGGTGCCGTACAAGGGCAGCGTGCTGCAGATCATCTTCCAACTGGCCGGCGGAGTGCGCTCGGCAATGGGCTACTGCGGTTGCGCGACCATCGAGCAGATGCACAGCCGCGCCGAGTTCTGCGAAATCACCAGCGCCGGCATGCGCGAGTCGCACGTGCACGACGTGAAGATCACCAAGGAAGCGCCCAACTACCGCGTCGAGTGACTGCCTTGGCCAAGGATCGCAACCCTTCGCCGGCGGCGCGGCGCGAGGTCTCGGAAGTCAAGCGCCGCTTCGTTGCCGTCTGGTCCAAGGTCTGGGGACTGATCGGCGCCGTGATCGTCGTGTTCATCGCCGCGCGCCTGCCGGCCGGGTTGCAGGCCGGCGACAGCGCGCAACTGCTGCGCGACCTGGGACTGCTGCTGATCTGCGGCAACCTGATCATGCAGGCCGTGCGCCCGGCCTGGCCGATGGTCTACGCGTTGCCGCTGACGGTGATCGGCATCTCGATCTGGCTGGTCGGCTGGCTCGCCTGAAACCCGCGTCGGGCGCCGCCCGCGCAACCGGATCCTCCGACATGCAGCACCAGCGCATCCTGATCCTCGACTTCGGCTCGCAGGTCACGCAGTTGATCGCGCGCCGCGTGCGCGAGGCCGGCGTCTACTGCGAGATCCATCCCGGCGACGTCGACGAGGCCTTCATCCGCGCCTTCGCGCCGGCCGGTGTGATCCTGTCCGGCTCGCACATGTCGGCCTACGAGGAAAGCACCGAGCGCGCGCCGCCGGCGGTGTTCGCGCTCGGCGTGCCGGTGCTCGGCATCTGTTACGGCATGCAGACGATGGCGCAGCAGCTCGGTGGCCGGGTCGAGGCCGGCCACCAGCGCGAGTTCGGTTACGCCGAGGTGCGCGCTCGCGGTCACACGCGGCTGCTCGCCGGCCTGCAGGACTTCGCGAGCGACGACGGCCACGGCATGCTCAAGGTGTGGATGAGCCACGGCGACCGGGTGAGCGAGCTGCCGCCCGGATTCAAGCTGATGGCCTCCACGCCCGCCTGCCCGATCGCCGGCATGGCCGACGAGCAGCGGCGTTTCTACGGCCTGCAGTTCCATCCGGAAGTGACGCACACGCCGCAGGGACCGGCGATCCTCGCGCGTTTCGTGCGCGAGATCTGCGGCTGCCGCGGCGACTGGAGCATGCCCGACTACGTCACCGAAGCGGTGGAGAAGATCCGCGCCCAGGTGGGCGGGGAGGAAGTGATCCTCGGCCTGTCGGGCGGCGTCGATTCGTCGGTCGCGGCGGCCTTGATCCACAAGGCGATCGGCCACCAGCTCACCTGCGTGTTCGTCGACACCGGACTGCTGCGCCTGAACGAGGGCCGGCAGGTGGCCGCCACCTTCGAGACGCACATGGGACTGAAGCTGCTGCAGGTCGACGCCAGCGAACCCTTCATGCAGGCGCTGGCCGGCGTCGCCGATCCCGAGGCCAAGCGCAAGATCATCGGCCGCGAGTTCGTGCACGTGTTCCAGGAAGAGGCGGCCCGGCTGCCGAACGCCCGCTGGCTGGCGCAGGGCACGATCTACCCGGACGTGATCGAATCGGCCGGCGCCAAGACCAAGAAGGCCACCACGATCAAGAGTCACCACAACGTCGGCGGCCTGCCGGAGACGCTGCATCTGAAGCTGCTCGAGCCGCTGCGCGAGCTGTTCAAGGACGAGGTGCGCGCGCTCGGCGTCGCTCTCGGACTGCCGCCCGAGATGGTGTACCGGCATCCTTTCCCCGGACCGGGTCTCGGCGTGCGCATCCTCGGCGAAGTCAGGCGTGAATATGCCGACCTGCTGCGCCGCGCCGATCACATCTTCATCGAGGAATTGCGTTCGTCCGGCTGGTACGACAAGACCAGCCAGGCGTTTGCGGTGTTCCTGCCGGTGAAGAGCGTTGGCGTGATGGGCGACGGCCGCACCTACGAATGGGTCGTGGCGCTGCGCGCGGTGCAGACGCAGGACTTCATGACCGCGCACTGGGCGCACTTGCCGCACGACCTGCTCGGCCGCGTCTCCAACAGAATCATCAACGAGGTCCGTGGCATCAACCGCGTCGTGTACGACATTTCTGGCAAGCCGCCGGCGACGATCGAGTGGGAATGACCCAAATCATATGCAAAACTCTTGATTATTTGTCGAGTTTTGCGTATGTTTTGGCATGGCTTCCCTTGAGACCTACCTCGACGATCTGCTCGCCCGCGGACGAGCCTACTTCTCCCGGGATGACGTAGCCGCTGCGCTTGGCCTGAAGCCGTCGGCACTGGCGGCGGCGATCACGCGCGGGATCAACAAGCGCCGCCTGGCGAACCCCAGGCACGGCTTCTATCTCATCCTGCGCCCAGAAGATCAGGTCGCCGGCGCGCCCGACCCCGTGAAATGGATCGACCCGCTGATGAAGCATCAGGGGATCGACTACCGAGTTTCGCTGCTGCGTGCGGCCGCGTTCCACGGCGCCTCGCACCAGGCCAGCATGGTCTTCCAGGTCGTCGTACCGAGGCAGTTGCGGGACTTCGATCTGGGTCGCCATCGCCTGCAGTTCCTTTATCAGGGTCCGGACGCATTCAGCCAGGTCAATCAGTCGTCGTTGGTCGACCAGATGAAGAGCGACGCCGGCTTCGCCACGGTGGCTGGCGTCGAACTGACGCTGCTCGATTGCGTGCGCTACTTTCACAAGGCAGCTGGCATCAACGGCGTCGCGCAGATCGTCAAGGATATCGGCGCCAGGGCCAGCCCGAGCCTGCTGCAGAAGGCGGCCGGCGCCTACGAGAACTCGGCGGTCCGCCGGCTTGGCTACCTGCTCGATCTGGCGGGACACGCGCGCCAGGCCGACGCGCTGCAAGGGTTCGTGAAACGCGCCAGGACGGCGCTGCCGCTCGATCCGGCCGTCAGGCCGCTCGTGAAGACTTTGGCGCAGGCTAGTGCGCGAAATCCAAGGTGGAGGCTCCTGATCAATGAAGCGGTGGAGATCGCAGAGTGATTCCCACCGCATTCCTGCAAGCGTGGAGTACGAAAGCGCCTTGGCCGGACCTGCGGCAGGTCGAGCAGGACCTGATCATCTGTCGCGCCCTGTGCGACCTGTTCAATGCGCCGGCGTTGGCGGGGAAAATCGCGTTCCGAGGCGGCACGGCGATCCACAAGCTGCTCTTCAAGCAACCGCTGCGCTACTCGGAGGATATCGACCTGGTCCAGGCGCATCCAGAGCCTATCGGTGGCACGGTCGACGCGATTCGCGCGGCGCTGTCGTGGCTCTGGAAATGCGACCGAGAGCAGGCCGGGCACTCGATGCACCTGGTGTTCAGGTTCACGCCCGAGGTCGATGCGCAGGCGACGCTCAAGCTGAAGGTCGAGATCAACACTCGGGAGCACGCGACCTTGCTTGGTGTTCGACGCTATCCGTTCGCCGTGGAAAACGACTGGTACCGCGCAACGGCGCAGATCGCCTCCTTCGAGCCCGAGGAACTGTTCGGCACGAAGCTGCGCGCACTGCTGCAGCGGCGCAGGAACCGTGACCTGTTCGATCTGCATCATGGAATCGAACAGCTGCCGCTGGATCCGGAGAAGGTCATCGCCTGCTTCGACCACTACCTGGCCCTGGAGGGCAAGCCGATCACGCGAGCGATGGCCGAGCAGCGCATGCTGGAGAAGTTGACGCGAAGCCTGACCGAAGACGTCGCGCCGATGTTGCCGGCCAGCGTGCGCTGGAGCGATGCGGATGCGATCCAGGCGTTCGGACGCGTCTGGACCGAGCTGATCGCGCGAATCGGCGGAGACAGATGGAAGCTCTCCGATGCGGTCATCGAGGAATTGCGTGCAAAACGGTATCCGGCGCTGCTGATGCCCCGAGATCGGAAGCGGCCGCAATGACGGCTTCGGAGAGCTCACTGCCGATCAAGCGATCGACGTCGGAGCCCGAATCCTTGGCCGTGCTGCAGGCGGAAAACGAGCGACTGATCGCGCTCCTGGAGGCAAACGGAATCGAGTGGCGTCTCGCGCCGGAAGCGGCAACGTCTCCTCCGCAACCCGAATCGTCGCGACTCTCCACCGAGGCGAAAGTGGCCCTCTTTCGCCGGCGGTTTCGGGGTCGCACGGATGTCTACCCCGTGCGCTGGGAGAGCAAGACGACCGGCAAGTCGGGTTACGCGCCTGCCTGTGCAAACGAGTGGCGCGCTGGAGTGTGCGAGAAGCCCCGAATCAAGTGCGGAGACTGTCGGAATCGTTCGTTGATTCCGCTTTCGGACGCTGCCATCTACGCCCACCTGGCCGGTGACCACACCATCGGTGTCTACCCGCTGCTGGACGACGACAGCTGCTACTTCCTCGCGATCGATTTCGACGAAGCCGGGTGGAGAGAGGATGTGCGTGCCTTCGCCGGTTCGTGCGCCGAGCTCGGCGTCCCGGTTGCGATCGAGACGTCCCGCTCCGGAAACGGGGCGCACGCCTGGATCTTCTTCGCCAGCCGTGTATCGGCCAGGGATGCGCGTCGGATGGGCACTGCCATCATCAGCCACACCTGCGCGCGCACCCGGCAACTGAAGCTCACGTCTTACGACCGCCTGTTTCCCAATCAGGACACCATGCCCAAGGGCGGCTTCGGCAATCTGATCGCCTTGCCGCTGCAGAAGAAGCCGCGGGAGGACAGTCTCACTGTGTTTGTCGGCTCCGATCTGCGACCGCACCCGGACCAGTGGGAGTTCCTGGCATCGATCCAGCCGATGTCGCCGCACGACATCGAGCCGACGATCGTTCGGGCCACAGGTGGCGTCCATCCCCTCGACGTGACCTTTATCGACGCTGAGGATCCGGCGACGCCGTGGAAGCGCACTTCGCCACCACTTGCGAAGATCCCAGGCACGATGCCGAAGTCGCTCACGGTGACATTGGCGAACCTCGTCTATTTCGAGAAGGCGGAGCTTCCGCAGCCATTGGCCAACCGCCTGATCCGACTTGCCGCGTTTCAGAACCCAGAGTTCTACCGGGCACAGGCAATGCGGCTGTCGGTGTGGGACAAGCCCCGGGTGATCGGCTGCGCGGAGAACTATCCCCGTCACATTGCACTGCCTCGCGGCTGCCTCGATGCCGCGCAAGACTTGCTGCGTGAAAACGCAGTCCACTGTGATTTCAGGGACGAGCGCAACGCAGGCGAGCCGATTGATGTGAGATTCGCAGGGACGCTTCGAACTGATCAGGAGGCGGCCGTTGCCGCGATGCTGCGCGATGATGTGGGCGTGCTGTGTGCCCCGACCGCATTCGACAAGACCGTTACCGCTGCCGCGATGATCGCCCGCCGGGGCGTGAACACCCTGGTGCTGGTGCATCGAACCGAACTGCTCAGGCAGTGGCAGGAGCGATTGCAGACCTTTCTCGGCGTCGGCGGGGGTGTGGTCGGCACGATCGGAGGCGGCAAGGCGAAACCCACCAGCAAGATAGACATCGCGGTGATGCAGTCGCTGTCCCGCCAAGGCGAGGTCCATGCCCTCGTCGAGAACTACGGCCATGTCATCGTGGACGAGTGCCATCACGTCGGCGCCGTGTCGTTCGACGCCATCCTGAAGCGATGCAAGGCCAAGTACGTGCTTGGCCTGACCGCCACGCCGATCCGCCGAGATGGGCAGCAACCGATCATCTTCATGCAGTGCGGACCCATTCGACACACGGCGGCGAGACCTGTCGACGCCCTCGATGACCTGCAGGTGCTGCCTCGATCATGCTTGGCTCGCATCGACCTGCCGCCGGAGTCGGGGATTCAGGAGGTGTTTCGGCACCTCGCCAACGATCGATCGCGGACGGCAGCGGTCGCTGCAGAAATCAGGAAGGCGTTCGATCAGGGTCGCAAGGTGCTGGTTCTGACCGAGCGCACTGAGCACCTCGACGCCATCCAGGTGGCGCTGGGCGCAGAGCCCGCGCCACCGTTCGTTCTTCACGGGCGGATGTCCAGGAAGCAACGCGCCACGCTCATCGCAGAACTCGACGCGCTGCCGCCCGATTCGCCGCGCATTCTGCTGGCCACCGGCAGGCTCGTCGGCGAAGGATTCGACCATCCGCCCCTCGATACCTTGGTCTTGGCGATGCCAATCTCGTGGAAGGGAACGTTGCAGCAGTACGCTGGCCGCTTGCATCGAGAGCATGCCAGCAAGACCGATGTGCAGATCATCGACTTCGTCGACACCGGGCACCCGGCCTTGGTGCGCATGTGGGACAAGCGCCAGCGCGGCTACCGGGCGATGGGCTACTCGATTCGCGATGTGGATCCTGCAGGAACCGTCGCGGCCGGACTCCCGCTCAGTCGCGCACTTCAGACGAGGAATCAACAGTGAAACGGCAGCGTGCTTCCGACCGATCTGTCAAGGAACCGAGGCTCTCTCGCACCCATCCGCCGGTCCATCTCGCCCCCGCCGACTGGCAGCGCGCGTTGCGCCGTCAGTTCGGGCGCGACCAGACGTTCGGGTTGGAGAATCGGGGCGACCAAGCGTTCTTCTCGGAGTTTCGCGTCAGCAACCCGCAGTCGAAGACCAGCTACCGCGTGGCGATACGCGGCCTCACTGCCGGCGACAACTACTGCTCGTGTCCGGACTACGCCACCAACGACCTCGGCACCTGCAAGCACATCGAGTTCGTCCTCGCCCGGCTCGAGAAGAAGCGTGGGGCGAAGGCCGCTTTCGCCCGGGGGTGGCGGCCGGCGTTCTCGGAGATCTACCTGCGCAACGACGGCTCGCGCACGGTGCACTTCCGTGCCGGATCGGACTGCCCGCCGGAGGTGATGAGAGCGGCTTCGACGCTCTTCGACGTCTCACGCGGCGGTGTCCTGCCGGAGGAGCGCTTCGGTGAGTTGGGGTCCTTCCTCGCCATCGCGGCGAACAGCGGTCACGAGCTGCGCGCCTACGACGATGCACTCGACTTCGTCGCCGGAAGGCGCGATGCGGCTCGGCGAGCGGAGGTCCTCGACCGCCTGTTCCCGCGCGGCGCCTCCGACCGGAAGCTCAAGAAGCTGCTGCAGGCGACTCTATATCCCTATCAGGCCGAAGGCGCGCTGTTCGCGGTGCGCGCCGGCCGCGCGCTGATCGGTGACGAGATGGGCCTGGGCAAGACCATCCAGGCCATCGCGGCTACCGAGATTCTGGCGCGGCACTTCGGTGTCTCGCGTGTGCTGGTGGTGTGCCCGACTTCGCTCAAGTACCAATGGCAAAGCGAGATCAGCCGCTTCTCCGGCCGCGCGGCGCGGGTGTTGGCCGGCGGCCGGGCGCAGCGGCAGAGGGATTTCAGCGCCGATGACTTCTGCAAGATCACCAACTACGAAAAGCTCAAGCCCGATCTCGACCTGATCGCCGCGTGGGCGCCGGAACTGGTGATCGTCGACGAGGCGCAGCGCATCAAGAACTGGAACACGATCGCCGCGCGGGCACTGAAGCGCATCGACAGTCCATACGCCCTGGTGCTCACCGGCACCCCGCTCGAGAACAAGCTCGAGGAGCTGATCTCGATCGTGCAGTTTGTCGACCAGTACCGACTGGGGCCAACCTGGAAGTTGCTGCACGAGCATCAGGTCAAGGACGAGTTCGGCCGCGTCACCGGCTACACGGGGCTGGAGAAGATCGGCCAGACGCTGGCGCCGATCATGATCCGCCGGCGCCGGTCCGAGGTACTGACACAGCTGCCCAGTCGCACCGACCAGAACCTCCTGGTGCCGATGACCGAGTTGCAGATGGTGCATCACCAGGAGAATGCCGACATCGTGGCGAAGATCGTCGCACGCTGGCGGCGGACGAAGTTTCTGTCGGAGACGGATCAGCGGCGGCTGACCTGCGCCCTGCAGAACATGCGCATGTCCTGCAACAGCACCTATTTGCTGGACCAGGAGACCGACCACGGCGTCAAGGCCGACGAACTGGCGGCGCTGCTCGACGGCGTCTTCGTACAGCCGGACGCGAAGGCGGTGGTGTTCAGCCAGTGGACACGCACCCACGACATCGTCATCCGCAGGTTGGAAGATCGCGGCATCGGCTACGTCAGTTTCCACGGTGGCGTGCCATCGGAGAGGCGCCCGGCGCTGGTCGAACGCTTTCGCGCCGATCCGGACTGCCGTGTCTTCCTGTCGACCGACGCGGGCGCGGCTGGACTCAATCTGCAGCATGCCTCGACGGTGGTGAACATGGACCTGCCGTGGAACCCGGCGCTTCTGGAGCAGCGCATCGGGCGCATTCACCGCATGGGTCAGAAGCGCCCGGTCCAGATCGTCAATTTCATCGCCAAGGGCACCATCGAGGAGGGCATGCTCTCGGTGCTCGCCTTCAAGCGTTCGCTTTCGGCGGGCATCCTGGACGGCGGCCAGAGCGAGATCTCGCTCGGCGGCTCGCGCTTGAGTCGCTTCATGAAGGAGGTGGAGAACGTCACCGGCCGCATGGGCGAGGGCGAAGCGATGGCGCCGGCGGAGGAGGCGGCGAGCGTCGGCAGCGCGGCGGTGGAAGTGCCGGTGGACGCGGCCACCGCCGACCAGTCTGCCGTAGCTGTCGAGATGGCATCGGCAGCCGACGCCTCCGTACTGGAAGGTGCCGGGCCGGCGCTGCAGGAAGCAGCCGTCGATTCCTGGGCCGTGTTGCTGCAGGCCGGCGCGCAGTTGGCATCGGCGCTGAGCGCGGCCGGCAATCCCGAGGCGCCGTCGCATCCCTGGCTCGAGCGCGACCCGGCGACCGGCGCGCGCAGCCTCCGGCTGCCACTGCCGCCGCCGGAAACGGCGCGACGGGTTGCGGAGGCCCTGTCGGTGCTTGCGGACTCGCTTCGTGGCACGAGGGCGGGCCAGTGACTGTTCGTCATGGCGCCGGTAGATCTCGATCGATCTCGGAAGGCGGGCTATCGCGAAGTCGGGTGCAAACGCCGGGTGACCTTCTGGATCTCGGCCGTGGCTTCGCGGAATCGTTGTACCGGCGGCTGCGAGCGCCAGCCGTAGGCGTGCCGCGAACCTCCCCTTGCTTGCAGCGGCGTTCGTCATCGGCAATCACGCGTGCCGTTAGTCCGAAGTTCCTTCAATAGCCGGCCGCGATTGCCCATGTGCGACAAGCACTTGGCCTGAGATCGAGGGGCTGGTTTCTGTCTACGGACGGATCTGCTTGATCAGATCGAGCGCGTGGCGTTGC
>Ga0207951_100947_pt1 | contig 11962 bp, 11 predicted proteins | sample Subbio12Aug_8Bad_FD_184830 | JGI IMG/M metagenome (GOLD analysis project Ga0207951, IMG submission 184830) | Serpentinite rock and fluid subsurface biosphere microbial communities from McLaughlin Reserve, California, USA - CR12Aug_8Bad (SPAdes) | ecosystem: Environmental > Terrestrial > Deep... | reverse complement strand
CCCGCTCCAGACGCTCGATCTTGGAAGGGTCCTTGTCGACGCAGATCACATCATGGCCGAAGTCGGCGAAACAGGCCCCTGACACCAGGCCCACATAGCCGGTGCCGATCATCGCTACGCGCATGGAGAATAAACCTTCAGTTTGGTTCGGTCGGATCCAGCTTGCTTCGTCTGGCCCACACGTCGATAAATTGTGTTGAAGACTCGGGCGTTCTGGCCGCGACACACCTCAGGATTTGTAGTGCTCGCGATACCAATCGACGAAGGCGGGCACGCCGACCGAGATTGGGGTGGAGGGCTTATAGTAGGTAAGCCGTTCCAGCAGATCGGCAGCGGCGAAGGTGGCGCGCACGTCGCCGTCCTGCATGGGAAGAAAGGTCTTCTTTGCCTCCCGGCCTAAAGCCTTCTCCAACTCACCGATGTAGTCCATCAGGTTGCTTGGCGAGCCGCCGCCGACATTGACAAGACGAAAAGGCGCGACCGGCGATAGTGTGTCGCCCACGACCGGTTCTGTCCCTGGAATCGTAGCGGCCAACCGGACGATACCCTCGACGAGATCATCGACAAAGGTAAAGTCTCTCGACATTTGGCCTTCACCATAAACCTCGATGGCTTCGTCAGCCATAATCGCTTTCGTGAACTTGAACAGCGCCATGTCCGGCCGGCCCCAGGGACCATAAACGGTGAAGAAGCGGAAGAAGGTTGTCGGTACGCCGAACAGGTGGCTGTAGCTATGCCCCATCAGTTCCGTCGCGCTTTTGGTTGCGGCGTATAGAGTTAGTGGATGCACTGCTTTATCCGTCTCACGGAACGGCATTTCAGTGTTGGCGCCGTAGGCGGAGCTGGTCGATGCGGCCAGCAGATGTAACGGCTGAAAGCGACGCGCTGCTTCTAGCACATTGAAGGTGCCAACCAGATTGGAGGACAAGTAGGCCTCCGGGTGGTCGATGCTGTAACGGACGCCAGCCTGAGCGGCTAGATGGATGACCACGTCGGGCGCCGCGGATTCCCAAGCCCGATTGAGCTCGGGCTGGTCCTCGAGATTGAGCCGTTCTACCTTGAAGGCGTTGTGATGAGCCTCCAGCACCGCATTGCGCGCGTGCTTTAGGGCAACATCATAGTAATCGGAAAAATTGTCGATTCCAACGACCTGGTGCCCTTCGGCTAGCAGCCTCCGGCACAGGTGGAAACCGATGAAGCCGGCGCTGCCGGTCACTAGAAATCGCATCTGGTTCGTCCATAACGGCGCGGCTGAGGAAAGTGATCGATCGACCAGTCTTCGGGACGCCGCCGCTGCACTACCGAATCTTTTCCCGGGCGTCATCGTGAAACCGCAGGCGGCTCTGATCTGCCCAACCCAGGGTTGGGCCCGATGCCCGACGCGCCGTCCTGATCTCATCTCGCCATAACGAAAGTCCTTTAGTGATTTGATCCGGCGCGCCATTTGTGCGCCGGACGGTTTTTCAGCCTCCGGCCAGCGATTCTGTCTTGATCGAGACGCGTCCTGCCTGGGCTCGGGCCTGCAGCAGCAGACGCAGTGCCCCCTCGAGGCGGACCGCTGAAAGGACGTTGGTGGCGTAGGCCCCCGTGTCGATGCCGATGCGGCGTGTGTTTGACACAACGACCTCCGTGGGCGTGTGGCCATGAACGACGACCTTCTCGAACGGCGCGGGATGGTCGAGAAAGGGCTGGCGGATCCACATCAGATCCTCGGGGCGTTGGTCGTCGAGCGGCACTCCGGGCCGGGCCCCGGCATGACAGAAGAAATAGTCGCCGATGCTCACCGACAGTTGCTGGCTACGCAGCAGTCTTTGGTGCGGCTCCGGAAGGGCTTCGGCCAGCGCCCGTGCGGTCTCGCCCCAGCCGGCCATGTCGCCACGCATCGCCGGCGGACTGACGCCGTAGGAGAAGAGGGTGTCGCGGCCGCCATAGTCGCACCAGCCCGGTCCCACTGCCGGGTCCGTAAGGAAGGCCTCCATCCGCTCTTCATGGTTGCCGCGGATGAAGTGGACCTCGAGCGCCGGGTCGGCTTGCAGATCGCACAGCTGGTCCAGCACGCCCCGGGAGTCGGAACCCCGGTCGATGTGATCTCCCAGAAAGACAATGGCCTTGCGTCCTGCCTCGCTCGCCGACAGATCGGCGCGGACCGCCTCGAGCAGGGGGTGCGCCAGATCGGCCCGGCCATGGATGTCGCCCACGGCCCAGACCACACAGTCCTGGGGTGTTTGAGAAGCCGGCTTTCTGGACCGATTGGAGAACAGGCGAGCGAGCATCTGCATCCAATGCCTGCTTGGCCCGGCCGGTTCAAGCGGAGGCCGGCTCCGGATCGACGCCAGAACAGGCACAGCCAGTCGCCGGATCCGACACTCGACAGTTCAACCCTCGTACAGAACCGGCTGTCCGGTTGCCCGCCCTAGAAGAAGCGCTCGCCGATCCGGATGGTGTCGCCCGGGGCGACCTGGGTTGCGGTGGTCAGGGGGAAGGCCTGTTCGGACGGTCCGTCGGCGCGCTTGATGTACACCCGGCGTGTGTCGGCGCGATAGGTGAAGCCCTCGGCGGTCGCAACGGCGTTCAACACAGTGAGATTGTTTGTGTACGGATATTCTCCGGGGCGGTTGACCTCGCCGAGAATGTAGAACGGCCGGTAGTTCAGGACCTCGGCGTTCACCCGCGGCTCATTGATGTAGCCCTGGCGCAAGGCGTTGGCGATCGAGGTCTGGAGCTCGGAGATCGTCAACCCCTGGGCCTGGACCTCGCCGATCAGGGGCAGGCTGATCTTGCCTGATCCGCCGACCAGAAACTCACCGGTCAGGGCCTCTTCGCCGAAGACATTGACCCGGATCTTGTCGGCCGGCCCCAGCCGGTACTCGGGCACCACCCGGACAACGCCGTCGACACCCGCAGCCTGCGGGTCGATCGACAGAGGCCCGGGGGCGCAGGCTGTGATCGCGAACAGCACGGCCAGACCAGCCAGAAGCCTGCGGATATCGACCATCGAGAAACCCTCCGTTGCGGCTCCTTTCTAGCCGATAAGACGGATTGAAATCCAGAGGGACGAACAGGTTAGCCAAGCCGAACGCAAGATACGAAGGGTTAACCTTACCGGATCGGCAACTTTGTTTCGACATTCACAGTAAACCCTGTCTGTACAATTGATGTTTCCAGATCGTCGTCATGATGTTCCCAAGAATAGGGGGCATAAATGGGCCGGAAAATCGTATCCTACTGGCGCTTTTCTTTGGTCGCGGTCGCCATGGCCGCCGCCGCGGGGGGCGCCCAGGCCGAGAGCAATATGGGCGCACGCCCTGAACGCCCGGACGCCCCCGTCATGCCGATCGCGGGCGCGGCCTTGCCGCCGGGCGGGTTCCTCGCCCTGTGCGCCCGGTCTCCGGGCGACTGTGTCGAGGACGCGGACAGTCTTCCCGATCTCGCCACACTCGAGCTGGCCGCCAACCGGCGCTACTGGTCCGACGTATTCCAGCCCCGGTCCGCCCCCGCGGCCCTGTCGCGGTCTGACGCCTATGACTGGTCAGCCGTGTTCGCGCCGGCCGCCGCCGAGCGCGTGGTGACGTCATCAGTCAGACCTGACGATGGTCTGGTCATAACGATCGCCCATGGCTTGATCGCTTCATCGCCGGTGACGCTTGAGGTCTCCGCCCAGTGGCTGGCCGGCGGGACTGGCAGGGATGTACGGGCGGGGTCCGACGCGTCCGGTGTGATCCACTCCACAGAAGGATGACCCCTAATGGCCCGAACCTTGACCATGCTCCTCGCCGCCGCAGCCCTGTCCTTGGGTGTGGCGCCCACCATCGCGTCCGCCGCGGCATATTATTGCAAAGACGGTCGATGTGTTCATTTCCGCGGAGCCCGGCCGACCCTGGAAGAGTGCAACAGATATGCGGCAGGCGCTGGAGGCGGGGTCTGTTTCATGAGCGGACTCGTCACTGCCTCGGACAACGGCACTGTTGTTCTGGGCGGCGCGAGGCAATCCCTTCTCATGCTCAGCGCGCAGGAGGAGCGCAGTCTCGGCGCGCTGATTCAGGCCCGGCCGAGCACCGGCAACGTCAATCGGTTTGAGACGATGATGTCGGGGATCGCCGCCCGTCAGCCCGCACGGGATCGCGCACCCGCACCCTCCGCACGGATGGACTGACCGGTCAGGTCGACCGGCTGCGACAGGCCGCGACCTTCGTCCGATCGGGCGGCCCGGGCCTGATCCCCCGGGCCGTCGCATGTTTGAGGCGCCCGAACCGGCAGGCTCCGACGCCCCCCACGAACGTGGGATACCGGCCCCCTTCCGTTTGGGCGACGGTCGTCGAACGTCGATGTTCCGACGAGCGCGGCCCGGCGGCGCGCGTCGGGACCCTGAGCCTGGAGCGATGAGCATGACCGTCCTGATCCCCAACCGCCGTCTGGTTCTGGCCGGCGCGACCCTGGCCCTGACCACCGCAGCCGCGCCCCCGGTCCTGGCCCGGGCCATGGTCCAGAACCGCGCCGCCTATGACGGGCTGAAGAAGACCATCGCCGTCGACATCTTCCGCGCCACCGAAGCGGTCGGCGGCTCGGTCACGGCCGACGGCATGACCGCCATGCTGACCCAGGCCCTGGTCGAGGACGGCCGGTTTCTGGTGATCGAGGATGGGGGCGGCGGCCCCATGGCCGCCAGCGCCATCGTGCGCGGGGCCGTGACCAAATATGAGGCGGCGGCTGGCGGCAGCGGCCTGAACATCGCCGGAGGGCCTTTGGGCGGCCTGCTGGGCGCGCGCGCCGGCACCCGCAGCCAGACCGCGGTGATCGAGATCGCCCTTCGGCTGATCGACGCCGCCACCGGCCAGGTCGTTTCGACCTCCAGCGCCGAGGGCCGCGCCTCCAGCCGCACCTCCGAGGCCGGACTGGTCGAGAATTTCGGGGGCGCGCGCCTGGGCGGCGAGATCTTCCGCGCCACCCCGATCGGTCAGGCGGGCCAGGACGCCATTGTCAGGGCGGTGGAGCAGATCGCCTCGGGCATGCGCCGGGTGGCCTGGTCGGCCATTGTGGTCGATGCAGCCGAGAACGGCGTCTATCTGAACGCCGGCGCCGATCGCAACGTCCAGCCGGGCCTGACCCTGGCCGTCTGGCGGCCGGGCCGCACCCTGACGGACCCCGGCACTGGCGAGGTGCTGGATCAGGAGATGACCCGCATCGGCCAGGTCCAGGTCGAGACCGTCCGCGACCGACTGTCGATCGCCAGCGTCCTGAGCGGCGAGCTGCCGATGCGCGGCGACGTTCTGAAGGCTGACTGATCCCCCCATCGCCGTTCCGGAGAACCCGACCATGAAGACCCGTATCGCCGCCGTCGCCCTGGCCGCCGCCGCTCTCTGCGCCGGCTCCACCCTCGCCCAGACGCGACCGCAGGCCCCCGCGCCCCGTGCTGCCGTCCCCGCCCCGCCGCCCGCCGTCGGGACCGTCCCGGCCGGTCAGGGGCAGGGCCAGACGCGCGGGACCGGGGGGGTGGGGACGTTTGAGGGGGAAACGGCCCTGGTGGTCCCGACGCGACCGCAGGCCCCCGGGCCGCGGACCGGCGTCCTCGCCCCGCCGCCCGCCGTGGGGACCGCCCCGGCCGGTCAGGGTCAGACGCGAGGCGGCGGGGACTACGCCAATGTGGAGTCTTCCAACCGGGACCACATCGACCAGGACGCGCAGAGCGACGTCAGGGGCGCGGCCCGGCTCCAGACCAATCTCGGCGCCACCCCGGTGAACGGCACCGGCGGCACCGGCGGCGGCCGCTACACGTCTCGTCCCCGCGTGATCAACAACAGCGAGACGGAGACCGGCCTCGCCGTCGGGACCGTCCCGGCCGGTCAGGGTCAGGGCCAGACGCGCGGGATCGGGGGGGACGGGTCGAACCGCGACCACCTCGACCAGGACGCGCAGATGGACGTCAGGGGCGGCGGCCGGATGACGACCGGTGAAACACCGACCAACGGCGTCGGCGGCACGGGCGGGGGACGGCTTGCCGCGCCCGGCGGCGGCGACGGCCCCGTGGCTGCGGAGGCGATCATCAGCACCAGCCGCTCCAACATCAAGAGGCCGTCCAGCCTGGCGGTGGCTCCGGAGGCGGGCGCGAGCCCCGCCCCCGTCCCCGTCGCGCCGCGCTGACCGCCCCCGCCGTCATCCCCGCACCGGAGCCCGAAATGACCCTCCGCCTGATCCCCTTCGCCGTGCCCGGGGCCCTGATGCTCATGGCGCTGGCCCAGTCCAGCCCGGCCACGCCCCTTCCCAACATCCTGGTCGGGCTTGAGCTCCAGTCAGGCGGTTCGGTCCTGACGGCGACCACGGCCGGGCCGAATGCCGAGGCCGGGATCAGTGTCACGCCGGGCGTCTATTTCGTGTTCGTCGCCAACGGCTCCAGCCTGCCCGGGCCGGCGACCCTGACCGTGCTCGAAGGCTCGCAGCAGCGCACGTCCGGCTGGATTTCCCGGACAGCGGGGCGGGTTTATGCGCCCAACGCCACGTCCCAGGGACGGATGGTGGTCAATGCCGGGCAAAACGGTCTGGTGCGCCTGCGGCTGGCGTCGGCCCAGGCGCCCGTGTCTCCGACCTGCCTGACCCTTCCCAACGGCTCGCCCCGGTTGATCACGGCCCAGGCATCTGCCAACGGGACCGGCGGCGGCGCCTATGGCGCGGCCATGACGGCGGCGCGGGCCGAATGGTCCCGCCTCGCACGCGTCCATAACGCGCCGGGTCAGCCCGACTATTCCGACTGGAGCCGGGCCGCGCGCACCAACGCCAGCTCCGCTGTCCGGCGCGGTGTTCCGCCTGTCACGACTGTGACCCTCGTCGGTCAGCCTTGCCGCTGACTGTGACGCCGGCAGGGGTGGCGGTCGTTGGCAGTAGGCGGGCCGTCAAAAACCTCGGCCCCGAATCCTCCCCAGGTGTGCCGCGGTCCAAAACACCCTCAACATCCAGCGCTACCGGATCAACAGACCCACCCGTCGCCGCTCTCGCGCCGACGCCGCTAGCCCTCAAGTCGAGCGCCGAGCATCCGGACGCTCAAACTTCCTGGTTATAGGCGCCGACCTCAGCGTATTGGGCCAGCCGCGGTTTGACCTCCTCGCGGAACAGGGCGCGCATGTCGGCCTCGGAGCGCATGCTTTCGACCACCACCACCAGCTCGGGCTTGTTCGACGAGGCCCGCACCAGCACCCACGACCCGTCGTCCAGATGCACCCGCGCGCCGTTGACGGTCAGCACCTCGACGATCTTGCGCCCCAGGATCGAGCCCCCGGCCTCGGCCAGCGCCTGGTATTCGGCCACGACCCGTTCCAGCACCCCGTATTTCCGGTCGTCGTCGCAATGCGGCGACATGGTCATCGAGGTCCAGGCGTCGGGCAGGGCGGTCTTCAGCTGCGACAGGGTCCGGCCCGGACTGCGGTCCAGCATGGCCAGGATGGCGCCGGCCGCGACGATGCCGTCGTCATAGCCCCGGCCCAGCGGCGCGTTGAAGAAGAAATGCCCCGACTTCTCGAACCCGGCCAGGGCCCCCAGTTCGGCGGTCTTGCGCTTGATATAGCTGTGGCCGGTCTTCCAGTAGACCACCTCGGCGCCATTGGCCTTCAGCACCGGATCGGTCTTGTACAGGCCGGTCGATTTCACATCGACGACGAAGGTGGCGTTGGGGTGCAGGGCCGACAGGTCGCGGCCCAGCATCAGGCCGATCTTGTCGGCATAGATCTCCTCGCCGGCATCATCGACCACGCCGCAGCGGTCGCCATCGCCGTCGAAACCCAGCGCCAGCTCGGCCCCGGTCTCGCGCACCTTGGCCGCCATCTGCATCAGCATGGCGTGATCTTCCGGGTTCGGATTATACTTCGGGAAGGTCCAGTCGAGCTCGGTATCCATCTCGATCACCTCGGCCCCCATCCGGCGCAGGGCCTCGGGCGCAAAGGCGCCGGCCGTGCCGTTGCCGCAGGCGGCCACCACCTTGATCGGCCGGCTCAGTTTCACTCCGGCGGAGACCTCTTCCAGATAGCGTTCGCGGAACCCCTCGACCCGGGTCAGGGTCCCGCCCGGCCGGCCCACGCCCTCGCCGCCCAGCACGATGTCCTTGAGCCGGCCGATCTCGTCGGGGCCGAAGGTCAGGGGCGGCTGGGCCCCCATCTTGACCCCGGTCCAGCCGTTCTCGTTATGGCTGGCGGTGACCATGGCCACGCACGGCGCCTCGAGCGCGAACTGCGCAAAATAGGCGGTGGGAGACAGGGCCAGGCCGATGTCCAGCACCTCCATCCCGCCTTCCAGCAGGCCGAGCATCAGCGCCTGTTTGACGCTCAGCGAATAGGAGCGGAAGTCGTGGCCGACGACGATCCGCGGCCGCTGCCCGATCTCATGCACATAGGTCGCCAGCCCGAGCCCCAGCGCCTGCAGGCCCAGCAGATTGATCTCCTGCTCCAGGATCCAGCGCGCATCGTATTCGCGAAAACCCGTCGGCTTGACCAGCGGCGTGGTCTCATAGTCGGCCGTGTTGGGGCGCAGGTCGGAGCGTGGCTTCAGCATCGGTGCCTCAAAGAACGTAGGGTGTCAGGGGCTAACGGAGAACCATGACCTTCACAATCGTCGGTTTGAAGCCTGATCTCCATTCGGGCCCTGTCCAGCCCGCCGAGGTCCAACAGACCAGAACAGCTGATCGTGCCCTAACGACATGCGCACCTCGTCGGCGGCGGTGGGCTCTAATGGGTTGTTCACCCACGCTGCCACTGTACCAACTCCAGTATGCCGGTCCGGCTACGCTATCGCACGTCGGTCCGGGCGCAAGGTATTCAGCCGACAACACCCGGCACCCTTTCCGGTTGACTCGTAGCTGCATCCCGGGACGTACTCAGCCGAGGAGCCCCGACAGCCGCTCCGCAAACGCCAGCGACTCCAGGGGCCGACCACCAAAAATGAATGTCGAACCCCCGAAACTGGAGTTCCGGGGGCGCTTTCCGCTGGTCCTGCCTGGGGCAGGTCGGGTGTTGCGCGACCCCGAGGCGAATTGGCCCGCGGAAATCCTGGAGCGTTCGGTGGTCGAGGCCCGTGCGGCCGGCCGTCGCCTGGTTTTGCTGGCTTCACCTGAGGCGGTCAGTGAAGTGTTGCTGAATCAGGACGGAGCCTTTCCCCGGGCTCGGTTGCACGACCGAATGCTGGGCGCGAGCTACGGCGACAATCTGGTGCGAGGGGATCGGGCCGACTGGCGACGCCAACGGCGCCAGTTGCTGCAGCCGTTCAACACGCCGGGCGCCGAGGCGCCGGAGGCCCGCATTGCCTTGGCGTGTGAACGCATAGTGGATGAATGGCTCCGGACGGAGGTCGGCGCTCCGCTCGACGTTATTCTGGATGCACGCCGCCTCACCCTCGACAGCCTGTGGCGCAGTTTTTTCTGCGACGAGACGGCGGCGCGGTCGGTCGAACCCCTGGTCGAGACGACCTCCCGGACCATGGACATCCACGAGGCCGCACCACTGACGGCACACCTCGAGGATCTGCGGCCGCTGGCGGAACTCGCGCTGGAAAGAGAGCGGACCCGGCTGGTCGCCGACGGAGCGGGCGAGGTGGCTGTCGACCTGAACACCATGCTGCTGTTTCTGCACGCCGGCCACGACAACGTCGCGGCGACCCTGGCCTGGGCGTTGTGGCTGCTGGCCGAGCATCCGGACTGGCAGGCCCGGGTGCGCGAGGAATGGCGCGCCCGGTCCTCCGCCGCCGGTTTCGATGCCGGAGCGTTTTCAGTGGCCGGGGCTGTGATCAGCGAAACGCTGCGGCTCTATCCGCCGATCATGCACCTGATCCGGGAAGCGAACCGCGACCTTGAAGTCGAGGGCGAGGTCGTCGCCGCCGGTTTCACCACCGTACTGAGCATCTATGCCATGCACCGGAACCGGCAGTGGTGGGCGGCGCCCGACGCCTTCCGGCCACAGCGTTTTCTGAACGCCGCGCCGGACTTGCGCCAACGGTTGCTGTGGGCGCCGTTCGGTACCGGGCCGCGCGGCTGCGTCGGCTCGGCCTTCGCTCGCACCGAGATGATTGTCGCTCTCGGGAGCATCCTCGACCGGCTGGAGCTGATGCCTGGTCCGGGCCGCATGGCCTGCCGGGTGGATTTCGTGCTCCGCCCCGAGGGGCGGCAGGCGGTGACAGCGCGTCCGATCGGCCGCAATGAAGCAGGAACCGCCTGCGCCCGATGAATTTCCATTCGATCGACTTCCTGCTGTTCCTGCCGGTGGTGGTGGTGTTGTATTTCGCCACGCCGCACCGTTTCCGGTGGATGCTGCTGCTGCTTGCCAGCAACGTCTTCTACGGCAGCTGGCGGCTGGAGTTCCTGCCGGTCCTGTGGCTGACGACGGCCATCGACTATTTCGTCGGGCGGGCGCTGCCCGGGGCGGTCGACAAACGCCTGCGAAACGGTCTGCTGCTGCTCAGTCTGTGCAGCAATCTGGGCCTGCTGCTGTTCTTCAAATATTTCGCCCTGGCGGCCAATACCTCGCTGAGCCTGTGGCACGGGGGGGACCCGGGGGCGTTCGAGCCGATCGACATCATCCTGCCCCTCGGGATCTCCTTCTACACCTTCCAGACGCTCGGCTATGTCATCGACGTCTATCGTGGCCGCCGTGCCCCGGAGACTCATGCCGGTTATTTCGCCGTCTATGTCATGTATTTCCCCCAGCTGATCGCCGGTCCGATCGAGCGGCCCGGGCGTCTGCTACCTCAGCTGCACGCGAAACACGCGTTTGACGTCCGCCGCGCTGCGGCAGGCGGAGCGCTGATGCTGGTTGGCTATTTCAAGAAGCTGGTGATCGCTGACCGCCTCGCCGAAACTGTGCCGCTGGTGTTGGCCGCGCCGCAGGACCACACGCCGTTGGCAGTCCTGCTGGCGTCGGTGGGCAGCATCTACCGGTATTATGCCGACATCTCCGGCTATGCCGACATCGCCATCGGCGCGAGCCTGATCATCGGTATACGCCTCAGCCGAAACTTCGACCGTCCGCTGGCTGCGGCCTCGATCAGCGAGTTCTGGCAGCGCTGGCACATCACCGTCACCACCTGGTTTCGAGACTATGTCTACATGCCGATCGCCCGGGGCGGGCGTGAGTGGTGGCGCAAGCCGGCGGCCACGCTCCTCACCATCATGATCGTGGCCTTCTGGCACGGCGCGGCATGGACCTGGCTGGCGGCAGGTCTGATCGCGGGTCTGGTGATGATCGGGGAGGGGGCGGTGCGCAGGAGCCGGCCGATCGCCCGCATCGCCGACCGGGCCTTTGGGGCGATCGGCCTCAACAGCGGCCAGATCCGCTTCGTGCAGGATAGCGGCAACAGGGTGGTGCTCTGGCTGTTCCTGATCTTGCTCGGTTCGCTGGTCAACGCGAGCAGCTGGACGGAGGCCATGGGCGCTTGGGCGCGTATGGGCGAGTTGCCGGCCCAGATCGGCAGCCTTGGCCTCGGCCTGGCCGATGTGGGCTTCTTGCCGAAGACCGTGTTGCTCGCCATCGTCGCGCTGGAGCTTTACCAGTGGTTGGACGCGCGCCGGCCGGTGTTCGAGCGGTTGGCCCATCGAGGCCTTCCCACTGCCTGGGCCTTCTACTACGCGTTGGCCGCCGCGATACTGGTGTTCGGAACCTTCGACCGGTCGGGCTTCATCTATTTCGATTTCTGAGGGCCCTGTATGATAAGGCTTTTTCAGTTCTTCGGTCTCGGCTTCCTTCTCTTGATGGTGCTGAACGGTCTGAGTTGGGTCCTCGACGACGGTAGCGGGGAACACCCCATGCAGGCCAGGCTGTCCGCGATCCAAGGGCACGAGGCCGTGACCCTCGGCGGATCTGTGGGGGTCGGGGTTCGCTATCCGTACATGTGCGTCGATGGGGCCGATTACTACTCGAACGGCCAAGACCTGTTCGAGGTAGCGGCGATCGCTAACCTGATCCTTGAGGGTCCGTCCCCCCCGCGGTACTGGCTC
>Ga0207951_100945_pt1 | contig 11970 bp, 11 predicted proteins | sample Subbio12Aug_8Bad_FD_184830 | JGI IMG/M metagenome (GOLD analysis project Ga0207951, IMG submission 184830) | Serpentinite rock and fluid subsurface biosphere microbial communities from McLaughlin Reserve, California, USA - CR12Aug_8Bad (SPAdes) | ecosystem: Environmental > Terrestrial > Deep... | reverse complement strand
AAGGCGCGACCTGCACCGCCAGCGGCGGCGCCAACCAGCCCGCGACCCGCGCCTGCCGCCGCGTCGCCGCCCGGCTCGGCCCGGTGTCCTCGTTCAGCTACAAGGGCGTCGCCCTGACGGCCGAACAGATCGCCGCCTGCAACGCCTGATTCCGTCTGACGTCGGCGGGACGGCTCAGGCCGTCTCGCCGCCCAGCCGTTTGACGATGCGCTCGCGACCGATCATCGGCGCGAGCGTCGCCATGTCCGGGCCATGGGCCTGGCCGGTGATCATCAGCCTCAGCGGCATGAACAGGGCCTTGCCCTTGGCCCCGGTCGCCTCCTTCACCGCCGCCGTCCAGACCGGCCACAGGGTCTCGTCAATGGTTTCGGGCAGGGCCGCCAGGGCGGCCGCCGCAAAGGCCGGATCCTCGATCACCGGGGTGACGGGCCCACGCACGATCGCCGCCATCTCAACCACATCAGAGAATTTCTGAAGGTTGCCGCGCACCCCGTTCCAGAAGGCTTCGCCCAGATCGGCGTCCAGCCCGGCCAGCCGCGGACGGGCGGTCGCATAGTCCATCCCGTGCAGCACCTGCGCATTGAGCCGATCCAGATCGGCGGTGTCGTAGCGCGCCGGCGACCGGCCCATCTTGGAGAAGGCGAAACCGGCCCCGAGGGCGTCGATCGAGTCCCCGACTTCAAGCGCGTCCGAGGTGCCGATTCGGCCCAGGTGGCTGGTAATGGCGATCGGCTCATAGCCCTGGTCTCGCATCTCGGCGATCGACAGCGACCCCAGCCGCTTGGACAGGGCCTGGCCGTCGGCCCCGACCAGCAGCGGCATGTGGGCGAAGCCGGGCGCCACAGCGCCCAGGGCCTCGAAGATCTCGATCTGGGCCCCGGTGTTGGTGACGTGGTCCTCGCCGCGGATGACATGGGTGATGGCCATGTCGATGTCGTCGACGACCGACGGCAGGGTATAGAGGAACAGCCCGTCCTCGCGGATCAGTACCGGGTCCGACATCGAGGTCGTATCCACCTCGGCATGGCCGCGCGACAGGTCCTCCCAGGCCACGCGCCTGCCGTCCAGCCTGAAGCGCCAGTGCGGCTTGCGGCCCTCGGCCTCGAAGGCGGCCTTGTCGGCGTCGGTCAGCTCAAGCGCGGCGCGGTCGTAGATCGGCGGCAGGCCGCGCGACAGCTGCACCTTGCGGCGACGGTCCAGCTCCTCAGAGGTGTCGTAGCAGGGATACAGCCGGCCGGCGGCCTTAAGCCGGGCCGCCGCCTCTTCATAGCGGTCGAACCGCTTCGACTGGTTGTAGCGCTCGTCCCAGACCAGCCCCAGCCAGGTGAGGTCGTCCTCGATCCCCTGTTCGAACTCCGGCGTGGACCGCGCCAGATCGGTGTCGTCGATGCGCAGCACGAAGGCGCCGCCCTGCCCTTTCGCAAACATCCAGTTGACCAGGGCGGTGCGGACATTGCCGACGTGAAGCTTGCCCGTCGGCGACGGGGCGAAACGGACCTTGACGGACATGCGGGAAACCTTGGCGACGCGGGGCGCACAGGTCGCGCTCCCGGACGGTCAAGTCAAGGCGCGGACAGCGAAGTCGGGCCGGCGCCCGCGTCGGTCGCGCAAGCCGCCTTGAGCCTCGCGACCCGGTCAACGAAGGCTTCTGCGCCCTCGCGGGTCTCGAATACGAATTCGTGCTGATCGATGCGGGCAGGCGACCCGGCCAGGTTTTCAACGCTGATGCAGGGAGTCGCGTCGCTGCAGCCGAAGATGACCTGCCCGTCCGCCGCAGCGGCCAGCTCGATCCGGGCCACCGGAAGTGTCCAGCGCCCCCACGCGCTGTTGCGGCCGAAGCCGTGGGTGATGGTTTCGCAGTCGGCCCTGATCTGATGATAGAAGAAGGGCGCCGCGCGGCCCGTATTCTCGTAGCGGAACGACCGGTCGTCCTGGCCCGGCTGCGTAGCCGCCGGCCCTCCGACCAACCCGCCCAGCGCCACGATCGCGACCGTGAACAATCCGCTCATCGACAGATTCCTTTCGACCGGTTTGCCGCCGCCGTCAGTCGTCCCGGTGCACCCGTTCACGGCGCTCGTGCCGCTCCTGGGCCTCGACCGACAGCGTCGCCGTCGGGCGGGCCTCGAGCCGGCCGAGGCTGATGGGCTCGCCGGTCTCCTCGCAATAGCCGTAGGAGCCGTCCTCGATCCGGCGCAGCGCCTCGTCTATCTTTGAAATCAGCTTGCGCTGGCGGTCCCGGGTCCGCAGCTCCAGCGCCCGGTCGGATTCCGACGACGCCCGGTCGACCAGATCCGGATGATTTTCCGTCTCGGCCTTCAGGTTGACGACGGTACCCTTGGACTCGCGAAGGATGTCTTCCTTCCAGTCCGTCAGCTTGCCCCTGAAATAGGCCAGCTGCCGTTCATTCATGAACGGCTCGTCGTCGGAAGGCCTGTACGCGGCCGGCCCGGCGATCGAAGACGCCAATGCGGTCATAATCGCACTCACGGTCTTTAGCAGCGCCCCCCTGTGGCGCAGCCCTGCGTATAGGGAGGTCGGAGAGTCGCGGCAACAAGCCTCGCGCGAGCGTGACCGGCCCGGCCGACAGTCGGGATGCGAGCGTGACATTTCTTCATCACCCGCCGCTCAACGATCGCGCTTTTACAAGCTATTCCGAGGACTTATGCTGCACTGCGGCGAACATCGGCCTTGGCGAGCTCGACCGCCGCCCGCAGTTCGATCTGGTCCAGCAGACTGTTCAGGCCCTGGTCGGTGTCCTGGGTCCTCTCCTCGCGCAGGGTGCGCGACAGTCGCTCCAGCGCGCCCTCCCCCACCTCGCCGTCCAGCAGGGCCAGCTTCAGTTCCTCCAGACGATCGAGAATGCCGCCGCCGCGACGGATGGCCCGCCGCCGGCGCTCGGTGGCGTCCTCGACCCCCTGCAGCGCCATGAGCGAAGAGACGCCGGACACATTGGAGACACCGCCGGCTGAGGCGGCGGGACCGCCCGCCCCGGTCGGGGCCGAAGCCGGAACGGAGAAGCCGCCGCCGGCCCGGGCGGGCCGGGTTGTTTGGGAGGGGGACGGTCCCGACGGGCCGCTGACCTTCATGGAATACGACTCCAGCACGTAGGCGACCATCGTCGGCGCGGCGTCACTGTTTGGTTAACGGCCCGGCAGTTTCTGCCGCTCTGCAACTCCGATCCTGTACCCGGACCATTGTATTTGCGACGCTTTTCGGCTGGCATGGAGCTCGCAAGGGAGGCAGGGCAACAGTTCCTGGACGCCCTGCCCATGCAGAATCTGCTCGCCTCCCTCCTGACCGCCGCCGCCCTCGCCGGGTTCGCCTCCGGGGCTGAGGCCCAGTCGCGAATCAAGGACATCGCCGCGGTCGAGGGCGTCCGTTCCAATCAGCTGGTCGGCTACGGCCTCGTGGTCGGCCTCAATGGCACCGGCGACTCGCTGCGCAACTGCCCCTTCACCCGTCAGTCGCTTGAGGGCATGACCGAACGACTGGGCGTCAATATCCGCGGCTCCAACGCCAATTCCAAGAATATGGCCGCCATCATGGTGACGGCCGAGCTGCCGCCGTTCGCCACCCCGGGGTCCCGTATCGATGTCAGCGTGGCCTCGCTGTGCGACGCCAAGAGTCTGCTGGGCGGCACGCTTCTGGTCACCAGCCTGCAGGGCGCGGACGGCCAAGTCTATGCGGTCGCGCAGGGCTCCGTACAGACCGGCGCCGTCTCCGGCGGCGGGGCTTCCGGCTCCTCGGTCACCCGCGGCGTGCCCACCGCAGGCCGTATCGCCTCCGGAGCGACGGTCGAACGCGAGACCGGCTTCCACCTCGCCAACATGAACGAGGTGAGACTGAACCTGCGCAACCCGGACTTCACCACGGCCCAGCGCGTCGCGGCCGCTATAAACCAGGTCTATCCGAACACCGCCCTGGCCGAGAACGGCACCGTCGTCGCCCTGCGCGCGCCGGGCCAGATGGGCATGGCCGGTTTCATCAGCCGGGTGGAAAACCTTGAGGTCACGGTCGATTCCCCGGCCCGGGTGATCATCGACGAGGTCAATGGCGTCATCGTCATGGGTGACGCCGTCCGCGTCTCCACCGTAGCCATCGCCCAGGGCAATCTCACCATATCGGTGCAGGAATCGCCGTTCGTCAGCCAACCCCAGCCCTTCGCCCGCGGTCAAACCGCCGTCGTGCCCCAGACGGACGTGGCGGTGGAGGAAGAACTCGGCCGGCAAATGCGGATCGTCGGCGGCGGGACCTCCCTGTCCACCCTCGTCAACGGTCTCAACGCTCTCGGCGTCAGCCCGCGCGACATGATCAGCATCCTGCAGGCCATCAAGGCCGCCGGCGCCCTGCAGGCCGACATCGAGGTGATGTGAGCATGACCGACCTGGCCGTATCCCCTGCCCTGCTGCAAAGCGCGATCCCGTCCGCGCCCACGGCTTCCATGGCGACCGCCCGGATGCGTGAGACCGCCGAGGCGTTCGAGGCCTCGTTCCTGTCGCAGATGCTGAAGCCGATGTTCGAAAGTCTCTCGACCGAGGCCCCGTTCGGCGGCGGCGAGGCCGAGGGCACCTGGCGCGGCTTCCTGGTGGAGGCCATGGCCAGACAGACCGTCAAGGCCGGCGGCATCGGCCTCGCCGATCAGGTCGTGGCCCAGATGTTGAAGATGCAGGAAGCCGGGAAAGCCGATACATGACCGATACCGCGACCATCAACGCCAGCGCCCGGGTCCGCCAGCTGACCGACCTGACCAAACGTCTGACGACCCGGCTGTCGGCCGAGTCCGAGGCCTTCGATGCGCGTCGTCCGCAGGATGTCGCCGCCTCCCTGTCCGAAACCCAGGACCTGGCCAACCTCTACCGCCGCGAGTCGGCCCAGCTGAAAGCCCAGCCGGCGTCCGTCGCCCCCGCCCCGGCGGCGGACCGCGAGGCCCTGGTCCGGGCCACCCAGGCGTTCGAAGCCGTGCTGACGCGCCACGCTCGCGCCGTCGAGGCGGCCCGCATCATATCCGAAGGTCTGGTCCGGACCATTGCCGCCGAGGTGGCCGGCCAGCGCGGGTCGCCCTCCGCCTACGGCGCCTCGGGCCGGGCCAACGCCGGCGACAGTCGCGCCGTCGCCTTCAACCGCCAAGCCTGAGCAGGCCGTTAATCCTGTTCGTCGAGCCAGTCTTCATCTCCGGGGTCTAGCCTGAAGCCATGACGATAAAGTCCCGCCTCCTTGGAATGGCCTTCGCCGCCGCTGACACCCTGCTTGAGCTCGACGCCGAAGGGCGGGTGGCCATGGCGATCGGGGCCGGCCCCTGCCCTCGCGGCCCGGGCGCCGACAGCTGGTGCGGCGCCCTGCTGACGGATCATGTCGGCAAGGCAGGCCAGAAGCCGCTGACAGAGGCGCTCGCCTCGATCCGGCCCAATCAACGGCCGGCGCCGATCGACCTGCTGGTGGTGTGTGACGTCGACCATGTGCGGCGCGCCCGGCTGCGCCTGTTCCAGCTTCCCGATCTCGCCCCCGCGGTCTCCTGCGCCATCAGCTATGAGGGTGCGCCCTTCACCCTCGTCATCCCTGAAGCCCCCCACCTGCTCAGCGCCGACGGCCTGCTGTCGCGGGTCCGGGGTGTGCTCGGCCAGGCCGATCAGGATATCGCTGTGGCCTTTGTCGATGTTCCCGGGCTCTCCAGGGAAGGCGAGGCCAACCAGCGCGCCGCCGAACGTGTCGCGGCCGTGCTGCAGGCCTCTTCCGTCGACGGCGCCTCCGCCGCCCGGCTGGCCCCCGAACGGTTTGCCGTTGTCCGGGATGCAAACTCCCGGACCGACCTTGCCAGCGACGTCCGGGACGCCGCCGCCGCCGAGGGGGTGGATCTGGCCGTCCGCACGACCGAGGCCGCCCTGTCGGGCGCTGCTCCCGGCGAGTCCACCGTGCGCGCCCTCCGGTTCGCACTCGAGGCCTGTATTCGGGACGACGGCATCGATGGGGCCGGCGCCGCATTTGCTGCAAGTCTGAAACGGACCCTCAAGGAGGCTGATCGCTTCCGCGCCATGGTCAAGGCCCGCGACTTCGCGCTGGAGTACCAGCCGATTGTCGATCTCGACACCGGGGTTACCCACCATTTCGAAGCCCTCGCGCGCTTCGGCGCCCACGGGCCCACCGACACGATCCGCCTGGCCGAGGAACTCGGCCTGATCGAGGGGTTCGACCTCGCCGTGGCCGAAAAGGCCCTGCAGCAGCTGCGTCGCCCCGGCTTCGGCCTGACCCGGATAGCGGTCAATGTCTCGGGGGCCTCCCTGGGAGCGAACGGCTATGTCGACGGCCTGCTCAGAATGACCGCCGTGTCGCCGGAGATCCGCAAGCGGATCCTGATCGAAGTCACCGAAACCGCAGCCGTGGCCGACCTGGAGGCCGCCGCCCGCCGCCTCTCCGCCCTGCGTCAGGCCGGCATCCGGGTCTGTCTCGACGACTTCGGCGTGGGCGCCGCCTCGCTGGACTATCTCCACCGCCTCCCGGCCGACACGGTGAAGATCGACGGACGGTTCGTTCGCGAAATCGTCACCGACCAACGGGGTCGCGACCTCGTCTCCCGGATGGTCGAGCTTTGCGCGGACCTCAAGATGACCACCATTGCCGAGATGGTCGAGACCGAGGCCCAGGCCCAAGCGATCCGGGCCCTCGGCGTCGGTTACGGCCAGGGCTGGCTGTTCGGCCGCCCCGCCTCTGAACCGACCATCGCTGCGCCGAAGCCTGTCGCCGCCCGCCGTCAGGGCGCCGTGGCCGGTTGGGGCTAGGTCAGGATCAGGAACCGTTCCCGGCCGATCAGCGCGGGGACATCGGTTTCATGGAGGGCCGGTTCAGGAAAAAAGGGCGTGAGGCCGTCAGGCGTGCGGGCCGCGACGCGATCGAGCGTCACGCGCGCGGATACGGACCGGTTTCGGCCTGGGAGCGAGGGCATAGGCGAGCACGAGCAGCAGGGGCGCGGAAAGGGCGATACCGATTTCCAGGGCGCTGATCATGACCGTCGGGCCTCCAGTTAACTCACTCAGGGCCACAAGATGTGGTCGAAGGCGCGATTGCGCAAGCACTTTTCCGCCGCACCCGTCTGGAGTGGCCACGTCCTCCGGGACATGACGGAGTGGCGAAGGCCAAGACGGAAGCCTGGACCCCAGCCCATGCATCCCGTGCCAGAAGCCGAGTTCCCGTCCCGCCGCCGCCCACTTCATCGAACGCGCCCGCCGCATCGCCGAGAGCCTTGAGCTGGGGATCGCCGGCGCCCACGGCGTTCTGCTGTGCAAGGGCGGGCGTTATCTGCGGCCGACCGAGGCGGGGACACCGCCGGATTGAGGCCCCGCCGGGGACAGTCTGCCGCCCCAGACTGTCGGGCGTCAGACGCCGGCCCCAGATGTTCCCACAATGTTCTTGCTGAATCCGGCGAATTGATCCCCATATAGCGGCGTCGCACCGGACCCTACGGGGCCCCGCCGCGTTCCCGGACTCCCCAGCCTTCAGGCCCCATGACCGAAAAGCACAATTTCATCCGCGTGCGCGGCGCCCGCGAGCACAATCTCAAGGGCGTCGATGTCGACATCCCGCGTGAGAAGCTCGTCGTCATGACCGGCCTTTCGGGCTCCGGGAAGTCGTCGCTCGCCTTTGACACCATCTATGCCGAGGGTCAGCGCCGCTATGTGGAGAGCCTGAGCGCCTACGCCCGCCAGTTCCTCGAACTGATGGGCAAGCCCGACGTCGACCTGATCGAGGGTCTGTCGCCGGCCATCTCGATTGAGCAGAAGACCACGTCGAAGAACCCACGCTCGACCGTCGGCACGGTGACCGAGATCCACGACTATATGCGCCTGCTGTGGGCGCGGGTCGGCGTGCCCTATTCGCCCGCCACCGGTCTGCCGATCGAGAGCCAGACCATCTCCATGATGGTCGACCAGCTCAACGCCCTGCCCGAGGGCGAACGGCTGCTGCTGCTGGCCCCCGTCGTGCGCGGCCGCAAGGGCGAATACCGCAAGGAGATGGCCGAGTGGCAGAGGGCCGGCTTCCAGCGGGTCAAGATCGACGGCGAATTCTACGCCATCGAGGACGCCCCGACGCTGGACAAGAAGTTCAAGCACGACATCGACATCGTCGTGGACCGGATCGTCACCAAGCCGGGGCTGGAAAGCCGCTACGCCGACAGCCTGCAGACCGCGCTCGGTCTCGCCGAGGGCATCGCCGTCGCCGAATGGGCCAATGCCCCGGAGGGCGAGACTCCGCGCCGCCTGACCTTCTCCGAGAAATTCGCCTGCCCGGTCTCCGGCTTCACCATCAGCGAGATCGAGCCGCGGCTGTTCTCGTTCAACAACCCCTTCGGCGCCTGCCCGACCTGCGACGGCCTGGGTCTCAAGCTGACGTTCGACGCCGATCTGGTCATCCCCGATCGCGACAAGACCCTGCACAAGGGCGCCGTGGCGCCGTGGTCGCGTGGCCCCTCGCCGCTGTACACCCAGACGCTGCAGTCGCTCAGCCGCCACTACGGCTTCTCGATGGACGTGGCCTGGCGCGACCTGCCGGAGAAGGCCCAGACCGTGATCCTGCGCGGCACCGGGTCCGAGAAGATCAAATTCACCTATGACGACAACGCCCGCAAATACGAGGTCTCCAAGGCCTTCGAGGGCGTGCTGCCGAACCTCGAGCGGCGCTGGCGCGAGACCGATTCCTCATGGGTGCGCGAGGAGCTGGGCCGGTTCCAGTCCGAGACCCCGTGCGAGGCCTGCAACGGCAAACGCCTCAAGCCCGAGGCCCTGGCGGTGCGCATCGCCGGCGAGGACATCGCCGAGGTGTCGTGGCGGTCGATCAAACACGCCCATGAATGGTTCACGGGGCTGAACGACAAGCTGACCGACAAACAGATGGAGATCGGCCGGCGGGTGCTGAAGGAGATCACCGACCGGCTGCGTTTCCTCAACAACGTCGGCCTCGACTATCTGAGCCTGTCGCGCGCCTCGGGCACCCTGTCCGGCGGCGAAAGCCAGCGCATTCGGCTCGCCTCCCAGATCGGCTCGGGCCTGACCGGCGTGCTCTATGTGCTCGACGAGCCGTCAATCGGCCTGCACCAGCGTGACAACTCCCGCCTGCTGGAAAGCCTGCGCGGCCTGCGCGACCTCGGCAATTCCGTCCTCGTCGTCGAGCACGACGAGGAGGCGATCCTGACCGCCGACTATGTCATCGACATGGGCCCCGCCGCCGGCGTCCACGGCGGCGAGGTCTGCGCCCAGGGCACCCCGGCCGAGGTCATGGCCAATCCGAAATCCCTGACCGCCAAATACCTGACCGGCGAACGCGAGATCGAACTGCCCGTCGACGGCCGTCGTCCCGTCGACCGAAAGAAGATGCTGCGAATCTCGGGCGCCACCGGAAACAATCTGAAAAACGTCACCGGCGAAATCCCCGCCGGCCTGTTCACCTGCGTCACCGGCGTGTCCGGCGGCGGCAAGTCGACCTTCACCATCGAGACGCTCTACAAGGCCGCCGCCCGCCGGCTGCACAACGCGTCGGACGCCCCGGCGCCGTTCGATCGCATCGAGGGGCTGGAGATGTTCGACAAGGTCATCGACATCGACCAGTCGCCGATCGGCCGCACCCCGCGCTCCAACCCGGCCACCTACACCGGCGCCTTCGGTCCGATCCGCGACTGGTACGCCGGCCTGCCCGAGTCAAAGGCCCGCGGCTACGGCCCCGGCCGCTTCTCGTTCAACGTCAAGGGCGGCCGCTGCGAGGCCTGCCAGGGCGATGGCCTGATCAAGATCGAGATGCATTTCCTGCCCGACGTCTACGTCACCTGCGACGTCTGCAAGGGCAAACGCTACAACCGCGAGACGCTGGAAATCGTCTTCAAGGGCAAGAGCATCTCCGACGTTCTGGACATGACCGTTGAAGAGGCAGGCAGCTTCTTCAAGGCGGTGCCCTCGATCCGCGACAAGATGCTGACCCTGAACCGGGTCGGCCTCGGCTACGTCAAGGTCGGCCAGTCCGCCACCACCCTGTCCGGCGGCGAGGCCCAGCGGGTCAAACTGTCCAAGGAGCTGTCGAAACGGGCCACCGGCAAGACCCTCTACATCCTCGACGAACCGACCACGGGCCTGCATTTCGAGGACACGCGCAAGCTGCTGGAGGTGCTTCAGGAACTGGTCGAGAACGGCAACACCATCGTCGTCATTGAGCACAATCTCGACGTCATCAAGGTGGCCGACTGGCTGCTGGACTTCGGGCCCGAGGGCGGCGACGGCGGCGGCGAGATCGTCGCGGTCGGCACCCCCGAACAGGTCGCCGCCAATCCGGACAGCTGGACCGGCAAATACCTCAAGGAAGTCCTAGACCGCCACGAGATCCGGCGGAAGGCGCGGGTGGCCCGGCTGTCAGGACAGGTCGCAGCACCGGCCGCGAAGCCGGCGCGGGCCAGGACGCGGGCCTGACGCGAGACGCTCCGCCCGCGTCCCGCCCGGTCAGATCGCGTCGGTCCCGATGCCCTTCAGGTCGCGATAGGCGGCCGAGAACGGCGCATAGACCACGGCGACCTGCAAGGCGTACAGGATGGCGTTGATCACGATCCAGGCGGCGATCGTGGGCCAGGCGGCCGCGAGGATGACCGCCAGGCTCTCGCCGTCATAGGCGGCCAGGCTCTCGAAACCGCCGGTCGCCAGCTGGATCGGCATCGCCACCAGCGAACCGAGAATATTGACGACCATGCCCATGACCCCGGCCAGCAGGGCCATGCCCAGCAGGGACCAGAACCGCCCTTTGGTCAGGCCGAACGAGTCGAAGATGGCGATGCGCCGTTCGGCCATGGTGATCGGAATGGCGAGGCTCAGCCGCACGGCCAGCCAGATGAACAGGGCGATGGACGCCAGAACCAGCACCACCACCAGCAGCCACAGCGCCGGCATCTCCGAGGCGGCCGTGACCCCGATCGCCGCGCCGACAACGCCGGACAATACGACCATCAGCACCGTGAAGATCACGAACATGACGAGGGACACGACCACCACCCGGACCTCGTCCATCCCCAGTCGCAGATAGCCGAAGGCGCTCTCGCCGGGCCGCACCACGGCGCGCGCGACGGCGGCGTAGATCATGGCGCTGGCGACCAGGCTGAGCGGCATGAGGACGGCGAACAGGACGCCCATCATCTGGAAAAGAGGCGCGAAATCCTCCAGCGTCGGCGTCGTTCCGGAGTTCTCGAGCTGTTCAGTCGCCGCGACGAAAGCGATCAGGTTCGGACCCATGATGGCGAAGGCGCCGACAATGACGACCGCGTAGAAGAGGGCCCAGAACACCAGGGTCATCGGGTGGCGACGCACCACCCGGAATCCCTCGAACGCCGCATCCGTCGCTGAAAAAGCCATTCGAATCCTCCCGGTTGTCGCGCGCCAAACCTAATGGCCGCCGCGGCCTGTGTCAGCGCTATTCCTCGACCGTCGCCTGCGGCGCGTCAGATACGGCGAGGGACTTCACCACCCGGGCGTAAGGCGCGGTGAACAGGGCCTGCGAGAAACCCTGCAGCCAGGCCATCGGGATCAGCAGCAGCACCAACATGCCCGCCACCAGCGCCGGCTGCTGCGGCAGGCTGCTGACCCAGGCCTCGATCGCCTCCGGATCGAAGGCCTGCATGCCTCCGCCCACCGCCAGCATGACGATCAGGAACAGGGTCATGACGGCGATCCCGACCACGAGCGCGATCAGCAGCAGGATGATCCAGAGCCCGAGCAGCCGCCAGGTCTGGCCCCGGCCCAGCTTCCAGCCCTCCTCGAAGGCGAAGGTCCTGTAGTGAACGCTCGCCGGCGCCAGCAGCGACAGACGACCCCACAGCAGCAGCAGCCCGATCCCGACCGCCAGCCCGAGGGCGACGCAAAGCAGCCAGCGCCACGGATCGCCCAGTTGCCAGACCGCAAACCCGATCCCGACCGCCAGCAAGACCGCAATAAGGGCGACGAAGAAGAAGCC
>Ga0207951_100944_pt1 | contig 11977 bp, 9 predicted proteins | sample Subbio12Aug_8Bad_FD_184830 | JGI IMG/M metagenome (GOLD analysis project Ga0207951, IMG submission 184830) | Serpentinite rock and fluid subsurface biosphere microbial communities from McLaughlin Reserve, California, USA - CR12Aug_8Bad (SPAdes) | ecosystem: Environmental > Terrestrial > Deep... | reverse complement strand
TCGATCTTGGCAAACAAGTTCCGGCCGAAACGATCATCTCTAAAGCGATCGAGGCCAATGCCAGCGCGATCGGTTTAAGCGCCTTGTTGGTCAGCACGAGCAAGCAAATGCCGCTGATAGTAAACGAGCTGCACCGGCGCGGGTTATCTCTTCCGGTTTTGATCGGCGGGGCAGCGATCAATCGGCGTTTCGGACGGCGCATCTTGCAAACGGATAATGGCGAACTTTACCGAGGTGGTGTGTATTTCTGTAAAGACGCTTTCGAGGGGTTAAATACCCTGGATATGCTCGGTGATGATCAAAGGCGCGAAGAGTTGAATCAAAATATCCGGCGCGAAGCCGAGATCGAATTGGGCCGAAACCTTCCGCCCATTGAATCCGCGGGTTCATATCCACGCTCCAAAGTGGCTGTATCGGAATTAATTCCACGCCCGCCTTCGTGGGGTCCACGGTTGGTGCGCAGTATGCCTCTCGAGGCGGTTTTTCAATGCTTGTATAAGAATGAATTGTTCCGCCTTTCGTGGGGGGCTAAAAATACCCATGGCGAAGCTTGGGAAAGTTTGCAAGCTGATTATAACCAGCGCCTGGACACCATGCGTCGGGAAGCATTACGAGAAAACTGGTTGGCACCCATGGGAGTATATGGATATTGGCCGGCGCAATCCGATGGAGAGGAATTGATTGTCTATGAACCGGGGAGCGTCCAGGCTGGCGACCCCGCCGAACTCGTTCGGTTTGATTTCCCACGCCAACCGGCTGGTGAGTTTCTATGCCTGGCGGATTATTTTGCTCCGATGAATTCAGGGGTTATGGATGTGGTGGCTTTTCAGATTGTTACAATTGGTGGACGGGCAACCGAACGGATCGATCGCTTGCAGATTGCCGGCGACTATAGCGAGGCTTATTTCGCCCATGGGTTGGCTGTCCAGATGGCGGAAGCAGCCGCCGAGTACCTGCACCGGCATGTCCGCCGCGAATTGGGCCTGAAAGAGGGCCAGGGCAAGCGTTACTCTTGGGGTTACCCGGCTGTTCCCGATCTGGTCGACCACGAAAAGGTGTTTTCGTTATTACCGGCTAAATCGGAATTAGGGATGACTTTGACAGGCGCGTATCAACTGGTGCCTGAACAATCTACTGCCGCCATGATCGTCCATCACCATGAGGCGAAATATTTTAATGTAGGCGAAAGCCGTATCGAACAATTAATGAGGTAAGAGATGAGCGGTCAAGGAAAATTTACCGAATACCTGGCAACCGGCCGGCCGATTCTAGCCGACGGGGCAATGGGTACCTTGCTCAACCAACGGGGGATTGGTTTCGAGCGCTGCTTCGATGAGTTGAATATATCAAACCCGGCTCAGGTAGCCGCCATACATCGAGAATATATCGATGCCGGGGCGCAAATTATCCAGACCAATACCTACGGAGCCAACCGCTTTAAACTCGCTCAACACGGCCTGGAAGGAGAGTTGGTCCAAATTAATCGGGCTGGGGTGGAGCTGGCGCGGCGGGTTGTGATGGCATCGTTTCGTGAGGTAATGATTGCAGGCGATGTTGGTCCGCTTGGAGTGCGTTTAGCCCCCTTTGGCCGAGTCCAGCCTGAACAGGCACGCCAGGTGTTTGATGAGCAAATCCAAGTGCTGGTGAGCGCTGGTATCGATCTGCTGATCATAGAGACGATCACCGATCTTTATGAAATCCGTGAGGCAATCCGGGCAGCAAAAGAGGCCCATCCCGATTTGCCAATTGTTGCCTCGATGACGTTTACCCGCGACGACCGGACCCTCTTGGGTGACGACCCGGCCAGGGTGGCCCGCAAAATCCATGAAGCCGGTGCAACCGTGATCGGCGTCAACTGTTCTGGCGGCCCAAACCAGATTTTACGAATTCTAAAATGGATGCATTCCGCTGTCCCGGAAGGCTACTTTTCGGTGATGCCCAACGCCGGTTGGCCTGAACAGGTGTCTGGAAGAATTATGTATCCGGCGACACCAGATTATTTTGCCGAATATGCGCTGGCATTTTGGCAAAACGGGGCCAACCTGATCGGTGGGTGCTGCGGTACGACCCCCGCCCATATCGCCGTAATGCGCCGGGCGATCGATGCGGCTCCAGCAGAGCAAATTATCGAAGGATTTAACCTGGGGATGGTCGAACGCGAAGAAGTAAGCGCCGAAGGGCAGCCGCCTACCCAATTAGCGCAAAAACTGGCGAAGGGTAGGTTTGTAATTGCGGTTGAAATGGACCCCCCGCGTGGATTATCTACCCAAAAACTCCTCGCCGGATCAAGTTTATTGGCTGAAGCTGGGGCCGACGTGATCAATGTTGCCGACAGCCCAATGGCGCGAATGCGGATGAGTCCTTGGGCGGTTTGCCAATTGATTCAAGATAAGGTTGGAATCGAATCTGTGGTCCATTTTCCGACCCGCGGCCGTAATTTATTGCGAGTGCAGGGAGACTTGCTGGCTGCCCATGCCTTAGGTGTCCGCAACGTATTCGTCGTTATGGGTGATCCGACTGCGATCGGCGATTATCCGGATGCGATGGACAACTACGACCTGGTGCCTTCGGGGATGATCAAGTTGATCAAGCAGGGATTTAACCTCGGGGTGGACCATGCCGGGGTTGAAATTGGTCAACCAACTACGTTTTTTGTCGGCTGCGCTCTGAATCTCAACCCACCCAACCCGGAAAATGAGATTAAAAACCTGCGGCGCAAGGTCCTTGGTGGGGCAGATTTTATCCTAACCCAACCGATTTACGATCCCCTGGTCGCATCCAATTTTTTAGGGAGGATTAAAAAGGAGATTGAAGGTTTCGAGACCCCGGTTTTAATTGGAGTTTTAGCGCTGGTTTCAGACCGGCATGCGGCTTTTTTACAGCATGAAGTACCAGGAATTGATATTCCGGATGAGATCCACGCACGGATGGCTTCAGCGGGTGAGCGAGGAGCCCGCGAAGGGGTGGAAATCGCCATCGAACTGGCAGACCGGTTGCGGCCTTTTGCCCAAGGGATTTATCTGATGCCAGCTTTCAATCGCTACGATTGTACAGCAGAGATTATTGACCATATTCGGGCGGGATGAATTACCCGCTATCCGCGAAAGAATGATAAACTTTAGTAAATACCTTCCCTTGGGGGGAAGATGTCAAAAATATTGGTTATTTCGGACATCCATTCAAATCAAACTGCGCTGGAAGCTGTTTTACGGGCTGCCGGCCAATTCGATGCGGTTTGGTGTTTGGGAGATCTGGTCGGCTATGGCCCGGACCCCAATGAATGCATCGAGAGAATTCGCCAACTGCCCGATCTGGTGTGTTTAATTGGAAATCACGATGCTGCGGTTATAGGCCAGCTCGATCTGGGAGCATTTAACCGTGAGGCGTATGCGTCGATCAACTGGACAAAAAAAATTCTTAAGAATGAAAACCATGAATTTTTAGCATCCTTGCCCGAAAAGTTAAAAATCGATCAAGTTACCCTTAGTCATGGCAGTCCACGCAACCCAATTTGGGAATACCTTTTAGACCTCAATTTGGTTTTGACCAATTTTTCATTCTTTGATACCCCCTATTGTTTTGTTGGGCATACCCATATCCCGATATATTACCTCTACAATGGCAACGGGCATGTAAACTGGAGAGTACCAAGGGTGGACGAATCCTTCCAACTGACTGAACAGACGATCGTTAACCCCGGATCGGTAGGGCAGCCGCGTGATCGCGATCCACGGGCGGCATACGCTTTTTATTACCCCGAAGACCATTGCTGGGAACCTAAACGGGTGGAATATGATATAGCCGCTGTCCAAAGAAGGATTGTTGCAGCCGGGTTGCCAAGCCGGCATGCAGCCAGGCTTGATGAGGGTTGGTAAGCGGAACTTACATCGGTCGGGGGACGTCTGAGAAGCAAGCCAAATTTTCAGGAGGAGAACGATGTTCAAGCGAGGTCCTTTATTCCTAATTTTGTTTGCCCTGCTCTTAGCAGCCTGCGCACCGACCGCTGTACCGGTTTACGAGGAAATGAGTGCCTATGCAGGAAAAGACGCGGTCATGCCACAAGCCCCGGCTATGGAAATGGAAGGCCGCCCGGTCGAGGCTTCTGGTAATTACGATTCGAGCGTGAATGCCGTAGACCGGCTTGTCATCCGGAACGCAGATCTGTCGATCGTGGTGAGAAGCCCGGTGGAAGTTTTGGATGGCATAATGCAAATGGCCGATGAAATGGGTGGGTTTGTAGTGAATTCGAACGTGTACCAGCGCCAGACTCCAGCCGGAATTCAGGTACAGGAGGCGCAGGTGACGATCCGTGTACCGGCGGCACAATTAGGCCAGGCCATGTCGCGAATTAAAGCTTACGTGGAAAACCCAGATACGGATATTCTAAACGAAACCATAACCGGTCAGGATGTTACACGAGAGTACACCGATTTACAATCCCGCCTCCGCAATTTGGAAGAGGCTGCTGAACAATTGCGAAAAATAATGGAGACAGCCACCAGGCCCGAGGATGTCCTGGCAGTGTTCAATGAGCTCAAGAACGTTACTGAGCAAATCGAATTAATCAAAGGCCAGATTCAATACTTTGAGGAATCAGCAGCGATGTCGGCCATCAGTGTGTACATCCAGGCCCAAGAGAGCATTGCCCCGCTGACCGTGGCTGGTTGGAAGCCGCAGGGCGTGGCCCGGGAAGCCTTACGGACTTTGATAACCGCTTACCAGTTCATTGCCGATGCGATCATTTGGGGAGTCTTGTTCTGTCTGCCGATTGTTTTGCCGGTCGGTGTTGTGGGCTTTTTCATTGTCCGTGGAATAAAGCGGATGCGTCGATCTCGGAAAGCTGCCAAAGCCGCCACCTTTTCCGATTCGGCTGCCAAGGTGGAAATTCCGGAATAAGTGCAATTTAAAATCGAATTTGAACTTCTGCCGGTTGGACTGTTTCAGATTTCACCACAAATCTAAAACGGCCATCCGGCAATTTGTTCCATTGCAGCACTTGATGGTCCAATTCGGCAGAAATGGGCTCGCGGGGAAGGTTCAGATCGAAATACCCTTCGAACGCGTGCTGGAGGGATAATTTGAGCAATAATTCATTTTCCTTAGGCTGCCAGGTGGTGACTTCGGCACCTTGAGAAAAATGGAGGTTGTTACCCAGGTATTGAGGTTGGTTCATGCCCTGGGGATACACGGCGAGAAGCGCGACTCCATGGGCATGGATTTCTGGCATATCGTGTCCCTGACCTGGCTCAACCATGCCGGTGGATGAATCCCAGAAGGAGCTGAAAAGATAAGGTTGGTTGGGTAATTTAAAATCAAGCGGGCGAAAATGCCAGGCGCGGGGAGCATCGCTCCAGTTAAAATGGGCGAGCAAATGCCATCGGCCGGTTGGCCCTTCCATATCCAGACGGAGAAAGCGGGGCATTCCGGGTTCGAATAAATCCAGAACTTCAGCCCGTTTTCCCAACACAGGCATAAGCACCTGGGCGATTCGAAATCTTTCGGGGGGTAAAGCCGGTAAATCATCGGAAAGAAGGAGCGAGCCACCGGTCAATCCGATGGCGGTCGCCAGACTTTGGATCTCAGCCAGGGTCAGATCCGTGTCTGGGCGGATGAGTAGACAATCTGGGTCATTAATCCACCAGCGTTTGTGAAGCGGAGCCCGAGTAAGAATATTTTGGATGGAGTTGCGCGCGCAAGGCACGGCCAATTCTTGTTTAAGCGGGAAACGAATCCCCATGAATTCGGGGTCCCAGTAACCGCTCACATCTGCGCCAATTCGCATCGCCTCGACCAAACCGAGCACAGAACCAAGCGGCGCACCGCAACCGAGCAGGAAGGTGTCGGGTCCGGCTGCTTCGCGCAGGGCTTGCATCGCCTGGCGTAGAACTTGTGCGCGGGTCCGGGTGCGATCGTGGTATCTTCCGGGAAGGGCTGCCGCGTACAAAAAGTCGAGTTTCAGGTAGGGGTATCCCCATTCATGGGCAGCTGTGGCAACCGCTTTGCAGGCATACTCAAGCGCCCCTGGCACGGTAGGATCAAGGGCATTTGCGAAAGTGTTCCAAACGAAACCGGCATTAACCGGTTTACCGCGCGCTGTCCGCAGCAAATATTCTGGATGATGGCGTGCCAATTCGGCCTTTGGGTGGACGATAAGCGGAGCAAGCCAGATTCCTGGCACCCGGTTGGCGGCTTTGATTTCGGCAGCCAGGCCGCTGACTCCATCCGGAAAAGTGGGCTTAAAATCGAACCAATCTCCCACCTGGGCTTCGAAACCATCGTCAATTTGAACAAGATCCAGGGGCAGGATGGTGTGTTTCTCTAGGATGGTGTGTAAATTGGCGCGGATATTTTCCGCGCTGACCCGAGTGTAGAATTGATACCACGAACACCAGCCGGAGGGGATCGAATCGGGTAATTTTACAGCATATTCACGGGCAACCGCCTCTAAGTAGCTGCCGAGAGGGTCAGGCTGGTCGAGGTCTACCGGCATCAAGACCGACCAATCGGTGGTCATCGTGGCCCCAAGGGTCAAGAGGGTGTCATCTCCGTTTGCCCAAACACGTAAGCTTGGCCGGTCGTATAAAATGGATTCAACACTCCCGAAATGCTCACGTTGGGATAGGAACCCGACCAATATTCCAGTCCGAGATTGTTGGTTGGACACCACACCAAAAAAATCGGAGCTAAAATAACCCGCCTGGCGTACGGTGGGGGTACCGCTATTTAGAATCATCGGCTGCTGAAACCGGCCGAGACGGGAGATGTTCATCGCCTCCTTGGCAGAGTAGGTCAGGCTTGGCGACCAGGATTGCCAGCCGTTACTATAAAAAGTGAGATTTTCAGATGGAGTTGGTTTTAAGAACTCCAGGCTGCCGCGATCGGATTGACCGCCAACGTTAAGGAGCTCGATTTGTTCGATGATTAAGAAATCACTGCCTTGGTTTTCTAATTGGATGCGCCAAATCGGAAAAGATAAAGAGGGTGGGCAGGCAAACTCGATCTGGCACATCAACCCCCCAGGGTGCGGCCCTGAAAAGTAGGTCAGGCTGGTCCTATCCAAGGTTTGTTCGCTTGATCCTAACGGTTGCCAGGTTTTGTCTAAAATTCTCATCTTTTGGTGGTTGAAAAGATAATTAACCTTTAACCTGGCCCGATGAATACTGGGGAAAGATTCATCGGTAGGGATAAAGCTAAAACAACCTTGTTCAGGGTCGATTTCCAGGTTATAGGTTGGATTCTTCAATGTGTTCATCGGTTCAAAGTATCCTTCGTTTTGGTTGAAATGATCCGTTTGGGTAGGTACGAAAAGCGGATAAAGGCTATTGCCGCTCGATCCTTTTCCTGTTTTCTTTTTTCATGTCTCAAGATGACGGATCCCAGGGCGGGGATTTTCTTCTCAGCTTGACCAAAGGTGTTTCCTTGGGGAGCAGCTTCCGTAGATGCAGGTATACGATGGGTATCGGGCGAAACCAGATGGTTTACAATACCTTGGCTGGGATGGTCTTGATATCTACCTAGACTCAGTGAGTAATTTTAGTTGAAAAAAATAATCCTTGCAGTACAATCATTAATGAACCTCGATGAAACCTCAAGCGTATAAATTCCAGACCGTTATTCCCCAGCCTTTTTCTTTTTCGTATTGGGTATTTTTACCTAAAGAACATGGACGGGAGCGGAATGTATCCTGGCCGCTGCTGCTTTATCTGCATGGAGCCAGCGACCGGGGTGACGACCCGGGGGTGGTGCTTACCTCTGGGTTACCTTCCATCGTGGCCAGGGCGGTAGATTTCCCCTTTATTCTCCTCTGCCCGCAGTGTCCAACCGACACCTGGTGGTCCGATCACTTGTCGGGGTTGGATATCTTGATCAAAGATGCTTGCGACCGGTTTGCAGTCGACCCCGAGCGAATCCTGGTCAGTGGATCGAGTATGGGCGGATATGGGGTTTGGCACCTGGGGGTTACTTTCCCGGACCGTTTTGCAGGCCTCGTTCCACTTTGCGGTGGAGGCACCTGGTTTTACGGCTTTCCACACCGGGTGCGGGTATTAAAATCTACCCCTGTTTGGGTGTTCCACGGTGAAAAAGATCCCATCATCCCACCCCGTGAATCGGTCGGATTGGTGAACGAGCTAAAAGAGGTTGGTGGTGATGTTCACCTGACCATTGTGCCAAATGCCGGACACGACATCTGGCGGGTGGTTTACCGCATGCCCGACCTGACCGAATGGATGCTGGCAAGACGGCGCCTACCCGGTTAGCAGCCCGCAAAAAAATGATACCGACAGATTGTTTTCCGCCCTCCAGGTAGGAAGGGTGGGTGTAAAAATTTTGGCTGGTTTTCCCAAGAGCCGTGCGGGGGGTGCAGTTTACAAGTGGGGCAACAATATGCCTTGCTGATGTTGGTATTTACCTTTTTTATCGGCATACGAAACCTCGCACACTTCGTCGCCTTCCAGGAAAATGACCTGGGCAATACCCTCGTTGGAGTAAATTTTGGCGGGCAATGGGGTGGTGTTGGAGATTTCGAGGGTTACAAAGCCCTCCCATTCTGGCTCGAAGGGAGTTACATTGACAATGATTCCGCAGCGGGCGTAGGTGCTTTTACCAACACATAAGGTGAGGACCGAACGCGGAACACGAAAATATTCAACCGTGCGCGCCAGAGCAAACGAATTGGGTGGAATAATGCAAACTTCGCCCTGAAAGTCGATCATCGATTTGGGGGTGAAATCCTTCGGATCAACGATCGCCGAGAAGACGTTGGTAAAAATCTTGAATTCATCCGCAACACGGATATCATAGCCATAGGAAGAGAGACCATAAGAAATAACTTTGCCTCTTTCTTGATGGTCTACAAAGGGTTCAATCATCCTTTGTTCTAAAGCTGCTTTGCGAATCCAGTGGTCGGGTTTGAGTCCCATGAATTTTTCCTTCCTTCTGAGTGTTTATAATTTCAGACCACCCCGTTCGTTAAGCACCTGGTGGAGGGATGCATCGAGCGCGAGTGATTTTTCTTCAATGGAGGTAAGTTGATCGATCAGAGATTTTACCGCGTCCTGATCCTTCAGTCCGAGGGTGTTAATCCGGACGTTGTAAGCTGCGCAAGTTAAAGCCGCCCTGGCAAGGGTGGCGGCGGAACCAGCGTCGGAGATGGCACTCACAATCCCCTTAATGGCGGCTTCGAGGGCCAGTTCCTGGACGAAAAGGGATTTCCGGGCTGCTTCAAGGGGTACCTTAGCTGCATGTAGGGTGGCTGCCTGAATCGCTTCGGTGCGAACCTCTTCCTGGTCCAGCGAGTCTTTTGGCAGCTTGAACGCGCTCAGGACAGCATTGAAGGCCTGAGCATCTTCCTCGACACTGGCGCTCAACTGAGCACGTAACAATTCGGCAGCTTCCAAGATTTGCCACATCCGTTCCTTCACCGGCTCATATTTCTTCTTGCTGAGTGTAACCCGGGTAACCATAGCGACCAAGGCTGCCGCAGCAGCCCCGGTGTGTGCCGCGGCCGATCCACCCCCTGGGGTTGGATTGGCGCTGGCGAGGTCGTCCAGGAAACTGGATTCGATGGGGGCAGCCTGGCTGGCTGGCTGGGCGCGGATCAGTTCCATTAACCGTTGTTCAAGAACTTGCTTTGGGTTGAATTGATCGAGCTGCAGGTACCAAATGGCAGCTTCGTTGAGGGCTTCTTGTGGAATGAGACCGACAAGTTCGCAATGGTGCACTCCGACGCCATACCGGGCAGCTTCTGAGCGGATCATCTCAACAGCCCGGACGATAGGTGTCTGGCGGTAATTGGTCAGGTTCATGGAAACCTGAGCGCGACCTTCGACCAATACGCCCATGGCTTTGACATACCGTAACCCACCCGAGGAATGGCGAATGGCTTTGGCAATTTTCTGGGCGATATCGGTATCGCTGGTGGAGAGATAAACATTAAAAGCGATCAGCGGTTGGCGAGCGCCAATCACGGTTGCACCTGCCGGGCTAAGTTTGGCTGGCCCAAAATCTGGCCATCGTTCAGACAGAGTAGCGATCTCTTCTTTGAGGCCTTCGTATTGACCGCGGCGGATGTTCTCAAGGTTAATCCGGTCCGGACGGGCAGCAGCCTCTTCGTATAGATAAACCGGAATATTCAACTCATCCGCGACTCGTTTACCCAAGCGGCGCGCCATTTCGACGCACTCCTGCATGCTGATCTCGCTGATCGGGACAAAGGGTACTACGTCTGTGGCGCCGATGCGCGGGTGTGCGCCGCTGTGTTGATCGAGGTTGATTAACTCGGCGGCTTTAGCGATCGATTGGAAAGCAGCTTCCTCGACTTGGGCAGGGGGACCAACGAATGTGATCACGGTCCGGTTATGGTCGAGGTCAGAATGGCGATCGAGAACATGGACTTCAGAAAAGGATGAAATTGTTTCAATAATGGCATCCATCATTTCCGGACGGCGGGCTTCGGAAAAATTGGGGATACATTCAACCAACGGAGTCGGCATGTTCACCTCTTGTTCTGGAGATAGATAAATTATAATCGTTCCTGTACCTGTTACCCGCTGAAAGGAGGCATGAATGTGTGGCCGATTCATTTTGACGCTTGACCCGGTTGAATTGCAAGGGGCTTTTGATTTGGGAGAATTCCCTCTCGAATGGACGCCTCGTTACAATATCGCCCCTGGCCAGCCGATCGCGGTGGTCGATGATCTTCAAACGCGCAAGGTGGGTTATATGCGCTGGGGGTTAGTGCCATATTGGGCAAAGGATCGCTCGATAGGTAACCGGTTAATCAATGCGCGCGCCGAGACCATCGCGGAAAAGCCATCCTTTCGATCGGCATTTACACACCGGCGCTGCCTGATCCTGGCGAATGGTTTTTACGAATGGAGCAAAGCCGACAAAGCTGGCGGCCGGGCGGCAATCCCCCATCTTTTCGAGCTGAGAAATGGCGGTCCTTTTGCCATGGCCGGTTTGTGGGAATCATGGCGTTCGCCAGAGGGGGAGATGGTAAAAAGCTGCACCATCGTGACTACGAATGCCAATGAAATCGTTGGGCGAGTCCACGAGCGAATGCCGGTCCTCTTTTCTCCTGTATCGGCTTGGGATTGGCTGGAAAATCGTTCGCCTGGCGATTTGTTAAAATTGCTCCAGCCATACCCGCCTGAGATGATGGTGTCCCACCCGGTCAGCCAGGCGGTTAACAACCCGAAGCAGGATGACCCATCGGTTGTGCTGTAAGCGGAAGAGAAAGTAGTTCGGTTCTTATTTCGGTAGTTTTTCATTTCCTGTTTTTCATTCCTTGACCCCAATTTAATTGGGTGGTAAAATATTGCTCGTTGCCGCCCCCATCGTCTAGGGGACCAGGACGCAGCCCTTTCAAGGCTAAAACCGGGGTTCGAATCCCCGTGGGGGCACACCTCAAAACCGGCGGATATTTCCGCTGGTTTTGCGTATTTACCCGCCCTTACCCCGTGTATCGCTCAGGTTGTTTATGGGTCGAGTTGGATGGTATGCGCCGGTTGGCATTCCGCCCGGCCATCCTGCGGTTGAGGTTACGGTTTACCCATACCACCCAACCTACGGGTTCTAATTGTAGCAATTCCCGTGTAGGTTGGGTTTTGGGGGTTTTGCAAGGTGTGAAGGGTTAGGTTCGATCCCCAAAACCCAACGTTTTGTTTATGGGTCGAGTTGGATGGTATGCGGTGGTTGGCATTCCGCCCCGGCTGTTGGGTGGTATGCGCCGGTTGGCATTCCGCCTGGCCATCCTGCGGTTGATGTTACCTGAAACCCATACCACCCAACCTACGGGTTCTAATTGTAGCAATTCCCGTGTAGGTTGGGTTGTGGGGGTTTTGCAAGGTGTGAAGGGTTAGGTTCGATCCCCAAAACCCAACGTTTTGTTTATCGGTCGAGTTGGATGGTATGCGCCGGTTGGCATTCCGCCCCGGCTGTTGGGTGGTATGCGGCGGTTGGCATTCCATCCGGG
>Ga0207951_100943_pt1 | contig 11991 bp, 10 predicted proteins | sample Subbio12Aug_8Bad_FD_184830 | JGI IMG/M metagenome (GOLD analysis project Ga0207951, IMG submission 184830) | Serpentinite rock and fluid subsurface biosphere microbial communities from McLaughlin Reserve, California, USA - CR12Aug_8Bad (SPAdes) | ecosystem: Environmental > Terrestrial > Deep... | reverse complement strand
AAATATTTTACCGGCAGTAATTCCTTTTTTCTTTCGCTTATCCATTTCTCACGAGCTAAAGATTGACATTTTGGGCAGTGGCGATTCCGGCATGAGTTGTACGATATTCGCTTGTGTCCACAGTTGTCGCACTTTTCTACATGTCCACCAAGTTCTGCTGTACGGCATTTCTCTATTGCTCCGATTGTCTTTAGTATATATACCGGTTGTTTTTGATTCTCTAAATATTCCTTAGCGTACCTTCGGAATATTACGGCTACTTCGTTCACACTTACAGTAAACATTATTCTACGGGGAATATTATATCAAGAGGATTGGTTATCCTATCTAATCTCTCGCGAGTTATTCGGAGATATATACTGGTTGTTTTTAAGCTGGAATGACCGAGAAGCTTTTGGATTGTGAATAAGTCGCATCCGCTCTCAAGCAAGTGTGTGGCAAAACTGTGGCGCAGAGTATGTACCGTAACAGCTTTGTTAATCTTTGCTTTTTTTTTGATTCCTTGAATGCTTTTTGAAGTGTTGATTGGTGAATGGGTTCGGTTTTGTTTTTACTTGGGAATAACCATTCTCCCGGTCTTTCTCGTTTATAATAATCTCTTAGTTCTTCCAACAACTTCAATGATAATATCGTGTAACGGTCTTTGTTGCCTTTCCCTTTTACTACATGTATTTGCATCAACTCGCTGTCAATATCACTCACTTTTAAGTGTGCCGTCTCGCTTATCCTTAGTCCCGCTGAATATGCTGCCATCAAGGCTATCCGGTGTTTTCGATTTGTTGTTGATTCAAGTATCCTCTTTACTTCTTCTCTTGACAAAACTGCTGGAAGCATCTTTGCTAATTTTGGGCGTTGTATTTTATTTACATTCCATTCTCTGCTCAATACCTTTGTATAGAAGAACTTTAATGAAGAGTACGCTATATTTATCCCCGACCAACTCGATTGCTTTTCGTCTTTTAAATAACATAAATATTTTATTATCTCTTCATAACCCATCGCGTCGGGCGACTTCTTGAAATAACTGACATACTCTTTCATGTACATCAGATAACAGCTTTTTGTTTTACGGCTGAAGTTTTTTAACTCCATTAATCTCAGCATTTGATTCTTTAGTTCTCCCATGGCTTTACTCCTTATTTTTAAAATGAGCTATGCCATTTTTACTAATTATACTTTCAGAATCAACCACTGATTTTTGAAGTCTTACATTCTTTCAATGAACTTTCTTTTACTGCCGATAGGCTTCGTTCAACTCCTAGTACTGACTTCAAAACATGTGTGTAAATCATGGTTGTTCTAACACTTTTATGGCCCATCAATTCTTGTAAAGTCCTTATATCATGCCCCGAGTCTAAAATATGTGTTGCAAAACTGTGTCTGAATGTATGTGGACTTCCGGGTTTATCAATTTCGCATTTTAGTATTGCACTCCTTACTTTCTTTTGAATCACACTTTCATGAACATGATACCGATACTTAAGCTTGTTCTCTTGATCATATATGAAAGACTTTGATGGAAAGACATATTGCCAGCCAGGCTCTTTATCTGCATTCGGATACTTGTTCTTTAAAGCATAGGGCAAAATGGTTCTCCCAAATCCTTGTCGTAAATCATTTGAATGGAGTTTTTTAACCTTGTCAATATGCACTTCTAATTGCGGAATTAATTTTTGAGGTAGTACAGTAATTCTATCTTTTTCACCTTTGCCGTCTCTTACAATTATCTGGTTCATTCCAAAATCAATATCTTTTATTCTTAATCTTAAACACTCATTTATTCGCATGCCCGTACCGTAAAGTAAACTTACAATCAGTTTCGGAACACCATCAAGAGAATTTAATATTGCTACAGCTTCACCCCGGGAAAACACCACAGGTAAATGTTTAATCCTCTTAACATGCTTTATATCATCTAACCAACCGACTTCTTTTTTAATTATATTTTTATATAAAAATAATATTGCCTGTAATGCCTGATTTTGTGTGGAAGATGAGACGTGCCTTTCAATAGCTAAATAATTTAGAAATTTCTGTATCTCTTCTTTACCTAATTTTTCAGGATGAGTTTTGTTATTGAAGATTATGAATTGCCTTATCCAGGAGATATAACTCTCCTCGGTCTTTCTACTGTAATGGCTTGTCCGGAGTGTTATCCTAATCTGATCCAGCAGCTTCGGCTTGCCCCTCTTTAACTCCATTAAGCGTCCGGCTTAATTACGAATGCAAATTATAATTTCAATTTAATAATAGCAATATAAATTTGTTCAAGGTTTTCTGTGGTTCGTGGTTCTTAGTGCTTGGTCAAAAATGAATTAATGGGACATTGAAAGCTCAAAAAATTAATCATTAGATAATAGCACACAGATTTAGCAGATCTTACAACGTAAATAACTAAGTCTGGATAAAAGCTGATTATCAAAGTAAATTTTTTGAGCCGAGCCACATTAAAACTCAATTCAACACTTTTACAATTAAACACTTCAACAATCCCACCCGTTACTCATTTTCAGATCACCCTTTACCCTTAATGCATCCTTTCCCGTTTAGCAAAGTAAGCAAGAAGAGCTTTATCGAAAGATTGATCGGTTGTAATTAGATTATATTCTATTCCATAATTAAGAGATTCACTTTTAAGTTTACTCAGGTAATCCTTCATAGCTTCGCTATAAGCCCTTTTAATCTGATGCGGCTGTGTAGTCATCTCTTCATTGGTTTCAAGATCAACAAAAACAGAATCGCGGTCGAACCCGAAATTTCTTTCAACCGGATCGAGCAATTGAAATAGTATCACCTCGTTTTTTTTGTAATGAATATGTTTAAGGGCTTTCATAACCGAATCGGGATCATCAAAAAAATCGGAGATAATAATTGTTAATCCCCTCTTCTTAATTTTCTCTGTAACGGAATCGAGGCAAGCTGCAGTATTTGTTGAACCCGAGGGTTTAACATTATTCAAACCGATCAACAATGTTTTAAGATAAACCCGGTTCGATTTTGGCGGAAGATAATTATAAACTTTATCTGAGTAAACGGTCAACCCGACAGCATCCTGTTGATTGATCAAAATATAACTTAACGCAGCAGCAAGATTAATTCCGTAATCAAGTTTACTTATCTGTGCAGAATGTTTGAACTGCATTGATTTACTTATATCCAGAAAGATATTACAGGTTAAATTTGTTTCTTCTTCATATTGCTTGATAAAATATTTTTCGCGCTTTGCATAAACCTTCCAATCGATGTTTTTGATAGGATCGCCTTGCATATAAGGACGGTGTTCGCTGAATTCAACACTGAAACCGTGATAAGGACTGCGGTGAAGTCCGACCATAAATCCTTCAACAATAGCGCGTGCTCGTAACTCAAGCGATTTTATTTTTGAAATGACAAAAGGATCGAGGTAATTTTTAAAATCCTTCGATTTAACCGGCACTATTTTTTGCCTTCCAATTTCTTCTGTAAAATTTCTTCGGGGGATAAACCGATCGATTCCAGCTCTAACTTAACCGATCCGGCAAGTTTACTCTCTGGATATTTTTTAAGAAACTCTTCGTAAATAGGTTTTGCTTCCTCCGGCTTATTTAATTCATTTGCAAGAATGAATCCCGTCATCATCATTGCGGAAGAAGATTCTTTGAAATCTGGATAGCCTTCATATAACTTTTTATAGTATTGAACAGCTTTATTAAGAGATTCCTCTTTTGGCAAATCGGGAATCTGTTCTGCATGATACATTTTAGCAGATTCAAATAATGCTTGCGGAACAAACTCACTATTCGGCGCTTCAGCTATCAGTTTATCAAATCCGGCAGCTGCTTCAGTATAATTTTTATCGCTTAAATCTTTCTGTGCTTTATCAAATAATTCTTTATCGTTTACAGAACTGCAGAATGTAAATAATAATGTAAATGAAAGAATGATTAAAAGATTTTTACGCATTTTGTTTCTCCCGTAAAATTTTGGAGTGAAATATAATACCAAAACATAATGTAAGAAAGGCGATTTATTTGAATGACCAGTTGGTAATCTGCAGAGGTGTAAGTTTAAGAGAATCTCCCCTGCCAGTCGATATTCTTCTCCCTATCGATTCAATCTGAAGCTGCAGACATGAACGGCAATTTAACGGATTATCATTCATGCATTTCTTATCGGGATAAATCTGGTATTGTTCTCTATATGGACTTGGTGTAAAATCTGGCATCACAACATTTGCACCGACATTCAAGCCCTTTGTTCTTCCCTCTTCATCAAGAGTAGCGAGAGCGGTTGTTGCCGGAATGTGAACACTCTTCAAAACTATCCTTGCAGTTGCCATGGATTTTAATGTAAGTTCAACATCAGCAGGTTTTTTTAATCTGTACGGTGTAAAAGGAGATGGAATAAAAGGTCCGATCGCAGCCATATCGAGATCGAGTTCTTTACAGAGTAAAATGTCATCTGCAATATCTTCAATTGTCTGCATCGGCAAACCAATCATATTACCCGAACCGATTTGATAACCGAGAATTTTAAGGAACTTAAGATGAGAAATCCGGTCGCTCAGTTTTTGTTTTAGATGAAATGCCGCATAAAGTTTTGGATTGGCTGTTTCGTGTTTAAGTAAATAACGGTCAGCACCGGCAATTTTCCATGTGCGGTATTCGTCGAATCCCCTTTCGCCCAAACTTAATGTTATTGCTGCATCTGTTTTTTGTTTAATTGAAAAGATGATGTAAGCAATTAAATCGGTATCAAGTACATGATCTTCGCCGGATTGGAGTACAATAGTATTAATTCCAAAATTAGTTATCAGCCGCGCAGTTTCAATTATTTCTTCCGGGGTCATACGGTAACGGGTAATACTATAATTTTCTTCACGCAGTCCGCAATAGAAACAATTCTGATCGCAGAAATTAGAGATCTCAATAATACCTCTTAAATGAACCTCATCGCCGCAATATTGCTGGCGGATTTCATCAGCCCTTCTGAAAAGTGAATCAATCTCATCCCGGTCTGTTAAACCGAGAAGAAAAATAATCTCTTCTCTTGTAAGTTCCTCTTTATTTAATATTTGTTCAAGGTTCATAAAATTTATGTAGTACTTAAATCCTTTTTTTGATAGAAAAAATTTCTAAAAGAAAACGTCTCTTTCGCCATCCTTAACACGATTGATCATTTTTTCTGTTTTGGTTTTAGTTGCCCCGCTAAGTTTCTCAATTTCATTTTCAATAAATTTATCCGCAACCGATTTAGTTTCATCCGATGCATAATCGATCAAATATTCTTTAAATGTTGCAATAGCATTCGGGACGCATAACTTTCCAATATCACCGGACTTAGCTAATTCCATAAAACGGTCGCCTGTTCTTGATGAACGATAGCATGCTGTACAGAAACTTGGAAGATAACCGAGCTGACAGCAATCCTTTACTACTTCATCCAATGTTCTGTGATCACCTAACTGGAATTGTTCCATTTCATATTCTTCGATTGATTCCTGGGATTCTTTGTAAGCACCGGGGGAAGTTCTGCTTCCGGCACTTATCTGCGAGATACCAAGTTCAAACAATTCTCTTCTTAGTTCGGCCCGTTCGCGTGTTGAGAGAATTATTCCTGTGTATGGAACAGCGAGACGGATTATTGCCACAAGCTTCTTGAAATCGTGATCGCTTACAGCAAATGGAGGTTTATGTGCAACAGGTGCATTGAATGCCGGCTCTAACCGCGGAACGGATATTGTATGAGGTCCAATTCCGAAACGGTTATCCAGATTAAACGCATGCGATAACAATGCGAGAGTTTCGAACTTATAATCGGTTAATCCGAATAAGGCACCAATACCAACGTCATCAATACCGGCAAGTAAAGCTCTATCCATTGCAAACAAACGCCATGCATAATCGTGCTTTGGTCCGTCCGGGTGCATTTTATAATAAGTATCGTAATGATATGTTTCCTGGAAACATTGATATGTTCCAATTCCAAAACTTTTTAACACTTTAAAATTATCGTAAGAAAGAGGAGCGGTGTTAACATTTATTCTTCTAATATTACCGCCATTAATGTGAACATCGTAGATTGTTTTTACAGCTTCTCCAATAAATTGCATACTCGATTTTTTAGGATGCTCGCCGGCTACAAGCAGAATTCTTTTATGTCCCTGCTTAACAAGAAATTCCGTTTCCTCTCTAATCTCTTCGATTGTAAGAGTCTTTCTTATAAGTTCTTTATTATCCCTTCTGAATGCACAGTAAAGACAGTTGTTAACACATTGATTGGTTATATAAAGCGGTGCGAATAAAACAAGCCGGTTGCCGTAAATCTTTTCTTTTACTTCTTTTGCTGTGTGAAAAAGATATTCAAGAAGATCTTGATTCTTGATATTTAATAATGCGGCACTTTCCTGAAGTGTTAAACCTTTTGCATCTTTCGATTTATCGATTATCTCTTTTTGAAGTGCCGGGTCATTCAGTTTTTCTTCATTAATTAATGAATCAATGTATTTTTCATCTATGAATTCCATTCTGTTCTTTTTCTCCGGGTAAATTCTCACTAATTATAAAACAACAAACATACCAGAGCATAAGAAGATTAAAAGAATTGTAAAATCGGGGCAATTTGAGGATTATTTCTTAAAAAAGAGAATAAGATTAAAGGGGAATTCTACATTTAAGTAAATTGGGACAGCAAAACCTGATTACCGGAAATATTTTATACTACAGCATTTTCAGATATTTCAATATATCCCCGGGACGCATTAAGAGTACATTTTATTCCAAACGGAATTGTAAGGTTCTCTTTAATATGTCCGTGCTTTACGTTATAAATAACGGGCAGTTTCAGATTCTCGAAATATTCAATTATTACTTCGTTAAGTGAGAACGATTTCTTTTCAGGATCGGATTCAACACAGTTTACAAAATGACCTAATATCACTCCTCTTATTTGTTTGAAAATCTTTCCAAGTCGTAGTTGATTGAACATCCTGTCAACTCTATAAGGTGCTTCGTTAATATCCTCAAGCAGCAGAATGGAATCTTTTATTTTGGGTAAATATTCCGTACCGATTAATGAAGTAAGCACACTTAAATTACCACCGATAATTCTACCGGTAGCACGACCTTTATGAAGTACATAGAATTTTTCGTTGCAAGGATTTGAGAGACGACCGATCTTTTTGTTGGAAGTAATTGTCCGCCAGAACACTTCTTCTGTAAAAGAACTTACCTCGTCGTGGAAATCAACTGCTACCATCGGTCCGCCAAATGTTATCAATCCGCATTTTGTGTAAAACGCCATTTGAAGGGCGCAGATATCACTATATCCTACAAATATTTTAGGGTTATTCCGGATTACTTTGTAATCAATTTTATCGAGAAGTCTGCCGGAACCATATCCGCCGCGGATAGAAAAGATTGCTTTAATTTGTTTGTTATTGAACATCGAATGGATGTCTGTTAATCTCTGCTGATCATTACCGGCAAGGTAACCTTCCTGCATACCGACGTGTTTGCCTACTTCAACACGGTATCCAAGTTTTTCAAGATATTCAATGCCACGATTAATTTTGGTGAGATCATCAGGAGAAGATGCCGGAGAAATAATACCAATAACGTCTCCGGGTTTCAGTTTTTTAGGTTTGATTATTCGCATCAATTAGGTCAAGTAACTTGGTTTCAATATAATAATTCAATTGATGAAAATAAATTAGTCGATGATAATTTTTGATATTTATCATATATGACCGGTCTGGAAAAGGTAAAATTAGCCAAAACCCGATAGACTGAAGTAAAGATCAATCTTCTTCGGTTGTTTTAGGAGGTTTATTAAGCCGGTTTCTATGGGTTATAATTTTAGCATCAACAAAGAATACTAAGTTTTCTGCAATATTCGTCGCATGATCGGCTAAACGCTCCAGGTTACGTGTTAAGATGATAAGGTGAGCACAAGGTTCTATTGTAGCCGGTTCGGTCTGCATTTTCTTAACAAGGAATTTGAATGCCTGACGGTTTAATTGATCTACCTGGTCATCGCTCTGAATTACCATTGTTGCAAGGTCCGTATCCTGGTAAATGAATGAGTCGATTGATTGTTTAAGCATCTTTCTTGCATTCTGGCTCATCTCAATAATCTGAGCTTCCTGGATAAGGGCATGATTACCACTGGTTTTCTTTACACGTTCAGCTATATTTACAGCTATATCACCGCACCGTTCAAGCTGATTATTAATAATTAACGACGAGAGAATAAACCTTAAATTAGCATCAACGGGCTGATATAATGTTAACATATTCTCGCACTGTGCCTGGATTAGATTATCGTATGCATCAACTTCAAGATCCCTTGCTTTAATACCTTTACAATGTTCTGTCTCACCTGTTTCCAGAGAATAGATTACTTTCTCAACCTGTTCATCAACAAGTGAAGCCATCTTTATAATGTTTGTTTTAAGATTCTCAATTTCCGTGTTAAGATTCGATTTCATTGTGTTATCTCATTAATAATTGATTCAAAACTAATATTTATTTATTTGTTTGTAAAATTTTCCTCTACTTAAATAATTCCATTAATAGTTCATTTCGAATAAAGAAACAAATCCGTTATTCTTTATTATCCTTTGACCACCCGGACTAATTACCCAATCAATAAAATCCTTTACAACACCTGTAGGTTGATTGAGAGTGTAAAAATGAAGGTATCTTGTAATAGGATATTTATCATTACGAATATTTTCTTCGGTAGGTAATATGTTATCAATTCTTGCAAGGGATATTTCGGATTTGAATGCAACCCCACCGTAACCAATTGCATTCGGATTTTTCTTTATTAGACCAATAACACTTTCTGTTGTAAGTCCTATCGTAACATTTTCGCAATATTCATTTCCATCCAGAATATGTTCCTTAAAATAGAGATACGTTCCGGAGTTTGGATTACGAACAATAAGTGATACCGGTTTATTCAATCCCCCAACCTGATTCCAGTTTGTGTATTTACATAGAAATAAATTCCGGACTTGATCCTGGGTTAAGTTCTGAACAGGGTTATCGGGATTAAGGTAAACACATAATCCGTCTTTGGCAATTAGATAGGATATACCAATGCTTCCGTAATTATCGGCTAATAATTTTACTTCCTCAGGTTCTAAATTACGTGATGCGGTACAGATGTCAATTTCGCCTCTAATAAGTGATCGGACACCGGCAGCCGTTCCACCGCCATCGACATATATTGAAATGCCCGGATGCTGTTCCATATATGCCTGAGCCAGTAAATCAGTAAGATGAAGCATTGTATCCGAACCTTTGATTCTTATTGATGCTACTTTTACAGGAGTTGAAGTGCAGCTATTTATTATCAATATTAAAATGAAAGCAGCAAAAAGAAATTTCTTCATTACTTTTTCTCCGCAATTGATCTTAAGCGTGCATTTAAGTATGGAACACCTTTATTCCATTCAGGTTCATTTGGATTATTTGCCAAATCCTCAATTAAAGAATATAAAATTACCATATGCTGTTTGGCAGCTTCTAAATTAATTGGAAGTTGAAGGTCATCAAATGGAGTATGGTAATACATGGTTGAATATTCAACATATTTTTTAAGACCTTCCTCTTTGGATAAGTTCACATAATCTAATCCTTCTGAAATTAACATTGCCGGAATTCCCGCATTAGCAAATGCAACCTGATCCGATTGCGAAAAAGATTCATTGAACCTGAATTGCGGCGGTATATCAACAATATCGAGACCGAATTTTTCGGCAGTAGTCTTTAAGTAATTATTGAGTGTTGAATACTCTTTTCCAATTCCGATTATGCTCTCAAAATTATCGAATGATGCAATCCCGTCTATATTGATATTTGCAATTGTTTTATAGAGTGGAAAGAGCGGATTGTTCGTATAATATTTTGAACCGAGCAAGCCGAACTCTTCTCCTGTCAGAAATAAAAATAATATTGACCTCTTAATGGAAATTCCTGATTGAGAGAATGCCCTGGCAATTTCGAGTGCTGCGGAAACACCGGCAGCATTATCATAAACACCATTATAAATTGAATCACCATTAACAACAGGACCAATTCCAAGATGGTCATAATGAGCAGAGACAATTATGTAACGGTCCTTTAGTTTTGGATCGGTCCCCTCAATTAACCCGGCAACATTCTGTGCAATAAAATCTCGTTCCTGAAATACACCTCTAAAAGACAATTTAGTATTTAGGTTAAAACTCCTAAGTTTATTAGCAGAATGCAAGTTTATAACATCTTCCAGAGAATAAGTTGATTTATCAAATAATTTTAGCGCTGATTGAAAATTTAAAACAGCACTGAAATTGGAAGAAACAGAGTATGCAAGAGAAATATTTTCGAATGCAAAGTCCTTTTGCAATTTTTCCCAATTAGTGTTCGGAAACGGAATAAGAATACTTCCTTTTGCTCCTCTTGAAATTGCAATCTTCTGTTTCGACTCCGGGTAGTTGTAAATTGTTGGAGCTTCTCCATTAAAAAAATTTTTATCATCGGAATACGGTTCCCCATCTAAAAAGACAACTATTTTCCCCTCAACATCAACTTCCTGGTAATCATTATAATCGAATTCAGGTGCTATAATTCCATATCCAACAAATACAAGTTGAGTTGGGACAGGAATAAAAGTCTGTGAACCTGATTGATACAGAAGATAATCTTCATTTAATTTTAGTTCGCTTTGTTCGTCATTACTGAATAATGTAAGTCTGGATGAGTTTAACACTCTGCTTCCATGCATCGGTATATTCTGGTAGAATGTATTATCATTACCAACAGGTTTGAGCCCAAGTTTACTTAATTCAAGTGCAATATATTTTGCTGCTAAATTACCGCCAGTCGTTCCGGTTCCTCTCCCTTCAAACAAATCGCTCCCAAGAAAATTAATATGGCGTGTAAATGAGGAGATATTAAACAAATTATCATAATTGATGAGTGAACTGTTCAGGTTTTGTGAAAAACAATTCGACATCAAAAAAATAAATAAAATTGCAGATAAGAAGATTTTGGATTTCATTTTATTCAATCAATTCTTATGAACAAAATAAGAAAAAGGAGAAATTGATAAAACACTTTGCCGGTTATTTAGATAAATAAAAAGGGCGTCTTACGACGCCCGGAGAACAGGAATGGAGAGAGAAAGCAAACTTATTTTAATAATGTCATTTTCTTTGTTATAACTTGTCCAGCCGATTCTAAACGATAAATATAAATTCCACTCGAAACATTGGAAGCATTCCAGTTGATTGTATAAGTACCTGCTTCTTTTAAGCCATTTACAAGTGTTGCAACTTCCTGACCAAGTACATTATAAACCGAGAGTTTTACATTACCGGATTTAGGAATTGCAAATCGAATATTTGTTGTTGGATTAAATGGATTTGGATAGTTTTGAGTAAGAACATATTCATTTGGAATCTGTCCATCGAACAGTTCATCATTCACACCGGTAGAAATAAACTCTAAAGAACTCCAACCAGCAGCCCAATTGCTATACCCAAAAGCACCAACATAGTTCGCAGTTGCATCAAAGAATCCATCAGAAGGTGGAGTTGCTGCACCTGTATAAACTACTGAATTTGCTTTAGGAAACGGATTAGCTTGCGTAGGATGAAATGGATTTACTAAACCGACTTCAGCATTAGTAGCATATGTTCTGCCGTTATTTGTTGTAAACCATGTAGGCATATCTGTCTGAAATGCTGCATCGGTTGACTTAAAATGTCCTGATACAGATCCAGCTATTATACTGTTCTTTAAGAATGTTACTCCGGACTTTGCATCTGCTACCGTATTTGTTCCATCAATTAATATCCCATCTGGCCAGCCCATTATCAATGCATTGTTTATTTTGTTTTGTGATGATCTTCTTAAGTGCATTCCTCTTCTATAAAGTGCATTGTAGTTTGAAGTTGATGTTGCTGCCGGTCCTATTAATGTTACGTTATAATATGTTGGTGATGTTCTCGGTGAGTTTGTT
>Ga0207951_100942_pt1 | contig 12005 bp, 10 predicted proteins | sample Subbio12Aug_8Bad_FD_184830 | JGI IMG/M metagenome (GOLD analysis project Ga0207951, IMG submission 184830) | Serpentinite rock and fluid subsurface biosphere microbial communities from McLaughlin Reserve, California, USA - CR12Aug_8Bad (SPAdes) | ecosystem: Environmental > Terrestrial > Deep... | reverse complement strand
GGTGGGCGCGATCGTGTTCGTGATCATCGTCATCGGCGGCATGGGCTCGCTGGCGGGGGCGTTCGTCGCCTCGCTGCTGCTCGGTCTGGTCGATGCCTTCGGCAAGACCAGCAACTGGTCGATCGCCGACGGCCTGCATGCGGCCGGGCTGGCCGTGGGACCGGAGATCTTCGGCTACCCGGTGTGGACGCTGACCCTGGCGCAGGTCACACCGGTGCTGCCGTACCTGCTGCTGGTGCTGGTGCTGATCTTCCGCCCGCGCGGGCTGCTGGGGACGCGTGCGGACTGAGCCGGCCGCGCCCGCCGCCGCAATCCTTCGCTTCCGGCCGCTGAACTTCGGCCGCTGGGCGGTGTGGGGCCTGACCGCGGCGCTGTTCGTCGCCGCGCCGTTCGCCTTCGACAGCAAGTTCTCGTTGGCGCTGATGTCGCAGGCCGGCATCATGATCATCTTCGCGCTCAGCTACAACATGCTGCTCGGCCAGAGCGGCATGCTGAGCTTCGGCCATGCCGTGTACTCGGGCCTGGGCGCGTACTTCGCGATCCACGCGATGAACATGATCGGCCGCGGCGAGCTCTACTTTCCGGTGTCGCTGCTGCCGCTGGTCGGCGGCGCCGCCGGCCTGCTGTTCGGCTTCGTGTTCGGCTGGCTGACCACGCGCCGCGCCGGCACCACCTTCGCGATGATCACGCTCGGCATCGGCGAGATGGTGTTCGCCGCCTCGCTGATGTTTCCCGGCTTCTTCGGCGGCGAGGCCGGCATCAGCGGCAACCGCACCGTCGGCGCGCCGTTCCTCGGCATCGACGGGCTCGACTTCAGCCGCGACATCCAGGTCTACTACCTGATCGCCGCCTGGTGCTTGGCCAGCATGGTGGCGATGTTCGCGCTCACCGCCACGCCGCTCGGTCGCATTGCCAACGCCGTGCGCGACAACCCGGAGCGGGCCGAGTTCATCGGCTACAACACGCAGCGCGTGCGCTGGTTGATGCTGATGCTGTCGGCCTTCTTCGCCGGCATCGCCGGTGGCCTGATGGCGATCAACCTGGAAAGCGTCGGCAGCGAGGCGCTGAGCGCGATCCGCTCGGGCGGCGTGCTGCTCGCCGCCTTCATCGGCGGCGTGGCGTTTTTCTTCGGACCGATCATCGGCGCGATCGTGTTCGTGTTCTTCGCCGTCGCGCTGTCCGAATACACCAAGGCCTGGCAGCTCTACCTCGGCCTGTTCTTCGTGATCCTGGTGATGTTCGCGCCAGGCGGTCTGGCGAGCCTGATCCTGATGAACCTGCGGGTGATGAAGTTCGGCAAGTTCCGGCGCCTGCTCGATCCCTACGTCGGCGTGATCCTGAGCGGGCTGGCGCTGACGGTCGGGATCGTGCTGCTGATCGAGTTCACCTGGCACCGCACGCTCGACATCGCCCTGGGCGCGACCGTGACCGTGGCCGGCTTCGCCTTCGACACCAGCCAGCCGCAGCCCTGGGTGCTGGCGGTCGTCATCGTGCTGGCGGCCGGCGCCGCCTTCGACTTCATGCGCCGCCGCTTCAAGGCAGAGTGGGACGCCATCCAGGTCGAGATCGAGACCTGGCTGCGCGACAACCCGCAGGACAAGCCATGAGCCCGCCCGGCCGCCCGAAGGGCGAATCCCTGAGCGCGCAGCGCGAAGGTAGTCCAGTGAGCGCGCACGGCCGCTCCGAAGCGCTCATCCTGCAGCGCGCAGCACGGAAGGTAGTCCAGTGACCCCGGCGCTGCAGCTGGCGCAGTTGACCAAGCGCTTCGGGCGCACCGAGATCATCCGCGGCGTGTCGCTGGCGGTTGCACCCGGCGAACGGCACGCGCTGATCGGACCGAACGGCGCCGGCAAGTCGACGCTGTTCAACCTGATCAGCGGTCGGCATGCGCCCAGCAGCGGCACGATCGCGCTCGACGGTGCCGACATCACCGGCCGCAAGCCCTTCGAGATCAACCGCCTCGGCCTGTCGCGCAGCTTCCAGATCACGAACCTGTTCCACCGGCTGACCGCATTCGAGAACCTGCGCTGCGCGTTGCTGTGGTCGCTCGGCTACCGCTACTCGTTCTGGCACCGGTTGAACGGCCTGCGCGAAGTCGAGCGGCGCGCCGAGGAGATCCTGCTGCGCATCGGCCTGCAGCGGCGGCACAAGACGCCGGCCGGGCTGCTCACCTACGCCGAGCAGCGGGCGCTCGAGATCGGCGTCACGATCGCCGGCGGCGCCCGCGTGATCCTGCTCGACGAGCCGACCTCGGGCATGAGCCGCAGCGAGACCGCGGCCGCGGTGGCGCTGATCAAGGAGCTCACCCAGGGCCGCACCCTGCTCGTGGTCGAACACGACATGAGCGTGGTGTTCGGCCTGGCCGATCGCATCTCGGTGCTCGTCTACGGCGAGATCATCGCCAGCGGAACGCCGGCCGAGATTCGCGCCAACGCCCAGGTCCAGGAAGCCTACCTGGGCCGGCACGCGCAGGCCGCGGTATGAGCGACGCGCTGCTGCAGGTCGCCAACTTGCAGGCCTACTACGGCAAAAGCCATGTCCTGCACGGCGTCGACCTGACGGTCGGCGCCGGCGAGATCGTCTGCCTCCTCGGACGCAACGGTGTCGGCCGCTCGACCACCGCCAAGGCGATCATGGGCCTGGTCGACGCCAGCGGCCGCGTGCTGTTCAACGGCCGCGACCTGATGGGCCGCAAGGCGCACGAGATCGCGCACGCCGGCATCGGCTACGTGCCCGAGGACCGGCAAATCTTCTCGCGCCTGACCGTGCACGAGAACCTGGTGCTCGGTCTGAAGGCGCGTGCGCCCGGACGCTGGGGTTTCGACGACATGTACCGGCTGTTCCCGCGCCTGCTCGATCGGCGCGACACGCCGGCCGGGGTATTGTCCGGCGGCGAACAGCAGATGCTGACGCTGGCGCGAACGATGATGGGCGATCCGCAACTGGTGATCGTCGACGAGCCGACCGAGGGCCTGGCGCCGATGATCGTCGAACTGGTGGCGCAGTTCCTGCGCGAGCTGCGCCTGCGCGGCACTTCGGTGCTGCTGATCGAGCAGAAGCTCACGATCGCGCTCGAGGTCTCGCAGCGCGCCTACGTGATGGGCCACGGCCACATGGTGTTCGAGGGCACGCCGCAGGCGCTGCGCGCCAACCGGCTGATCCGCCAGGAGTGGCTGGAGGTGTGAGACATGGCGCGGGCAGTCGCGCACATTGCGAGGAGTCGGCGATGAAGGTCTACTACGAGACGCGCGGCGAGGTGGCGGTGATCCAGATCGACCACCCGCCGGTCAACGGCCTCGGTCATCCGGTGCGCGACGGCATCGCCCAGGGCATCGAGCGCGCGCTCGACGACCCGAAGGTGAGGGCGATCGCGATCACCGGCACCGGCCGCGTGTTTTCCGGCGGTGCCGACATCCGCGAGTTCGGCACGCCGGCGGTGCTGGCGGCGCCGACGCTGCTCGATCTGATCGTCGCAGTCGAGACCTCGTACAAGCCGGTGATCAGCGCGATCAACGGCGTGTGCATGGGCGGCGGCCTGGAGCTGTCGCTCGCCTGTCACTACCGGCTGGCGACGCCGGCTGCCTCGCTCGGTCTGCCGGAAGTGAGACTCGGCCTGGTGCCGGGTGCCGGCGGCACGCAGCGGCTGCCGCGCGCGGTCGGTGCCGCCAGGGCGCTGGAGATGATCACCAACGGCGCGCCGATCGGCGCGCAGCAGGCGCTCGATGGCGGGCTGATCGATGGCATCGTTGCCGACACGAGCTTCCAGGGCGTGCTCGACTTCGCGCGCCAGATTGCCGACCGCCGGCCGCTGCCGCGCCTGCGTGATCGAGGCGTGGCGCTGCCCGCCGGGACAACCGCCGACGAGTTCTTCGCACGCTCGCGCGCGCAGGTGGCGCGCGCCGCGCGCGGCCTGACCGCGCCGCTGGCCTGCGTCGACGCGGTCGAGGCCGCCTGCACGCTGCCCTTCGACGAGGGCCTGCACCGCGAGCGCGCCATTTTCATCGAGCGCATGCAGTCGCCGGAGTCGCAGGCGCTGCGCCACGTCTTCTTCGCTGAGCGCGCCGCCGCGCGCGTCCCCGACCTGCCCGAGTCGACGCCGACGCGGCCGCTGGCGAGCGCCGGCGTGATCGGCTTCGGCACGATGGGCAGCGGCATCGCCATCGCTCTGGCCAACGCCGGCCTGCCGGTGCGCGTGCTCGAGACCTCGCAGCAGGCGCTCGATCGCGGCCTGGCCGCCTGCCGCGACCACTGGCAGGCGAGCGCGACGAAGGGCCGCCTGGCGCCAGAGCAGGTCGACCAGCGCATGGCATTGCTGGCGCCGACGCTGGCGATCGAGGACCTGGCCGATTGCGATCTGGTGATCGAGGCGGCGTTCGAGGACATGCAGCTCAAGCAGGACCTGTTCCGGCGCCTGGACCGGGTGATGGAACCGGGAGCGATCCTTGCCACCAACACGTCGACCCTGAATGTCGACGCCATCGCCGCCGTCACGCGCCGGCCGCAGGACGTGATCGGCCTGCACTTCTTCAGCCCTGCGCACGTGATGCGGCTGCTCGAAGTGGTGCACGCGGCCAGGACCGGCAAGGACGTGCTGGCCACGGCGATGGCGCTGGCGCGCCGGATCGGCAAGGTCGCGGTGGTCAGTGGCGTGTGCGACGGCTTCATCGGCAACCGGATGATCGAGCACTACCTGCGCCAGTCGCTGTTCCTGGTCGACGAAGGCGCCAGCCCGCAAAAAATCGACGCCGCGCTGGCGAACTTCGGCATGGCGATGGGGCCGTTCGCGATGTCCGACCTGGCCGGCCTCGACATCGGCTACGCGATCCGCCAGCGCCGCTACCGCGAACGGCCGCAACTCGCCTACTCGCGCATCGCCGACCGCGTGGTCGAGCTCGGCCGGCTCGGGCAGAAGACGGGTGGCGGCTGGTACCGCTACCGGCTGCCCGACCGCACGCCGCAGCCCGAGCCGCAGATCGACGCCCTGATCGAGGCCTGGCGCCAGGAGATCGGCGTGGCGCCGCGCGCGATCGGCGACGACGAGATCGTCGACCGCTGTCTGCTGGCGCTGGTCAACGAAGGCGCGCGCCTGCTGGCCGAGGGCATCGCCCTGCGCGCCAGCGACATCGACGTCGTCTATCTCGCCGGCTACGGCTTTCCGCCCGCCCGCGGCGGGCCGATGTTCTGGGCGCAGCAGCGCGGCCTCGATCAGGTGGCGCAGCGGATGCGCGAGTTCGCGCGCAACGCGCACGCCGACCCCGAGTTCTGGCAGCCGGCACCGCTGCTGCTCGAAGCCGCGGCCGCGGGGCGCTGGCCGAAATGATCGGGCACCTGCGCAACAGCGGCCCGGCTGGAACTGCCGACGGCTGCAGATCGCCAACTGCGCCCTCTCATCGGGAAACGCCATGACCAGCAACCGCAGGATCGTCCTCGCCAGCCGGCCCAGCGGCGCCGTCCGGCCCGACAACTTCCGGCTCGAAACTGTGGATCTGCCGCCGCTCGCCGACGGCCAACTGCTGGTGCGCAACCTGTGGTTGTCGCTCGACCCGTACATGCGCGGGCGGATGAACGAGGGCCGCAGCTACGCGCCGGCGCAGCCGCTCGGCGAGACGATGGTCGGCGGCACCGCCGGCACGGTGGTCGAGTCGCGTCACCCGGGCTTCAAGGCGGGCGACCAGGTGGTCGGCTACCTCGGCTGGCAGGAGTACGGGGTGAGCGACGGCAGCGGGCTGTACGCGGTGGACACCGCGCACATTGCGCTGCCGGCGTATCTGGGCGCGGTCGGCATGCCCGGCGTGACCGCGTGGATCGGGCTGAACCGGATCATCGAGCCGCGGGCCGGCGAGACGATCGTCGTCTCGGCCGCCGCCGGCGCGGTCGGCGGTGTGGCCGGCCAACTGGCCCGGCTCGCCGGCTGCCGCACGGTGGGGATCGCCGGCGGCCGCGAGAAGTGCGACTACGTGGTGCGCGAGCTGCGCTTCGACGCCTGCATCGACTACAAGAGCGAGGACGTCGGCCAGGCGCTGAAGGCGGCGGCGCCGCAGGGCGTCGACGGCTGCTTCGAAAATGTCGGCGGCGCGATCCTCGATGCCGTGCTGCCGCGGATGAAGCCTTTCGGCCGCATCGCGCTGTGCGGGCTCATCGCCGGCTACAACGGCGAACCGATCCCGATCGTCAACCCCACTTGGTTGCTGGTGAGCCGCCTGAAGCTGCAGGGTTTCATCGTCAGCGACCACATGGATCTGTGGCCACAGGCGCTGCGCGCGCTCGGCACCCAGGTGGCCGGCGGCCAGATCCGCTACCGCGAGACGATCGCGCACGGCCTGGAGAACGCTGCCGAGGCATTCATCGGTCTGCTCGCCGGCCGCAACCTGGGCAAGCAACTGGTCAGGCTCGGTTGAGCGCCGGGCCGCAGCCGGCCGGCGTGCAGCGACCGCCGTCGGACCACGGCGCAGCGCCAGCGACAGCCGGCGCGCTTGGGTAAAGTTCGCCCCCGTCGATTCGATGGACGGAGACGCACCGTGCTCAGGCGCCTGCTCGCGCTCGCTGCCGCCGCCGCGCTGGCGGCGGCGCTTTCCTTCGTGCCGGCGCTCGCCGCCGAGGAGCGGCTGCCGCCGGGCGTCACCGCGGTGGCGAGCGTCGAGGGCATCGACGAGTACCGACTGGCCAACGGCCTGCGCGTGCTGCTGTATCCGGATCCGGCACGGCCGACGGTGACCGTCAACGTCACCTATCTGGTCGGCTCGCGCCACGAGAACTACGGCGAGACCGGCATGGCGCACCTGGTCGAGCACCTGATCTTCAAGGGCAGCAAGAACCATCCCGACCCGGACCGGGAGTTCAACCGCCGCGGCTTGCGCAACAACGGCACCACCAGCTTCGACCGCAGCAACTACTTCTCGACCTTCCAGGCGAGCGACGACAACCTGCGCTGGGTGCTGGACTGGAAGGCCGACGCGATGGTCAACTCGTTGATCTCGCGCGCCGATCTCGACGCCGAGATGACGGTCGTGCGCAACGAGTACGAGCTGGGCGAGAGCAATCCCGGTCAGGTGGTGTTCAAGCGCCTGTTCGCGATGATGTTCGACTGGCACAACTACTCGAACCTGCCGATCGGCAACCGCAGCGACATCGAAAACGTCCGCATCGAGAACCTGCAGGCGTTCTATCGCACTTACTACCAGCCGGACAACGCGGTGCTGATCGTCGCCGGCCGCTTCGACCACGCGCGCACGCTCGCCTGGATCCAGGAGAGTTTCGGCAGGATCGCGCGGCCCGCCCGCGCGCTGCCGCCGCAATGGACGGTGGAACCGACCCAGGACGGCGAGCGCAGCTTCGTCGTGCGTCGGGCCGGCAACTTCCAGCTCGTCGTGTTGGGCTACCGGATCCCGTCGGCATTGAGCCACGACGCCGCGGCCCTGGCGGCGGCGGCGCACGTTCTCGGTCACACGCCCAGCGGGCGGCTGCACCGCGAACTGGTCGAGAAGGGGCTGGCGGCGCAGGTGTTCGCCGAGCCGCTGTTGCTGCGCGATCCCGGGCTGATGGTGTTCGGCGCCGTGGTCAAGCAGGGCGATCCGATCGAGCCGGTGACGGCGCGCATGATCGAGGTCATCGAGAACGGCTTCGCCGCGCAGCCGCCGACCGCCGACGAACTGGCGCGCTTCCGGCGCGACAGCGAGACGCACCACGAGCGCGTGCTGGCCGACCCGCAGGAATTCGGCATCGGTCTGTCCGAGTCCATCGCGCTGGGCGACTGGCGGCTGTTCTTCGTCGCCCGCGACCGGCAGGCGGCGGTCGAGTCGCCGGCGATCGCGGCGGCGGTGGCGCGCTACTTCCGGCGCGACAACCGCGGCCTGGGCAAGTTCATCCCCGAGGAGCGGCCGCAGCGCGCCGAGATCCCGGCGCCGCTGGCGGTGGCCGACCTCATCAAGGATTTCCGGCCGCGCGCGGCGACTGCCGCCGGCGAGGCGTTCGAGCCGACCCAGGCCAACATCGACCGGCGCACACGCATCGTCGAACTGGGCGAGCTGCGGATCGCGCTGCTGCCCAAGCGCACGCGCGGCGAGACGGTCAGCGTCAGCCTCGCGACCCGCTTCGGCGACGCCGCCAGCCTGCACGGACTGTCGCTCGTGCAGGAGCTGACGGCGGCGATGCTCCAGCGCGGCACCAGCCGCAGCACGCGCCAGCAGATCGCCGACGAGCGCAGCCGACTGAAGATGGCGGGCGGTCTGTGGCAGTTCGAGACCACGCGGCCGCTGCTGGCCGAGGCGCTGCGCCTGACCGCGCAGGTGCTGCGCGAGGCGACCTTCCCCGAGTCCGAGCTGGAGCTGCTCAAGCGCGAGACGCTGACCGAGCTGCAGGCGCAACTGGCCGACCCGGGAGCGCGCTCGGCCGACCGCCTGCGCGCGCACTTCAACATCCACCCGAGCGGCGATCCGCGCCGCTACCTGACGCTGGATGAGCGCATCGCCGCGATCCCGGCGGTCACGCGCCAGCAACTGGCGGACTTCCACGGGCGCTTCTTCGGCACCGCGCGCGGACAGATCGCGATCGTCGGCGACTTCGATGCGCAGGCGATCGAGCCGCTGCTGCGCGAACTGTTTAGCGGCTTCGTGTCGCGCGCGCCCTATGCGCGCCTGCTCAACGAGCCGCGGCCGGTGGCGCCGGCGCGGCTGGTGTCGGCCACGCCCGACAAGGAGAACGCGTTTTTCCGCGCCCGCCTGGTGCTCGACGCGCGCGATGACGACGCCGATGCACCGGCGCTGCTCGTCGCCAACGCGATCTTCGGCGGCGGCAGCGGCCTGTCGAACCGGCTGATCGAGCGGCTGCGCCAGCGCGACGGCCTGTCCTATGGCGCCGGCTCGGCACTGAGCCTGTCGAGCGTCGACCGCGCCTCGAGCTTCGGCATCGGCGCCATCGGCGCGCCGCAGAACCTGGCGAAGATCGAGGCCGCGGTGCGCGAGGAGCTGGACCGCGCCAGCCGCGACGGCTTTACGCAGAAGGAACTCGACGACGCGCGCAGCGGCCTGTTGCAGGAGCGCACGCTGGCGCGCTCGCAGGACGGCACGCTGGCCGCGGCCTGGGTCGACAATCTGTACCTTGGGCGCAGCTTCGCCTTCAGCCAGCAGGTCGAGGATCGCATCCGCGCACTGACGCTGGCCGACCTGAACGCCGCCTGGCGCCGCCACATCGACCCGGCGCGGTTCACGGTCAGCGTCGCCGGTGACCCGGCACGGGGCGTGAAGTAGGTCAGGGCCGGTCGATGAACTTCATCGACGACCGCCGCCGCCTGCCGCGGCGCCCGCGCCCGTCGGCGGCGATCGCGCCGCCGCACCTTCATGGCTGACGCTGTGCGCATCGAACTCGGCACCTGGCAGGCGCTGCGCGCGCTGGCGGCGCCGATCCGCTTTTCGGTGTTCGTCGAGGAGCAGAAGGTGCCGGCGGCGATCGAACTCGACGAACACGACCCGGTGAGCCTGCACGCGCTCGCCTTCGACGCGCGCGCCACCGCGGTCGGCACCGGCCGCCTGCTGCCCGACGGCCACATCGGCCGGATGGCGGTGCTGGCGGCGGCGCGCGGCGGCGGCGTGGGGAGCGCGCTGCTGCTGGCGCTGATGAGTGCCGCGCGCGCCCGCGGCCAGCGCGAGGTGGCGTTGAGCGCGCAGTTGCACGCGGTGCCGTTCTACCGGCGGCACGGCTTCGTCGCCGAAGGCAGCGTCTACCAGGAAGCCGGCATCGCGCACGTCGACATGCGCTGCCCGCTGTGAGTCTTGCGCCGAGCTCAGCGCTGACCGGGCCGCAGGTCGTTGACCGGCGCCACCGATGGCACGACAAACTCGAAACTGCGGTCGCTGTAGCGCTCGGGGTCGTCGGCGGCGAAGCTGCGCTCGACGAAGCGCACCAGACCGTCGCAGCGCACCATGATCACGGTGCTGGCGCGCGTGCCGTAGCCGTTGGCGCGGATCTGCACCGCTGACAGCGCCCGCTCCCAGTCGAGCGGCACGCCGGTGCGCGGCAGCGTGCTGTCGCGCGCGGTGCGGCGGTCGGCGAGCAGGCCGAACAACCGTTCGGCATCGACCCGCTGCGCAACGCTGACCGCGAACGCGGCGACCGTGCGCACCAGCTTCGGCCAGGGCGTGTCGAGGAAGGCGTTCGACAGCCCGTAGATGCCAGGGGCGAGCGCGCGCGGGCCGGCGTCCAGGCGGTTGCTGCAGTAATGGAGGCCGGCTTCGCGTGTGCCGGCTTCGCCGCGCAGCGGCAGGGCATCGCCGGCCAGCAGATTGAAGCCGTTGTAGGTCTGCATGCGCGGCGCGGTCGCGCGCAGCCAGACAGAGAGCGGCCGCTGCGACTGTAGCGCCGCGACCACCAGCGCGCCGCGGCTCGGCGCGTGCGGGCTGCGCTCGCTCGGCGCACGCACGTTGGTCACGAGCGCGAAGCGTCCGCTGCGGTTGACGCCGATCCAGGCGCCGCCCGCTTCCTCGTCGCGACCGGCGAGCACCGACAGCGACTGGCCCCACCAGGCGGCCGCACGGGTGGCACGCGTGTAGAACTCGTCGCGATTGCTGGCGACGATCAACGGGTAGTCCGGATGCACGTGCCAGGCGACCACGGCGATACACATGGCGGCCGCTCCTACAGGTCGCGAAAGCGCTCGGTGCGCCGCGCGGCGCACAGCGCCTCGGGCAGGGCGCCGGCGGCGAGCGCAGCATCGAGCCGCCGTCCGAAATGCGCCGGATCGGCGACGCCGTCGTAGATCTCCATCACGGTGGCGCTGCCGCCGGCGGATTCGACGCGGGTCTGCAGTCGCGCCTGCGCGACCTCGGACGCCAACTGCGCCTGCAGCGCGCGCAGTCGCGGCAGCAGCGCCGGCAGATCGCCGCTGGCGAGTTTGTAGTACACGTACCAGTGCTCCACGGCGAGGTCTCAGGCGGTGACGTCGATCAGTTCGTAGGGCAGCGGCCGCAATTGCAGGGCACGGCCGCCCACGTGCAGCGCCCCGGACTCGAGGTATTCGAGCGGGCATTCGAACAGCAGATCCATGCCGCCGCCGGGAGCGGCGGCGGCGAGCACGATGCGGCCGACCGGCTCCTCGCGGCCGCGCAGCGACACATCGCCGCCGGCCACCAGATCGTCGGCGTCGGCGTGGGCGAGACTCAGGCGCCGGCGCAACTGGCCGCGGAACTGGCTGCGCGCCACCACCTCCTGGCCCGGATAGCAGCCCTTCTTGAAGTTGACGCCGCCCAGGACTTCGAGGTTGATCATCTGCGGCACGAAGGCTTCCTGGGTGGCGGCGAGCACGGTCGGCACGGCGGCGTCGACCTGCGACCACCACCAGACGCCGCTGGCCACCGGCGCCACCGAGCTCAGCCGGTGGCGCAGATCGCCGGCAGCGTCGGCCGCCACGCGCAACACGAAGCGTTCGCGCGCGCGCGTGCCGTCGGCCAGGTGCGTGATGCGCACGCCGTCGACGAGCGCGGTCGCTGCGGGCGCTGGCGCGACCCCGAAAGCCGCGGCCAGCGCCTGCGTGCTGCCCGGGCCGACCAGCCCGAAGGTGGCCCAGCGTGCCGAGGCGTCGACCAGCGTCACCTTGGCGCGCAGCACGAACATCGCCAGCCGCTTCATGACCGGTGCCAAGATCTCGCGCGGCAGTTGCAGGCAGATCGTCGAGCCGTCGCGCCACTGCTCGAAGACCGCGAGCAGCCGGCCCTTGGCCGTGCAGTAGCCGCTGAGCTGGACACGGTGCCCGTCCAGGCCTTGGCTGTCGTTGGTGAGCTGCGCCTGCAGGAAGGCGCTCGCGTCGTCGCCGTCGGCGGCGATCACGCCGAGCTCGTCGAGCGCAGCTAGCGTCGGCTCACTGAGGGCACGCGCCAGATCGGCCGGCGGCGCATGCCAGGCGACATCGGTGGTCGGTGTCATCGGTCGGATCGAGGCGTTGGCAGGCGAAGCGGGCCGGCCCGTATGGGTCACGGCGCGCATCAGATCACAAAACGGCCGCCGCGTGCGCGGCC
>Ga0207951_100941_pt1 | contig 12006 bp, 13 predicted proteins | sample Subbio12Aug_8Bad_FD_184830 | JGI IMG/M metagenome (GOLD analysis project Ga0207951, IMG submission 184830) | Serpentinite rock and fluid subsurface biosphere microbial communities from McLaughlin Reserve, California, USA - CR12Aug_8Bad (SPAdes) | ecosystem: Environmental > Terrestrial > Deep... | reverse complement strand
CAGCGGGTCGAGGTCTGAACGCCGTTCACCGCGTCTGGGTCACCCGCGCCGAGCCCGGCGCGACGCGCACCGCCGACCAGCTGACCGGCCTCGGCTTCCAGCCCGTCATCGCGCCTCTCCTGGCCATCCGGTCCATCCCCCAGGCCGAACCCGATCTGGATGGCGTCGCCGCCCTCGCCTTCACCAGCATCAACGGCGTCGCCGCCTTTGCGGCCCTGAGCGCCGACCGCAGCCGGCCGGTTTTCACCGTCGGCGACGCCACGGCCCGGGCTGCGCGGGCGGCGGGTTTCGCCGGGGTCCAGTCCGCCGGCGGCGATCTCGACCGGCTGGCCGCCCTGTTGATCGCGCAGAAGACCGACGTCGGCCCGTTGCTGGTCCCGGGCGCCCTTGAGCCGGCCGGCGACCTGCCCGCCCTGTTACGGGACCGCATCGCGGCCGAGGCCCTGCCCGTCTATGAGGCGGTCGAGACCGGGGCCGCAGCCCCCGCCGCCTTCGACGCCGTCCTGATCCATTCGGCGCGGGCGGCGCGGGCCCTGACGGCCCTCGGCCCCTTCGACGGCCAACCGGCGGCGGCGCTCTCGGCGGCGGCGGCGGCGCCGCTCGGCGACCGCTCAGGCCTCGCAATCCGCATCGCCGCGACGCCCGACGAAACCGCCCTGTTCGCGGCGCTTGGCAAGCCCGCCCCCCGCGTATAAAGAGCGCCTCTCGCGCGGGCCCAGCCGCCCGTCGCGCCAAGGCCGCTTTAGCTCAGCTGGTAGAGCATCGCATTCGTAATTAGCGGGTCCGCTAGCGAATGAGGTTCGATGCCAATGAGTTAGGGCAGTAGATGAAAAGTTTGTAGGCCCATAGTAGGGGTCTATCGTGAGTGTAGGCCGCTTTAGCTCAGCTGGTAGAGCATCGCATTCGTAATGCGGGGGTCAGGTGTTCGAGTCACCTAAGCGGCACCACCTCTCTAATGACCCTCTAACCCGGACATCGGTGGGCGAGCGGCGGAAGTGCCGTAACGCTGGGTCGGCGCGTGGGTCCCAGCTGGGTGGCCTTCCGCGAGGGATGGGCTCAGCGTGGGCGCTGCTACCTCGCCGACCGTCGGGTGTCCGGTTTACGACCGGATGCTAGGACCGCTCCCGACCCAAAGCGGATGCGGCGGCTCAATCCTGCGCTCAGCGTGTCGCCATAGACATCACTTCCCGGAGATGAGACCGGGCGGCGGCGATCAGGTCTGCTCAGTAGCCCGGATCCAGGGCGGCGCGTTCCACCACGCCGCGGATTTGTGCTTCCAGCCGGCGGAGAGCTTCGATCTGTTGTTCGGCAGTCTGATCGAGCGTGACGACCAGCCGAACCCCTAATGTGTCGCCGCGTTGCCAGACGACATCGGCCAGATGAATCGCCCCCGCGGGATAGACCTCCAGCCGGATACGGCCTTTCACGATGGCGCGGGAAACCAGGCGAAGCTTCGCCCCATCCCCGTGCAAATCGCGGATTACCCCCTCCGCGACTTCTTGCTGAGCCCCGTGTTTGACACGACAGCGCAAGGCGCATCGATCCCGACTCGCGGAACGGCGGTCAGCATCGGGACTGGGGGAAGCTGGTGCTCTCATCATGGTCAGGAACGACTACGGGCTTTGGGTTTCCCAATCGTTCGTTCGGCATCCTGCAATCTACGAGTGGCTGAGCAATTCATGGCTTGGCTTGCCCCTTTTGGGAGGGCCGTGCTGCGCGCGAGGATTTTGGAGTCTTCCCGGCCAGCGACGGTCGCAAAGGCTATCGCAGTATGTTCGGCCTGCCGCTGCACTGACTCCCAGCCTGGAAGCGCAACACGCTCCCGTGGCTCTAACTTCATGTAGGCTGCTGCGGCCTTGACGCTTGACCCGGATTTCACGGGCGCCGACATGACGACGGCTAGACAGGTCGAGGCGACGAGGACCTACGGTGCTCAGCCCGTTCGCTCGAACCGCACCCGCTCACGACGGCCCATCAAGGACGCATCGAACCCCGCATCCCGCCATGCCTTCTGCTGCACGTTCTTGGTTTCCGGTTCTTTGATATTGGCCCACCACTCTGGCCGAGCGGCACTGTGGGGAAGCATGCTGCCAAGGACCAACTCGATCTCCCGAAAGGTCAGTTCGACAGCGGCAGCGTGCTGTCGTTTCAGGTGGTCCCGGAGCCGGTCGTATTTTCCCACTTATCACCCTCCTCCTCAGCGAGGATCGGTCCTCATCCCATAATCATCGTCTATCGGCTGATGGCGGGGAGATACGGTGGCCAGATGGATCGAGCTGCGTGCGCGAGCAATGCATGAATCGCTTCTGGGCAGCTCGTTAACCGTCCCGCCCGAAAACAACTGCAATCGTGCCGGGACTGGTCGTTCTTCGGCGCGCGCGAAGTTTTGAGCCGTAGCGGCTCGCCCAATAGGGGCAGGCAAATGCTTCCATCTCGCTACACACGGATATCCAGGCGCGGGGTTTTCGCGGGGAGGTCTCCAAAAGCCTGCACCTTGGCGGTTGCGGGCGTTCGGCCTGAGTTGTCGAGGATGATGGCCCGGAGCGTAGACACTTGCGCCGCACCGCTGACTGGGCTCGCGGGTATGATCTGGTTCAGATTGACGGACATGTCCCATTGTTCTCTTTGGCGTGATGGTGTGGACGACCCTTCCGGGATCCAGGCATCACGTCTCCATGTAAGGGCGGACGACCTGCAGATAGGCCTTGCTGAGGTCAAACGTCTGTCTCGCCAGGGCCCGAAACTCCGGCCGCGACAGTGTTTCCTCGGAGATGAGAAACTCCCGCGACCCCTGGCGGCGGCAAAGTCCCCGTTCGACCAGCTTCATAACGTGCCGGCGGGTCGTTTCGTACGGCAGGCCCAGGTAGTCGGAGATGCTTAGGATCGCCACCGGCCGCCTGAGCGTGTCGGGGAAAATTCCCGTCGTTGCTTCAGCACGGGGCACCCTTTCGCGGTTCAGGTGCTCCACCGAAGCCTGCGTCATAGCAAAGAATATGAGCATTGACGTGCTGTCGCCGTCGAATAGCGCTGTGTAAGCGGCAATGCTATTCATTACGAATTCAACATTCTGAGCAAACAAGAACCCTGAAACGCTGTCGTTTATTTGGGATGAGCCGCTCATTAATTTACCGATAAGAATTAATGGATCTATATTTGAGCTGTAATTAACTTCAGCGGGATTTACCGACCTGGCAGATCAAGCAGCCGGTTGACGGTGCGGGAAAAGGTTTCCAACCGCAAAGGCTTTTCTAGGCTTTCGTCGGCCCCGAACACCATGGCTGTTCTCAACAGGAGGCCCTGATCCATCCGGCCGCCGGACGAGATGGCCAGAATTCGGATGTGCGGTTGGCGCTTTCGCAGTTCAACGATGGTTTCCAACCCGTCCTTGTTGGGCATAAGCATGTCCAGGACGACCAGATCCACCGCGACGGAGCCGACGATCTTCAGGGCTTCATCGCCGTCTTCCGCCTCCAGAATGGCATGGCCGCCAACCCGCAGCAGCTCATTGGCGATCAGCCGGACAGTGGGATCGTCGTCAACAAGCAGGATGATGGCCATGGTGAACCCCCCGGAAAACCAGCAGGAACCCCTTTCGAGGGGCTTCGCAATTAGCGAGGAATAGACGGACCGAAAGGCTTTGTTGGCTGCGTCAAACTGTCCACTCGTCTGTTGTTATACCCAATATTGGTATATTGGGTGCGCTGTTTACTGAGAATAATGCTTTTAATACCATTTGGTAAGCGCTGATTTTTTTTCGCAGACTGGAAGATTTGAATTTTGACAAACTTCTTCTACGTCCTCGATGAAGCAGCGCGGGTTTTGTTCGTCGACGATGACCCGATCCTGCGGGAGTTCGCCCAGGTCAACCTGTCGTCCCCCAAGGCGACGGTGGACGTCGCGTCGAACGGCGTCGAGGCCTTGGAGCGACTGGCTCTCTGCGACTACGATGTCATGCTGGTTGATCTGGAAATGCCGGTGATGGACGGGTTCGACACCCTGACCGCGGTGCGCGCCGATCCGCGAACCCGCAACCTTGCCGTCATCGTCCAGACCGGCCGTGAGGATGTGGAAGCCATCGACAGGGCGTTCCGCCTCGGCGCGACCTCCTTCGTGGCCAAGCCCCTCAACTGGCGTCTGCTGACCTATCAGATTCGCTATGTGCTGCGGGCATCCCGCGCCGAGATCAGCCTGCGATCGGCGACCCCTGCTCTTGAGGCGGCGACATGAAACTGCTGGCGCGCGGCCGGCAGGCCGGCGCGGCTCTGGCCCGGCTTCTGGAGTCGGATACCCGGGGCAATGTCGCCTTGATGGCCGCCCTGATCGGGCCGGGCATCATCCTTCTGGCCGTCGGCGCGATCGACCTTCTGGCCGTCAGCACCGCCCACAGCCGGCTCCAGAGCGTCGCGGACGCCGGAGCGCTTGCCGGCGCTCCCTTTCTGGCGCTTGCGGCTGATGGCAGCGGCGCAAAGGAGCGTGCCGCCTCTTTCGTGCGCGCTGAAATCAGCCAGTGGGACGGCGCGCCGAAGTACGAGGGGACCTATGAGGTTGTTGACCAGGGCGGCCAGCGCGCCATCAGAGTGCTCCTGAAAGGGCACCGTCCCTCCTTTTTCGCCAACCTTCTTCCGCCGGGTGGCTGGAATTTCGAAGGCGACGCGACCGCGACCTCGGTGGGACTGGTGCCGCTCTGTGTGTTGGTCACGGGGACGAGCGGCGACCGGCTTCTACAGCTGCAGGACTCGAGCCAGGTGACCGCGCCATCGTGCATGGTGCACTCCAACCGTGACATCGCCGTTCAGGGTGGCCGGATCAGCGCCGCCGCGGTCCAGGCCGTGACATCGGCCGGGGGCGATATCAGCCCCTCAGCCAATACTGGCGCCGCGACAGTCGAAGACCCCTTGGCCAACCTCGATCTGGAACTGTCAGGTGGTTTCGGCAACCTCTGCACAGATGCGTCCGTTGATAAAGTCAGTGTGTCGTCGGGGATTCACTACATCCCTCCGGGTCGGCATTGCGGCGGCATCGAGGCCAATGGCACCGCCCGGATCGTTCTGGAAGCCGGCGAACACTACTTCCTGAAAGGAAAGCTGAGTATCGACGAGTCGGCCCGCCTGGAGGGCGGGGATGTCGTGCTGTTCTTCGACACAGCCTCGAAATTCGAGTTCACAGGGGGGGCCAGGGTCAGCCTCGAGGGCCGGCAGTCGGGCGCCTATGCGGGGATCGTCATGGCCAGTATGCGGGACAACAAGCAGGACTTCATGATTTCTGCCGACCATGTGGAAAGCCTTCTGGGGGTCATCTATGTGCCGTCGGCGCGGCTGATCGTCGAGGGCACCGAGGATGTGGCGCGTGATAGCGCCTGGACCGTGATTGTCGCCCGCGAGGTGCGGCTCAGCGGTTCTCCCTCACTGTTCATCAACGCGAATTACGGCGCTTCCGACGTGCCGGTCCCCAACGGTGTCGGGCCGCGCACCGGCGGCAGCCGGCTGATCGACTAGGGGGAACAACGACATGGGCATGGAAGCGGAACTGTTGGCGAAACGGATCGATACGCCGGATCCTGAGGCCCGCAGAGCTCCGGCCGACCGGCGCGGCCCCGACCGCCGACGGACGGGCAGCCGCATCAATACCGAAGTGCCCGGCCGATCCCTGCTAAAAGGCCTGGGCGCTTTCGGAGTGGGCATCAGCGCAGCGATCATCGTGCTGACCCTGCTCGCGGGCGAAATGCTGGGCACGCGGACGCCGACCGTCGTCCTCGCCTTCGAGGCGGCGGCCCTGTTTACATCCGTACTGTTGCTGGCACTCGGCTCCATGGAGCTGCGCCTGATCGAGATCCGACTTGAGTTGATGATGATGAACGGCGGCAGGCGCGGCAACGATCGCCGGAAAGGCGCCCGCAGGGCCGATTGAGCCGAGGCCTGACATGCCTGTTGAACCATCGTGGGGTAAGATCAGACCAAAGCCCGCCCTCTGCGATTAAAGCTTCGGTGGCCGGCAAACTTGTAGTCGCCATCGGGGTCGCTCCGTCGGGTGGTTTGCAGGTATGGCGCAGGTCCGAATTTCGGCGGTTCCCACGTGAAGTCGCGTAACTTGGGAAGCGACCCTGCCGCCCCCTCAGGCCAGTCTGGGAAGAGGCTGGGTCTGGGCGCCGGACCTCGGTAAAATCTGGCCCGGATTAAGCCGAAAACACCGACCGGATTATCGTGTGCCGAAGTCCGGGCTCACAGAGACCGTCAGTACCGTCCGGCAAGGCAGGTGTCATCGCGAACAGTCTGTTGTAACCAGGGGGCGATGCCTTCGATCGACCTCGCTGCAATCGTGTCAGATATCGTGCTGGAGATGCGGGGCGCCCCTGATCGTGGGCGGCCCGCTGACTATATCTCAGCTCTTGCAACGGTAGACCCGGGGAAGTTCGGCATTGCGATCGTGATGGCGGACGGCCGGGTCTATGCGGGCGGGGATGCCGATGAAAGGTTCTCGCTTCAGAGCGTGTCCAAGGTGTTCGCCCTGACGCTCGCGCTGGGCAAGGCTGGCGACCAACTGTGGAACCGGGTCGGCCGCGAGCCGTCGGGAAGCGCATTTAACTCCATTGTTCAGCTGGAGTCCGAGAAGGGCATCCCCCGTAATCCGTTCATCAACGCCGGCGCCATCGTCGTGGCGGATGTAAACTTGGCGAGAGCGCGGCCGAGAGAAGCCTTGGCGGAGTTCCTGGCATTCGTCCGCTACCTCAGCGATGATCCCACGATATCGATCGACGAAGAGGTTGCCCGGTCCGAGGCGGAAAGCGGGTTTCGAAACGTCGCTCTCGCGAACTACATGCGCGCGTTCGGCAACCTCCACCATCCGCCAGAGGACACCTTGTCCGTGTATTTCGGTCAGTGCGCCATCGCCATGAGTTGCCGACAGTTGGCAATGGCCGGTCGGTATCTCATGCTGGCTGGCAAACATCCGGCGAGCGGTCACCGTGTCGTTTCTGCTGCTCGGGCGAGACGGATCAATGCGTTGATGCTGACCTGTGGTCACTATGACGCGAGCGGCGACTTTGCCTTTCGCGTTGGTCTTCCCGGCAAGTCGGGCGTGGGCGGCGGTATCCTCACCGTAGTGCCTGGATTTGCATCAATTGCGGTATGGTCGCCGGGCCTGAATGCGAACGGAAACTCGCAACTGGGTACGCTGGCACTTGAACGATTGGTGAGTCAGACCGGCTGGTCGGTGTTTGACAGCCCGCAAGCCCGTTGAAGAGCGGCAATCTTCGCGGGTGCCTGATTTCAGGCAGGGCAGGGGCGCCTTTCGACCTGGCGCGGTCGATGGGGGACATCCTGTCAGACCTCGGCGCCCTGCGCGGGCACGATCGGCGTGGCGCCATCGGCGAACATCAATCCTGAGCAGGAGTTTCCCTCCATGTTCGAGCCGGTTCACGGATCCGCACCCGACCTCTATGGAAAGAATATCGCCAATCCCATTGGACAAATCTGGTCCGGCGCCATGATGCTTGAACACCTCGGCGAGGCAGAGGCGGCTGAAGCTGTCATGGCGGCCATCGAAGACGTGCTTTTGCAAGGCCCTCATACCCCTGACATGGGCGGGCAAGCATCAACCCAGGAAGTCGGGGCTGCCATTGCCCACGCAATTCGCCGACGCGGGCCGCTCTTCAAGCTGATTGCTCGAGCCTGAAAAATCACTCCCGTAGTCGGGCAAGAATGAAGTCAATCCATGGAAGCACCAGCAAGTCACCACGCCCGGTCTACAGCCTGTATCTGACGAAGGTGGTCCAGACATTCCGTTTCGTCGCAATCAATCGCGGGCCCGGTGACGCAAGCGCTATGACATTTCGGCGGTGGTGATGTCAGCTGACAGACATGCCCGGTGGGTAAGGATTGAGGGGCAGAGCAGATGAGCGAACCGGTCAGGCAACAGGGCGAGTTCGAGACCGACGTTGAAGGGGCCTCGTCGAAAGGGCGCCCCCCCGCCGTGATCTGGACGCTCCGGCTTGTCGGCCTCGCGGCCGCACTGGCGGTCTGGTCCTGGCTGGGTGGGTCACAGGGCCTCAGCATGGACGCGCGGGTTGTCGCTGCGGTCTCCACCCTTATGGCGATCTGGTGGATCACGGAGGCGATCCCGCTCGCCATGACCTCCCTGATGCCGATCGTGCTGTTTCCATTGCTGACGGAACGCTCGATTGGCGAAACCACCGCCCCCTATGCCAATCCGGTGATCTTTCTCTTCCTTGGCGGCTTCCTGATCGCGATTGCGATGGAGAAATGGAACCTGCATCGACGGGTGGCGCTGCTGACCATCGCCCGCGTCGGATACAGGCCCGCCCGGATCGTGCTGGGACTGATGCTGGCTACCGGCTTCCTTTCGATGTGGGTGTCGAACACCGCCACGACCCTGATGATGTTGCCCATCGGGCTTTCGGTGCTGGCCCTGGTCTCGGACCGCTTCTCTGCGGCAAAGGCGGGAGCGACCCACGCCTCTGGCCCGGAACAGGACTCCGGCTGCGGCGCAACGGACAAGAACCTCGTCCGTTTCGGCGTCTGCCTCACCCTGAGCATCGCCTGGGCGGCGACCATGGGGGGTCTTGGCACCCTGCTCGGATCACCTCCGAACGCCATCATTGCGGGCTATGCCGCTGAAGAGCTCGGCCGCACCATCGGCTTCCTCGAATGGATGATCGTCGGCGTCCCGCTCGGCCTGACCTTCATCCTGCTCGGGTGGCTGCTCATGACCCGGGTCCTCTATCGCTTCAAACTGGACGAGATCCCGGGCGGCCAGCAGATGATCGAGGGCGAGATCCGGAAACTGGGTCGCATGAGCCAGGGCGAGAAAATGGTCCTCGCCGTCTTCGGATCAGCCGCCTTTCTCTGGGTCGTGCCCGGCTTGCTCGACAGCATCCCCGGCCTGGGCGGACGCCTTGGCTTGCTGGGCGAACTGGATGACGCCGCCGTCGCCATCGCCGCCGGTGGCGCCCTGTTCCTGCTGCCCGGACGCGGCGGCCGCGAGATGGTGCTGAACTGGAAGGACGCCGAAAATGGCCTGCCCTGGGGGGTGTTGCTCCTGTTCGGCGGAGGCCTCAGCCTGGCCGCCGCGGTGGCGGGCACCGGCCTGGACGCCTGGCTGGGGCAACAGGTCACCAGCCTCGGCACACTACCCATCGTGCTGCTGATCGTTGCGGTCGTGACGATCGTGATGTTCCTGACCGAGGTCACCAGCAATACGGCGACCGCCGCCACCTTCATACCGGTGCTGGGTGGTGTGGCGGTCGGCATCGGGGCCGATCCGATGACGCTTCTGATCCCGGCCGCCCTCGCCGCGACCTGCGCCTTCATGCTGCCCGTCGGCACGCCGCCCAACGCCATTGTCTTCAGCTCCGGGACGGTAACCATCGCCCAGATGGCGCGCGGGGGATTCGTGTTGAACATCGTCGGCATCGTGCTGATCACGGCGTTCTGCTACGCGCTTGGAGGCTTGGCTTTTGGCCTGAAGTTCTGATGCTGCCCTCCGGCCAGTACGGCTGCCCTGGCAGGCAGGTCGCGAAACCTGGTAACGGGCCTCACCCCCAAGCCTGGGCCGCCAACCACCTGTTCTATAACAGCTTACGGATCCTCTGGAGTGGCCTTCGCAATGCGGGGATCATATGGTCCAGTCACCTGGGCGGCGCCATTTCTTCCCATCATCCAGATTCCCGGTTTGATTGAGCGTCTGGACGGCTCGCGCCCGTCGTCCTAGCTAGACCCGGGTATTCGGAGTGGTCGATGGTCCAGCGGCTCACGGCGCGTCAGCAAGAGTGTCTGCGACTGACCGCCTTTCTCACTGACAAGGAAATCGCCGCGCGCCTCGGCCTGTCGGAAACGACGGTCAAGAAGCATGTGCACGAGGCCTGCCGCCGCCTCGGCGTCAACCGTCGCAAGGCGGCGCTGGCGGCCCTGGAACGAAACGTACCAGAACCTACGAAAGACCCCATGGTCAGTCCGGACGCTGCCGTTTCTGTTGCGGCCGCAGTAACGGAGTCAGACGATGGGTCAGGATCAACCCCGGACGCTTCCCCACTGGACGTGGGAAGACCTGGAAGCCGCGCTGGACGGGTTCAGCCCCCTCGGCGCCAACGACCCGGTTCGGGCCTATCTGCTGCGGGGTCTGGCGGAAGACGCAACACAGGCGACGCCGCGCGAGCTGTTGCAGCAGGTGCTGAGCGCGGGCTGGGTGATGGCCCAGGTCGGGGCCCGGAACGACGCCTCGGCTACCGGCCTCCCCCCGGCGGATGGGGCGCACGCCTCCTGATCATCGCCGTTCTGGTGGTCGTCGGCGCCCTGATCGTGAAGGCCCTCGCCGACATGATCGTCGCCTATGCCGCCCAGGCCCAGGCGATCGGCTATATGGCGGCGCCGCCCCCGGCCTGAGCCCGAGGCCTGCCGCAGCGCAAGGAGCGCGACGATGACGCCCTTTGTCCTGTTCTATCTTCTGGTGAGTATCGCGGTCATCGCACTGGCCTGGTTCAGGGGCGGACACCCCGAACGCCTGGGGGTGGGAATCTGGCTGGTGGGCTGGATGCTGGCCATGGTCTCGAACGAGGTCCGCCTCGGCGATGTGCGTGTGGTGGTTGCGCTGATCGATCTGGTGACCCTGGCGGCCTATCTGTGGCTGGGTTCGCGCTATGACCGGTGGTGGCCGCTGGGCGCTTCAGCCTGCCTGATGCTGATCCTCGCGGTGCACCTGTCGGCGGCGCTGCCTTCCGGAATCACCCCCTTCGGAGAGGCCAGCGCCCAATTGGGCCTCGGCCTGCTGCTCGCCCTGATCCATGGAGCCGGCGTCGTTGAACGATGGATGGCCGGCGAACCGCCGGCCATCGAGTCGGCCATGTGGACTCGATCCCGGCCGGCCCCTTGATCATATAAGGATATCTTTATATGTCTGGCGCTCTCACCGCCCGCCCGGAGTGCCGACTTGTCCCGATCTTCCTTCCTCTTCACCTCGGAAAGCGTCTCCGAGGGCCATCCTGACAAGGTCTCGGACCGGATCTCCGACACTGTCGTGGACCTGTTCCTGTCCAAGGATCCCGAGGCGCGGGTGGCCTGCGAGACCCTGACGACGACCAATCTGGTCGTGCTGGCGGGCGAAATCCGCGGCGCCGGCATCATGGGCCGGGACGGCCAGTGGGCGCCGGGGGTCGAACAGGAGATCGAGGCCGCGGTCCGCGCCGCGGTCCGCGACATCGGCTATGAGCAGGACGGCTTCCACTGGGAGACGTTCGAGTTCCAGAACCACCTGCACGGCCAGTCCGCCGACATCGCCGTTGGCGTTGACGCCGCGGGAAACAAGGACGAAGGCGCCGGCGACCAGGGCATCATGTTCGGCTATGCCTCGAACGAGACGCCCGAACTGATGCCGGCGACGCTTCAATACAGCCACAACATCCTGAAGCGTCTGGCCGAGGTCCGTCACGGCGGCGACAAGCGGCTGGAGCCCGACGCCAAGAGCCAGGTCACCATCCATTACGAAGACGGCAAGCCGGTGCGCGCCACCTCGATCGTCCTGTCGACCCAGCACGCCAGGGGCCTGACCCAGGCCGAGGTCGCCGACATCGTCAAACCGCATATCCTTGACGTCCTGCCCGACGGCTTCACCGACGAGAACACCGTCTGGCACATCAATCCGACCGGCATCTTCGAGATCGGCGGACCCGACGGCGACGCGGGACTGACCGGCCGCAAGATCATTGTCGACACCTATGGCGGCGCCTCCCCGCACGGCGGCGGCGCCTTCTCGGGCAAGGATCCGACCAAGGTCGACCGCTCGGCCGCCTATGCCTGCCGTTATCTGGCCAAGAACGTCGTCGCCGCCGGCCTCGCCGACCGCTGCACCATCCAGATCTCCTACGCCATCGGCGTGGCCAAGCCCCAGTCCATCCACGTGGACCTGCACGGCACCGGCAAGGGCGCCGTCACCGAGGCCGTGCTGGAGGACAGGATCCTGGGCCTGATCGGCGGGGCGACGCCGCGCGCGATCCGT
>Ga0207951_100940_pt1 | contig 12018 bp, 10 predicted proteins | sample Subbio12Aug_8Bad_FD_184830 | JGI IMG/M metagenome (GOLD analysis project Ga0207951, IMG submission 184830) | Serpentinite rock and fluid subsurface biosphere microbial communities from McLaughlin Reserve, California, USA - CR12Aug_8Bad (SPAdes) | ecosystem: Environmental > Terrestrial > Deep... | reverse complement strand
ACCACATCGCCTGCTGCCAGCGTGTAATGGTCGAGGCTTTCGCCTTCTTTATCGGTGGTGATTTCCACTTGATGCAGGCTGAGATTGATCAAATCAACCGCGATGTGCAGGCAGAGGGCACGAAACTTAAACCCAGGGTTAATGTCCTGGAATGGGGTTATTGATGGCCAGAAAATCAGGCAATCAATCATCCCGATGTCGTTCCAAACTTAGGGCGTTGCCCTCATGACAGGCTGAACCTTGCGGTTCAGCCTTTTTTTGTGCCTTGCCATCCTGCGTCAGCCAGGTAGCTGCGCGATCAATCGCTCGATGTCGCTGCGTTGCCGGGCAATATCCTCGCACAAGGCAAACTGCGCCCGTGCCCGCAGCAGGTTCTGCCGGGGCGCCGTGGATTTGAAATAGCGATCGCCCGCCAGATAATCACTGAAAAACCGCAGACCCAGCTCGAACGGAATCAGCCAGATGGCAGCGTAAAAATACTCCCGCTCGCCCGGACTCAGGCTGTCGCCGGTTTCAGCGCAATACGCCGTCAGCACCGACTGGCAAATCGCCAGATCAAAGCGGTGGCGGTCGCGCCGATGACAGCAGGAACGCAAGCAATCGCCAATGTCGTAATGCAGCAAGCCGGGTTTGACGGTATCGAGATCGATCAGGCTGACGGCCTTCAGCCCCAGCGCATCGAACAGTATGTTGTTGAGCTTTGGATCACCGTGCATCACCCGCACGCTGAGTTCGCCGCGTTGCCTAGGCGCTTCCAGGCTGTCGATAAGACCGGCATGGCGCTCGATGAAATCGCGGCAGGCGTGGTAGTCGCCGTCGTCAGCGACGATTGGGGGTTGGGCCAGCAAAACCTGATACTCGGCGAAATACGCCGGTGTGACATGAAAGCCCGGCAGCGTGTCATGCAGCCCGTCCGGCGCCATGTCGGCCAGCAAGCAATGGAAATGGCCCAGCGCGAAACCCACCTGGCGAGCTTGATCCAGCGATGTCAGCGCCGCCAGTGTCCGGCTTGGCTCTATCATCTGCATGGCCCGCCAAACGTCGCCCGCGGAGTCGATGACATACGGCCTGCCCTCATCGGCATTCAGCAGCCGGGGTGTGCGGAGTTTGACGGCGGCAGCCGGTTTGGTGGCTAAATGACGATCGAGCGCCTGCTGGTTGGCGATGACCCGGAGCGGAGCAGGGAAAACCTGCGGATTGATGCGTTGCAATACAAAACGCCGGTGTCGTCGCGTAGTAACGGCATAAGTGTCGTTGATGAGGCCGCTACCCAGTGGCGAAATAGTGTCTAGTGACTCACCACCGGCAAACCGGCTGGCAATCGACGTCAGTTCAGGCGGAGCCATGCCTAAGCTGCTGGCTCAACACGCGCAAAGCCTGACCGCGATGACTCAGTGCATTTTTGACTTCGGGCGACAATTGCGCCGCTGAACAACGGTGTTGCTCGACCCAGAACACAGGGTCGTAACCAAAGCCGTGGCTACCGCTGGCCTGATGCAGAATCTGCCCTTCCCAAACGCCGTGCGCGATGACAGGCGTGGGATCGTCGGCATGGCGCATGAATACCATCAGGCAAATGAAGCGCGCCGTGCGTCGTTCGTCGGGCACGTCGGCCAGCTCAAGCAACAGCTTGTCGATATTGGCCTGATCGGACGCACCCACACCGGCATAACGGGCGGAAATCACGCCCGGCGCCCCGTTCAAGGCATCGACCACCAGGCCGGAATCGTCGGCTATGGCAGGCAAGCCGCTGTGACGGGCGGCATTGCGCGCCTTGATGAGGGCGTTTTCGACGAAGGTGCAGCCGGTTTCGTCCGGCTCGGCGATGTGAAGCTGCGACTGTGGGATGATTTCAACACCTTGCAACATGGCTTGAATCTCGCGAATTTTCCCGGCATTGCCGCTGGCCAGTACGATGCGGCTCATGCTGCCGCCTGCCTGGCCTGTTGCAACGCCAACTGCTGTTGCGCCAGCAATTGGCCAATGCCGCGTCCGGCCAGATCCAGCATGGCATCAAGTTCATCCTTGCGGAATGCGTGTCCCTCCGCCGTGCCCTGCACTTCGATGAAATGCCCGGCGTCGTTCATGACCACGTTCATGTCGGTTTCGGCCTGGCTGTCTTCCTGATAATCCAGATCCAGCACCGGCACCCCCTGATAAATGCCGACCGATACCGATGCCACCTGGCCATGCAGCGGATTGGTTTTGATGATGCGTTTTTTGAGCATGTGATCGACCGCAATCGACAAGGCGACGAAACCGCCGGTAATCGCCGCCGTGCGCGTGCCACCGTCGGCCTGAAGCACGTCGCAATCGATGATGACCGTGTTTTCGCCCAAGGCTTTCGTATCGACGGCAGCCCGCAGCGAGCGACCTATCAGCCGCTGAATCTCCAGTGTACGTCCGCCCTGCTTGCCACGCCCGGCCTCGCGATCCATGCGACTGTGCGTCGAGCGCGGCAACATGCCGTATTCCGCCGTGACCCAGCCTTCGCCCTTGCCTTTGAGAAAGCGCGGCACACTGGTATCGATACTGGCTGTGCACAATACACGGGTGTCACCGAATGCCACCAGCACCGAGCCTTCGGCATGTTTGGTGTAATGGCAGGTAAAACGGATGTCGCGCAATTGTTCAGGGTTTCGGCCACTTGGTCTCATCGTCGGGAATCCAGTCAAAAAAGCCGGGCATTATACCGGCCTGCGCGGCCAACCGTTTTGCCCTGTTCCTGTCGCATAGCCCGGCCTGCACTCCCACGCAGGAGCCTCACTGCCATTAAGCCAAGTAATATTCTTTAAAAAACAAAATTTTACTTGCTCGCCTGACCCCTGCTTGGCTTCCATCACCGCTCACCCCAACCGGCTCCGCCCCCTCGCTTCGCTCTCCCCCAAGGGAAAGGGGGGGCTTTTACTCCCTTCTCCCTCAGGGAGAGCGTAGCGAGGGCTGAGGGCTGGGGATGAAGGGGAAGACCGTTACGTGGCGCATAAAACCGATTCGTGGTTCGGTTTGCCAAATCAGAACCGTAGGTGATGCAGGGATGGGCCATCATGGTCGCAAGCCAACTCATGGCGGCACATCCTCTGCCGTCAGCGCAAAGCCCCGGGGCTTTAGCTCCAGGTCGCGTGCGGCTTCGGCATGGTCGAATACCAAATCGCTGCTCATGCGCTCGGCCATGGCCGCCGACCAATGCCGATAACGCGGCAAGCAGCGCAGCATGGCCACCGCCCAGCGGAAGACCCACAGGGGAACAGTTATCAAGCGCACAGGCCGACCCAGTACTGCAAACACACGCGCCACCATAGCGCGGTAACTTAGCACCTCGCCACCAGAGAGGTTGTAAGCGCGGTTAGCCGCACCGGGTGCCTGCAAAGCGGCCACACAAGCCGCCGCCACATCTTGGGCATGGACGGGCTGGCGCAGGCCTTGGGCTGCACCCAGCAATGGAAAGAAACCAAGGCGGCGGATAAAGCGCGCCATCTCGCTGATGTTTTTGTCCTGCCCCAAGCCATAAATCAACGTTGGCCGCAAAACCACCCAATCGATGCCACGATGCTCGGCCCAGGCCTGTACCCGTGCTTCACTCTCGGCCAGCTTGACCGCAATGGCGTTCTCCGCCGTATCGCCCGAGCCGACTTTGGTAAAGCGACTGGTGGAAGACAGCGCCACCAAACGCCGCGCGCCACTGGCCTCGATGAGAGAAAAATAATCCGGCAACACCCAGATGGGTGCCACACAAATCCAATACGGCGTCACTAACGCATCATCTTGACAAACTGGCCGTCCTGAAGCCCCAGTTGACAACACCCGCCAACTAACGCCCACCTCGTCGCGTCGTTGCGTCTGCCGTGTATAGGCCAATACCTGCCACCCGGCAGCGCACAACAGCGACAGCACGCACCCGCCCACCAAACTGCTTGCGCCCAGTACGGCAACGCGCAGATTAGCCACGAATCAAGCCCAGCCCGACAAGCAAACGCCGCACGGCCAGATCAGCAGCAGCCAAACCAAAGCGCAGCCACACCCCAAAAGTAACCAGCCACATCAACGCGCCTGGGTACTGATGACGAAAAAATTTGCCGTAGAACCGCAACATACCCTTGTGCTTGTGCCATTCGACAAACAAACGCCGCGAGCGGCTACACGCACCCAAGGCATGGTAGATGCGCGCATCGGGCACAAACAAAATCTGCCAGCCCTTTTGCCGAAAGCGCATACACCAGTCCAGGTCTTCGCAGTGTAAAAAATAGCCTTCATCCCACAGGCCCACATCATCCACCGCCGCGCGCTTTACCACCATGCAGGCGCCGGAAATAGCCTCTACCTCGATTGGCCCACTGGGCAAGGGTTGTTGGTGTAAATGAAAGTCGAAAAACAGCCTGGGCCAACGCTTGGCAAACCGGTACAAGCCAAAGGCCCGCACAAAAGAACGCCACGGTGTGGGCACCGCCCGCCGCCCGCCACCCTGCTCGCTACCATCTTCATTTACCAGCAGGCCACCCACCATGCCTACGCGCTCGCCAGACTGCAAGACCTGTAACAGTGCAGAAATAGCAGCGGGTTGCAAAACGCAATCTGGGTTGAGAAACAACAAAAACGGCGCAGAAGATGTGCGTATGCCGATATTGCAGGCCGCTGCAAAGCCTACATTGGCTGGGTTGCGAATAACGCGAATGCGCGGTGAGTCTGGCAGGCCATTCAGGCTGCCGTCATGCGAAGCGTTATCGACCACAATGATCTCGACATCCAGTGGGCAGGCCAGCAAGGAATCCACGCAACCGCGCAGCAAAGACCCCGCGTTGTAATTGACGATGATGGCGGAAACGGCATAGCTCATGTTTTTCTACTTATTTGAAAGCAAATGTTAATCCAGCACCCGCCAAATATCCCTGATTGACGCAACTCACGCTTTTTGGATTATCCGCCGCTTGCGCCACATTTTTGGAAAGCCAAACAGAACATTGCGCTTGGCTCTCGGCAGCACCTTTCCCTAATGGCCACAAGATTCATTGCAGGGCATCATTATGAAATGTGCTTAGCCTTGTTATCTTCGATCAAGATAATTTCTGCTATCTATGAAGGACAAAATAGCCTGAGCCGAACCTAGCAAAAGCGGGACTAATTGCCTGCCACGATCTAAAGCTAACCGAAATTCATCGATATCTTCCATATACTCATGCACCATCCGGTTTCGTAAGCCGCGTGCTTCTGACCAATCCGCCACACTAGATAACCAACCCAAACGCTCCGCTTTACCCAAATTATCCAGAGCAGTACCCGGTGTTTCTTCTTCAACCAACAGCAGCAAAGGAATTAATTTATCGCCCAACGTATCCTGGAGACGGCCAAAACGTCCAACAAATGCCTCAACTCTCTCGGAAATATCCATGTCATACTCCAAGCGACTCATCCAGCTCCAATCATCCTGGGTAAATAAACGCTCTGTGGTTTGCTGCAAATGCCTGGACTCCTTTGACACTATGGTCACCAAAGTGCGCAATTTATAGCGCTTCACACACGCCTTCGATACGATAGCCGCAGAGCCCAAACCAAGGAGTTATAACTAAATCTGGTGTACAGCCCGACTTGAAGAGAGGTGGCGCCCTCTGCTGAAATGAGATTGAGAAGATCAAATAACAGCAACAATGAGAGACGCCATGAGCAACGATAATGCAAAAACGTGGGCTAGCGCCAGCGCGATCAACGACCCTTTGACGGATTTGTTGAAAACCGGCGCCAGAGCCTTGATTCAACAGGCCGTAGAAGCGGAGTTACAGGCTTTTCTGGGCGAATACAGCCAGGTCACCGATTTACGGGGCCGACACACCGTGGTTCGTAATGGCTATTTGCCGGAACGGGAAATCGTGACGGGCGTGGGTACCGTGCCGGTCAAAATCCCCAAGGTTCGGGACCGTTCCGGCGGCGGGATCAAGATCAACTCGTCGCTGGTGCCGCCGTATGTGCGTAAAGCCAAACGGGTGGAAGCGGCCTTGCCCTGGCTGTATTTGCGGGGCATTTCGACCGGCGACATGCAAGAAGCCTTATCGGTGCTGCTGGGTGATGAGGCCAAAGGCTTGTCGCCCGGCGTGGTCAGTCGCCTGAAAGCCCAATGGGCCGAGGATTATCTGGCCTGGAATCGGCGGGATTTGACCAAGGAACGCTACGTGTATGTCTGGGCCGACGGCATCTATTCGACCCTGCGCGGCGAGGATGATCGACTGTGCCTGTTGGTGATCATCGGCGTCAACGAACAGGGTGAGAAACGCTTGCTGGCCTTATCGGACGGGTATCGGGAATCGAAAGCCTCGTGGTTGAGTGTCTTGCAGGATTTGCAGAGTCGCGGCTTGCAGGATGCACCTCAATTGGCGACCGGCGACGGCGCCTTGGGCTTCTGGGCGGCGCTCAACGAAGCCTGGCCAACCACCCAACACCAGCGCTGCTGGGTACACAAGACGGCGAATGTGTTGGCAGCGCTGCCGGAATCTATCCAAGGCAAAGCCAAGGCAGGGTTGAAAGAAATCTGGATGGCAGAGACCCGAGTCCAGGCGAGCATAGCTTTCGACAGTTTCCTGCGGGATTTTGAGGCCAAGTATCCCAAGGCCGTGGGCGTGTTGGCAAAAGACCGGGAATCACTCCTGGCCTTTTACGACTTTCCTGCCGAGCACTGGATACATATCCGGACGACTAACCCGATTGAATCGAGCTTTGCGACCATTCGCCATCGGACGACCCGCACCAAGAACTGCGTGTCCCGTAATACCTTGTTGGGGTTGGTGTTCCAATTGGCGCTGACCGCCGAGAAGAGCTGGCGCAAGATACGCGGATTTAAACGCTTGCCTGAGCTGATCGAGGGCATCCGTTTTCAGGATGGCATTGCCGTCGACACCACGCCGGAAAATACAGTAGAAATTCAGCAGATGGCCGCCTGATTCAAACCAGCCGTACACCAGATTTGACTATTTCTCGCATTTTTGCACTTGGGATCGGTGAGCATGATCGTTACTCCATTCAGCAATGACGCGGCTTCCGGGGTGTCTGGGGGCATCTTGGTTAGCGCCTTGAGCACATGCCCCCGGATATGCCCCCAAAATAGCTCGGATGTGGGGGCATTTTTTCGGATGTCGTTGGACGAAGTATAAACGAAAAAGCCCGCGTGACGCGGACTTCGTGGATGTTGCTGGACTATCTTGGATGGTGAATTGGTGGCGGATGGCTCCCGCCCGAAAAACCGTCTGTCTGGATTAGATAGCACTCCGGCGGGTTGCTGCGGGCGGGAGAGAAAATTGCAGACAGCGTCTGCATTTTCGCGGGGTCATTCCACGACTCCGCTGCTATCCAGTCGATATCCCATCGCCCGGTAGCCGCGCTGCCGCTTGTCCCACATCCGAAGCAGCGCCGGGTGGCCAGTGTCAACGAAGTCAATGATCCGCACGTCGGTTTTGCCGGCGTGCTCCCGGTGCAGGCGTCCTGCATACTGTTGCAGGGTGCCCTTCCACGAAACTGGCATGGCCAGCACCAGTGTGTCGAGCGGCGGGTGATCGAAGCCCTCGCCAACCAGCTTGCCGGTTGACAGGAGGACACGGAGTGCGTCGGGCGGCAGTGCATCCAGGTCTGCCACCAGCGCCGCTCGCTGCTTTTTGGACATTCGACCGTGCAATACGAACGGTGTTGGTTGCAAACCGTCGAGTTTCACCTTGATGGCATCGAGGTGTTCCGTGCGTTCAGTCAGAACCAGCACCTTGCGTCCCTGCCCGATGGCATCACGTACTTCGGCGGCGATGGCTTGCGTTCTGGCCTGGTCATTGGCGAGATGCCGAAACACGTCCTGAATGCCTGCATCGGTGGGCAGTTCGATCCGTGCGTGGCGAGATCGAGGTACCACCTCCAGATCGTGAGGCGCACCGGCAGGCTTGGCCGCCGTGTACCGGATCGGTCCGCATTGCATGAAGATTATCGGTTGCTGGCCATCACGACGGATTGGTGTTGCTGTCAGGCCCAGCACATACTTGGCCTTGGTCCGCTTCAGGATGGCATCGAACGATGCCGCGCCAACGTGGTGGCATTCGTCCACGATCACCTGACCGTAGTCTTCGACCAGTGGATTGACTTCCCCTTGCCGGGATACCGACTGCATCACGGCGATATCGATCTTGCCAGTGGGCTTGGCCTTGCCACCGCCGATGGTGCCAACCACACCTTTTCCCACGCCCAGAAAAGCCTGAAGGCGTTCCTGCCATTGCTTGAGCAATTCGGTTCGATGCACCAGCACCAAGGTGTTCACGCCCCGCCGCGCAATCATCGCTGCAGCGGTGACCGTTTTGCCAAAGGCCGTTGGGGCGCACAGCACGCCGGTGTCGTAGTGCAACACTCCGGTAACTGCGGCCTCCTGGTCTAGGCGCAAAGTGCCGACGAAGGAGACATCGATTGGCTCCCCGCCGAAGCGCTCATCGCGCAGGTCACAGGCGATACCGTTGTCCCGCAGTAAATCCAGCGCGGCATCGAGACAGCCCCGGGGTAAAGCAATGTGCTGTGGATAATTTTCGGCATTGCCGATGACGCGCGGCTTGTCCCACACGGACATACGCATGGCCTGAGCCTTGTAGAACTCTGGATTCTGGAAAGCCGCCAGCCGAATCAGGCGGTTGGCCAATGCCTGTGGCAATTGGGCCTTCTCAAAATAGATCAGATTGGCCAGTGTGACCGTCAACGACTTCGGCATCGGGACGGACAACTTTTTGGCTGATGTGGCCTCGCGTTTCCAGGGTGTGGCAAGATCCTCTTCGTCGATGAAGGTGACGTCCAGTGGATGAACACCACCCGTGGCCCGCAGGATGGTCGGATCGATATCGTGTGCGACCATGGGCTGGATGGCGGCGAGGAAACCCCATTGATCCGGATACGGGCGCAGATCGGCATCGACGAAGACGCTGCAGCCGCCTTCGCGCGGCCATTTCTGCAGCGGCAAGGCGATCAGGTTGCCGAAGCCACCCTTGGGCATCGTGTCCTGATTCGGGAACAGCCGGTCGTAGGATTCCAGCTTCAGTTGCCGAGTGCGTGAGCACGTATGGCTGATGATCGCCGTGCCCAAACGCCGGGCATCACGGGCTGAAACTCGGCTGGCGAAAAATATCCACGCGTGCGCACCTTTGCCGGATCTCGAAATCTCCAACGCAGCCGGTACACCCAGTTCCTCACAGGACTGCATGAAGGCACGGGCATCGTCGCGCCAATCGGCCTCATCAAAATCGATCGCCAGAAAATAGCAGGTGTCATCCTCCAACAGCGGATAAACGCCGACCGTGTGCTCGCCAGCCAGATGGTCGTAGATCACCGCGTCGGACAGAGGCATCAGCAGGCGGTTGCTGCAATCGCCGCACTTGATGCGCGGCTTCTCGCAAACGCCGGCGCGCCACTCGTTGGCGCAGGCTGGGGCATAGCCTGATTTGCCAGAGGTCTTGCCTTCCCAGCGGATTGGGTACACATCCGTGCGCCCGCGAAAGGCGGCGGAACAGCGCCACCTTTTCAGCCGTGGAAAGGCGGGATGGTTCTGGTTCTTGAACCGCAACTGCGGCTGGCTGTGGCAACCGCCACTCAATGCCGTGGGATTCGAGCAGCGCAATCAGACGGGCATTTTCGGCTTGAATGGCTGCAAGCTCTGACGAGTCGGCCATCGACCGTTAATCCTCATCGGTGTCCGGATGACTGTTGGACTCAATCTGGTTGAGCAACCGGTCGAAATCGCTCTCAAACAGCCTATCCTGCACGATGCGGTATTTCTCGAATTCACTTTCGGCGTGGGCCTTGGCGATTTCTGCCGTGACCTTGCCAGCATCCTGCAGCACCGCACGGTCGGTTGCCGCAATGAAGCGGTTCAGGCGGGTTTCCCAGTCCTGCATGGTCATGGGAATCTTGCGCTGCGCCATGTCCTCGGCCACATCCAGATAGGCGTTGACCAGGCGGGAGAGTTGCGCCATCTCGTGCTCGGTCAGGTAATTCTTGGCGACCACGACATCGAATTTCTGGATCTTGCCTTGCGGCGCATCCTTCCATGTGCTCAACCCCATGTTGGGCTGGTCGGCATCGGCGCGGTGGTAGACCACCTCGGCCGCTGTCTGCCCGTGAATGGCCCAGTGCAACTTGTTCTGAACCGTGGCGAAAAAACGCTTGGTGGCCTGCGCCGTCACGTCGTAGTCCATCGCCGTGGCGTAGATGTCGGTGATCTTCTGGTAGAACTTGCGCTCCGAGAGGCGTATTTCGCGGATGCGCTGCAGCTGCTCTTCGAAATACTGATCGGTGAGCACGGAACCGCCGACCTTGATGCGTTCGTCATCCATCACGTAGGCCTTGATGGTGAACTGCTCGATGATGCCCGTGGCCCACTTGCGGAACTGCACTGCGCGCTCGGAATTCACCTTGTAGCCGACCGCGATGATGGCAGGCAGGCTGTAGTGCTGGGTGTTGTAGCTCTTGCCGTCGGCAGCAGTTATCCGGAATTTCCGGATAACTGAATCTTTCTGTAGCTCGCTGTCGCTAAAGATTTTTTTCAGGTGCTCATTCACCGTGCGCACGTTCACGTCGTACAGCACACCCATCATTTTCTGGGTGATCCAGACGTTCTCTTCGGCGTACACCGCTTCAACGCCCCCTTGGCCGCTGGCGGCGATGAACGTCAGGTACTCCGCCGCCGAGGAGCGGACGATGGAAACCTCGGTTTTCTTGGTGGGCTGGGGTGGTTTGCGCTGGGTCATATCACGCCGCCCACGCCTTTGAATTTCTCCACAAAGGCTGCGATTTTCTGGAACACGCTTTGCTTTTTGCTCAGGTACTGCGGGTTCAGCGGGCTCATCTTGGGCAGAACAGCGTTGAGCTCCGTGCCGCTGTCACTGGCAAATTCCCGTTTGAGCGAGGTGGTGATATAGCGTCTGGCTGCTTCGGCATTCAGATTTTCGGCGCTGATCAGCGCTTGCGCCTCACGCTGCTGTTCGGCTTGGGCAAAGGAGAAGAAAGCATCAATCACACTGGCCTTGTCACCAATCTGGTCCAGATCGGTCTGATTGATGAAATCGACCAGCAAGCTCTCTTTGGCCCGGTTGCCCAGGCTGGCGCGAATCACCCGGCGCACTTCATCCACCAGCTCCGATTTGCTCTTGATCTTCTTGTTGTGCTCAAAAATCAGCTCCAGGATGTAATCCAGATTGATTTCCTGCGATTTGAGCAGATCCACCTCAAAGACCACGTCATCCCAGTCGATGGTGGATTTTTCCTTCTCGGTGGAAGATTTTTCCCGGCGCAGCCAATCGCGCACATCGTTATAGGTCGAACGGTAATCCTGGATTTTCCGCTCGGCAGGTAGCGTGATGGATTGCAGCGCGGCCAGATCGTCATCGCTCAGATAATGCTTGGCCTTGAACGCCTCCACCGCCGCCGGGTCGGTCATGTCGACGGTTTGCAAATCTTTCAGACTGGCGAATTCATCGTAGTTCTGCAGCACGTTCTCAACGCGAAAATATTCGCCAAACAGTTTCGCGAAGGCTTTTTTGTCCGCCTCTTTTTCAATGGTGGCAGGATCAGGAAAACGCTGCTCCAGCTCCTTCACCACCTCAACAAAGCCGCGCCGCGCCTCACCGGTGGCCGCATCGGTGAAGCCTTCCATGTATTCCTTGTAGCTCTTCTCCAGCACCACGTTCTTGGTGTTTTTGTCGCCGAACAGGGTGATGGCGTCGATGGTCGCCTGTTCCAGATCGCGGAACGTGACGATATTGCCGAAGGTCTTGGTGGCGTCAAAAATACGGTTGGTGCGCGAGTAGGCCTGCATCAAGCCGTGGTAGCGCAGGTTTTTATCGACAAACAAGGTGTTCAGCGTCGGCGCATCGAAGCCAGTCAGGAACATGCCCACCACAATCAGCAGGTCGATTTCCTTAGTCTTAACCTGCTTGGCCAGATCACGGTAATAGTTCTGGAAGCCATTGCTGTCCACGCTGAAATTGGTTTTGAACAGCGCGTTGTAGTCCGCAATAGCTGCGC
>Ga0207951_100939_pt1 | contig 12039 bp, 13 predicted proteins | sample Subbio12Aug_8Bad_FD_184830 | JGI IMG/M metagenome (GOLD analysis project Ga0207951, IMG submission 184830) | Serpentinite rock and fluid subsurface biosphere microbial communities from McLaughlin Reserve, California, USA - CR12Aug_8Bad (SPAdes) | ecosystem: Environmental > Terrestrial > Deep... | reverse complement strand
ATCTGCGCCACCCGCCGGTCGAAGGCGAGCTTCGACCAGCCATAGAGGTTGAGCGGGCGCAGCCGCGCCAGCGCCTCGGGGCGGGCGTCGTCCTCGAAGCCCTGGGCGCCGTCCCCGTAGGTCGCGGCGGAGGAGGCGTAGATGAAGGGCACGCCGGCCTCCGCGCACCACTCCCACAGCATCTGCGGCAGGGCGATGTTGGTGCGGGTGACGAGGTCGCCGTCGGTCTCGGTGGTGGCGCTGACCGCGCCCATGTGGAACAGCGCCCGCACCGGCGGGCGGCGGGCGAGGAAGCCGGGCAGATCCTCGGGCGGGACGATGCCCGCGATGGGATGTTTCGCGAGGTTGCGCCACTTCACGCCCTGGCGCAGGCGGTCCACCACCACCACCTCCTCCCCGCGGGCGCAGAGGGCGGCGACCAGGTTGGAGCCGATGAACCCGGCCCCGCCGGTGACGATGTGCATGTTCCGCAGAATCCCGAGGCAGGCCTTGAGGCCAGGGCAAAGGCGGTATAGGCCCCGGGCAGACGCCCTCGCAAGGCGAGGGTCGGACGGCCCGGCAGGCGAGCGGCCCGAAGGAGGCGATGATGGCAGGCGAGAGCGGCCGGGCGAAGTTCATGGACGACCTGGCCGGCGTGGCCGGCGGCGCCTTCTCGGTGCTCGCGGCCCTGCGGACCGAGGCCGAGCAGGTGGCGAAATCCCAGGCCGAGGCCATGGTCCGCCGGCTCGACCTGGTGAAGCGGGAGGAGCTGGACGCGGCGATGGAGGTCGCCCGCCGCGCCCGTGAGCAGGCCGAGACCCTGGCCGAGCGCGTTGCGGCGCTGGAGGCGCGGCTTGCCGCGATCGAGGCTGGCGCCGAATCCTCACCCGAAAACTGAAGATTCGTTTGCAACCTGAGCGGGCTTGCGACGCGATTCCGCGTCTGCGTAGTCTCCCGATAGTCGTCAGCCGCCCGATTCGCCCACCAGATCTTGTGGGCACCCGGGCGGCGCACCCGGGCCAGGAGGTGCCGCATGTCCGCCTCTCTCCATCTGGAGCGCGAGCGTTCCACCAATCCGCTGGACATCCTCGAACAGATCATCGCCGCCAATGAATGGGCCTTCGAGCGCCGTTCGGACGGGGAGATGGCGGCAGAGGCGCCGGGGAAATGGTGCGACTACGGGCTCCATTTCTCCTGGTCGCACGAGATCAGCGCCATGGCCTTCACCTGTGCCTTCGACCTGAAGGTGCCGGCCGAGCGGCGCGACAAGCTCTATGAATTGCTGGCGCTCGCCAACGACCGGCTGTGGATCGGGCATTTCGGGATCGAGGCCGAGGACGGCGTGCCGGTGTTCCGCCATTCCGTCCTGCTGCGCGGCGCGTCCGGGGCTTCGGCCGAGAGCCTCGAGGACATGGTGGACATCGCCATCACCGAATGCGAGCGCTTCTTCCCCGCCTTCCAGTTCGTGCTGTGGGGCGGCAAGTCGCCCGCGGATGCGCTGGCGGCGTCGATGCTCGACTGCGTGGGCGAGGCCTGAGGCGCAGCGGGGAGGGCCCTGCCCTCCCCCCGACCCTTTTTCCCTCACACCCCCCGCGCGCAATGCAGCAGGGTCACCGGCCGTCCCGGGGCGATGTGCAGGTCGATCTCGTCCGGGCGCGTCCAGCCGAAGGTCTCGGTGCCGGTTGAAGGGTCCGTGCCGCGTTCCTGCGCCGGGCCGAACTGGCGCTCGAGGCGCGCGCGCAGCGCCGGCCCCTGTCCGGGCTCGCCCTGGGCGGAGACGCAGACCAACCCGCCATTGCGCACGTCGAAGGCGAAGGCGACCGACAGGCGCATCGTGCCGGAGCGGAACTCGCCCGCCGCGCGGTATTCCATGCGCGCGGCCGGGATCAGGCGCCGTTCCCCGCGCGGCAGGGCGCGCACGGTCCCGCCGGTCGCGCGCAGCACCTGCGCCTCGGTCATGCCCCAGCGCGTGCTTTCCCAATGCGCCGCGGCCGGCGTGGCGGCGAGCGCCAGCGCCGCCGCCGCTGTCAGGCCCGCCCGTGACACGCCTTGTATTTCTTCCCCGAGCCGCAGGGGCAGGGCGCGTTGCGCGGCGTGCGGCCCCAGGTGGAGGGGTCGTTCGGGTCCACCCCCTGGGTCATCGGCCGCGGCGCGGCGGTGCCGATCGCCATGGGCACGGGCTGGTAGGTCGTGCCGCCATTGGCCATTTCGAACTCGGCGGCGGCCATCGCCGGGTCCGGGTGGCGCATGTCGAGGAAGCCGATCCCGTCGGGCGAGGGCGGCGGCGCCTCGGGGCGGAGTTCGATGCGCAGCAGCAGGGAGGTCACGCGCTCGCGCAGGTCGCGCAGCATGGCGTTGAACAGATTGAACGCCTCGGACTTGTACTCGTTCAGCGGGTCGCGCTGGCCGTAGGCGCGCAGCCCGATGCCCTGGCGCAGGTGGTCGAGCGCCAGCAGGTGTTCCTTCCACACCTGGTCGAAGACCTGCAGCAGCAGCGACTTCTCGATCTGGCGCATGATGTCCGGGCCGACATTGGCGGCGCGGGCGGCGTAGGTGCGGTCGGCGGCCTCCTCGAGGCGTTCGCGGACGATGGTGTCGTCGATGCCTTCCTCGCGCGCCCACTCGGCCACCGGCACGTCGAGGTTCAGGATCTCCTGCACCTGGCTCTGCAGCGTCTTGAGGTCCCACTGCTCGGGGTAGGCGTTCTCGGGGATGCAGCGGGCGACCAGGTCCCCGATCGTCTCGCGGCGCATCTCGAGGATGGTCTCGGCGACCTCCTCGGCCAGCATGTAGGCCCGGCGCTGGGCGTAGACCTCCTTGCGCTGGTCGTTCATCACGTTGTCGTATTTGAGAAGGTTCTTGCGCATGTCGAAGTTGCGCGCCTCGACCTTCTTCTGCGCCTTCTCGAGCGCCTTGTTGATCCAGGGGTGGACGATCGCCTCGCCGTCCTTGAGGCCGAGCTTCGCCAGCATCCCGCCCATGCGGTCCGACCCGAAGATCCGCATCAGGTCGTCTTCCAGCGAGAGGAAGAAGCGCGAGGCGCCGGGGTCGCCCTGCCGGCCCGAGCGGCCGCGGAGCTGGTTGTCGATGCGCCGCGATTCATGGCGCTCGGTGCCGATGACGAAAAGGCCGCCGGCCTCCTTCACCTTCGGGCGCACCGCCTCGACCTCGGCCTTGTGCTTCACCAGAGCGGCCTCGTAGGCCTCGCCCTCGTTCGTGCCGGCCTCGTGGCGCGCCAGCATCTCGAAGTTGCCGCCCAGCTGGATGTCGGTGCCGCGGCCGGCCATGTTGGTCGCGATGGTGACCGAGCCGGGGCGGCCGGCCTGGGCGACGATGCCGGCCTCCTGCTCATGGTAGCGCGCGTTGAGCACCTGGTGCGGCACGTTCTTCTTGCGCAGCAGGTTCGAGATCAGCTCGGACTTCTCGATGGAGGTGGTGCCGACCAGGCAGGGCTGGCCGCGGCTGCGCGCCTCGTCGATCAGCGTCGCGACCGCCTCGTACTTCTCCATCGCGGTGCGATAGACCTCGTCGTCCTGGTCAAGGCGCGCGACCGGCACGTTGGTCGGGATCTCGACGACGTCGAGCTTGTAGATCTCGGCGAACTCGTCCGCCTCGGTCGCCGCGGTGCCGGTCATGCCGGCAAGCTTGGGATAGAGGCGGAAGTAATTCTGGAAGGTGATGGAGGCGAGCGTCTGGTTCTCGGGCTGGACGGTGACGTGCTCCTTGGCTTCCAGCGCCTGGTGCAGCCCGTCGGAATACCGCCGTCCTTCCATCATGCGGCCGGTGAACTCGTCGATGATGACGATCTTGTCGTTGCGGACGACGTATTCGACATCCTTCTTGAACAACGTGTGCGCGCGCACCGACTGGTTGACGTGGTGCACCAGCGTGACGTTGTGGATGTCGTAGAGGTTGCCCTCCGAGAGGAGCCCGGCCTCGCGCAGCATCGCCTCGATGCGCTCGCTGCCCACCTCGGTCAGCGCGACGGTGCGCTGCTTCTCGTCCTTCTCGTAGACCGCCTCGTCTTTCACCAGCTCCTTCACGACCTCGTCCACCTGGCGGTAGAGGTCCGAGGAATCCTCAGACGGGCCGGAGATGATCAGCGGCGTGCGCGCCTCATCGACCAGGATGGAATCCACCTCGTCCACGATGGCGTAGGCGAAGTCGCGCTGGACCATGTCGTCGAGGCGGTACTTCATGTTGTCGCGCAGGTAGTCGAAGCCGTATTCGTTGTTGGTGCCGTAGGTGATGTCGCTGCCGTAGGCGCGGCGGCGCTCGTCGTCGGTCAGGCCGTGCACGATGACGCCGACCGACAGGCCGAGGAAGCGGTAGACGCGGCCCATCCACTCCGCGTCGCGGGTGGCGAGGTAGTCGTTCACCGTGACCACGTGCACGCCCTTGGCGGGCAGCGCGTTCAGGTACACCGGAAGCGTGGCGACCAGCGTCTTGCCCTCGCCGGTCTTCATCTCGGCGATCTTGCCGTCGTGCAGCACCATCCCGCCGATCATCTGCACGTCGAAATGGCGCAGGCCGAGCACGCGCCGCGATGCCTCGCGAACCGTGGCGAAGGCCTCGGGCAGCAGGTCGTCGAGCTTCGCCCCCTTGGCCAGACGCTCGCGGAACAGCACGGTCTGCTTGGCGAGCGCCTCGTCCGACAGCGCCTGCATCGCGGGCTCGAGCGTGTTGATGGCCGGAACGCGCGCCTGGTAGCGCTTCAGCGCGCGGTCGTTCGAGGAGCCGAAAACGGCGGCGGCAAGGCGGGCGAACATCGGGGGCGTCGGTCTCCGGCGGGGCGCCCGGCGGTGCGGGGGCGCGAACGGATCGAGCCGCGCCCGGCCGGACCGTCGCGGTCGGATCGGGTCGCGGCGCGGCCCCGGCAGAGATAGGCGGCAGGGGCCGGCGGGTCAACGCCGGCCGCCTTGTGGGGGCGTGACGCTTCGGCCATGTTCCGCTCCTGCCCGGACCCGAGATCCCATGCCCCTGCGCCGCCGCCCCGCCCTTCCGCTCCGCGCGGGCCTTGCCCTTGCGCTGGCGCTCGCCGCCGCGCCGGTGGCCCTGGCCCAGGCGCCGACGCCCGCCGCCCCGCCCGCCGACCCGGTGGTGGCGCGGGTGGACGGGGAGGCCATCCTGCTCTCCGACGTCGCCGCCGCGGCGCGCGACCTGCCCGAGGAGCTGCGCGGCGCGCCGCCGCAGATGCTCTACCCCCTGCTGCTCGACCAGATGATCGCCGGCCGCGCCATCACCGCCGCCGCCCGCCGCGCCGGCCTCGACCGCGAGGAGGAGGTGCGCGCGCGCATCCGCCGCGCCGAGGAGCAGGCACTCCAGCAGGCCTGGCTGTCCCGCGAGATCGCCGCCCGCGTCACCGACGAGGCGGTGCGCGCCAGCTATGACCGCGAGATCGCGAATCGCCCGGCCGAGGAGGAGGTCCGCGCCCGCCACATCCTGGTCCCCACCGAATCCGAGGCCCGCGCCGCGCTGGCCGAGATCCGCGGCGGCGCCGACTTCATGGCGGTGGCGCAGCGGCGCTCGACCGGGCCCGGAGCACGGGAAGGCGGCGATCTAGGCTTCTTCCGCCGCGGCGACATGGTGCCCGAATTCGCCGATGCCGCCTTCGCCCTGCAGGCCGGCCAGGTGAGCGAGAGCCCGGTCCGCTCGCCCTTCGGCTGGCACGTCATCAGGGTCGAGGAACGCCGCCAGGCCGCCCCGCCGCCCTTCGACGAGATGGCCCAGACGATCCGCCAGCAGATCTTCGAGGCCGAGGTGCAGGCCGCCGTCGAGCGCGCGCGCGCCGCCGCGCGGGTCGAGCGGTTCAACCTCGACGGCTCGGTCCTGCGCGCCACCGATACGGCCGAACCGCCCGCCCCGCCCGCCCGGCGCTGACCTCACGACACGCAGGAACCAGGGATACGCCCATGGCCCATCCGGTCTCGCCCCTCGCGCTGCCCATGCCCGAGATGCCGCCCGTGCCAGGCGTGCGCGTCGCCACCGGCATGGCCGAGATCCGCTACCGCGCGCGAGAGGACGTGATGGCCATGGCCTTCCCGCCCGGCACCACGGCGGCGGGCGTGTTCACGAAGAACCGCTGCCCGGGCGCGCCGGTCGAATGGTCGCGCGCGGCGCTCAAGGGCGGCCGCGCCCGCGGCCTGGTGGTGACGTCCGGCAATTCGAACGTCTTCACCGGCAAGGCCGGGCGCGAGACCTGCGCGCGCACCGCCGAGGAAGCCGCGCGCATCCTCGGCTGCAAGCCGAAGGAGGTGTTCCTCGCGAGCACGGGCGTGATCGGCGAGCGCCTGCCCACCGAGAAGCTGGTCGGCGCGCTGCCGGCGGTGTTCGCCGCGGTGGCCGAGGCCGGCTTCGGCCGCGCCGCGCGCGCCATCATGACCACCGACACCTTCCCCAAGGCGGCGACGCGCACGGCGAGGATCGGCGGGACCACCGTCACCATCGCCGGCATCGCCAAGGGTTCGGGCATGATCGCGCCCGACATGGCGACGATGCTCTCCTTCCTCGCGACCGATGCGAAGATCCCGGCGGGCGCGCTGCAGGCGCTGCTGAAGAAGGGCTGCGACAGGTCGTTCAACTGCGTGACGGTGGATTCCGACACCTCCACCTCCGACACCGTGATGCTGTTCGCGACGGGTGTCGCGAGGCACCCGCGCGTGCCGGCCGAGGGCGGGCCGGTGCTCAAGGACTTCGCCCGCGCGCTGAACGAGGTGCTGATGGACCTCGCGCTTATGGTGGCGCGCGACGGCGAGGGCGCGCAGAAGCTGATCCGCATCGACGTGACCGGCGCGGTGACCGCGCGTTCCGCCCACCGCATCGGCATGTGCGTCGCGAACTCGCCTCTGGTGAAGACCGCCATCGCCGGCGAGGACGCCAACTGGGGCCGCATCGTCATGGCCGTGGGCAAGGCGGGCGAGCCGGCCGACCGCGACAGGCTGTCCATCGCCGTGGGCGGGGTGTGGATGGCGCGCGAGGGCGGCGTGGTGGACGGCTACGACGAGACGCCGGTGGTCGCCCACATGAAGGGGCGCGAGGTCGAGATCACCGTCGATATCGGACTGGGCCGCGGCAAGGCCACGGTGTGGACCTGCGACCTGACGCATGGGTACATCGACATCAACGGGTCGTATCGGAGCTGATGCCGGCGCGTCGGCCGTGCGCCGGCGCACTCACCGCTGAACCAGGAGGAGAGACACTTGTCCGGATCGCGGATTCGCCGCCTCATCAGGGGCCTGGTGCGGCGGGCGGCGCCGCACATGCCCGACCGTGTCGCCACTCCTGTAGTGACCTGGGAGGGCCTTCGCGACCGTGAGGCGGCACAGGCCGTTCTCGCCTCGCCGCCCGACTTACAAGCGCTATCACCAAGCGCAGGCCGCGCGGTGGAAGGATTTCACAGGCGGAGCGGTCCTGGTGGTGGGCTGCAACCGTGGCGAGGACTGCGCCTATTTCGTCGAACGTGGCGCCGGGCGTGTCGTCGGTGTCGACGTCATGGATGAGATTGGCCGAAACTACGACGATCCGCGCGTGACCTACATCAAGGCATCGGCTGAATCCTTGCCGCTCGACGGCGGCCAATTCGACCTCGTCTTCGCCTATGCGACCCTCGAGCATGTTCCAGACATCCGCGCCGCCTTCCGGGAGATGGCCCGCGCAGCCGCGCCGGGCGGCATCGTCTACAGCGCCGCCGCCCCCTTGTGGTGCACCCGAGCAGGTCCGCATTGGGGCGCGGCCTTCGATCACGATCCCTGGCCGCATCTGCGCCTGGGGGCCGAGGAGGTCGTGGCGCTCGGCGCGCAGGCGCAAGCATCCGGTCGGTCCGGTGACTACTACGATGCGGCCCGGCTCCGCGAGTTATGACAGATCCGCTGCTGTTCAATCGTCGGCGCGCGCACGAATACCTTGATGCCTGCGTCATGTTGGACGGCATCGAAATCCTGCGGAACGAGATACAGATGGAAGAGCAGAGGACCTTCGAACCCGAGATGGTCCGTGCGCTGATCGACAAGGGCTACACCACCATCGACCTGTTCGGCCTGACCCACATCTTCACCGGCCGCCGCGCATGACGACGTGACCATCCTGCTCGGCACGCTCGCGCTGCTCGCCTCGCTGGCCTGGCTCGCCGGCATCGCCTGGTTCCTGTGGTTCTTCCGTCCGCCCGCCGTCGCGGTGCAGGGTCGTGTCACGCTGCTGCTCGCGGTGACCGGCCGCACGGATGGCCTGCCGCCCCTCTTTGCCGCGCTGGCGCGCCAGACGCTGCAGCCGCGGCGGCTGCTGGTGGCGGTTGAATCGCGGGAGGACCCCGCCTTCGCGCAGGTAGGCGGGCTGGCGCCGTCGCTGCCCTTCCCGGTCGAGGTCGTGCTCGCCGGGGTGGATGGAACGCGCAGCCAGAAGGCGACCAACATGATCGCCGCGCTCGCGCGCGTGGATGCGCGGGACGATGCGCTGGTGCTGCTCGATGCCGACATCCTGCCGCAGGAGCATTGGCTGTCCTGGCTGGCCACGCCGGCGCTGAACGGGGCGGCGGATGTGGTGACGGGCTATCGCTGGCATGCGCTGGATGGCGCGGGGCCGGGGCGGCACCTTGTCGCCTGGCTCGACCGCGCGCTGGCGCTGGGCCCGCGCGCCCTGGCCGCGGGGCTGGTCTGGGGCGGGTCGGTGGCGATCGCGCGCGAGGCGCTGGCGCGGATGGATCTTCCCGCGACGCTGGAGCGGACCTTCTCGACCGATGGCGCGATCAGCCGGCGCGCGCGCGCGCGCTAGGCCTGCGCGTGCTGACGCGGCGCGCGGTGCTGCTGCCGACGCCGCCCGAGGGCGGGGACCGCGAGGCGATCGCCTTCAAGCGGCGGCAGTTGCAGATCGTGCACCTGTATGTGCCGCGGCTGTGGCTGGCGCTCGGCCTCGCGCTGCATGCCGAGGCGCTGGCGCTGCCGCTGGCGGTGCTCGCGCTGGCGGGCGATGGCGTCGCGGCGGGCTTCGTCGCGGCGATCGCGGCGGTGGGCGGGCTGCGCGCCGCGCTGCACGACCGCGTCACGCGCGCCATCGGCATCCGCGAGGGCGTCGCGGCGCGCGGCGCGCAACTCGCGCTTGGGCTGCTGGCGCCGCTGAGCGCGCCGGCGGCGGCGGCGCTGTTCTGGACCAGCGCGCGCACGCGCCGCATCCGCTGGCGCCATGTCGAATACGAGGTCGCGGGGCCGGAGGAGGTCCGCGTGATCCGCCGCCACGAACCCGGTGCCGCGGCGTGACGCCGGGGCTGTGCCCCATCACCGGGGATGCCGCGACACTGGTGCAGGAGATCCCGCCCGCCCTGCTGCGCGGGCTGTGGCGCCGCGCCTTCCGCGTCGAGCCGACGCCGCTGCCCGCCGCGCGCATCGGCATCTGGCGCGCGCCCTGCGGACTGGTGTTCTTCGCCCCGGCGGAGGAGGGCGATGCCGCCTTCTACGCGGCGCTGTACCGCCGGCTGGACAAGGATGGGCGCCTCCGCCGCGCGGGGCGCGACCGTGCCGAGTATCCGCACGCCGCGGCGCGGATCCGGCCGGGCGATGCGGTGCTCGAGGTGGGCGCCGGTGCCGGCGCCTTCGCCCGGCTGATCCCGCAGGCGCGCTACCTCGGCCTCGATCCCAACGCCGCCGCCTATGCCTCGCCCGATGTGGCGATCCGCGCCGAGCCGCTCGCCGCGTACCGGGGCGTGCATGATGTCGCCTGCGCCTTCCAGGTCATCGAGCATGTCGCCGACCCGCTCGGCTTCGGGCGGGAGATGCTGCGCTGCCTGCGGCCGGGCGGGCTGCTGATTCTCGGGGCGCCGCTGTGGCCGTCGGCGATGACGGCGATCCCGGATTTCGCCTTCAATGCGCCGCCGCACCACCTGTCGTGGTGGAGCGAGAGCGCGATGCGCGCGCTCGCGGAGCGCCTCGGGCTGGTGGTGGAGGAAATCCGCCCCCTGCCGCCCGTGCCCGCGCAGCCGCTGATCCACTGGATGGGCCGCCTCGCGCCGGTCAAGGCGCCGCCCGGGGGGCCGTGGTTCGCCGCGCGGCGGTCCTGGTATGCCTCGCTCGCCGCGGCCTACGGGCTGGGGCGCGCCGCCGCGGCCATCCTGCCGCTGCCGCGCAACGCCGCGCCGATGTTCGTCTTCATGGCCGCGCGCAAGCCTTGACGGCCGGCCCCGGCGCGCCGTTCCTGTCCCGCGGATGCCCGACTCCGTTCCCGCCTTCGCGCCGCTCGAGACCGGGCGCTTCCGCCTGCGCCCGCTGCGCCCGGCGGATGCGGCGGAGATGCATCGCCTGGTGAATGACTGGGAGGTGGCCAAGGCGCTGGCGCGCGTGCCCTTCCCCTATCCGCGCGACCTCGCCGACGAATGGATCGTCTCGACCGCCGGGCGCATCGCCTCGGGCGAGGCCTATCACCTCGCCATCGCACGGCGCGAGGACGACGTGCTGGTGGGGTGCTGCGGCCTCACCCTCGGCCGCGAGGACCGCGCGGCCGAGCTCGGCTACTGGGTCGGCCGCCGCCACTGGGGCCAGGGCATCGCGCCGGAGGCCGCCGGGCGGCTGGCGCGCTGGGCGCTCGCCAATCTCGACCTCGACCGCATCACCGCGAGCGCGCTGACCGACAATGCGCGCTCGGCGGCCGTGCTGCGGCGCATCGGCTTCCGCGGGACGGGCGAGGGGATGCAGGACTTCCTCTCGCGCGGGTGTGCGATGCCGGTGCTGCGCTTCGAGGCGGCGCGCGCCGACCTCTCGCCGCCGGCCGCCACACCCGCGCCGGCGCCCGAGGCGGCGGCGGAGGCGGAGGGCAAGCCGATCCTGCTGGTGGCCGCCGTCGGGCTGATCGACCCCGAAGGCCGCGTGCTGCTGGCGCGCCGGCCGGAGGGCAAGCCTCTGGCTGGCCTGTGGGAATTCCCCGGCGGCAAGGTGCGGCCCGGCGAGACGCCCGAGGCCGGGCTGATCCGCGAATTGCGCGAGGAACTCGGCATCGATGTCGCGGCGGCCTGCCTTGCGCCCTTCGCCTTCGCCTCGCATGGCTACGAAGCCTTCCACCTGCTGATGCCGCTGTTTCTGTGCCGCCGCTGGGAAGGCCGGGTGACGGCGCTGGAGGGCCAGGCGCTGGCCTGGGTGCGGCCGCAGCGCCTCGGCGACTACGCCATGCCGCCGGCGGACAGGCCGCTGGTCGCGCTGCTGCGGGACTTCCTGTAGCCGCGCGCCATTGGTCTGCGCCGCGCACCCGCCTATCCTGCCCCCGGAGGACGCGCCATGACGAACCCGACCGCCTGCCTGCTCATCATCGGCAACGAGGTGCTGTCGGGCCGCACCCAGGACGCCAACCTGAGATACCTCGCGACGCGCCTCGGCGAGCTCGGCATCCCGCTGCGCGAGGCGCGCGTCGTCCCCGACATCCGCGAGACCATCGTCGCCACGCTCAACGAGGTGCGCGCGAAGTTCGACCATGTCTTCACCACCGGCGGCATCGGGCCGACACATGACGACATCACCAGCGAATGCGTCGCCGAGGCCTTCGGCGTGCCGTGGGAGCCGCACCCCGAGGCGTGGCGCCGCCTCGAATCCCACTATGCGCGGCAGACGCCGCCCGGCGACTTCAACGCCGCGCGCCAGCGCATGGCGACCATGCCGCGCGGTGCCGCGCTGATCGACAACACCGTCTCCATCGCGCCCGGCTTCACCATGGGCAATGTGCATGTGCTGGCCGGCGTGCCGCGCATCATGCAGGCGATGTTCGAGGCGCTGGCCCCGACGCTGCAGGGCGGCGTGCCGGTGGTCTCCGCCACCGTCCACGCGGACGGGCTGATGGAAGGCCGGATCGCCGAGGGCCTGGCGGCGATCCAGGCGCGCTACCCGGAGGTCGAGATCGGTTCCTACCCGTATTACCGGCCGGGCGGCGGCGGCGTCGCGGTGGTCGCCAAGGCCACGGATGCGGATGCGGTGAAGCAGGCCGCGCACGACGTGCTGGTGTTCATGCGCGCCTGCGGCGTCATGCCCATCGAGGGCGAGCCGGCCTGAAGCGCGGCGGCCGAACCCCTGCCCGCCGCGCGCGGCGGGGGGG
>Ga0207951_100937_pt1 | contig 12047 bp, 13 predicted proteins | sample Subbio12Aug_8Bad_FD_184830 | JGI IMG/M metagenome (GOLD analysis project Ga0207951, IMG submission 184830) | Serpentinite rock and fluid subsurface biosphere microbial communities from McLaughlin Reserve, California, USA - CR12Aug_8Bad (SPAdes) | ecosystem: Environmental > Terrestrial > Deep... | reverse complement strand
CCGTATCGACGACCCGGTCCAGCCAGGCGCCGACGGCGCTTTCGTCCGCCCCGGCCTCAGGCGGCGGCAGGCCTTCGGCGGCGAAGGCGCGGGCGATGACGTCGAAATCCATGGGATCCTCCTCCAGAACGGGGGGCGATGCCGGCGCGGCGACCGGCGCCAGATCGGGGGCGGGCCGCAGTCGGCGCTGGAAAACGCGCTCCCGGAAATAGGCGATCTTCCGGCCCCGGACGGGGGGCAGGCCGGCCTTCAGCACGATCAGGGCCGTCTGCGGGAGTTGCATCAGCTCCTGGGGCAGCATCAGCGCGCGGCGCTGATCGGAGACGGTCGTGCTGCGCCGGCCCGGGCTGAGCCCCGTCGGCCGGCTGCGGCTGCGGCCGTCCGTCGTATAGGCGCCGAGCCGATCGCTGAGCTCCTGGGCGATCTTGAGCTCCTTGGGCGCGAAGACGATCTCGACCCCGCAGTTGGTCATCACCTCCTCGGCCACGTCCGGGCCGTAGATCGCCCTCAGCTGCGAGGGGCTTTGAAGCACCGCCAGCAGTCGCAGTCCGTAGCCGGCGACCCAGGCGAAGGCGTGAGCCAGGACCGGCGCCGGTCCGAGACGGGCGAACTCGTCGAGCACGATCAGGGCGGGTCGGTCGGCGGGGCCGGGCAGGGCGCGGCTGTTCAGATCGACCAGCTGCTGGAAGAGCAGGGCGTAGAGGGGCTGAATGCGCAGCATGTTGTCCGGCGTGGCCCCCAGATAGAGGGACAGGCCGCCGCCGCGCAGGTCGCGCAGGTCGAAATCGGACGCGGCGGTGGCGGCGTCGACCCGCGGATTGAGCCACAGCCCCATTCGGGTGGTGATCGACTGGCGCACCGAGGCGAAGGTGTTTTCGCTGGAACTGGTGAAATCGGTAAGCGCGGCCACGACCGGTCCGGGCAGGGGACGACCCTCCTGTTCCCGGGCCGCGAGGATCCGGGGCAGGCGCGTGCGGGCGTCGCCGGCGGTGAGCTGGCGGAAGATCTCGCCGAGGGTGAAGGGCCGCTCGGGCGTGGCCGCGACATAGCCGCCGACGCCGATGAATCCCGTCCGCGCCGCCTCGGCCCAGAAAGGATCGGCCCGTTCGTGGACCGGGAACAGCATCACCGCCATGCGCTGCAGTTCGTCGAGCACCGCGATCGGGTCCGTGCGATCTCGATGGCCCGGTCCGGGCGCTTCTCCGGCGAAATGCGGCCGAGGAAGGCCAGGTAGCCGTCGGACTTCGGACTGAAGTCGTAGAGGTCGGCGGGCATGCCGTGATGCACCGTCGCCTCCCAGGCGGCGAAGGGCAGGGGTCGACGCTGATGATCCGAGATCGAAACGAGCCGGAACTGCGGCCAACGCTCGTAGACGCCCGGCAGGTCCTTCATGTCCAGCCGCCCGTGCAGGGTGGTGAGAGTCTTGTCCGCCAGCCGCTCGAAGAACGGAAAATGGATCATGTCGGTGTGGAAGTGCAGGATATCGAACTCGTCCGCGCGCTCCAGGACCTCTGACAGCATGGCCAGGTGTGCCGCGAGGTCTGACTTGAGCGGAGCGGGGTCGAGCCTGAACGCCTGGTCCCGCACGGGGATCAGGCGCGCTCGTGTCTCCGCCTCGGCCGACGCGAACAGGGTGACGTCATGGCCGAGATCAACGAGCGCATCGGTCAGGTGGGCAACGACCCGTTCCGTTCCCCCATAGAGCCGGGGCGGAACCGCCTCATACAAGGGGGTGATCTGCGCGATCTTCATTGGGGAGCTCCGGTCGTGAAGGCTGCAAAAGGGGCGTCTGTCCCGTCGCCCGGAGCCGTCCTGCGCCTGCGGCGCGCGGCCTGCCTCCCTTGCGGCTCCCGGCTGATCCGGTGGCGCAGGCGGACGCTCAAGCCTGAGCGACCCCCACCCGGGTTGGGGGGCCGATCCTCGCTTGTCTTCGCTGGAAGATGGTTCACCGTCTTCGCTCGATCCTGTTTCCGGTCGACAGGATGTCATGTCGCTTCCGGTCCGCCCTTGATCCGCGTCAAGTCGGATGCGGCGGCGTCCGGGCGGCGAAGACTGTTCAGTCCCCGCGCGTCGGCACTTTGATCTCGATCATGGGTGGCGCGGTGACGCGGGCGTACCGTTCCGCCCCAACCGGAGATCGGTCATGGCCGAGGTGCTCGTCGTCTTTTACTCGCGTAGCGGAACCACCGCGGCGGCGGCCCGACGGCTGGCCGAATGTCTGGAGGCGGATGTGGACGAGATTCTTCCGATCCGTCCCTACGCAGGCGTCGCCGGTTTCCTGCGATGTAACTTCGAAGCCACGCGGCGCGATCGGCCGGATATCTCCACCAGCCGGAACCCGGCCAACTACCGAATGGTCGTCCTCGGCTCCCCGGTCTGGGCGGGATGTCTGGCGTCGCCGATGCGATCCTGGCTCAGCGCCCACCTTCACCACCTGCCGCCGACTTCCGCCTTCTGTACGTCCGGGAGTGGGCTGGCGGAGCCGGTCTTCCAGCAGATACGGCAAATCCTCGGGGAACGGCCCCTTCAGTCCACGCTCAGTCTCTCCCAGCATGCCGTGCTCAGCGGGGCGGCTTCAGGAGACATCGAACGGTGGGCTGGCGACCTGAAGACTGCGCCGTCCGCGGCTCACCTGGCGGCCTAAGCGGGATGAAGCGGGGCCGCCACCGGAGACGAGACGGTCAGGGTGATCTCAAGCCCTCCGCCGGTCGTGAGGATCAATGCCGATCTCGAACGATACTGTGATACGCTGGCGGCCGATGCTTTCACGAAGAGACGTCAGGGCATGAAGCGAATCGGTTTGTTTGGCTGCCTTACCGATTATCGATGCCAGATGACTAGATAGACTAAAAAAGATACCGACATCACGAGATTTTTATACTCGCCAAAACGTCTTTGATTTCAACAGCGTTGTATTTGTTGGGTCCTTTGATCGGTGCAGTTGTCGGTATTGAGGTAAAACTTTCCGCAAAAACAGAATGTTGCGGGCCGTGTAGTAATCGAGTGGGAATGAGCTGAACCGTCAGGGCGCGGGATAGACCCGCTCGACGGCGAGGGTCCCGGCCGGGCAGGGGGCCAGCAGTTCGGCCTCGGGCCGGGTCAGGTCCAGCCAGTCCATCGCCCGGCCTTGCGGCAGCAGGACGATCTGGCGGTCGTGGTACGGCGCGATGTCCGGCCCCGGCCGGGTGGTCAGCATGGCGAAGGCGCCGTCACGGATGACGCCGGCGATCCAGAAGCCGGGGCTGTCCCTCATCGTGAAGAGCCATTTGGTCTTGCGTTTGTGGCCGGGCAGGGCGTCGGTGAACTCATAGAAGCCGTCGGCCGGGATGACGCAGCGCAGGCTGCCGCCGAAGGCGCGGTCGTCGGAGCGGAAATTGAACACCGGCCGCCCCTGCGGCGAGGTCCAGCTCCAGCGCGTCATGGTCAGGGCGACCGCATCGCCCGAGCGGGTGACCACCGGGGCCGCATCGCCGATGCGGATGTCGTCGCGCGGCTCTAGGTTCGGCTTTCCGGCCGGGAAGACCAGTTCGACGCCGGTCTGCCGGAACTCCTCGAACGGCTGATCCGACAGGGGCCGGAAGCGGTAGTCATTGCACATCGGGTGGCTCCGGGACGGGCTCGTCGTTCTAGCCCGACGTCGCGTGTAACGACATCCGCAGCCGTGACCGGTCCTCGCTTGCGGTTCGGCTGGCCGTTGGGCAGACAGGGGCCATGACCCTGACCCTCTACGGCATCCCCAACTGCGACACGGTCAAGAAGGCGCGCGTCTGGCTGGACCAGCACGGCGTGGCGTTTGATTTCCACGACTACAAGAAGGCCGGGATCGACCGGCCCCGGCTGGAGGCCTGGGTGGACGAGCACGGGTGGGAGATCGTGCTGAACCGTGCCGGCACGACCTTCCGGGCCCTGCCGGACGGCGACAGGGCGGACCTGGACGCCGGCAAGGCCGTCAGCCTGATGCTGGCCCAGCCGTCGATGATCAAACGGCCGGTGCTGGATCTCGGCGGCCGGACCCTGATCGGGTTCAAGCCTGACCTGTATGCCGGGGCCCTGACCTAGCCCTTGATCTCGACCTGGGGCCGATCGTGGCCGTCGGCGCGCTCCGTGACCCACTGGCCCGAGGGGTCAGCGTATTCGATCAGGGTGTCCTCATCGGGGACCTTCTGTTCGCGCGAAGCCGCGACGGCCGCGGCGCGGGCGGAGTCGTGGTCCGGGAAGGTCTCGGAAAAGGTGTCGCCGACCTTGTAGGCCCAGCCTCCGTCGTGCTCGACGATGCGATAGGTGATCTGGACCATGGGGCGGACTCCGGCTGGACGGGGACTGAGGATCGCCTGTCAAACGCGGCGGCGGCGAGAGGCGTTGCATACGCCGGTCCTGACGGGGGCCCGACGCGCGGCCGGGGTCATGGGGGAACAGGCAGCCGGCCCTGTCCCCGAGACGCAAGCTGGTGGCCGGCCAATGATTTCCGCTGCTCCCGCGGGCTTCGGCCGCCTTACGAAAGTTTCACCTGACGGCGCGCATCCGTCCGGCCTCGCCGGGGCCTCTTGTCGTCAGAAGATCGAGGCATCACGCTCCGGTCTGGCATTATGAGGGGATACCCATGGACGACTTTGTTGGGCTGTTCGCGATCTTCGCGGTTTTTGGCACGATCACGGCCATTATCGTTGGCCCGACCTGGCTCAAGTCCCGCGAACGCCGCGAGATGCAGGAGACGGTGCGGCGCGCCATCGACAAGGGGCAGGCCCTGCCGCCGGAAGTCATCGACGCCATGACCCGGGACGTCGCCAAGAACCTGCCGTCGCGCACCCGCGACATTCGTCGGGGCATCATCTGGCTGGCCATCGGCATCGGCATCGCCGCCTTCAGCCTGATCAACAACATGGGCTGGGGCGACGACGGCTGGCGAGACAATGTCGGTGACGGCCTGCTGGGCATCGCCGCCATACCGGTCACCGTCGGACTGGCGTTTATCGTCCTGAGCTTCTTCAACAAGAACAAGGATTGAGGGCGGTCTGACAGGGGGACTGATCATGACCCATCCTCTGGTCGACCGGCACGACGTCGAGCTCGCCGCCCTGGCGGCGGCGGGCGGGCGGCGGGAGTTCGGCGAACTGGTGCGCCGCCACGGTTCGGCGGTGCGCGGCCTGCTGCGGCGGATGGGGGCCCAGCCCTCGCTCGCCGACGACATCGCCCAGGACGCCTTCATCCAGGCCTTTGAACGCTGTGCCGAATTCCGCGGCGACGGCACCTTCGCGGCCTGGGTCAAGCGGATCGCGGCCCGGCTCTACATCAAGCGGGTGGCGAAAGAGGCCCGGTATATCGCGGAAGTCGGGACAGAGGAGGTCGCGCCTGCGACCGATCATGCGGGCCGGGTCGACCTCGACGAGGCCCTGAAGGCGCTCAGCGAGGTCGAGCGGCTGTGTGTCTCCCTCTGTCACGGGGCCGGCATGGCGCATCCCGAAATCGCCACCGCCCTTAATCTGCCACTCGGTACGGTGAAGTCTCATGTCAAACGTGGTCTGGATAAACTCCGCGCGCGGCTCCAGCCGGCCGGACAGTCCCTGGGGAGCGCGCAGCATGTCGGCTGATGAGTTCGATCCGGACATCGAGCGTCTGTTCGCGCGCTCGCCGCATATGTCCGACGCCGGCCTGTTCACCGCCCGGGTCGAGCAGCGACTGCAGAAGGGCTCCCACGTTCGCGTCCTGGCTCTCAGCCTCGCCGGTCTTGTCGGTGGCATCGTGGCGGTTCGTGAGACCCTGACCGTGAATATCGGCGTCGGCGACAGCGTCGGATCCGGGGTTGCCCTGGGGCAGGGCCTTCGCAGCGCCTCGCTCAATACACAGGGTGTGGTCCAGGCGGGCCTCGACCAGTTCGGTCTCGCCAATCTCGAGCTCGGTTCGATGGGCGGTATGCAGCTTTTCTGGATCGCCGCCGGGGCCCTGATCGCCGTGGCCGCCGCCGGGGTGATGAAGCTGTCGCAGGACATCTGATCGCTGCTCGGTCGTCCCGAGGGATGACGGGGCGGACGCCGTGCACTATCCAGTGCGCTGCGAACAGGAGGCCGCCCCATGTCCAGCCAGAAGCAGGAATCCGTCAAACGGATCGCCGCGCCCGACATCCGCGCGCGCAAGGGCGGCGAACCGATCGTCTGCCTGACCGCCTATGACGCCCCGACGGCGGCCCTTCTGGACGATCATTGCGATCTGCTGCTGGTCGGCGACAGCGTCGGCATGGTGGTGCACGGCATGCCCAATACGGTCGGGGTGACGCTGGAAATGATGATCCTGCACGGCCAGGCGGTCATGCGCGGCTCGAAGCGGGCCATGGTGGTCATCGACATGCCGTTCGGCAGCTATGAGGGCGGCAAGGAGCAGGCCTATGCCAATTGCGCCCGCGTGATGAAGGAGACCGGGGCCCAGGGGGTCAAGGTCGAGAGCGGGCCGACGGTAGCCGAAACCATCGCCTATCTGGTCCAGCGCGGCATCCCGGTCATGGGCCATGTCGGCCTGCGGCCCCAGGCCGTGCTGACCGACGGGGCCTTCAAGGCCAAGGGGCGCACCGACGAGGAGCGGCTGCGGGTCATGAGCGAGGCCGAGGCCACCGCCGACGCCGGGGCTTTCGCCGTGGTGGTGGAGGGTGTCGCCGAGGGACTGGCGCGCGACATCACCCTGGCCATCGACAAGCCGACCATCGGCATCGGCGCCTCGTCCGCCTGCGACGGCCAGATCCTGGTCACGCCGGACATGCTGGGTCTGTTCGACTGGACGCCGAAATTCGTGCGCCGCTACGCTGATCTGCGCGGCGAAATCGACCGGGCAGTCGGGACCTATGCCGCCGACGTGAAGGCCCGCCGTTTTCCTGCCGAAGTCGAGACCTACTTCTCGAAAAAGCCCGCCACGCCCTAAGCCGTGCGTTGCGGCGGGGCAGGGGACCCTCTAGGGTCCGCCCGGACTGAATTTCAGCGGCCTGCCGGCCGTTCTTCCAGGGGCGATGTATCCGTGACTGATGTCTTCGAGCAGGTCGAGGAGGAGCTTCGCTCCGAGCGCTACAAGCGACTGGCCCGCACCTGGCTGCCGGTTGTCGGCGGCGTGCTTCTGGTCGCCCTGATCGCCGCCCTGTCTTTCTGGGGCTGGGACAGCTGGCAGACGTCCAAGGCCGACAAAGCCTCGGTCGCCTACGACCGTGGCCTTGAGTCGCTACAGGCGAACAATCCCGTCGGGGCAGACGCCGCCTTCGTGCAGGCAGTCAATGAGGGCAACGGCGCCTACAAGGCCATGGCCCTGATGCACCGGGCCGGAATCGCCGTCGACGCCAACCGCATTCCCGACGCCTTGCGGCTTCTGGACGAGGCCGCCGGCGCCTCGCGCGACCCTCTGTTGTCGGACCCGGCAGCGCTCAAGGCCGCCTGGCTGGCCATGGATATCGAGACGCTGCCGCAGCTTGAGGCCCGTCTGGAGCCTCTGACCGATGAGGACCGCCCGTTCAGCGCCTTCGCCCGCGAGGCCCTGGCCATGGCCCGCCTGCAGCACGGACAGACCGCGCCGGCGCGCGAGGCTCTGGTGTTGCTTAAGAACGGTCTGGATACGCCCCAGATCGTCAGCCAGCGCGCCGATCTGGCCATTGCGGCCATCGACTCCGGCGCGGCCGCCAATCTCGCCGCCATAGTGCGCGCCCAGGCCGCCATCCCCGCACCCGCCGCTCCGCCCGTCGCGCGGCCCGGCGACGAGGCCGCGGCCTCAGCCGCTCCCGCAGCTCCGGCCCGCCCGTGATCACCGCCTTCAGGACGTTTCCCATGAATCGCGTGCTTAAAGTCGTCCTGCTGAGCGGGCTTGCTGCCACGGTCGCATCCTGCGGAACCGTGCGGAACATCCTGCCCTTCGGCCTCGGCGGCTCGGACGCGCCCCAGGCCACCGCCAGCGCGGGCCAGCGCGTTTCGGTGCTTGAGTTCGAGCAGCAACTGGCCCCTTCAGCCGCCCTGTCCGGACGCGATTTCTTCATCCCCGGCCCCCAGGCGGCGACGGCCTGGACCCAGCCGGGCGGAAATGCCGAGAACTCGGTCGAACACGTCATCGCCGCGCCGGAGTTCGCCGTCGCCTGGCGTCGTGATGTCGGCGCCGGCTCGTCGCGCACGCGCCAGGTCATGGCCCCGGTGGTGGCGGACAATGGCCGGGTCTTCGTGCTGGACGGCGAGTCGACGGTCTCGGCCATCGACTCCGGTACGGGCGCCGTGGCCTGGAAGGCCGATATCAAGCCGGAAGAGCGTGAGGGCCGGCGCAGTATGTTCAGCCTCGGCCTCGGCGGCGGATCGACCGGTGGCGGCTTCGGCGGCGGCGTCGCCGTCGGCGGCGGCAAGGTCTTCGTGTCGTCCGGCTATCGCACGGTGACGGCCCTCGACCAGGCTTCGGGCGCCGTGGTCTGGTCGACCCCGGTGGAGGTGCCGATCCACGGTGCGCCGACGGTGTCGGGCAACCGCGTCTTCGTGGTCGATGTCGAGAACCAGATCCAGGCCTTCGACACCGCCACCGGCGTGCAAAACTGGTCCTACCGCGGCATTCCCGAACCGGCGCGCCTGATGCGCGCTTCCAGTCCGGCTGTGAGCGGCGACACGGTGATCGCGCCCTTTTCTTCGGGCGAGGTCGTCGCCCTGCGGGCCTCGACCGGCCAGGCCGTCTGGCAGCAGGTCCTGTCCCGCACCAGCCGCACCAGCGCCCTGTCCGAAATCCGCGACATCGCCGGCCGTCCGGTCGTCAGCCGTGGCTTCGTCTATGCGATCAGTCATTCCGGCGTACTTTCGTCGCTCGACGTCCGCTCGGGCCAGCCCCGCTGGACTCTGCCGGTGGCGGGGGTGAACGCCCCCTTGCCGGTCGGCGACGTGGTCTATGTCGTATCCAAGACCGGCGAGCTGACCGTGGTCAATCGCGAGAGCGGCCAGATCTACTGGACCCGCGACCTCAACGAGGGCCGTGTCCGGCAGGAAGGCGGCTTTCTCGGATTCTGGGATCGCACCGTCCGGCCGATCTGGTCGGGTCCGTTGATGGCCTCCAACCGTCTGGTCCTGGCCAATTCCGATGGGGAACTGGTCGCCTTCGATCCCAAGACCGGGGCCCAGACCGCCTCGGTCCAGTTGCGCGGCGGGCCGGTCTATATCGCACCCGCTGCCTACAATGGCGCGATTTACGTACTCACTGATAACGGCGATCTTGTCAGCATTCGCTGACCAACAGCCCCGAACTGCGTTAGAAGGCCGACATGGCTCTCAAAGTCGCCATCGTCGGCCGCCCCAATGTGGGCAAGTCGACCCTGTTCAACCGGCTCGTAGGCAAACGGCTGGCGCTTGTCGACGACCGGCCCGGGGTGACCCGCGACCGCCGCTATGCCGACGGCCACATCGGCGACGTCGATCTGACGCTGATCGACACGGCGGGCTATGAGGACATCAGCGACGAGAGCCTCGAATCGCGCATGCGCGAGCAGACCGAGGCCGCCATCGAGGACGCCGATCTGTTGCTGTTCATGATGGACGCCCGCGAGGGCGTGACCTCGCTGGACCAGATTTTCGCCGACCGGCTGAGGAAACAGCACAAGCCGGTCGTGCTGCTGGCCAACAAGTCCGAGAGCCGCGAGAGCGGCGGCGGCATCGGCGAGGCCTATTCCCTCGGTTTTGGCGAGCCGGTCGCCATTTCGGCCGAGCACGGCGAGGGCATGGCCGACCTCTATGCCGCCATCGTCGCCGCCAGCGTCGACATCTTCATCGAGGAGGTCGACGAGCCCGACAAGCCGATCCGGATCGCCATCATCGGCCGTCCCAACGCCGGCAAGTCGACCCTGATCAACCGCCTGATCGGCGAGGACCGGATGCTGACCGGTCCCGAGGCCGGCATCACCCGCGATTCCATCTCGGTCGACTGGGAGTATGAGGGCCAGAACATCCGCCTGGTCGACACCGCCGGCATGCGCCGCAAGGCCCGGGTGCAGGAGAAGCTGGAGAAGCTGTCGGTCGCCGACACCATCCGCGCCATCACCTTCGCCGAGGTGGTGGTCCTGGTCATGGACAAGGATGACGCCTTCGACACCCAGGACCTGCAGCTGGCCGATCTGGTCGAGCGCGAGGGCCGGGCCCTGGTCTATGTCGCGGCCAAATGGGACCTTGAGGAGAGCCCGCAGGCCAAACTCGCCAAACTGACCCAGATGGCCGAGGACAAACTGCCCCAGCTGAAGGGCTCGCCCTTCGTCGCCCTGTCGTCGCACAGCGGCCGCGGCGTCGAGCGGCTGATGCCGGCCGTGCTCCAGGCCCATGCCACCTGGTCGGTCAAGGTCAAGACCAAGGACCTGAACACCTGGCTGGCCATGGCCACCCAGAGGCACCCGCCCCCCGCCGTCGATGGCAAGCGGATCAAGCCCAAATACATGGCACAGACCAAGGCCCGGCCGCCGACCTTCGTGCTGATGGCCAGCCGCGCCGAGGCCATGCCGGAGCAGTACAAACGCTATCTGGTCAACAATCTGCGCGAGAGCTTCGACCTGCCGGGCACGCCGATCCGCCTGATCGTCAAGGCGGGCAGCGAAAACCCCTATGCGCCGGGCGGCTCCAAATCGGGGCCGGAACGCTACAAGGGCGACGCCAAGACCGCGCCGCGCAAGGTGATCAAGAAGGCCGAGCGCGCCGAGATGCTGTCCAACCTGCCCGGCAAGGCGCTGGAGCAGAAGAAGGCCGGCAAGACCAAGCTGAAGCCGCTGGCCGGGCTGAAGGCCAGCGCCAACAAGAAGGCCGGTTCGTCGGTCGCCGTCCAGAAGGGCGCGCGGGGCGGGGCGCGGCAGGTCTCGCGGTCCGGGCGGGTGCGGACCGGGCAGAAGCATCTGCCGAAGAAGTAGGTTTTCCCGGCCGCCGGTCAGCGGCGGCGCGCCACCAGCAAGGGCATCAGGCCGAACGCCCCTTGGGCCAGAAGGCCGATCGCGCCTGCTGCGGTGGCGTAGGCGGCGAACTGTTGCGCCAGCGGGCGACCGAACAGCAGGAGCGACATCGCTGTCTCGACGGTCAACAGCAGCAGGAAGGCGGCCAGCCCCATCATCAGCCGGTCCGACGTCCGCGCCGGGACCGAGAACCGCCTGATGCTCCAGCCGGCGGCGCGCCAGCTGATGAACAGGATGATCGGCGCCTCAATCAGGACCGCAACGACCTCGCCGAACATGGGCGCGATGAAGAGCGTTCGAACAACGCCAAGGAGGAAGGCGAGACTGAAGACAATGGCGAAATAGGCGGCCGCCGCTCCGAACGCCCGTCGCATCGTCAAATCAGCGCCGCCACGCCCGGTCCCGCCGACCATGCCTTGAAGCTGATCTCCAGCGGCGGCTCCCGGTCGCCACGCGCCAGGTCGACGATCAGGGGGCCGATGGCCGACGGGTGCAGCACCGTCTCCGGGTCCTCGCCGGGATAGGCCTGGGCCCGCATCTGGGTCCGCATCCGGCCGGGATCGAGAATGGCGACCCGGATCGGCATGGATTCGATCTCGTCGGCCCAGCATTTGACCAGTGTTTCGGCACCGGCCTTGGTCGCCGCATACATGCCCCAGAAGGCGCGGGGCGCGGCGGCGAGGCTGGTGGTGATATAGACCGCGCGGCCTGCGTCAGAGGCTCGCAACAGCGGCTCCAGCGAGCGGATCAGACGATAGACGGCGGTGAAATTGGTTTTCTCGACCTTGGCCCAGACGCGCGGCTCCGCGTGGCTGACCGGGGTCAGGCCCGAGGCTCCCATGGTGGCCGCCGCCTGCACCCAGACATCCAGCCGCCCGAACCGCTCATAGATGGCGCCGCCCAGCCGGTCGATGGCCCCGCCGTCGACCAGGTCGAAGGGGATCAGGGTCGCGTGCCTTCCGGTGGCGGCGAAGATGGCGTCGTCGAGTTCTTCCAGCCCGCCGACCGTGCGCGCGGTCGCGATGACATGGGCGCCGGCCCTGGCCAGGGCGAGGGCGCTCTCATAGCCTATGCCGCGCGAGGCTCCGACGACGAGGGCGATACGGTCTTTAAGGGGGAGGTCGGTCATGGCGGG